>Ga0307981_1001517_pt1 | contig 20536 bp, 18 predicted proteins | sample OrgLakmetagen987_FD_201849 | JGI IMG/M metagenome (GOLD analysis project Ga0307981, IMG submission 201849) | Saline water microbial communities from Organic Lake, Antarctica - #987 | ecosystem: Environmental > Aquatic > Non-marine Saline and Alkaline > Saline | place: Antarctica: Organic Lake... | reverse complement strand
AAGCGATCGAATCCTGACCACGAACGCGGCGAGAAAGACGAAAAGTTCGCGCAATGTTCACCCTCTCAGTGCTCGGATTTCCAAACGCGATTGCCCTGCGGAGAAGGGAGAGGCCCCCCCTGTATATGAAGGGCGGGAAACAAACCCGTTAAACCAGTCAAATCCGGAACAATCTGCATCCAATGCATTCGACGCAAGCGATGAACGCTGACAGATACCACGAGAGGGAAAACGATATGACCATGAACACAGATCAAGGCGATATGCCTGCAACAGGATGTCTTCTGAACTTATTGACGAAGATTAAGCCGCGTCGCAAAATAACTCCTCCAACTATGCGCGTTGACCTTACTGGACTGCCCAGCACCCAGACACCGCGTATCATAGGCCCAACTAAATGGGTGGAGTTGACAACCGATGATATGCTGGCATTGTTGAACGCCCCAAGGATCAAGATTGATGACTAGAGTAGAACACCGAAAAAACGGACGCAATACGGATGGCACTTTTGCCACCGGCAACCCCGGAAAGCCAACCGGCGCACGTCACAAGGCCACGCAGGCCGCCCTGAGCCTGTTGGAGGGTCAGGGCGAGGCATTGACGCAGAAGGCCGTAGATTTGGCGCTGGAGGGCGACACTGTTGCCCTGCGGCTTTGTCTGGAGCGGGTCGCCCCCTCGTGCCGGAATGCACCCGTTACATTTTTCTTACCACCCATGGATAACGCGGTGGATGCGGCAAAAGCAGCGGCGGCAATCATTGCGTCCGTTTCAACCGGAGACCTGACCCCACAAGAGGGCGCCCATGTCATGGCCCTTATCGAAACCTACCGGCGAACACTGGAGACGTCCGAACTGGAAGCCCGTGTTGCTGACCTTGAAATGACGGCAAAATGACCCTGCTCCGACGCATCACCCATCTTGAAACCTGCTCACCATCTCGGTGGCGCGTCTTGTTTGAAAGTGAAGCGAAGGCTGTTTTGGAGGTTGCACCCAAGCGACCCGGCGAGACTGTGATTGTGTTGCCAGATAGTGTTTCAGAGTTATAACTTGTTTCAGCCCACTCGCTAATGAGGACACAATGGCCACATACTCAATTAGAGCGAAAAACGATGCTCCTTTGCATTTGCCCGGCGACGGCTCCGTCTAACTCTCACCTTGTATTCCCAGCAGCCTGAAAGTGTCTACTTAATCGCAACTGCCATCGATATTTTACCATTTTTAATTACCTAACTCACTGAGTTTGCAAGCACCTCCAGGAAACTAGAGGTGCGCGAAATTCTTCGTCTGCCAGTTCAAAGTGATATCTTGGAAATTGGAGCTCTTCAAGCTCTGCATGATCAAAGTCAATAAAAAAAAGAGAGCTGACAAAATTGCCGACCGAATAATATAGGCCTTCGTCCACTTTCATTGTGAAGTTTTCAGTGCACGAACCCGCAGGTGTCGGTGTAATATCCATTATATACATTTCATCGCCGCCAACTGGACTGACCTCATGGTGGTAAGAACATTGCAGGCCCGACACTGAAGCGGAGATTTCTGAAATTTTATACACGGTTAAATGAGTTACATAGTCATAACTGCATTCAAGTTGACGAGCCGCTGCCTCCATCGGGATGATTGCCACGACCGCGACCATCAATATTTTCTTCACAAGATATACCACCTCTGCCAAAACCACTTGCGCAACACTGGCAGCTAATCCAGAATTAGCCAGTCCGAGCGCTCTGGTCGTTGCTGTAAATAATCTTCTGTCTCACGCTTTCGGTCGAGTTGCGAAAGAAGAACGCGCACAGATATACAAAAGCCACTTTTTTTTGTCACTGCTCCCAGCAGACGCCACCAAGAATAGGACTGACTCCTCCGTCAGCACTAATAATTAGGTCGAGCCACTTCCCGCCACTGACATTCTTGGAAGTCGAGCGCTCAATCATTTGCAGTGCCAGACTGACTTGCCTATCGGGATCGTCAACCGCAAGCCAGACGGCATAGCTCGATAACTTAATGACACGATACTGCCTACCACCATCTGTTCGGGTTGCGATTGCGGCATCGACGTCGACTTGGATTTCTATGGGCGCACGATCCAGCCAACTACAGCGAAACGTTATCTCACTTGAAAAGGCATAGTTTGGAACAACCGCAAACGCTAAGGCACAAAATCTTCGCATCAATTTACACCTTTGACTGCCACCCCCGCTCCGACCTCAACTGCCCTAGTTTTAACGGACTGGCAGCCTCCGCCTCAACGGAACAGCGCAAAAAACCCGGCCGAAATTTGCCGCCCGTCGACAGCACCTTTCGTCGCCTCCAACCCTTGCACCTTTGGATAGCTGATCTGCGACCATTTTGCGAGGTCTACCATCATCTGCTCAAGCAGAGCGCACGCTTTGCTGAGCCTTCCCTAGATTTGTCTTGCTCATGGACAGGCCGCAAGCGTTTTTTCTATGTGGGGTATTATGTCGGGTACACATGCAAAATCCCTGAAAAATACAATTAAAACAGGAGTGGTTGGCGGAGGCTGTGGGATTCGAACCCACGGGACGCTCTCACGCCCAACGGTTTTCAAGACCGCCGCATTCGACCACTCTGCCAAACCTCCGGTGAGGGTCTCTTAGACAGGCTTGGGCGATTCTGCAAAGGCGGTTCGTGACAGGCCCGACGCACCCGTGACACCACCCGCCAAAGGGAAAATCCGCCCAAACGTGCAAGCGGACTTTTCTTGGCGCGCGTGACGGGTTAGGCTGCGCGCAAACGGGCGGTGGTCAACACGCGCCTTTGGGCAGAAACGACCGGTAAACCGGCGCAGGCACGCACATGTGCACACAGGCAAGGGGCATGAGCATGACGGATTTCTTGGCACCGGCGCGACCGGGATCGGCGCAGACCCCGGTGGCCCCCGGAGCCGCTCGGCACCGATCGGGCCCGGGCCGCATATTCAGGGCGACGCGGCTTGCGCTGGCAGGCGCGATGATCGTCACGCTCGGTGCCTGCGAGGACGGCGAGGGGCTGGCCTTCCTGCAACCGCGCGACACCGGCACGACCGTTGCGGGGGGCGGCGCGACCGGCGCAGGCCGCTCTACGCAACTGGTCGAGCGCGATGTCGAGGCCCCGGAGGTCTTTCAGATCACCGAGGCAGGCCTGTGGGACGGGCGCCCGTCGCTGGGCGGTGTCTGGGTCGCACATCCGGACGTCAAGGACCCCGAGCGGGTGATCATCCGCAACCCGTCCAACGATACCTTCGTGATCGAAGCGCTCTTTCGCAAGGAACGCGAGACGCCGGGGCCGCGGCTTCAGGTGTCGTCGGATGCGGCCTCTGCGCTGTCGATGCTGGCCGGATCGCCCACCAACCTCAACGTGATCGCATTGCGCCGCGAAACGGTGGAGCCTGCGCCCGGAACCGAAGATTTGCCGACGATCGACGCCCCACCCGAGATCGAGGCGCAGCCGCTCGACGATCTGGAAACCATGGCCGGTGCGGCGATCGACGCCGGGCGCCCCGGTGCGGACGTGATCACACCGGCGGCCGCGCCCGCAGCCGCCCCCGCAAATGTCCCGACAGCCGCTCCGGCAGCCCCTGCGCGCGCTGCGTCGGCACTCGACAAGCCCTTCATCCAGATCGGCATTTTCAGCGTCGAGCAGAACGCCAACAACACCGCCACCGCCATGCGGCAGGCAGGCATGGTGCCCACCGTGCGCGAGCAATCGAGCGCGGGCAAGGCATTCTGGCGGGTGCTGGTCGGCCCTGCCGATACCAGCTCCGAGCGCGCCGCCCTGCTCAGGAAAATCAAGGCATCGGGCTTTACCGATGCCTATGCCGTTTCGAACTGAACGTCGTCCAAGGGGAGAGCCGCCACCATGATCCCGAAACTCTCGCGCCTGATGGCGCTGATCGCAGCTGCGCTGATGCTTGCCGCGCCCGCGCGCGCCTTCAACACCAGCGCCACCGCAGCCTTTGTGCTGGACGCCTCGACAGGCACCGTGCTGCTGGCCAAGAACGCGGACCAGCCGCAGCCGCCCGCGTCGATGTCCAAGCTGATGACGCTTTATGTGATGTTCGAGGCGATCCGCGACGGGCGGCTCAAGATGGACGAACGGCTGCCGGTCTCAAGCCATGCGATGTCGTTCGGCGGCTCGACCATGTTTCTCGATACCACCGACCGGGTGCTGGTCGAGGATCTGATGCGCGGCATCATCGTGCTGTCGGGCAACGATGCCTGCGTGGTGGTGGCCGAGGCGCTCAGCCCCGACGGGACCGAGCTTGGCTTTTCGCGCTTCATGACCACCCGCGCGCAGCAGATGGGCATGACCAATTCGGTCTTCAAGAACTCCAGTGGCTGGCCCGCTGACGGGCATGTCATGTCGATGCGCGATCTGGCGCTTGTGGGCGCGCGGCTGATCTCGGATTTCCCGGAATTCTACCCGATGTTCGCCGAGACCGAGTTCGCCTTCGACGGGCGCGCACCGCAGAACGTGCGCAACCGCAACCCGATCCTGACGCTGGACATCGGCGCGGACGGCCTCAAGACCGGCCACACCCAGGAGGCGGGCTTCGGTCTTGTGGGCAGCGCCAAACAGGGCGACCGCCGGGTGATATTCGCCATCAACGGTCTCGACACCGCCCGCGCCCGCGCCGAGGAAGCCGAACAGATCATCAACTGGGCCTTTCGCCAGTTTGCGCAGAAATCGCTGGCCACCCAAGGTCAGGTGATCGCGGAGGCCGATGTCTGGATGGGCGATGCGGCGACCGTGGGCCTGGTGCCCGGCGAGGATATTTCCTTGCTGCTGCCGGTGCTGGGCGGCGATCAGGTCTCTGCCGAGGTGATCTACGACGGCCCCGTCGCGGCCCCCGTGCAGGCCGGTCAGCCGCTGGCCGAGCTGGTCATCCGCCCCGAGGGCCTGCCCGAACACCGCGTGCCGCTGGTGGCGCAGACTTCGGTCGAGCGGGGTGGATTCGTCAACCGGATCAAGACGGTCTCGCTGGTGCTGCTGGCGCGGCTCAACGAAAACGCCGCCGCCGGATCCTGAGTGGCACAGGGGTGAAACAGGGTCTGTTCCTGAGCTTTGAGGGGATCGACGGGTCGGGCAAATCCAGCCAGGCGCGTGGCCTCGCATCCGCGCTGGAGCGTCTCGGCCATAGCCCCCTGCTCACCCGCGAGCCCGGCGGCAGCCCCGGCGCCGAAGAGATCCGCGCATTGGTGCTGCAGGGCGACCCTGATCGCTGGTCCGCCGAGACCGAATTGCTGCTGTTCACCGCCGCCAGACGCGACCACCTTGAACGCACGATTGATCCGGCACTCAAGGCTGGCCGCGTGGTGATCTGCGACCGTTTCGCCGACAGCACCCGTCTTTATCAGGGGGCCAGCCGCGGTGATCTGCGCAGCATGGTCGACGCGCTGCACGATCTGATGATCGGTCGCGAGCCGGACGTGACGATCCTGATCGACGCGGACCCTCAGGTCGCATTGGCCCGCGCCAAATCCCGCGCCACAGATGAGGAACGGTTCGAGGATTTCGGCCTGCCCTTGCAGGAAAAGATGCGCGCGGGCTATCTGGAACTGGCCGGGCAAAACCCGCAACGGGTCATCGTGATCGACGGCACCCGCACCGAGGACGACGTCGCCTCCGCCGTGCTGACCGCCGTCCAGCCGCATCTGCCTAAATCATGAGCGATCTGCCCGAACCCGACCGAATCCCTGGTGCGCCGCACCCCCGCGCAACGCGGCGGATCATCGGTCAGGACGCGGCCATCGACGGCTTCCTGACCGCATGGTCCAGCGGCAAGCTGCATCATGGCTGGATGCTGACCGGCCCGCGCGGCGTGGGCAAGGCCACGCTCGCCTATGCCATCGCGCGATTCGTGCTGGCCACACCGCCGCAGCAGGACGACGGCCTGTTCGGCGCGCCAGAGCCGCCGACCAGCCTGATCATCGACCCCGAGCATCCCGTCGCCCGCCGTATCAACGCAGGCTCTGAACCGGGCCTGTTCGTCTTGCGGCGCGGCGTCGACGAGAAAACCAAACGCGCCCGCGCCGTGATCACCGTCGGCGAAATTCGCAATCTGGGTGGTTTTTTCCACCTCTCGGCCCCCGACGGCGGCAGCCGCGTGGTCATCATCGACGCGGCCGACGATCTGAACCCGTCCGCCGCCAACGCCTTGCTGAAACTGCTCGAAGAGCCGCCCGCAAAGGTGCTGATGCTGCTCGTCACGCATCAGCCCGCAGGCCTCTTGCCCACCATCCGGTCGCGCGTGCGCGAATTGCGCCTGTCGCCACTGGGCGAAGCGCATATGAAAGACGCGCTCGACCAGACCGGCACAGAGATCGCCGACCCAAAGGCGCTGTCGATCCTGTCGGCAGGCTCCGTCGGTGCGGCGCTGCGCATTGCGGGTCTCGACGGTCTGGCGCTTTATTCCGAGCTTATGGCGATCCTGTCGAGCCTGCCTGACCTCGACCGCCCCCGCGCGCTGAAACTGGCCGAAGCGGCCGCCACACGCGGGGCCGAGGCCCGCCTCGATCTGCTGGTCTCTCTGATCGACACAGGGCTGGCGCGGCTGGCCCGCACCGGTGTCGCAGGACCGCCCGCCCCCATCACCGCGGCCGAGCCGGACCTGCTGCGCCGCCTGTCCCCCGATGCGGTGCAGGGCCGCCGCTGGGCCGAAGCGCATCACGAGATCGGCGCGCGTCTGCGTCACGGTCGCGCCGTGAACCTTGACCCTGCCACGCTGATACTTGATACCATGCTGAGCATCCAAAAGACGGCCCCGCGCTAGGGTCGGACGAGGCCCCAGACGACATGCCCCAGACATCTAGACCCCAGATCCCCAAGATCACCGACAGCCATTGTCACCTCGATTTCCCCGATTTCGATGCGGCGCGCCCGCAGATCATCCAACAGGCCCTCAACGCAGGCGTCCACCGTATGGTCACGATCTGCACAAAGCTGCGCAACGAGCCGCAGGTGCGGGCCATCGCCGAGGCGCATGCCCCGGTCTTCTATGCTGCGGGCACCCACCCGATGAGCGCGGCAGACGAACCCATGGCCACCCTCGACCAGCTGATATCGCTGACAAGACACCCAAAGTTCGTCGGTATCGGCGAGTCGGGCCTCGACTACCATTACACCTCCGAGAGCGCGCAAGTGCAGCAAACCTCCCTGCGCATCCACATCGAAGCCGCGCAGGAAACCGGCCTGCCCCTGATCATCCACGCCCGCGCCGCCGACGACGACATGGCCCGCATCCTGACCGAGACCCATCGCGCCAAACCCTACACCTGCGTCATGCATTGCTTTTCGTCCGGCGCAGACCTTGCCCGCGCGGCACTGGATCTCGGCTTCTACCTCAGCATGTCCGGCATCACTGCCTTCCCCCGCTCGCAGAATCTGCGCGACATCTTCGCCGCCGCCCCGCTCGACCGTATCCTGGTCGAAACAGACAGTCCCTATCTGGCCCCGCCGCCCCATCGCGGCAAACGCAACGAACCGGCCTACACAGCCCACACCGCCCGAAAAGCCGCCGATACCTTCGGGCTGGACTACGCGGAATTCGCAGCCGCCACCGAGGCCAATTTCGACCGCCTCTTCCCCAAGGCGATCGTCTGACATGGCCGAGCTGCGCTTCACCATTCTCGGCTGCGGCTCCTCTGGCGGCGTGCCCCGCCTGGGCGGCCTTTGGGGCGATTGCGACCCCCAGAACCCCAAAAACACACGCCGCCGCTGCTCCATGCTGATCGAGCGTGAAACCGACCAGGGCATCACCCGCGTCCTCATCGACACCTCGCCGGATATGCGCGCACAATTGCTGGACGCAGGGATAGGCACGCTGGACGGCGTCGCCTGGACCCACAGCCATGCCGATCATGTCCACGGGCTCGACGATCTGCGCATGATCGTGTTCAACATGCGCAAGCGCCTGAATGTCTGGGCTGACGGCGACACGCAGAATGACCTTTATTCGCGCTTCGGCTACGCCTTTACCCAGCCCGCCGACAGCCCCTACCCGCCCATCCTCGAAATGCACACGATCCACGACCGCCCGTTCGAGATCACCGGCGCAGGCGGCCCGATCCGCCTCACCCCGTTCAAGGTCAACCATGGCAGCATCGACGCATTGGGCTTTCGCATCAACGGCCTGGCCTACCTGCCTGACGTGGCCCGCATCCCCGAGGCAAGCTGGAGCCACCTGGAAAATCTCGACGTCTGGATCCTCGACGCGCTGCGCCGCACGCCGCACCCGACCCATGCCCATCTCGATCTGGCACTCGAATGGATCGAAAAAATGGCCCCGAAACGCGCCGTGCTCACCAATATGCACATCGACCTCGACCACGCCACGCTCGACGCGGAAACCCCTGACCACATCACCCCCGCCAATGACGGCATGGTGATCCGCATGACCGTCTGAGGCTTAAGGGTGCCCCGCGCGCGCCGCCCCCATTTCATCTTGCCAAATAAACCTCCCCCGGAGGGCCGATCTGTCAAACGCCGCAACATCAGCTTCAGTGACCCCAACTCATGCAGGCCCTGATCGACGTCATCGTGCCGGTTTTTCTGGTGATCGGTGCGGGATATGTCGCGGTCTGGCGCGGCTGGTTCAGCGCAAGCGGCGTCGACGGGCTGATGGCCTTCACCCAGAATTTCGCCATCCCCTGCCTGCTCTTTCGCGCGATCTGGACGCTGGAGGTGGACGATTCCTTCGATCCTCTCATTCTGGTCGCCTTTTTCACCGGCTCGGCCACCGGTTTTGCGGTGGGATACCTTGGCGCGCGTCACATCTTCGGGCGTGACGCGCAGGATGCCGTGGCCATCGGGTTTTGTTGCCTCTTCGCCAATTCGGTGATGCTGGGCCTTGCTATGACCGAACGCGCCTACGGGGCGGATGCGCTGGCGGGCAATTACGCCATCGTGGCGCTGCATTCGCCCTTTTGCTACGGCATCGGCATCACCGCGATGGAACTTGTGCGCGCCCACGAGGCCGGCACGCGTGGCCGCGCCCTGCCCGGCATCGTGCTGCGCGCGATGTTTCGCAACGCGCTGATCGTGGGGATTTCGCTGGGCGCGCTCTTTAACCTTGCGGACATTGAATTGCCCGTGGCGGTGACCGATGCGCTCGACATGCTGATCGTCGCGGCCCTGCCTGCGGCGCTCTTCGGCATGGGCGGCGTGCTCTACCGTTACCGCCCCGAGGGAGATTTCCGGGTGATCCTGTTCATCTGCGCGGTGTCGCTGATCCTGCACCCGACGATCACATGGACGCTTGGCAAGATGTTCGACCTGCCGACAGCGGCGTTCCGTTCGGCTGTGCTGACCGCGGCGATGGCACCGGGGATCAACACCTATGTTTTCGCGAACATGTATGGGCGCGCCCGGCGGGTCGCGGCTTCGGGTGTGCTGATTTCCACGGCGCTGTCGATTGGCACAATATGGGTCTGGCTGGCGATCTTGCCATGATCCAAAGGGCATCCTGCGCCTGAGACGGCTTGGAAACCAACCTTATGATACGCCGACCCGCCCTCAAGGTGCCGCCAGGGTCAGGGCGCACAGCCTGCCCTCAAGGTGCCGCTGCGCGGTAGGGCTTGATATTCTGGTGCGGTCGAGAAGACTCGAACTTCCACGGGTGTTACCCCACAGCGACCTCAACGCTGCGCGTCTACCATTCCGCCACGACCGCACGTCTGGGCTGGTGCGCGTCCGTATAGCCAAGCGACTGCTCCTTGCCAAGAGGCAAATGCGTGCTCTTGCCAGCCGCGCGGCACCCTGCGACAAACCTTCATGCCCAACCCCGACGCAAATTTTCCCGAATGGATCATAACCGACGGTCTGACCGATTATGCCACCGCGCTCGACATGATGGAGCAGCGCGCGGCGGACATCGCCCAAGGTGCCGCGCGCGAATTGATCTGGCTGGTCGAACACCCGCCGCTTTATACCGCAGGCACCAGCGCGAACCCCACCGATCTGCGCGACCCTGACCGATTTCCCGTGCATGCAACCCGGCGCGGCGGGCAATATACCTATCATGGGCCAGGTCAGCGGGTGGTCTATGTCATGCTGGATGTGGGCGCGCGGGGCCGCGATGTGCGCCGCTTTGTCGAACAGCTGGAAATCTGGGTTATCGCCACGCTGGCCGAATTCGGCCTCACCGGGCATATCCGGCAGGGCCGCGTTGGCGTCTGGATCGAGCGGCCCGACAGGCCCGCGCGTGTCACAGGCGCGCCCGCCGAGGACAAGATCGCCGCCATCGGCATCCGTCTGCGCAAATGGGTGAGCTTTCACGGGATGGCCATCAATGTAGAGCCCGACCTGAGCCATTTCGACGGAATCGTGCCCTGCGGCATCACCGATCACGGCGTCACCAGCCTCGTCGATCTGGGCCTGCCGGTGACGATGGACGATGTCGACGTCGCTTTGCGCAACACATTCGGCAGCGTTTTCAACGCGTCATAAAAACTTCACAGACCCGCCGCCGCCGCTGTCACAATTCCGATACCAACACCCCCTAGGCGCTGTCACATCAGCCATCCACCGACAGGAGACAGCCATGAAAGATATCGACACGAGCAAGCTGAGCTGGGACGAATGGGACGAACTTCATGACCCGCGCCCCGAAACCACCGGATTCGACAAGGTCGTCGAAGAGGCCGTCTCGCGCCGCGGTTTTCTGGGCGGATTGGTCGCCTTCGGCTCCGGTGCCGCCGTGATGGGCACCGGTTTGCTGGGCAGCACCAGCGCGCAAGCCCAGACAGCGGCCATGGCCGCCAGCCGCATCGGGTTCACGCCGATCCCCATTCAGACGGATTTCACCGTGCATGTCCCCCGGGGCTACAGCTGGCAGCCGGTCGCCAAATGGGGTCAGCCGCTCTTTTCGGACGCGCCCGAGCTGGACCATGCCACGGGCGGCGATCTGGTCTCGTCCGACCGGGTGTTCGGCGAGAACACCGACGGGATGGAGCTCTTCAACATCCGTGGCCATCAGGTCATCGCGGTGAACCACGAATATGTGAACCCCAAGATCAACCTGGTTTCTTCGGGCGGCGAAACCACCAGCGCCGTGGACGTGCTCAAGCTGCAAAACCTGCAAGGCGTGAGCGTCATGGAAGTGGCGCAGGGCGCTGACGGCTGGAACATCGTTGTCGACAGCCCCTTCAACCGCCGCATCACCCAGAATACGGAAATGCGTATCGCAGGCCCCGCAACCGGGCACGATCTGCTGAAAACCGCAGCCGACCCGACGGGCACCACCGCCTTGGGCACGATGAACAATTGCGGCGCGGGCAAGACGCCCTGGGGCACCTATCTGACCTGCGAAGAAAACTTCAACGGCTATTTCGGCTCCTCGGATGCCGAATTTACCCGGCCCGACGATTATCTGCGCTACGGAATCGGCCTCGAAAGCCGTTATGGTTATGAAAAGTTCGACACCCGCTTTGACGTGTCGCAAAACCCCAACGAGCCGCACCGCTTTGGCTGGGTGGTCGAGATCGACCCCGCCAATCCCGACAGCGTGCCGGTCAAGCGCACGGGACTGGGCAGGTTCAAGCACGAGAACGCCGCCGTCACCATCGCACCGGATGGCCGCGTCGTGGTCTATCTGGGCGACGACGAGCGGGGCGAATACCTTTATAAATATGTCTCCAACGACGTCTACACGCCCACGGGGCCGACCGATACGCTGCTCGACGACGGTCAGCTTTACGTGGCCAAGTTCCATGCGGACGGCACCGGCGACTGGATCGCCCTGACGCCAGAGGCGACCGGCATGGATGCGGGCGAAATCCACATCTACACCCGCATGGCGGCCTCTGCGGTAGGCGGCACGACGATGGACCGGCCCGAGTGGGTCGCCGTGAACCCGATCGCAGCCGAAGGCTATTGTGCGCTGACCAACAACCGCAACCGGGGCGTAAAACCCAACGCGGGCGGCGACGACACCGCCACCAACGGGCCAAACCCGCGGGCCGAGAACAACTACGGCCAGATCGTGCGCTGGTTCCCGGCCAATGACGACCACGGCACCGACGCGTTCCGCTGGGATCTCTATGTCATGGCGGGCAATCCGACCGTGCATTCGGACGCCTATGCAGGATCGGGCAACATCAACGAAGGCAATCTTTTCAATTCGCCCGACGGGATGATGTTCGACAGCGCGGGCCTGCTGTGGATCCAGACCGACGGCGATGACGACAACGAAGGCGATTTCGCCGGTATGGGCAACAACCAGATGCTGGCGGGCGATCCTGTGACCGGCCAGATCGAACGGTTCATGACCGGGCCCAACGGCTCCGAAGTCACGGGGCTCACGTGGTCCTCGGACAAGCGGACGATGTTCGTCGGTATCCAGCATCCGTCGGCGCCCTTCCCGGACGGCGACGGCAAACTGGCCCGCTCAACGGTGATCGCGATCACCCGCGACGATGGCGGTCTGGTGGGCTAAGCCACCTCAACCGGACAGATTTCGGGCCGCGCGGTTTGACGCGGCCCGTTTTCGTCTCGCAAATTCGATTTTCCGCAGCCCCAGTCGTCCGCAGGCTCGACCGTCCGCAGGCTCGCCCGTCCGCAAACTCGCCCGTCCGCAGGCTCGCCCGTCCGCAGGCTCGACCGTCCAAAGCCTCAACCCTGCGGTGCCGCACCCGACTGTTCGGCAAGCGCCGTGAACACCGCCAGAACCTCCGCATCGCTCGCGTCGTCCAACGCACCGGCTGCGACGTCGTCGGGGCTCCAAAGCCACGAACGGGCGGGATCGTGCAGCATGGCCCAAGTGGGAAACAGCCGCTCGGGCACCGTCTGCGCCACCCGCATCGTGACCTCAAGGTGCCGGTCGTCGCGCCGGATCCGCTCGAATGCGGCGTCAATCTTGTCCGCAGGCCCTTCTAGCATCTGCAGGTAGACATCCGCCCGGCAGATCAGCGCGCCGGTCACATCGTCCCGCCGGTTCCAGCGCCGCGCCGTGACCAGAATTGTGTTGAGGATCGCGGCGTCAAAGCCGAAAGGCTGCGAGGTATAGATGATCTGTTTGAGTTCCATGACAAACACGCTCCTGTTGTTGCGGCGAGATTAGGGGAAATCATCGGCAGTGTCGCGGCAATAGATCATTTAACCGGCATGGCGCGCAATCTCTCGTTCAGCGGCCACGACCGCCTGTTTTATATCCACGCGGGTCGTTCGGTGGTTCACGATGGCGGCGCGCAGACACAGCGCCCCGTCGATGCGGGTGGTGGAAAACACAGCCTCGCCAGAGGTTTGCAGCGCGCTCGCAATGGCAGCGGCATCGCCCGCGTGCGGTTTCAAGCAGACCACGTTCGACACAACCGGGCAGGCCAGATCGAGCAGATCCGACGCCTCGGCCAGCGCTCCCATATGCGCCGCCTGACGACAATTGTCGCTGATCGCCGCCCCGAAGGCTGCGACCCCGTGCGTCCTGACCGCCGCCCAGACCTTGAGCGCACGAAAGCCGCGCGACAGGTCGATGCCGTAATCGCAAAACCAATGCTCGCCGCCCGCAAGGCCGGTGTCGGACGACACCAGATAATCGGGCCGATCCGCAAAGGCCGCGCGCAGGGTCGCCCCGTCGCGCACCAGACAGGCACCGCAATCATAGGGCACGGACAGCCATTTATGCATATCGCAGGCGATGGAATCGGCGCGCCCAAGCCCGTCGGTCAATGCACGCCACGGCGCATCCGCGATCCGGGTCCAGAATCCGAACGCCGCATCGACATGCAGCCAGATGCCAGCCTCCCGCGCCACATCCGCCGCTGCGTCCAGATCGTCAAAGCTCCCGGTATTCACCGACCCCGATGTGGCCACGATCATCAGCGGTGCATGGCCCGCCGCCACGTCAGCCGCGATGGAAGCGCGCAAGGCATCCACATCCATCCTGCCATCCGACAGCGGCACCGACACCAGCGCAGAGCGTCCATGCCCCAGCAATTCCAGCGCCTTGGACACGCAGGTATGCGTGCCTGCCGCGGCATAGACCCGCACGGGAGGCAAGCCTGCAACCCCGTCACGGCGCACAGCATCACCGAACCGCGCCACACGGGCCGCCGAGAGCGCCAGAACCGTCGCCTGCGACGTGCCGCCCGTCAGAACACCGAACGCCTCCGACGGCAGACCGGCGATATCGCACAGCCACCGCAGAACCGACCGCTCCACCGCCATCGCACCGTGATTACGCCCGCCCAGATTGGCGTTCATCGTCGCCGCGACCAGGTCTGCCGCCAGACCCACGGGCAATCCGGTGCCATGCACCCAGCCGAAAAATCGCGGATGCGTGTTGCCGGTGGCATAGGGCATGATCTGTCCCGCCATTTCCTGCATCACCTGCACCGCATCTCGGCCCGGCTCATCCCTCCCCAGCGCCAGCGTCGCGGCCATGTCGGCTGGCGGCGCGATCCAGGGCAGATCGCGCGCATGCGCGAGCCGGTTCAGGCAGGCCGTCAACAACGCCTCCAGACCGCCCCTGAAATCCGCCCAATCTTCGGGATCGAGGCGATGGCCTTCCGCATCAATGTCGCTGCCGCGCTGATCCGTCATCCCGTTCTCCCGAGTGTCGCGCCCTGCTTGCCTCAGTCGCGCGCGAAACCCAAGAGGCGGCGCCCCTGCCCTGCGACAATAATATCCGCGCTGCGTCAAATACAATCATTGCCGCGCGGCGACGGGCCAATTAGAACTTCCAAGGAACCACCGAGGCCGCACCTGCGGCACCGTCAGACATTCAGCAGGAGGCACGATATGGCCGACGCCGCTATTCATGGCCAGGAACATGAAGACACCCGTGGGTTCTTTACCCGCTGGTTCATGTCCACCAACCACAAAGACATCGGTATTCTCTACCTTGTCGTCTCGGCCTTCGTCGGCTTTATCGCCGTGGCCTTTACCGTCTACATGCGGCTCGAATTGATGCACCCTGGCGTGCAATACATGTGCCTGGAGGGGGCGCGGCTGTTTTCCTCGTCCGAGGTCTGCACTCCGAACGGCCATCTGTGGAACGTGCTGATCACCGGCCACGGCATCCTGATGATGTTCTTCGTGGTCATCCCCGCGCTTTTCGGTGGGTTCGGCAATTACTTCATGCCCTTGCAGATCGGCGCGCCGGATATGGCGTTTCCGCGGCTCAACAACCTGAGCTTCTGGCTCTATGTCGCAGGCTCCACCCTGGCGGTGTGTTCGGTGCTGGCACCGGGGGGCAACGGACAGCTGGGCGCGGGCGTGGGCTGGGTGCTCTATCCGCCGCTTTCGACGCGCGAAGGCGGCGTGGCGATGGATCTGGCGATCTTTGCGGTGCATGTTTCGGGGGCTTCGTCGATCCTGGGCGCGATCAATATGATCACCACTTTCCTGAACATGCGCGCGCCCGGCATGACCCTGTTTAAGGTGCCGCTCTTTGCTTGGTCGATCTTTGTGACCGCCTGGCTGATCCTGTTGGCGCTGCCGGTTCTGGCCGGTGCCATCACCATGCTGCTGACCGACCGCAATTTCGGCACCACCTTCTTCGATCCCTCAGGCGGGGGCGATCCGGTGCTTTATCAGCACATCCTGTGGTTCTTCGGGCATCCGGAAGTCTATATCGTGATCATACCGGGTTTCGGCATCATCAGCCATGTCATCGCGACCTTCTCGCGCAAGCCGATCTTCGGCTATCTGCCGATGGTCTGGGCGCTGATCGCGATTGGCGCGCTGGGGTTCGTCGTCTGGGCACACCACATGTATACCGTGGGCATGTCGCTGACGCAGCAGAGCTATTTCATGCTGGCGACCATGGTTATCGCGGTGCCGACGGGGGTCAAGATCTTCAGCTGGATCGCGACGATGTGGCAAGGCTCGATCGAGTTCAAGACGCCGATGCTCTGGGCTTTCGGGTTCCTCTTTCTCTTCACATTGGGCGGCGTGACCGGCATCGTTCTGAGCCAAGCCGCGATCGACCGCGCCTATCACGACACCTATTACGTCGTGGCGCATTTCCACTATGTCATGTCGCTCGGTGCCGTGTTCGCGATCTTTGCGGGGATCTACTTCTACTTCCCCAAGATGACCGGACGCATGTATCCCGAATGGGCCGGAAAGCTGCATTTCTGGACGTTCTTCATCGGCACCAACATCACCTTCTTTCCACAGCACTTTCTGGGTCGTCAGGGCATGCCGCGCCGCTATATCGACTACCCCGAGGCGTTCGCCTACTGGAACCTGTGGTCGAGCTGGGGGGCGTTCCTGTCATTCGCATCCTTCCTGTTCTTCTTCGGCGTGATCTTCTACTCGCTTTTGGCAGGGCGCCGGGTGACGGAAAACAACCCGTGGAACGAATATGCCGACACGCTGGAATGGACCCTGCCCAGCCCGCCGCCCGAACACACGTTCGAGCAGCTTCCAAAGCGCGAAGACTGGGACAAGACACCGGCGCACTAGACCGGTTGCAACAGACAAAGGGGCATCCGGGGCGACCGGGTGCCCTTTTTTGTGGGCGCGCCTCGGCTGCGCCATTCTGACCGCTTTACGATATGTGCAAACGCGATAGGTTAATCCCATGCCATACCAATGGACCGAACCGCACAGCGACCTGACCGAACTGCGCCTCTGGCCGCACCAGTCGCTGCCGCCGCGTGGCTTTGCGGCGTTCATTCTTACGACATTCACGCTGTCGACCGTCCCGCTTTACGGGCTTTTGGGCACGGCAGTGCTCTGGGGACTGTTGCCGTTCATGCTGCTGACGCTGGGCGGCATCTACTTTGCGCTGCGCCGCAACGAGGCCGACCGGCAAGTGACCGAAGTGTTGACGCTGACCGGCGACGAGGTGCGTCTGGTCCGCCGCGCCGCGCGCAAAGCGCCGCAGGAATGGCAGTGCAACGCCTATTGGACCCGCGTCGCCTGCCACAAGACCGGCGGCCCGGTGCCGCATTACGTGACCCTTGCGGGTGCGGGCCGCGAGGTTGAAATCGGTGCCTTCCTGAGCGAGGAGGAGCGCAAGGATCTCTTCGACGACCTGACCCAGCGGATGCAGCGCGCAACCCACGCGCGATGACGGACGCGCCGCCATCGCGCATGCAGGCACCCGCCACACCCACAATGACCCGCGCCAGACTGCGGATCGCAGCGGCGCTGCTGGGGCCGGCGCGTCTGTTGCGTAGCCAGACGCTCCAAGCCTCCGAACGGGCCGCGCTCACGCTGCGTGCGACACAGCCTCGCATGGCCCAGCCCGAGGGGGTGACGTTCCTCATCCCGCTGGTCGGGCCGCATCATGTCGGCGATTGGGACGGCGTGCAGGCAAGGCTCCGCGCGACGCTGGACAGCCTGCTGCGCCAGACCGACCCGCGCTGGCGCGCCGTGATCTGTTGCCAGACCCGCCCAGACATGCCCGACGACCCGCGCCTGCACTACCTGCCCTTTGACGATCCCGCCCCGGGCAACGACAAATGGCGCAAGCTGACTGCGCTGTGCGATTATCTGCCCCGTGTCGGCCCGCACGCAGGCTACACCATGAGCCTCGATGCCGACGACCTGCTGCACCCCGACATGGTCGCTACACTGATGGCGCAGGCAAAAGACGGATGGCTTGTCGGGCGCGGACTGGTGATGGATGCAGGCTGCGGTGACATCGCGCTGGCCGGTCCGCGCAGCCCCGCCCTGCCCCTTCGAAAACCGTTCTGGAAGCTCTGCGGATCCTGCATGGCGCTGCGCCACGATCTCGCCAACCCCGCCTGCCTGCCGTTTCTGCGCGCCATGGTGCAGCACGAACACCGGATGTTTCCATATCTGGTCGCATTGGCGGGAATGGAGGTGCAGGAATTTGACAGCCCCATGGCGCTTTACATCCTCAATCACGGCGAGAATTTCGGCGCGCGGCGCGGGCGCGTGGGGTTCAAGACGCGCTTTGTGCAGCGGTTCAAGATCACTGACCCCGCGATGCTGGCGCAGATCAGATCGGACTTTGCGCTGGACGACTCCGCGCCCTAGGTTGCGCCCAGCCCCAACCGCATCAGCGCCTGCCGCAACGGTTTGATGTCGTGCAAAGCCGTCATCCCCAAGGCCCGCGCCTCGCGCAGCATCGGAAGGCTGGCCATCGAGGTCCGGTTGAGCGCCGAAATTCCCAGAACCCGCGTGCGGATATCGGCGATCCGCGCGCGGTGATACGCCTCCAGCATTTGGCTGTCGCCCAATCCCTCGGGGCGGGCGACAGCCAGATTGCGCAGCACCCGCAGGTCGGTCAGGCTCATGTTCAGACCCTGCGCGCCGATGGGCGGCAGCACATGCGCCGCCTCGGCCACCAGCGCCACGCGCTGCGCCGACAACCGGTCAGCCACCTGGCTGATGATCGGCCAGATCGTGCGATTGCTGGCCAGCGTGAGAGGGCCGAAGATATGTTGCGACCGTGCGCTCATTTCAGCCTCGAAATCGGCGGCATCCATTGCGTGCAGGGCCTGCGCGCGCGGGCCCTGCTCCATCCAGACCACGGCAGAGCTTGGCCGCCCTTCGTGATCGGGCAGCGGGACCAGCGTGAACGGCCCGCCAGTCAGGTGGATCTCGGTCGAGACATTGTCATGCGGGATAGGATGCGTGACCGCAAAGGCCAGCGCCTTTTGACCAAAGCGCAATGTGCGCACGCCAATGCCCGCCGCGTGTCGCAAGGTCGAGTTGCGCCCATCCGCCGCGATCACCAGACGCGCCGTCACATGGCTGCCGTCGCTGAGCGTCACGCGCGCCTGTCCAGTGCGGCTGAAGAGGCCGGTCGCCGCCACGCCGGTGCGATACGTCACGCGCGGGGCCTGCGCCAGATGCGACGACAATTCGCGCCGCAAGAGCCAGTTGGGCAGGTTCCAGCCAAATGGCTGGTCACCGAGGTCGGCAGAGTCAAATTCACGGCTCGGCAGAGTGGTCGCTCGCGTGCCACCGGCATCGACGATTCGCATCACCCGCAACGGCGTCGCATGCGCGTCCAGACGCCCCCACAAACCCGCCTCGTCCAGAAACTGGCGTGCAGGTTGCAGAAACGCGGTCGAGCGCAGATCGGCGCCGGTCGCGTCGCGTTCGGTAACGGGCGGATCGGGATCGACGCAGGTCACGTCGAATCCGGCAGCGGCAAAACCGGCGGCGGCCGTCATTCCGGCAATACCGCCGCCTGCGATCAGGATATCGGTTTCTTTTGTCATGACAGTCAATCTAGGGCGCAGGCAACCCTGCGACCATGCGGCATCCTTGCGCGGGCTAATTTCCCAGCGTGATCATGATCAGGAAGAAAAACATCGTCGGCACCAGCGCCAGGGCGACGACCGTCAACGCCACGATGCCCCAGACCATCACCGCCATCGCCCAGAGGCTGACAAACGCCACGAGCAGATAATAGATGTTGTCCTGTGTCCCGTAGAGCACATCGCGCAGCACCCAACCCAGCACCGGCACGGCCAGAAGCAGACGCAGAGCGGACACCCGGGGCAGGCCGGGTTTCCGGAAAAAACCGGTTAGCCGGGCAAAGCCCGAAACCCCGATCCGTGCCGGGCGGCTTTGGATGGACGAAAGGGTATGGTCGGTGGTGGCGGACATTGCGGCATGCTCCTCGTATCAATGAATTGGAATGTAGGGAGCAAAACTGTAAATGGAATGCGACTTTGCGTCTATTTCGACCGTATTTGTCGGAAAACCGGCCTAGGTCAGGCGGGCCAGGAACGCGCTCAGGTCATTGGTATGGTGGTGGATATGCGCCGCGGGCGTCGCGGCGGGGGCGACATGCACCGTGCGCAGGCCCATCGCATGCGGGGCGGCCAGATTGCGGGGGTCATCCTCGAACATCGCAGCCGTCCCGGGCGTCAGCCCATCGGCGGCGAACACCGTCTCGAATGCCGCGCGCTCGGGCTTGGGCAGAAAGCCCGCATGCTCGACGCCGTAGACCCCGTCGAACACAGAATCCAGCCCCCGCGCCGCCAGCACGCGTGCGGCATAAGTCGCGGTTCCGTTGGTATAGACGATACGCCGCCCCGGCAGAGCGGCGATCAGCGAGGCCAGATACGGGTCCGGCTCCAGCGCATCGAAAGAGATGTCGTGGACCTCGTGCAGATAGGGTGCCGGATCGACATCGTGTTCGCGCATCAGCCCGGTCAGGGTGGTGCCGTAGGTCTGCCAATACAGCGTGCGCAGATGATCGGCACGCGCCTGCGACACGTTCAGCGCACGCATGACCCAGTCCGTCATCCGCGTCTCGATCTGGTCGAAAAGGCGTGCTGCCGGCGGATAAAGCGTGTTGTCGAGGTCGAAGACCCAGGTTTTGACATGGCTGAAGCGAGATTTGGGCATGGCATTTCTTTTAGGGCTGTCTTGATCGCGGTGCCAGCGATTTCGGACCGTGGCTTGCGTGGAGGATGCGGGACCGAGGGGCCAGCCCCTCGGGCTCCCCGGAGTTTATCAGGCAAAATGAAGCGCAAGACAGGGGCGGCGGTGGGCGCACCGGGTTGATTGCGTCGGCTGGCCGGGGCTATGATCGCGCGACTGACCCAAAGGAGCCGCCATGCCCGATACGCGCAGCCCGCAAAAGGATGCCTATACGCTGATCCTC
>Ga0307981_1001516_pt1 | contig 20540 bp, 13 predicted proteins | sample OrgLakmetagen987_FD_201849 | JGI IMG/M metagenome (GOLD analysis project Ga0307981, IMG submission 201849) | Saline water microbial communities from Organic Lake, Antarctica - #987 | ecosystem: Environmental > Aquatic > Non-marine Saline and Alkaline > Saline | place: Antarctica: Organic Lake... | reverse complement strand
TTATGGATAGGGCGGTGAGCAAAGAGGTGACGCAGAACAGTCCCTGAACACTGACTGCTTCGCTTCATCATCTCTTACCTTGGCTGAGCTTGGTGTGGTCGAGACTGAGAGGGTCTTCTTTGTAACACAACAATGGAAAATATGAGGGTAAGAGAAATGGTAAATGGACGTCCAGGCCGTTTCTCGAAAAAGTGAAGCGGTTATTCAGCGAAGGGCGAGGAAGGCGTTAAGAAACCGGTATCCAGGTGCTTTAAGCGTTACACGAGAGACTTTCTTTTAACAAGGCGGCCGTAAAACGCGCACGACGGGTTGGGGCGCAAGCTTCATTTTTCATTTCGTAGGCTCGCTACTATTGCCGCTTTGGTTTGCCAAGATAAGATTGATTCGGGGATGCCCGTAATTAATAGAATTAGCAGGTACAAAAAGCGTTACACGTTATACGGGTAGGTGCCGTTGGCATACAGAATCATTATCGCTACCGGTATCAATACCGTACGACAACATATGTCGTACTTTAGTAGACGCCTTGTACGTATGTACCGGTACGAAATATACGTACCTTATTCAAAAACACTACCGGACCTACATTAATGGTACTTACTGGATACTGGACCAGTAACTACTGTAACCAAAAGTATTAGGTTCACGAGCGTTTGGGGTTCGGGGGTGATTCTTATCTATCTGATTGCTCCATATACGGTAGTTAGATGCATTTCTATCAAAGCACAATCGACCTTCTTAGACTTACAGTACGGTACTGTACAGAAGACTACTTCTTCAAATAATTCGGCTTATCGCATTATTATTTACCACGTATCTGGTTCTTGTTACGGTACCGCACGGTCGTACTCTATACTCAACGTATCAACGCGAAATGAGCAATGTCCCGTGTGGGGCGAACCCGCGGATGTGGTTGACGATCCCACGAATTGTGAATAATGAGTGCCTGCGTGAGCTGCAACGCGACCCCAACTGAATAGCCCCTCGTTTTGGTGTGCTGTGCTGATAGGACTAGTACCGGCCTAGATGGTACAACGAGATACAAGCGTGGCTGAGGAGTATATGCGACCGACGTGTTTGTAGACGCGACCTCGGAAAAAGAACGGATGGAAGCTCTTGCACCAGTGATCACTGGTAGTGGAGGCCAGCTGCCAACTTTTTATGCGCTTTTCCATCTCGATTCGATGATGGTAACAGTGCATTCAGGATGGCTGTATATTCTATCTAAAAGTAGCCGACACGAAGTGGGTGCGGGGATGATTCAATCCAAGTATCAATCTTAAGTAGTTTTGAATCCAAAAGGATACCGCCGCTCCACGCGGCTACCTTAATGCAATATATCGCAGATGGCAACAGAAGCCTCCATCAATGTAGTCTCCGAGAAGCCGCATGTTTCTACGTTCCAACGAATCGCTCGATAGACGCGATAAGCTTCGTCATGTTAGATTCGCCGATCCCATCATCCATCGTGTATCATGTGTGTTCCAGTTACCCCTCGCTGCCATTTCATTGAAACGACGACTGCAACTCCCACAGCGCATCACACCACCACCACCACCACAACTTCTCCCAAGCTGGACTACTAGGTTTTAGAATTCTTTCGCTCGTTTTGTAGCTTTGACAGAATGTCTTGAACCACATTCTTCATGACGGGTTGACCCTTGCGTGTCCTGGCCGTCAAGAGTTGGTGACGTTGCTTGCGTTGGCGCAGTTTTTCGTTGCGTTCGTTTTCCCGTACGTCTCGATCCTCCTGCTGTTGTTGCATATTCTGCTTTCGCTCTTCTGCCTTTTGAATTGACTTTTGAAAGGGGTTGGTCTTTTTGCGTCTCGCAGGTTTGTTGTTTAGATCGGCAGAAGTTTCGTTCGATTCCGTCGGTTTTTGCTCTTGTTCGATATTACTATTGCTTTCGTGTGTTGCTGCTGCTGTTGCTGTTGTTGTTGTTGCTAATGCTGTTGCTGCTGTTGTTGTCGCTTCGTCGTCGTCGACTCGCTTGCGACTGGCACCAGCGCCGGGTTGGTATCCTTCTTGCTTCATGACCTTTTTGTATTGTCGCAAGGCCGTGGCTGTATGGACTCGTTTCTTTTCCTTGCGCTTGCGAAAGCTCTGAATGGCCTTGGTGACACCCTTGCGATGGGCAAACTTTTCGACCGAGAGAACGGGAGCGCCATGGCGACGACGCCATTGTTGCTGCTGTTGCGATGTTGCTTCGGACATCGTTTGCCTTGTTCTTGCTGTAGTTTGTGTGTGTGTGTGTGTGTGTTGGATCAAGTTCTGGTTGTCGTGACGGGTAGACTAAGTAATGACACTTATCGGTTTGCCATTGTCGAAAAAAGAACAAAAGCAAGAATGTTTCGTGAGATTTGGTTGGTTGGAGGAGAAATAACCTAAGCCGAGGGCAGACTCAGACTGTCCGTCCGTCCGTCCTTGAATAATCAAGTCGAGAGGGTCGAAGCACGTGATCAAACGTGCACGTGTTCAGTGAACTTGAACACGTTCTGCGTTGTGCACAGAAACGGAACGGATCGAACCCGGCGTCGATCGACGATGACTACCGGTATCCGACACCTCCCATAAAAACGACCCTCGTGTGTCCCAGCCAAGAACGACGTACTGCCACCTTTACAGTATTGATCCCACGATACAGTACAGTGCACCAGAAGCATCATCAGCAACAGCATCAGTAACAGCATCAGTAGCAGCAGCATCATCAGAATGACGGAATCGAACGGCACTCCCCTCTTTGTCCTCTACGGCTCGGCCACGGGCAACGCCGAACACATTGCCAAGGACCTGGCCATCACGTACTCCTCTCTCTTGGAGAATCCTGACGCTGATGCATTCTTTTCATCGGTCATTTGCTGCGAACTAGACCAGTTCAAGCGCAAGTGCCAACCTACGTGGGACCAGGAGCCTACTGCTGCCGGCCAAAAGTACGGTGTGATTATCGTTGCCTCCACGACTGGCAATGGCGATGCGCCAGAGAATGCTGGCCGCTTTGCAAGATTCATCAAGCGAAAGACCACTGTCGACACCATGCCCTTTCGAAACTGCGCGTTTGCCGTACTGGCGCTGGGTGATACCAACTACGATCAGTTTTGCTGTACGGGCAAGCTGGTGGACAAGAAAATGAAAGAGCTTGGTGGGCAACGTGCGACACCGGTCACCTGTGCCGACGAAGCGCTTGGTCTGGAGGATGTCGTTGAGCCATGGACGGCTAGTATTCTCTTGCAGATTACCAACGCGTGTCGTGGGGGAAATGGTGGCGGGAGATCATCACCAGCAGCAGGTGGCATGACAAAGAATGCATCCGGGGACAAATCCGGGGCCGAGGAAGAAAAAAAGGTGGACGCGGCCGATGCTCTACCGGCAGTGCCTCCAGCTACTACCGATGCACCTCTGTCGACGGCGATCGCATCGACGGGGGTCCGGACGATTCGATCGCTCTTGCAGGTGGACGCGCCCAAGCCAGTCTGGCAAGTGGATCCCGCGACATTACCCGGACTGACCAGCAGTCTTTCCTCTTGTGAACTGGTAGTTCACGAGAACAATCCAGGCGACACTGTCGAGACAAGAGCTCGCGCCGAATCCGTTTCCACGACGAGCAGCGCAGGGTACCACTATACCATCAAGAAACCGTTTGAATCGTCCATTCTCAAAGCGAGATACTTGACCGAGACTCCTACCGACGCGGCCTGCAAAGTGTCGGAAATGATTGATTCGGGCACGTTGGAGACGGGAACGAGCCTCTTGCAAGCCCACGAAATCGTAGATGCTCAATTTCCGCTGACTGGGAGGCCAGCTGCCGAGGCTGAGCGTAATGCCAAGCGCGTCGTGGAAGTGACACTTTCTCTACCGGACGATTACACCTTGGAGTATGCACCGGGAGACTCGCTCGGACTCGTCGTCGAGAATACCCCGAACGCTGTCGCCTTTGTTCTTGCCATGCTACAAGAGCAGCATGGGATTGCTCCGTCCCAGCTTGTTTCCATTGATTCCAGCGAACCCATTGCTCTGGAAAAAGCCGTGCGAACCAGTATTGACCTGTGTTCCCCCATTCAGCAGAGACGTACGCTGCATTCTTTTTCACAGTTTGCGACGGATCCCGACGAGATTTGCACGCTGCAGCTCCTCTCGTCCAAGACGAGCAAAGGCGAAGAGCTCTTTCAGGAATACGTGGACAAGCAACGTCTCTCCCCCGTTGACATTCTACGCGAGTTTCCCTCCCTTCAGAGCATTCCGTTGAACGGTCTGTTGAGCATCTTGCCGGGTATTCCACCGCGGTACTATTCGGTCAGTTCGAGCCCAATCGAGCACCAGCGATTGAGTCTGACGGTGGCCTTTTCCGTGGTCGACTATGTAACACCGTCGCTGGTCGTGGACGGTCAAGAGCAGGGACTACGGCGCATTCGTGGAATCGCTACCCGGTACATTGAAGCACTGTGTTCACCCTTTCTAGCTGATGCTAAGAACGCGAGTGCTCCAACGCTCAGTATCTTTCCAAAACCGACGGCAGACTTTCGTATGCCCAAAACCCTGTCGACTCCCCTTGTTTTGATTGGACCTGGAACGGGTATCGCTCCTTTCATGGGATTCCTATCGCAGCGAAAGGCTCTTGCCACGTCGTCCGAATCGACCGAAGCTGCGCATACTGTAGTGGAAGGGACGTGGCGAGGTGGCTATGATCTGGAAGAAAACGAGTTGCCTGTCTCTGGCGGTGATGCGAGCGGGCTCAAGCTTGGTGTCGACTACCGGACAACGCAGACCGTGGGTGCAGTAGACGTCTTCTTTGGTTGCCGACACAAGGATCACGATTGGTTGTATCGCTCCGAGATGCAAGAGTTCGAGAAGGAAGGTGTGATCACCAAGCTTCACACTGCCTTTTCACGGGATGGTGATCGTCAGTATGTCCAGGACGCTATGCGAAGCAACGTGGAGTGCGCAACGAGGCTCGTCGAGTTGATTATGGACAAGGAGGCGAGCGTATACGTTTGTGGCGACGGTAATGCCATGGCCAAGGATGTGCAAGCTACGATTGTGGAGCTGTTGAGTAATCGGCTCGGTGGGCTCGACGAAGCCAAGGTTTACCTGGAGAAGATGAAGTCGGACAAGCGCTTCTTGCTGGATATCTGGAGCTAAATGTTTTGTCATACCTGTCAAAGTCCTCAAACGATACATATGCTCTGGAACGAGTACAAATCGTAGACGTCTACCGTACTTGAAGATGCTCTCTAATACCAATATACGTTCTATATCGTAGTCCTCTCCCTAGCGAGAACAGGAAAAGTATGAATGTGCGTACGTCGGACTGTATCCATAGACTAATATTGATGAGTACGACCAGTCTAGGAAGAGAGAGTGACCAAAGAAACGTTAGCTGGCATCCGTTCTACGATTCGCGCAAACACTGCATCAATACATATAATCCCCTCTGCTTTGATCAAAGGCCTTCTAAACGCTAACGACTAATAATTACTATGTATGCGCATTGCTCACGGCATCGGGCTCCTTCCGATCACAGATCAACGACTTGCGCGTGCAACCGATCGATTGCCTCTGGGGAAGCGTTCTTGATAGCAATTACATTCGTCAAACGATCTCACTATCTGTGGCTCCCTTGTCGTTAATTGTGTTCCATTCTCCCTCCTCTACCTTGGTCAACGTAAGAATGATCTTATCCTTCTTCTTTCGAAAGGTGGCTGTCGTGATTGTGGCCGTCAACTTTCCAAAACTGAGGCATTGCGGTTCCGATCTATAGTTTGTAATAACAAGGCAAAGTGAGCTATCTGTAAAGTCGAGCTTGATATCCTCGTCCACACACTTTTCTCCAACGCCCTCCATGTCAATGTACAGCTTGACCTTCATGCCATCGTCGAGAAAGGCGTAGGTTGTAATGTTACTTTTGGAAATGTCGAAGGATGATTTTACGCTAACTCGGTGACCTTGTTGCGACTCTTGACGAGACAAAAGTTTGGGCTCGACCTTTCCGTCCCATTTTGGACCATTCGCCTTGTGGGCGTGCGCAAAGTAATAGGCATGTTTGCCCTTGCGCTCAATGTTCTCGCTGAGCGCCGACTGGCCGCTTTGGCTCGCCTCCACGGGAAGGCTCGTGCTGATATCAGTTTCCGTTACTTCGGGACTCTGATCAAGAGAATTCATGGTGTGCTGGGCGGTGTAGAGGCGGTAGATGGAAGTCGACTATGCGGTGCAAGTCGCGTTTGTGGCTCCCAAGGTGAGGTTGGTCCATGTGACCATTATGCTTCTTGCTAATCTGGACTATGGACGACGGCGTGTTTAGTGTTTACGTGTTGGTCCTTTTGCCTTCGGGCCTTGTACAGCTTCCACGTGTCAATTCTCCTCAAGTCCGAAAAGAACTGGTCTCGGAGCGAAGTACAGACGCTAGCTAGATTGTGTGTGGATGGTGTGCGTGAGGTGCGTGAGGCCTTCCTTTGAGTGCGTGTGTTGCCCACGCAGACAAAGGGCAGCACCGCCACGAAAGTTCGTCGAATCTAAGTATTACTGACTCAACATGGGTCCCCTATTGAACATGACCCTCCCTGGGCTCGCTCGCCTGGATTTTTCTCGTGATCGATCGACCGATCCTGTAACCGCCTTTGTCGCGGCTATTTAACTGTTCAAATCCCTCAACGTGGCAGAAGATCGCTGTTCCAAAAATGACAAACCGTTCGTAACCGACAACAACCGCTAGCCCGAATTTGGTTAGATATTCACAATGCCACAACGCCCCTCATAACGGCTGGCAAGAATGAATCCCTCGCAAAACGCGCGCAGGTTACCGTATATTTCATTTTTTCGATCGCAACTCTCACATCGATCAAGCTCAGTCGAGAATTCAGCCAGAAGATGCAAAGATGGTGCATCCTTGTACTGACTTCAAGGCGTTGGCGTTGTGAACCTCGGTAGCTGGAGATCAAGTTGCAATTGATGAAAGTGTTCATTTCCACCAGACACCAGGGGCGTTTGTTTGGTTCTTGTTTGGGTCGTCGAGGACCAGCACTAAGAACTCCTCTTCTTCTTGGTTGAATTCGAGTTAGCCTTCTCCACTGCTCAACTTCCATACTTGGTTACCACTCTCATTACTCTTGTCTCCAACGAGAGATACCAAGCGCAGACGTGATGTGCACTCTGCCCTGTCCTTCGTGGTCCCCGGTTCATACCACGGTGGTGCGAAGCCTCGATTTGGTCCGTCTACCTTACCTGTCCCCGCCCGGAATTGCCTTGACGTCTGTCATGCGTTGACCAGGCCACAAAAAGATGAGTCATTTTCAGAAAGCATGGATGGACGACCTCTTTATCAATCTACGCGACTGAATACTTTCCGGGCACATTCTTTAATCAGCCATACAATACTTATGCTCGGCGGTTAAACTGCGGCTATCCGTTTGCTCCCTCGCCGAGAAGGAATCGTAAGAAGAGATCAACGTTCACGCCAGGCGAAGTGAGTTCACTCTTTTCTTCAGAGTGATATTGTTAGTTAAGTCTTGTCGATTTCTTTTGCGGGAACGACGCATTGGATATCAACGCGGGCGTCTGTTTTAGTTAGACTGGGGGTATCCCTTGAGATCGTGTAACGGTTTTAACCGTCTGGAAATTTTGGCGGCGGAAAAGTCATTATCTCGCTGATGCTTGGTGGAGATATGAAAGAAAACTCGTCCTAGAAATACATCTCTATTCTTTCATGCCGACGATCAACTCCTGTGTTGAGACTAAAATAAACAACTCCGCAGCTCATTTACTTTGCATTGTGAACAGAGGTAGGTGAACTTGACGATGGGAGCTGGATGCGGAGCCAAGAGACTCGTACCTCGGATGGGCCCGTCGTGCGTGCCTTCTAACTTTTGGTTCTTACTTTTGTCCACAGAAACGTATCACAATGGCGGAGATCGAAATGTCCTTTGAGGAGGGTAACAACGCCACCGCTGTCATGCATGGCGCTGTTCCCCACGGAGGCGCCTACGAAGCCGACGTTAATCCTTACTCTGTCCATCAAGCCGACGACGACGATGCCGCTAGCGTTGGAAACGACTCGCTTGAAGAGCTTCACGAGAAGCAGATGCTTCCCGTTGCCGACGTCCAAGGAAATCCTGTGCACTACCCCGGTGACGAAGACAAGAAGCACCGCAAGCCCAAAGAACTTGACGACGAAAAGAAGGAGAAGTCTCACTCGGTTATCGGTTCCGGTATCGAGAGTCTCAAGTACCTTTATTCCATTGGTCTCTTGATCTTTTCCGTTGTTGTTGTAATGGCTGCCATCTTTACTGAGCAGACCAACGCGACCGGTCCCGACGGCAGTGTCCCTGCTGGCGCTGCCTTTGTAATCTTTTGGTTTTTGATTGTCTGGCTCGCCATGATGGAGGGTGGCCAGGGAGCCCTCGTTGGACTCCAGCCTATTGACAAGGCCTTGTACGCCGAGTCACACCCTAGAGCCTTGAAAAACACCGAGCTCGCTCACAAGGGCGACAACATGGAGCGCTTCATCATTGGACGCCAGTTCCTCGTCGTTTTGGTTGTGTTTGTTACCAACTTGATGGCCTCGGCGATTGAAGACGCAACTGTTTTGAACTTGAACGATGGATTGACCAAGGTTTTCCTCGAGTCGGGTGTCGCTGTTATCTTGACCACGATCATGCTCGGTCAGCTCACCGCCCAAGTGAACGCCGCCAACTGCATGCTTGACTTTATCAACAACTATTTCATGCTGTTCACGACCTACATCTCGCTCTTTATTGAAATGTCCGGCCTTTTGCACTCGGTGTACCTGGTCCAGATTCTCTTCTCCAAAATTTCGGGCAAGCCGATCGAATCCAATGAGGCACCACGCACCGTAGTCCAGAGCTTGTTCTTTTGGGCCCGTGCCCTCATGTCTGTTGTTATCCTCGGATTCTCTTTTGCAGTTACTCTTACCGCTCTTTTCGACGGTAAGACCGCCATGTGGGAGGGTATCCCGGAAGCTGTCTCTGTCGTCGTTCTCTTCATCCTCATGGCCTTTGTTGGTATGATGGAGGGTATGCAGATCGCTCTCTTTGCTGTTGTCAACCTTCCGGAAGAAGAGCTCAAGCAGCACACGATTGCCCACAAGAATTGTCAGTTGACTTTCTCCGGTCAGAACTTGCAGGCTTTCTTGATTGGTCGCCAGATCTGTGTTACTGTGTGCATGTTCATTGTCGCTCGTATCACCTCTTGCGATGTCGATATTGATGCCGGTGAGGGCAACATCTTTGGCGTCAGCGATGGTATCCAAGAGTTCTTCAACACTGGCCTTCTCGGAGCTATTATCACGACCATTGTCGCTTCGCTGATGTGGCGTATCATCGCGTCGAGCTTCCCCATTGCCTTCTTGTCAAATCCGTTGATTTACGTCATTATCCGCGTGTGCCTTCTTTTGGAAAAGTCCGGAGTTTGTTCTGCTGCTTGGGTCTTGGCCCGTTTCCACAAGCCTCTTGTGAACTACCAGCCCGACGAAGTCGTAAGTATCCCCGCGCCCGTGACGATTTGATTCAATGCGACCCGTTGCTTCGCTTTCTAACCAACTCGTCTATTTGCTATTCTCTTTTCCAGCACCTTGAGGGAGCTTCACCGCACACATCGGAGCCTGTGACCCGTCGTGACAGAGACATTGACCGTCTCGTCACTGTCGGCAAGTTCATGTACTCTCTTTGCTTGTTGACCTTTGCCGTTGTTGTTGTCATGGCCGCTATCTTCAGCGAGCAGACTGTCGCGACTGGTGAGAACGATATCCCCTCAGTTGTTGCCTTTCTTATCTTTTGGTTCTTGGTTGTCTGGCTCGCCATGATGGAGGGTGGACAGGGAGCCCTGGTCGGCCTCCAGCCCATCGACAAGACATTGTACGCTGAAAGCCATCCTCGTGCCTTGATGAACACCAAGCTCGCCCACAAGGGTGACAACATGGAACGCTTTATTGTCGGTCGACAGTTCTTGGTTGTGTTGGTCGTTTTTGTTACCAATATGATGGTGTCGGCGATCGATGACGCGTCCGTGCTTGGATTCCCCGACATTCTGAACGAGATCTTCCTTTCCACAGGTATTGCTGTTATCTTGACAACAATCATGATTGGCCAGCTCATGGCGCAGGTGAATGCCGCCAACTGCATGCTTGACTTCATCAACAACTACTTTATGCTGTTCACGACCTACATCTCGCTCTTTATCGAAATGTCCGGCCTTTTGCACTCGGTGTACCTGGTTCAGATTCTCTTCTCCAAAATCTCGGGCAAGCCCATCGATTCAAAGGAAGAACCCCGCAACGCAGTCCAGAGCTTGTTCTTTTGGGCCCGTGTCTTTATGTCTGTTGTTGTCCTAGGATTCTCCTTTGCCGTGACTCTTACTGCTCTTTTCGACGGCAAGACAGCCATGTGGGAGGGCGTTCCAGAGGCTGTCTCTGTTATCGTTCTCTTTATCCTCATGGCCTTTGTTGGTATGATGGAGGGTATGCAGATCGCTCTCTTTGCTGTTGTCAACCTTCCGGAAGAAGAACTCAAGCATCACCCGATCGCGTACGCCAATTGCCAGTTGACCTTCGCCGGTGAGAACTTGCAGGCTTTCTTGATTGGCCGTCAAATCTGCGTTACTATCTGCATGTTTGTTGTCGCTCGTATCACTTCGGTAGATGTCGATATTGATGCCGGTGAGGGCAACATCTTCGGAGTCAGCGATGGCCTCCAAGAGTTCTTCAATACTGGTCTGCTTGGAGCCGTGATCACGACAATTGTCGCTTCACTGATGTGGCGTATCATCGCGTCGTCCTTCCCGGTCGCCTTTTTGTCCAATCCTTTGATCTACCTGATCATTCGTCTCTGTCTCGTCCTTGAGGCTTCGGGCGTTTGCTCTGCTGCCTGGCTTCTTGGTCGATGGAACAAGTTGCTTGTTGGCTACCAACCCGATGAGGTTTACCTCGAGGGAGTCGAGCGTCACACCAAGGCACCTGTCACCCGTCGCGACAAAGACATTGACATCACCGTCACCGTTGTCAAGTACTTATACTCGATGGGTCTTTTGGTCTTTTCCGTTATCGTTGTCATGGCCGCCATCTTCAGTGAGCAGACGAACGTATCGCAGGACACGCACGAGGTCCTTGCTTTCTTCGTGCTTTGGTTCTTGATCATCTGGCTTGCCATGATGGAGGGTGGTCAAGGCTGCTTGGTTGGATTACAGTCTGTCGACAAGGAACTCTTCCGCGAGTCTCACCCTGTCACTCTCAAGAACACTCTGCTTGCCCACAAGGGTGACAACATGGAGCGTTTCATCATCGGCCGCCAGTTTTTGGTTGTCTTGGTTGTATTTGTGATCAACATGTCTGGAGGCGCCATCGAGGACGCCAATGTTCTCGGCTTGTCGGACGCTATGACTGAAATCTTCCTTGCCTCGGGGGTAGCCATGATCTTGATGACCATCATCCTTGGTCAGATCACCGCTCAAGTGAACGCTGCCAACTGCATGCTTGACTTCATCAACTCTTACTTCATGCTTTTTACGAATTACGTGTCACTTGCTATTGAAGCGTCCGGTCTCTTGCACTCTGTGTACCTGGTCCAGATCTTTTTCTCCAAGATCTCGGGCAAGCCCGTCGACTCCAAGGAACCTCCGCGCAGTGGTCTCTCGAGCATTTTATTTTGGGTTCGTGTCGTCTTTTCTGTGGTCGTCCTCGGCTTCTCCTTTGCCGTGACTCTCACCGCTCTATTCGACGGCAAGACCACCATGTACGAAGGCATCCCGGAGGCCGTATCCGTCGTCCTTCTCTTCGTGCTAATGGCCTTTGTGGGTATGATGGAAGGTATGCAGATCGCCATGTTTGCCGTCATTAACATGCCGGAAGAAGAACTCAAGAAGTACCCGATGGCTGCCAAGAGCTGCGAGTTGACGTTCACGGGTCGTAACTTGCAGGCCTTCTTGATTGGCCGTCAAATCTGCGTCACTTGCTGCATGTTCATTGTCGCTCGTATTACCTCTTGCGACGTGGATGTGGATTCTGGTGAAGGCAACATCTTTGGCGTCAGCGATGGCATCCAAGAATTCTTCAACACGGGTCTTCTCGGAGCCGTGATCACTACCATTGTTGCCTCGTTGGCATGGCGTATAATTGCCTCGAGCTTCCCCATTGCCTTCCTCTCCAATCCTTTGATTTATGTCATCATCCGTCTTTGTCTCGTCCTCGAGGCCTCGGGAGTTTGCTCTGCGGCCTGGTTGCTTGCGCTTGTCCACAAGCAGATCGCTGGGTACCAACTTGACGAAGTGCACATCGGCACTGCGGAAGAGCGTGCCGTTGCATTCGAGAACGAAGGGGACTTGGAGCTACAAGAGGATGAAGAGTGAAGCTCTTCGCTATTAGATACCTCGCTACCTATATTCATGTTTCTTTAAAGTAATCGTCAAATGTTATTCGTTTCAAATGGACTCTCAACTTACTGTAGACGTATTTAGTTTCAGTAGTACTGTATGTCTATCTTTGTTGTTGAACGAGCTCTGCCTCTGCTATCCAGTCGTTCCGAATACACTAATGAGACAAGCGTCCTCGCATCTTGACAATGATTGTCTATTTGAATGACTATCTGAAAGTCTCTTGGAAGAGCTTGCTATGTCCAGCCCTACTTGCGGCGTAAGAGATAGAGAACGCGACACGCAACACTTTGCAGCACTGATCTCTATCTCGTGGACTCTCGTCTTTCGGCACTCTCAATGGTTTCCAACAGAAATGGGAGCGGCTCAGTTGCACTCGAGGCGACCTCTCGTGCCACGTCAAAATTCTTGTGAGTGACATTAGCCATGGCAACCCTATAGATGGTCTTGCTGTTGACGATACCATTGCTCGCAATACTGTCGGTGACAATGGCAGTTGCAGTCTCCACCTCGCCCGCGAGACAGAGCAACTCGACGTACTCACGAGCAATATGACCTGTTGGAGCAATACCCTGCTCTTCCATTGCAGTCAAGAATGAGTCCGCCTTTCGAAGGTATGAATCTATGAGAGCCTTGCTTGCTGGCTTTCGATTCTTCCTTGCAACATTCTTTCCCAAAGCTTCAAAGGCAAAGCTGAATGTGTCTGCATTCGGCTCCACGTCGTTTCTTGGAAACTCTTCCAACATGAACACGGTACGGTCAATATCCCCACGTTCCGCTCCCCCAGACATAATTGCGTTAAGAGCTGACGCCGAGATACTCGTGCCTTTCTTTCGCAATGCTTGCACATGATTCATGGCATGATCCAAGTGGTGCGGTGACTCTCTACAAAAGCAAAAGAGATACAAACGTCAGTTCAGACTCACACAAGCGAACACTCGATTTGCACCAATCCGCCCGACTTGTTTCTCAACTTACCGCAAGCACAGCGAAAGGCCACGAATCAGCGCTCGTGAGGGTTCGTAGCCACTCGCCTCCATGTCCGCCAGGACAGTAAAGGCGTTTCCATACGTCTCGGGTTGTGCCGCAAAGACAATAATAGTGTTTTCGTAGATTGCTTCCGTTGGATGGTAGCCTAGCAAGTCAATCAAGTCCCAAAGGAGCAAACTCAAGGGATAATGTCCCGCTCGAGCCGCTGCAGCGCCAATAACTTCGAGCGCCGAAATGTCCACCACGTACTGGTGTTCATCCTCCGGCTTGGCCGTGGACTGCAAGTCCACAATTGCTTTCAGGGCAATGTAGGTTGACTCCACGTCGGTATAAGGAAAGAGATTCTCCAAGGCATTAAGTGTCGTGACGGGATCGGGCCGTCGACCCATGTCGACAATTCGTCGCAAAATGGCCGCATACGGCAAATCCTTTTGGCGAAAGTACCTGCTCATGGACAGCAAGTGCTCCCAGTACCCAGCCGGCACAGTAAAATTGTGCTCCACCATGTACTCGTAAGCTAGTCGAGCAAAGTCTCCGACACTGACCGACTTTTGACTTATGAGTGCCGATACTAGGACGGGATAGCAGAGTTCCTTGCCAACGCGATCGAGGGATTGAAGATCCATCACGATGCAACGTACCAGTTTGTGAATGTCCGTGTAACGGTGCATTTCGGGGTTCATAAAGCGAAGAGAGTAGCAGTTGCGTTCGTACATGTCGGCGTAGGCATTCATATCTCCGGAATGTTCCTCTGCGGTAATCTTTTGGTAGTGTTTGAGGACCTTGTACGAGTCAAAGGGTCGTTTGCGAACCATGAGAAAGAACAATTTGCGGACAGTGTCGGGTTGCAAATCGTCAGCAATCTCGAAGCGAAGGCCCAAATGAAAGGCGTCCATGGCCCGTTGTGGGTTCTTTTCGGTAATGTAGCGTGCCAATTGTTGCTCCAATCGTCGTTTTTGCACGTCCGGTCGACTGCTAGTGGTCAACGTTGCTCGAGGCGTTTCGTCTCTTGTTTCGTGTGTCACGGGAGGTTCCAACGCGGGCTCTTCTTGAGTGTCTAGCGTTGCGGTATGTTCTTGTGCTGCTGGTTCCTCAGCGTTTGAATGAGACCAAGCTGCAGAGGCATCCTCAGCGTCTGGCACGACGCCGGTGGAACTTCCCAAGTGAGCAAAGAACCGTATCCAAAGGTCGTCTTCTTGGTCCACCTGTCGCTGCTGCGATACTGCTGCTGCTGCTGCTGCTGCCGTTGCGGCTGTGGATGATAATGATGATGCTTTGAAAGGTAAAAGCATCTGTGACGCCAATAGTGTACTGAAGAGCGACTTGGCGGGCTGGTTATCTTGTTGTTGTGGTGATGGGTGTTGGTGCGTTGGCTCTGGCGAATAGTACGCCGCGACAGCGCCGAGTGGACTCGATCTCAGCTGCGGCACGGGAAGGGACGAAAAGAAAGCCCGCCGTGACGGTTCCAAGCCGGCAATTGCACCCGCAACGGCTGGACGACGCGAATGTGCCGGCAGGTCTCGCCCTAGCGATCTCGGTCGCATCGCGGTCGATCGCCGCTTGGAACAGGTACCGGTAATTGTGCTAGCTGTACTGGCCCGCCACATTTTGGAACGAGGCTTTTTTGGTAAATCCGGTCTCGTCTCGTTGGAGCCCTCTTTTTTCTGCGCTTGTTTGGTCGGTCAGAGAAGGATGGTTCTATCTAACTTGGCTGGGGACGTTCCGTTCTCGCAAAGTCTCCAAAGTCCAAGCTTAGTCTAGTAGTCAGTCTACGGTAGTAGTCTAGGATACTCCGACGGAAGCAATAGATCTCGAAATGGAGGATGGAGGTTTCTTGTTTCTTGATGGAGGTTTTCTTGATGGCTGGCACGAAAGAAACCGACGAGGACAGAGCGTTTTACGTACTTTACGTACGATGGACAGACCACCAACAAGTTCTTTTTGTCTCCACCGCCTCAGGTCAAACCGACAACGAAGATGACGATGAAGATGACGGTGACGATGATGATGCTGCCAACACGAGCCGTGCACGGCTCCGCCTCTCTACTCCAGAACCGAGCGTTACTCTCTGGTACGCGATCCTTCCATACAGCAACAGCAACAGCAGTAACGACGCGACCAAAAGCCGGCAACGCCCTGTGGAACGCGAATCGTGCCATTGCCACACACGCGGTGCGCCTCACACCACGACGGATCGTGAACGCTCACGGAACGCCACCTTCCTTGATCGATACTACTCACGACCATCAATGTAGGTGCTCTTCTTCGACGAGCAGCAACGTCGATACTGCTGGTACGAAACAACAACAACAACAACAACAAGAAACAGCAGATACAGACCAAGACGATACAGCAGCAACTGCAACAACAACAACACCAACCGTCAGTTCCATCACCCCCGTGGACCCTCCTCAGGCCTGGACCATCCCGGGAGCACAAAAGGGAGGTCGCAAGCTCGCCATTGTCTTTACCTGCACTGTCTGTGACACGCGCAGTGCCAAACAGTTTACCGAAAATGCTTACAACAATGGCGTGGTGCTCGTTCGCTGTCCCGGGTGCCAAAATCAGCACTTGATTGCCGATAGGCTTGATTACTTTGGAGAAGCCGACTGGGATATTAAAAAAATAATGGCCGAGCACGGTCAACAAGTAAAGACGGTCACTGGAGACGACGTCTTGGAAATGACACTGGAGGATTTAGTTGGAAAGGAGAGGATGCAACAAGTCTTGCAGTCGGTCGGACAAGAAAAACAAGATGACGAGCAAGCAGCTACAGAGACGAACGACGAGCAACAGAAAGAACCTTCCCCCAAGTCATCATCCTAGACTAGTAGACTAGACTAGACTATCCAGATGCTCTTGCAGGAATTGCCCTTGAAAGATAATATTGTAGTTTTTACGCGAGCGCAAAGGCCTCCAATACTCGTCCATCGGGGCTCACGGCACTCTCAATGCTAGGATCAACGGCGCTCAAAATCTTTCGCTCCGTATTGGTAGATTCCAAAGCCTGCAAGACCAAAGCAGCAACATCTTCGCGATGGATGCTGCCAATAGCCTTGTAATCTTCCGTCAAAATGGCCTTGCCCGTCGCTGGCTCGCTCTTCAAACCACCCGGTCGGATAATGGTCCAGTTGGTATTGGTATAATACTTGATGAGCACATTTTCGGCCCGCTCCTTGGCGTCCAGTACCTCCTTCAAGGCTTCGAAAACGGCCGGAGGCGCCGCCTCTTTGCTACTGCCGCATCCAATACTCGATACCAGAATCACCCGCACCACTCCCAAGATACCGGCACTCTCCACAACATTGGAATTTCCATCATAGTCAACCCGCTTACCAGTCTCATCCGAAGTCGATCCACCCAAGGTAGTAATGGCAGCATCGCAACCGTCCATGACGTTTTCAACTTGCTTTTGGTGAAACGCGTCACCGAGCTTGGCCGTGACACCCTCCATGGCGTTGAGTTCGGCCATGACGGCCTCGTTACGAACCATGGCCACGACTTGCACTCCCTGCTTTAGGAGCTGTTCAATTATACAGCGACCGACACCGCGAGATCCCCCAGCGACAAAGACCTTCTTGTACACGGCCGGCACCGCCGTGGAACTGGCGGCCGCGGAAACGGCGGGACGCGAAAAGGCGTGCGCCGTTTGCGGTGCCAAAAACGCAGTCGCTGGCGACGATAGCAACAGGCACGAAAGGAGCAGTCGTCGACTCATACTCATCATTGTACTGTAACTATACTATACTGTAACTATACTATAGGTACTGTAACTATACTATAGGTACTGTAAGAGGTGTAAGGTATGGATAGCAACGCACACGAGAATGGTCGCCGCCGTCGTCGTCGTATTGGTCTTCTTCAACAACGCGTTCAAAGATTCGAGCCGCAGAAACATCAACATCAACATCCACTTTTGGCAACTTGCGGTCGTCGTCGCTTGCCACAGAAATGGCGCGAAAAGCGAGCTTTGGGCGTTTCGCAAAATGCAAAATCACACTTTGAGAGATTCTTGGTCAAGTCTGTACTGTAGTACGGTACTAGTAGGGACTATTAATACTAGCTACGAGTACTACAGTCTAGTACTATTCACAGTAACCGCAATAAGGTATCGAGCAGCAGCCTTTATCAATGCTGATTACTTTGTGGGGCTGCTGTCAATGGCTGGTGGTGGGCGGCCGGGGAGAGATAGTAGCTACTAGCTAGACTAGTAGCTAGCTAGCTAGCTAGCTAGTAGTGTAACTGAAAAGTTATCCATACCGTGTCTGCTCAACCATCTAGCTAGTTGATTACCTTTACTATCCATACCGTTAGCTACTTAGAGTAGTCGTTTAGAGAGTCTCACTTTGTTATTACCCCTGGACAGGATCCCGTCAGCCGTCAGACAGGAATAGGAGTAGTAAGTACGTAATTAATCTTAAAACACTTCGCGCGCTTTTCTCCATGAAAAAATGAGCCTTGCAAACACTCCACCGACCATTGACCATTGACCATTGAGACCATCGCACACCATAATAATATGATTACCGTTTAGTCTATACCCAGCCCACTTTGTGAAGGAGCGATCATGATGAGAACGGTGCAAGAGAATGGAGTGGCATCCGAAGACGAGCACGAGGACGATCTCTATCCACGGGACTCGTCCCCAGACGACGCATCCAACGAGAAAATAAGAGGCGTCATCTTTGGACGATCGGTTCGCTCCTCATTTTGCGTTTTGCACGTGGCTCGCTTTCTTGGAGACGACACTTCGGCAGCCAACGACCGTATCGGTCAAGATGGCAACGTCGAGGAAGAGGAGAGTAATGACGACAACTGGGAGCCAGTCATGATCCGATTGCAGTTCCAGAGTAGTCAAGTAGCTCTGCGATCTTACTGTCGCAGATTCTGCAAACTTGGGGATCTCCTGGTGCTCGGTGGTGAATGGAAAGCTGTCGATCAAAACATAGAGACGGAATGGCAGTCACCACGTCTCATTGTCAATCTGGACTCTGCAGAAACTGCCGTACGGACCTTGAAAGTAAGCACGATGCGTTACTGGAAAATTCAAAAGTGCCAATCTTGGCAGCAGGAGTATCTTTCCATGAACCCACACCAAGGACGAGTCCATGGCGTCGACTGTACTGACATCTACAACGATGGCGAGAAACCATCCAGCTGGATCGATCGACCCACTACTACTGCGGCTGCAGCGTCAGCTACTGCTGCTGCTGCTGCTGCTGCTTCCAAGAATGCATCTCCAGGACACGGTGGAGGACTCGGCAAGCGAACACAGGGCGAGTACGTGACCCACTTTGTGCTGCACATGATCATGCGCCAACTCCAACTGGCGGACAGCAACACCTTGTCGGATACCCTTGTCAATGCTACCACTTGGGCCACTGCAAACCCCCAAGCGCAAGGTGCGAGCCTTTACAGTCGAGCCCTTGAACGCTTGAACTCTGGAACGGGCGTTGTAGATGCGGCTGGCGGTTCGGGGCATGTTTCGCTGGGGCTGGGACTGGCGGGGGTCCACAGCACTGTCGTTGATCCCCGCGAAAGCGTTGGCAAACTGCGGGGACGCGACCGCAAAATTTGGAACAAGGCGTTGCGTCGGAAACAGCAGCGATTGCCTCCTCCTGCAACAGCAGCAACAACAAACTCTACTAGTACTGGCCAAAGAGAAGGAGAACTAGCATCAATGCTTTATTGTCAACCGGTTCAGTACGATATCATGAGAGCCTGGTTGGGAGCTCCACCGACGGGCGTCGACTCGAGTTTTCGACACCCCGACAAAACAGAGCTTCCTGTATGTGCTGGAGACCATTCTCTACTGGCAACGTGTAGTGCAATCGTTGCCTTGCATCCGGATGAAGCTACCGACGCCATTGTCGACACAGCAGTCGAAAAGCGCATTCCCTTTGTGATTGTACCATGCTGTGTCTTTTTTCGCTTATTTCCTCACCGACGCAAGCCTGGATCGAAAGATCCTGTAAGCACTCATGCGGACTTGCTAGAGTACCTCGTGGCAAAGGACAAGAGCATTCAGAGAACCAAACTCCCCTTTGAAGGCGCCAACGTTGTATTGTGGTCTACCTTTTAGAAGGTTGGACAACCTCTTGGAATGAGCATCAGCCGTTCGACGCAAAACTCTTCCTTGTGCGGTCTAGACAGTGTCGCATGATACGTCAACGTGTCTGGATCCCGCCCGTGTTCGACGCCTTTGAAAGAAATACTTCAGCCAGTTGCCGATGAGCAAATGCAACCCGTCTTGGATTCTGTAATCTGTGTCGTACATTCCCGCTGTGATGTACCAAAGGTTGAGCTAGGACCTGGCGCACCCAAGCTTGCCGTGGGCCTGCTTGACGTACGCACGCATATGTCCGTGAAGGCTTTCTACCCGACGTACCCTTAGCAGCAGCGTGTTCGGATTGTTGCGGTGGTTGGGGCCGTCTTGGTACGAGCGGCGACTCCGCTACTGGCGACTGCCACTGCCGATGTCGCTGTTCCTTCTGAACGGGAACAACTTTGAAACCAACTGGCTCTGAGGGACCCACGAGACGGGACTAGGCTTACAATGTCTTTGCAGGAGGTTTGGTTCTAGCGAGCTGCCTAGCAGGCAGGTAGGGTGCTGGACAACCACGCAAAAAGCTGGATTTGAGCTAGTAGTACACCGAAGTCAAGGCGCGTGGAAACTTATCAAACGTCTAACAAAGTAAAGAATAGAGGCCCTCTATCTGCGCATAATCTTCAATCATTTGTTTGAGCCTACTGTAACAACAATCAATATGGTGCGGTAGAGATCGAGCTGCAGATGTATCGTACAGTATTCGTTATGTACGTCGTTCCATAGACTACGTCGTAGACTATTAGACTAAAAAGTGAAAATGTGACGAGAGTACAGACGCCAAAATACAATTTCATTTTGGGTAACTAACCCGGATGAAATAGTTACCTTCTGTTTTGGTCCCGATGAAAGGGTCACCAAAGCAAGAGGAGCAAAGCAGTGCTTTTTATATAGTTAGTCAGTGAGTGTATTTTTCTTATTCGAGAGGTTTTGTTCGCGGAGGAGGGCTATACTTTCATTTGGGTAGATTCCGACTGGTTATATCAAGCCTGTAGTAACGTCATAACCTTTGAATCTGTACGTTGGCACCTTGTCGCCCTCCTGAGGGTGTTTTTAGAAGTGTTTATGAAT
>Ga0307981_1001514_pt1 | contig 20555 bp, 16 predicted proteins | sample OrgLakmetagen987_FD_201849 | JGI IMG/M metagenome (GOLD analysis project Ga0307981, IMG submission 201849) | Saline water microbial communities from Organic Lake, Antarctica - #987 | ecosystem: Environmental > Aquatic > Non-marine Saline and Alkaline > Saline | place: Antarctica: Organic Lake... | reverse complement strand
GATCGCCATAAGTAAAACAGTGGCGAATTTGACTGATAGTAATTTGCTTTTAGGCGACGTCGACGGCGTAGCTACCGTGGTCGTATCGGGGTGTGAGTTAAGTGGTTTCATCTTCTCCTTTGGTTCTGTTGGGTTATTGTTTGTGTAATGGTTTTTAAATTTAAATCTTCGAGAGTTATAGTTTTGTATAGATCCTAGATTGACATAAAATGAAGATTTATCATTTCCCGCAGTCGGTCAAAATAATAATTCAAAGCAACTTGTGTCTTTTCAATCAAGCGGAGGGTCGACCGTTTCTCCATCGATTTATTCCTATTGGAATGTTCAGCTTTCGCACGTTCCCGGCCGGGGTGGTCATTTCGGGGCCAGTTGCACGTTCGTGACTAGCGAGGACCCGTCTTCGCTTTGCAAGCTACGCCGTGGCACGGCGCTAGTCGCTACCTTTCCAAACAGGTAGCGGATGGCGTCCCCGCCAGCCAAGATGGGCGAAGGATGCCAAGGATTCTACGCTGAGTTTAATTCCCACCAAATCTTTCGCATGAACGAACCGCCTTGCGGGCTCAGCTTTCGCACGTTCCGGGCCGGGGTGGTCGTTTCGGGTCCAGTTGCACGTTCGTGACTAGCGGGGACCCGTCTTCGCTTTGCAAGCTACGCCGTGGCACGGCGCTAGTCGCTACCTTTCCAAACAGGCATTAAAAAGCCCCACCCCCTTGAAGGGAAGTGGGGCTGCGTTAAAGGCTTGGACCTGAAGCCAAATTACCGGCGGCGGCCCTTCGGCAGGCTCAGGCTCTGCGACGGACCATGACCCACGTCAGGCCGAAGCAACCCGCCAAGAGTGCGAAGGCGGAAGGCTCGGGAACGGCCGTGATTCCCGCTGAGCGCATGTGCGTCAACCTAAGGACTTGATTTTTCTGTTTTTGACCGGTTTAGCGCGCTGAAAAACGAGCGTGTTCTTGTCTTCTACGTGCCAAAGGAAGGCCTCTCCCTTCTCAACGCCGATCGCCTCAGCCAGCGCTACTGGCAGATTGATGTAATAAGAGCGGTTCGTCGGCCTTTCGACTTTTTGAACCTTGATTTCGTAACCTTTTTTTTGTGTCGACATTATATAGTATATATACTATGTTATTTATCCCATGCAAGACTTATTGTCCCGTTTGGGAACCTTGGACGCGAATATCGACCCTCTGCCGCTTGAGCAGATCGCCCGAGATACGGGCTTTGCCAGGCGCTCCCCACGCAAGGCTGGCGCAAGGCAATGGCTGCGAGCGATCTGTTTACTCTCGGTTTTACCGACACGCAGTTTTAGGGCCTTCTTCGATCTGCTATCGGAACGCTGCCTTGGGTTTTCCATCGGCCCTTTCACCCGAAACGATCAAAAAGCCAGTGGCGACATTCTTCGGGTAGCCCGCCCGGGAGACTTGGTCCTCCGGGATCTGGGGTATTCCTCCCTGCGGATCTTCGCCGGAATGCGGGAAGCAGGAATCGATTTCATCAGCCGCCTCAAATACGGGACACACCTGTTCGACAAAACTGGAGCCCCTTTCGACTTGTTGGCCGAACTCCAACGGTTCGGCAAAGTCGACATTGAAGTATACGTCGGTGCTGCGGCTAAAGTCCCTGTCCGCCTGGTCGCCGTTCCCGTGCCGGAGACCGTTGCAGCCGAGCGCAGAAGAAAAGCCAGAGCCAACCGTGACCGCAGAACAAACCCCTCCGCAGAGCACATGCACCTACTCGGCTGGACGATACTTGTTACCACAGTCCCTGCGGAGCAGTTGAGCCCTGATGACTTGACTGGAATATACGGACTCCGGTGGCGTATTGAAACACTGCTTAAAGCGTGGAAGAGCTGCTTCCGGATTGGTAAAATACCTTCCTACGCCAGCGCACCCTTTGCAGTCGCACTCGTTTTGGCGGGCTTGCTATACGTGGCAGTTTTCCAGTGCCTCTTCCAGACACTTCAACGCCAAGAGCCAGCGAATCAGCAAAGTCTGAGTCCACTAAAACTAGCCTCTTTGATAGAAAACCTTGCCTCAATCGAACTACAATCGATCATACAAAAACTACCGGATGATAGGCTGATAAATCTCACGCTTTATCATTGTCGATATGACCGAAGGAAACGTAAACACTACTATCAAATACTCGCAGACCCCTCCTTAGGTTGACGCACGTGCGCTGAGCGGGATAGAGATGGGGCATCGGCTGAGGATTAACCGCTGGGGATTATTCCCATCAGTTACGTGAAGGCTCTGAAAAGAGTTGAACTGCGGAGATGTTGTAGGTCGGCACGTCAGCTTCGCCCAATGGTTTGGTTGCGGGATCTTTGCTCACGACGAGGTTGAGTAAGAGCGGTTTATCCAGTATATCTGCGAGATCCTTAAAGTGCCTGGCTTCGTGTCTCCCGCTCAATTGGGCTGTCCATGCTGAGGAGCGGAATCTCGGAAAAACAGTGCTGTGCCAGTGTCGTCTTTCCCACTTGGCGAGCCCCCGTTAGCGCGATGATGCGACCACGGCTTTTTTTCTTTAATTTTTGTAGCCTATTTTGACATTGGCGTAATTTATAAATCATAAATTTTAATTTTACGCCTAAATTGAATTCGTCAACTGACTTAGAGCCGATCTTCACCTTACGATCATAGCATTCTGCCACAGTGCGACGGCTTGTCTGGAGACTGCGCCCTACCTCCGTATCGCCATAATGGTAGCGCGACGGCTTGTCTGGAGACTGCGCCCTACCTCTGAATCGCCATAATGGTAGGGCGCAGTCTCCAGACAAGCCGTCGTGGTCTAGCCGATGCCACAGTTCATGTCGCCACTTCCACAAGAATCAACGAATAGCCGATTTGGGGCCACTGCTATCGATGCCTGAGTTGACGCCATTCTAGCGAGTGCCCACATTAATCCCGCACAGCGGGATTAATTAACGGTTTTAAAAAATTGCTTCTCCCTCACGCTAACGCAGCGGTGCGTATTTGCTCCAAAATCTCGTCGATCCCACGCACGGAAAACGCCCGCCCGAGTGCCTGCAGATCCGCTAATTCGATGTCGTTCCACTTGCCGTTGACGCTCAGGCTATGCTCGTCCAATTGCGGAGTCGGCGTAAGATCGTAGGCGGGGCTCAATTGCCAGGCATTGGGCTCGCCCATTAAAAATGCATGGTTGCGGACATGGTCGTCCTTGTTCCCAAAGAAGACATTAAACACCGCGCGGCGGAACATTTCCTCCACCTCGCGTTGGTCGCGGGTCAATGCCGAGACGGTGCGCATCAATTCCTCGTAACTATTGCCGTATCGCAGGGATAGCGCGTGAGCGATCCCAGAAAAAGAGTGCAGATGGAGGCGCTCATCCGATTCTCGGTCGAAGCGTTTAAGCAGAAGATGATTACACGCATCGCCCGCCGCATCCTCTCCCGGCAAAAGCCAACGCTCCGGGACACGAATCCCGCAAGACTCGGCACTTTCGAGCATGGCAAACTCCCGGCGACACAAATCCTCCTCACCCTGCGGCATGTCTTTCCCGAGATCCAGCTTCAGCAGGCATGGTATATAATCCTGCGGATAGTTTTGCGTGCCCACGACGAGTTGACCTGTCGAGGGGTGCCAACCCACACTCAGCTTAGGGTAGCGCCCGCCTGGGTTGGAACCCGCTTGCTGCATGACGGCAGTCCCTGGCAAAGTTGCGGTATCCATACGGATCACTTCGCGGGAAAAACGAACCGCATCCGCGAGAGACTGAACTTCGCACATGTCTGCGGACTCCGCTGGATGGTAAGTGAGCGCACCGAAACCGCCGCCGCCGACCAAGGCCAGTCGCTTCAGGACGGACACCGTGGCGGGGTTGATCCCTGCCTCGCGCAAGCGTCGATCCATAATGCTGCGCCCCCAATAATCCGGCAATGAATCGGCAAAGACGCCGGGCAAAGCTCCCTCGAAGGGACTTTTCGGAGTGATCACACCCTCTTGCAGTGGGAGATAGAACGGGGAAAGTTCTACACCCCGCCCAAGCCATGCACTATCATACTGAAAAAGCATCCGGCCCGTGCTGTCGTTGAGTACCCCAACAGGAAAATCCTTATAGCGCACTTCCAGTCTCATCTCTTCCGGCGCGCTCTTTGGCGCAATTTGACGGGTGAATCCAATTCACGAAGATCCCGAACCGGCGGCGGTTGCAAAAATTGCTCCAAGCTTTCGACTTGGTTGAGCGCATGCAAAACGCCCACAAACCGCGCTAAAGAAAGATGCCCCGCCTGCTCGAACCGCCGATAGGTCGGCAGGGGAATGCCCGCCCTCGCCGCGACTTCAGCCTGCGTCACGTTCTGCCGAAGGCGCGTTTCCCGGCAACGCTCAACCAGTCCATGAAATAGCTCCTCTTTTGTTTTTAGTGTTAACATTAGATTACTTATTGTAATTTTTTTAACTTAAGTAATCTATTGTTGTTATATATCAAGAAATAAATAGGCTTCATCAAAAAAGATGAGTTGAACCGTTAATGAACGTTAATGAACGTTAATTTTTAAAGGGCACTTCTGAAAACAGGCTGGAAGCCTGTTCTACGTAGGACAGTGCCTCCGGCCTGTCCTGAGCATGCCGAAGGGCCTGTCCCTCAATGCCGCGCCGCCAGTAGGTTTACGGAAGTCCCCTAAAGTATATCTTATTTTCGATTAATCATTTACGGGGTATTGGGGCCACTGCTATCGATGCTTGAGTCTACACCATTCTGGCGAGTGTCCACATTCACGTTAATTCACGTAAATTAACGGTTTAAAAAATTGCTTCGCCATCTCCGGACTTCGGCCCTTCGACTGTGCTCAGGATTTAAAACGAGCTCAGTCGAGCCGCAGACCTACGTCTCTTCCTTTTAAACTGCCGACGCGGAGATAGCAAAGCAATATTCGTCTATAGATCGCCTTAATCCGGGGTCTGAACATTCCTGTCCAGATTGTTCGATTACCCGACTCACCTGACGTGGCCAAAATGTCCACGCCTCCTTCGGCCTAGATAGCGGTCTCCCCTCCTCCCTTCCTCGCCCGACTTGTCCCGGCGTCTTGTGCGGGCGTATCCGGCAGCCGCCGGAGAAGCCCCAAGCCCCGGAGAGCGAAGACGGAAGGGCACCTCTAGCGGGAGGTTGTGATAAAATTCGCCCCGTATCGGCCAGTCGGAAAAGAATGATTTTTTACAACCGCTACGCTAGAGGGGGGAGTTTTGGGAGGAAAGGAAATGAACAGGCTGGCCCCGTCTACGCATGGCTACGCCGGGCAAGCGCCTGTTCTACGTAGGACAGTGCTTCCAGCCTGTCCTGAGCCTGCCTTAACTTGCGCTGAGCGTGTCGAAGCAGCAGGTCGAATGGCTGGCGTCGAAGACAAAGGGTGGAAAAACGTAGTGGCGTGCTCTTGAGCGGGCGTAGCCCTACGGGCGAAGACCCTTCAGCCGCCACACACCGATAGGCGAGTCAACGGTTCGGCTTTGTGCGTGGGCGTTGAGGCCTGGAAAACCCCGTTCTGAGCGGGGCCCATGGCAAGAATCGTTGTGGCGACTGAAGCACGCCACTACGAAGTAATAAAAAACCGGCCTACGCATGCAGGCCGGTTTTGAAATTGAAGTGAAGTTGGAAACTTCAGTCAGCTGGTTTTCCGCTTAGCGACGGCGAGATAGAGGATGCCGTGGCTACGATATTCGAGGTGGTGGCGCTAGGATATGTATTGAGCAGCTTGAACCATGGCGATTGCTCGCGATCAAAGGACAAGGCGCTCTCCGCATCCGGATAGGTCATCATCGTGGCATGAGGCAATTCGGCATTCTTCTGAATAACGGATAAGTCCTGCCAACCGGCATAGGCAATATTCGTGGCCAGTAAGCTGCAGCATAGGAATTTACTAATTATCACTAAAAAGAAGAACAACATCTGCCCGTAAGTCCAAGTTCATTCATTGTCTGAATCGGGTTGGGCTTTTTCATTTGAGCTTAGGGATGGCACTATACCACCAAGCCAGCGCGTGACCACCTCTGCTTGCTCGCCTCCACGGCGCACAAGCTGTCTCCTCCTTTCCCCGGCAGCTGCCGGGGCAGGAGGAGAGCTTTGTCGGAGCCGTTTTCGCCGCTCTTAAAGCGAAGTTCTGGCTATCCCAAAAGTTTATTTGCACATAGCTATGGAGATGGAATCTCCCCGATGAGCCGTGAGAATAGTGTAGATCCGCCACCGGCGGCACTCTCAGGCACAGTGGCCTGCACCTGATTCAGATCGGTTCCCTCGATAGGGGTGATGACAAACACGACACCGTCGACCGTGCCACTCGATTCAGGAATCGTCACGGTGTGGTTGCTCCAGCTATCAGTGACGCCCAGATCTTTGCTGTATTGCAGCCCGAGAGTTGCAGATCCGCGACTGGCAGTATTGAGCATCTGAAAGTTCAGGACCAGGCCATCGCTATTTACAGTCGCATCCGGCACGAGATCGGTAGCGCTTTCTGCCGGGCTCGATGCCCCCAGCAACCAGCCAAGGCCGTCTGCGATACCGTCGTTGTTGGTGTCGCCCCCGGGGGTGACGCCGCTGCCGGTTGCTGCCCAGCTATCGAAAGGTTCTGTCGGGGCGATTACGGTCACATCCACACTTCCGCTTACATTCAGGTAGTTCGAGGTATCCGTCGGCGTAAAAGTCACTGCCGCGCTGTAGATACCGGCACTCGGAATGGTGGAAGGCGCATCGTAGCTAAAGCTGCCCGCCACCGATGCGCTGCCACCGCTCAGGGTGGCGGACGAAAGGGCTGCACCTTGCGTGATGTCCGCAGCGGTCGGCCAAGCCGTCACGGTGGGCACGTCGCCAATCTGCACCACGATGTCGTCGGAGGTCGTTCCCGAAGCGTCATTCGCCGTCAGGCGCAAAGTGTAGCTGCCGTTGGCGGTAAAGGTCGCTGTGGTGTCCACCAGCGAGCTGTCGCCAAACTCAACCAGGGCCGGACCGCTCACAACACTCCATGTCGTCGTCAGCGCGTCATCCTCCGGGTCACTCACCGTGCCGTCGAGGTTGACGATAGCCGCCGCCATGGTCGGTGCGGCTGCCCGGTAAGGATGGCTGAGAGGCAGGCTTCCTTCCGTACCCCACTTATGCGCCAGATAGCCCTCAAGCTTTTGACGGTCGCCTTCGCTTAAGGTAGTGGACAGCAGTAGCACCTCGCAGATGGCTCCGTCGAAGTAGTTTCCGGGAGCTGAGGCATCGCGTAGCATACCACCTACGCCGAAGCCGTTGGAAAAAAGGAGATCATGGCGCGTGCCGCTAGTGAGGTCGCGCAGGTCGCCGGATCCGTCCAGACCGATAAACCAGTCGGTCGAACGCACGTAACTATACATGTGGGTGCCCGCGGATATCGACGATAAGGTGCTACTCGAAACTCCCTGACGATCCACGTAGACAGCTGGCTCGTCTTCGTCAAATATCGAGATGATTTCATTGGTAAGGGCTCCTGTCGTAGAGCCAAGACCATCGCCAGCGGAGATCAAGGTGTCGTAAATCGAGAGCATACCGGCGGCTCCTGAAGCGCTGGTGATTTCCGCGTTGTTTTTGCTCACGATCACCACGCTCTTGATATCGGCATTGGTGCCGCTTGCGTTAAAGAGAAAGTCGCTGCTGAACTGAAGGGCGTTTTCACCATTCACCGTGACCGCGCCGGTCAACGGTTGGTTGGCACCAGCTGGCTGTCCGAGGTGCTTGTCGTTGCCGCTCTTGTCATCCCACTGCGAGACCGCCCCACCGCTGTGGGTGATCGTGGCCGTATCGGCTGCGTCAAACCATGCCTCCGTGCTTAGCTCGGCGGGCGTCCATGCCACCGCTCCGCTCAGGCTCGCTGTCTGGTCCGAACCGGCATCCACCGCTGGCGGCTGGCTCCACTGGGCGTAGAAGGTCAGATCGGAAAGTGTATCCACGATATCACTACTGTTCACTTCGCTGCCTCCCGCGGGCGCAGTAAACCAACCCTTGAGGTTGTAGCCAGTCCGGGTGGCTGTTGCCAGTGCGCCATAGGACTCGCCGTTGGTCACGGTCTTACTCGTCGGACTAGGTGCGTCACCGTTGTTCGCATTAAAGGTCAGCGTATAGCTCGCACCCGTCCACTGGGCATACAGTGTCACATGGCTGTCGATGGTAAAGGTATCGTTTTCAGCATAAGCGGTGCCACTGCCATCCGCTGCGGTATTCCATCCATCGAAGCTGAAACCGCTGCGGGTCATATCGCCGGTTCCGAGAACCGTCACGGTCGCTCCGTTCGTATAGGGGCTGCTTGCATCCACCGGCACCGTGCCGCCATCGGCACCGTTCGACACGTACGTTACTGCAGGCGAGACGCGTTGGGAGAGTTGATCCAAATAGAGCGAAGACGGATAGAGGCTGTCGCCGCTGCCGATCCCTTCGAGGTGGTCAGCGGGAGCCGTATTGCCGGTGGTGGGATTGGACGCGCCAAACTTGCTCCCACTGGTGCCAATCACATAGCCGTAGCGGCCCTGTGAAGTTTCAACGATATTGTTATAGCGTGTGCCGCCGCCAGTGGTGTTCCAGTAGACGCCGTGGGCAGAAGTTAAGGCATGTGCCACCGTGCCCCAAATCGAACGGTGACTGGCGGTGAAGTAGCTGTTGAAAACACTACAGCGATCAAACAGGTTCGAGTGGCTGAAGTGCATGTGATGGTCACTGCCTTCGCCGTCGGTAGTATAACTGCCGCTTGAACCAGTCGACCGCTTCGTCTCCCGGTCCTCGCACTGGAAGAAGACATTCCCGGAGGTGCCCGCATGGCTGATGACGATGCCGTGCCTGGAGAAATCCGCTACGGAATCCTTCATCAGACATTCGTTGGCATACTGGAAACGATACATATATCCGTTGCCCCCGCCGCCACCGTATTGGGAACGACTCATGACACAATCACTCACCGTGACACGGCAGGAACTTGTAATCAAAATTCCGTTGGAGAGCATGTGGCAGGTGCTGGTGTTGCCCGCCGGTTGGAAACTTTCCACTCCCGTGATCCAGCTGTCGCGCACGTTAAGCACTTTTAGCATGTAGCTGGCGTGTACGTCATAGGCTGTAGTACCGGGAGTATTGTAGTCATTTTCGCCAAAGCCGGTTCCCGGATGCTGGACGTTTCCGATCGCCAGCGATTCAACGCCTACGTTTTCCAGCAGCCCATTGACCACGCTGACACGGGCGTTGTCGCGCACCTTCATGGTGTAGCGTGTCGGCACATCCACCTCGATCCAGCCTTCGGCTTCGTTGACCGCAGTGACTTCGCGCAGGTATTGCGCGTCCACAGGAGCACCACCGGACTCGCTCCAAAACGATTGCTGGTTGTGCTCGGCGATCCAAGCATCGGTAAATTTCCATTGCAACCGCACCACATCACCGACGGCGAAGGAAGCGGCTGTTGCGACTGGCAGGCGGCGCGTTGGCCCGTTGAGGTCGGCCGTGATGTTGACTGAGACCTCGGTCGTCACCGACGGCGAGTTGACGCGAATCATATCCTTGGATCGCATGTTGGTCTCGGTGTTGGTCAGGAAGGTGCTGTCGGCACCCGCACCGCGCAGGACGATGTCCGAACTATCGATAAGCAGGCAGTACGCATTGCCGCCCTGAGGAGAAATCTTATAGTCTCCGGCCGGCAGATAGACGACCCCGCCCCCAGCCAGTTCAGCCGCGTCGATGGCCGACTGGATTGCCACGGTGCTGTCCGTTGCGCCGGTCGGATCCGCACCGTAGGCCGGATCGGTCACATCGAAGATAGGTCCTGTTATATTGGGCACCAGTTCCTCGCCGCGTTTATAACCCGCATAGGAAAAGTCCTGAATAATCTTATCGGTGTAGAAAGAGTCGTTTCCGTCCGGCGGGCTCCAGGTCGAGGGGTAAAGCGAGCTGCGCCAGGATCCGTTCGTGAGCACTTCGATGTTGAGCGTGGCTTCCACAGCCGGAGCCGTGTTATCGCTGACGCTGACGGTAAAGCTGTTTGCACCCACGTCTCCTGCACCGGGAGTGCCACTGAGGCTGCCGTTGGAAGCCACTACTAACCATGCGGGCCCGCCCACCTTGGCAAAGGTCAATGCATCCCCGTTGGGGTCACTGGCTGCGCCAGTCAGGCTGCCGCTGTAGGCATTGTCCTCGGTGGCGTCAGAGCCTGCGATTGGATCGCTCGTCCATTCGGGAGCTGAATTGCCTGTGCTCACCGCCGAAGTGATCTCAAGGCTCGATTCATCGCTGGCCAGGTCGATGCGGTAGCGGTCCAGATAAAATGTGTCCAAGACTGCAATATCCAGGCTGAAGCGGAAGAACACCTCCGTGCGTTCTGGAACGTTGTCTCCTCCATAGTAGGACTTGAGCCGATTTAAGGCATCGCCGGAAATCACATAGGTCTGGTCGTGAAGGTCGTCGGCGTAGGCAGTAGTATCCATACCTACCTCAATGTAGGTGGAGTCGATCAAGACGGTCGCTGCATTCGCATCCGCAGGACCGTTATAAAAGTAAGCCGTGCCGGAACTGTCCGGGTCGACCACGTCCAATAGATGGACCTGGACGGACGGGTCCGAATTGCCTTGGTTCCGGTTTTCGGTGATCTCAAATTTGAAGTCCGCACTGTCCACCGTCGTGCCCGCCGGCAGTGTCGGCAGCGTATAGCCCAGTACTAGATTCGCACCGTAGCGTTCTAATGCTCCGTAGTTCCCGGTGTTTCCGACAAGGTTGGAATTTGCATTGGGGTAATAACCGAGCGCATTCCCATTATCCTGTCGCAGGCCCACAATCTGATCCACCGAGTTCAGTGGAGCCACTGTCGGATTCGCTTGGGCGATTCCACCAACACAGACCGCCAGTAGAATAAGGCCCATTGCCTTGAAAGGCCATATTTTCGTGGAAACGAGGTCATTGGCCCGCTGCCGAGAAGACACACACTTGTCCGAATAAAATCCTATAGAAATGGTCATATCAGTTTTTTTCATTGGCAGGCATACAGATTAAAATCTTCAGAAGGGACTTTTGAAAAACGGCTTTTGACTCGCCCTGGCCGAAACGGGCCGCGGTTGTAGAAGGTGGAGATTCGAGGAAGGAATTTAATACATTACGATTAAACCAAAAAAAAGCCCGGAAGCAATTTCTCGCTCCCGGGCCGTTCGAAAAAGTGATGCACTCTTATTTGAACTACCGACGGCGACGGAGCATGACTCCAGTCAGGCCGAACATGCCAGCGAGTAGAGCGAAGGAGCTGGGCTCGGGGACGGGGACGACATCCATAGTCGTGGAAGCGATTAGCTGGTTCCAGCTAGCGCCCCCCCCTTGGTCCAATGTGATTCTCAAATGGCTTACGTCTGTGAGTGAGTCTAAAGCGGTTGTGGACACGTCAAATTTATACCAGTCAGCATAGCCAGCGCCGGAGTTGGCACCAGCGTTGGACGTGCCGGACACTGAGAAGGTGGACCAAGCCGAGCCATCCGTGGAACTCTCGAAAATAAAGCGGGCCGACGCGCCAGCCCAATTACTTGAGACGCTGTTATGGACTACGACTTGTGCATCGAAGTCCGAAAAGTAAAATCCGGATTCTGCCGCGTAGGTGATGGAGCCAGAGGTGCCACCTGAGTATCTGTAAGAGTGTGCGTTACCGTCCCAAGTAGTGTTGGCAACACTTAGGAGGGGATCCTGAACTTCTTCATTCCTAATGATTAAGTTCGCGCTGCCGGTGACGGTGACGTCGACGGTATTCAAGGTGTCGGAGATCGTGCGATTAATGGTCGCGGTGTCATCTGGCGGCACGACGTCGACGACGATAATTGCACTTAGGGAGGTGCCAGCGGCGAGTAATCCTGCCATGGCGGCAAGGGTAGCGATTTTTTTACTTTTTGAGTTCATCATAGTAGGTTGTTTTTGGTAAATGGTCAATAGGATCTAAGCCATTTCATATTTTTCAAACTTCACGGATCGAAACATTAAATGAGTTAAGCTATAAGTTTTTTATTAGAAGGAATAAAAATGGCAATATTTTTATGTTGTTCTTACTGTTGCATTTTACAGGTAGGTTTTTAGCCGAAAAATCGAGAGTTCCCGCCAAATCTGTCTCAAGCCGGTTGTAGCGATCACTCCCGAGCTGGGCCGATGGTGCCGCCCTCGATGAGTGTCGCTTTGGTATTATGTTTGCGACAGTCACCTTTTCCCATTGCCACGCGATCGACCCAGCGCACGGCATGACGGATCGATTTCTGGATATCAGTTTCAAGCCGGTAAATCGGGGGATCCATCCACTTAAAGCTCGGGAACCCGTCCAGACAAATCAGGGAGACATCGCCGGGAATCGTTAGCTTACGTTCATTGAGAAACTGGAGGATCGCGGGCACTAGCATGGGATCATCCATAATCAAGGCGGTGGGCGGCGTGACTTGAAAGGACGCTTTCAAACAATTTTGCAGACTCCCTTTGTGGTGTTTCCAATACGGGAGGTTATAGCTCCCTGAAGGCAAGCCTTGGAGTTTCAATTCATCCAGATAGGCATGGACTAGAGAGGTCGGGTGGTTTACCTGTTGCTGCTCGGCGATCAGTAGGACGATGCGCTTGTGGTTAAGTTGCGCGAGGCGCTGGATGATTTCTCGTAACTGCGGGCCTTTCATAGGACCAGTGCGAGCCACACCTTCTGTCTGGCTGTAGCCAAATAGCGCAAAGACAGGAATCTTCTGCTCGACGAACCATTCCTGCACGTCCCGCGTGGCGGCGATCACGAGCCAGACATCTGCTTTGACTGGGGTAACAATTCTTTTGAGTCGTTTCACCTCGAAATTTAACTCGACCAGCGATTTATCAGCCATTACCGAAATATGCCCCGCCTGGTCCAGGCAATGCCGTAATTCGTTGAAATACTGGGCACAGATGTCTTCTGGTTCGTAGATAAGGAGGCCCACCCTGAGGCCCACAACGCTGGCATTTTCGGGTATCAGGATTTTACGTTTTCTACCTGCACCAGCTCCCAGGAGGTAACCCTCCCGCTCCAGTTGTGCGAGTGCATCCGCCGCAGTGGTGTGATGGACGCCGAGTTCCTCGGCAAGCGCATGCACGCCAGACATGTTTCCTTGTATCTGACCAGACACAATACGGTCACGTAAAAACCCCGCTACTTGCTCGGAAGAAGAGCGGATTTTGAAGGGTTGATTTTGCATGATAAGTTATCCTACAGATATTGACTACATGAAAGGTCCAGCGGAAAAAGGAGAACCATCCATTGATCGGAGGAGACCCTCTAGGATCTGTCCGATGCAAGTAGAGTAAGTCATAATAATATTTTCATAAAATATATCCTAAAGATTATCTATTGCCCTTCGATGACTTTTTTTCTACCTTAAGACGCTTTTTCCAATCCTTGGGGTTCTCCCCTATTTTCGGTAAAATTGGGTTCACTAGTGCAAAAACTTGGGGGTCTACGCCTCGCCAGATAGTGATTACCCTGCCATCTACTTCTCTATCCACATAGATCATGTCCACTACTTTACCGTTGATATTCACCACGATGTATTTGCCTACATTAGCTGCTGAGAGAGCTTTTAGACGCATGGCGCCTGCCTTACCCAGCTGAAGAGTGACTCCATACATTTCATTCTCATGAGGTGACACGAAAGGATAGTAGGCAATAAAATCCTTGGTGGTAAATGACGGTGACTTCTGGATATATTTCGTTCCCATCGGAGTCTCCGCAGGGATGCTCAGCTTTCTACCTTCTAGGCTATTGGCTTCCAAATGGAAGGTGATAGAGATGGGTGGTCGTTTTTTGCCGTTAGCTGATGCCAAGTTGACGTGGGTGATACCAAAACAGAGAATCAATGTAAGTATGCGAATCATGTTCATATTATGCCTGTTCCAGTTTGATAGATAAAGTAAAATATAGAACGAGGTTTACATTAATCAGTATTCTCGGTCTTACTAACCTTACTGGTGGCTTTGCCTTGATGGAACTTAGTCGTGATTGTGTCGCCTACTTTGAGAGTTTTTGCATCTTTAATGATCTTGCCCTCTGCATCCAGAGTGACAGAAAAGCCACGTGCAAAAACACTCTCAGGGCCTAGAGTGCGGAGCATCGAGGAAAGCTCCGTGATATGGTTTGCGTGTTGATTGATTTTCTCAGCTACGGTAAAGGTAAGTTTTTGTGAAAGGTGGGCTAGTTTATCAAACCTGCGATCTATGACGGCTTCAGGCTTCTGCGTGTTGATCCTGTATTGTAGTTCTCGGATGCCGTCAGTTTTCGATTTTAAAGACAACATCACGCCATCATCCAAATCTCTGCGCGCTAAAATCAGACGCTGCATTGGCTCACGCAGAACACGATCTGGCGAACGCGATAGTCCCCTGCTCATTCCCTGCAAGATCGCATCGTGCTTCTCGATGGTGGAAGTCACCGTGCGGCTCATCGATGTCTGCATCCGTCCCAACTTATTCGAAAGCGCCTCACCATCGGGCACTACCAGTTCAGCGGCAGCACTAGGCGTAGGGGCTCGCATGTCAGCCACAAAGTCTGCGATGGTGAAATCTATCTCATGGCCGACTGCCGATACGATAGGAATCTCACAATCATAAATCGCACGGGCTACCACCTCCTCGTTAAAATTCCATAAATCTTCCAGCGAGCCACCACCTCGCCCGATGATGATGACATCAACTTCGGGCATGCCATTTTCATCCCAGTTCGACCACTGATTGATGGCATCGGCGATACCACGCTCTGCTCCTTTCCCCTGCACTTGCACGGGATAGAGAATCGGCTGCACCCAAGGCGCACGGCGGCTGAGAACATTGAGCATATCTTGTAGTGCCGCGCCTGTTCCTGAAGTGATGAGTCCTACTTTCTTTGGGAATTTAGGGATGGGTAATTTGTTATCTTCATCGAAGAGCCCTTCCTCCTTGAGTTTGTTTTTGAGGCGGTCAAATTTAGCCTGAAGCTCACCCTCTCCCGCTGGCTCAACTTTTTTAACAACCAGCTGAACAGAACCCCGTGCTTCATAGACACTGATCTCACCAAAGAGCTTCACCTGCATCCCGTTGTCTGGCTGCACTTTTGCGTGCCGTGCATTGCCCTTGAAAAGCACGCAACTGATCTGTGCACCAGCATCTTTTAAGGTGAAATAGATGTGTCCACTAGCTTGCTTGCGCATGTTAGAGACTTCACCTTCCACCCAAAGTTCACCTAGCTCAATTTCTAACAGGTTTCGCATCCGCCTGACAAGACGAGTGACTGAGAGTGTTTTTGTTTCGCTCATTTATAATAGAGAACGTGCTTTTATATAATCTTCTTCTTCGAGACAACACGGATCAGCCGCTACCCAGTGATCGGGTTCTATTTCTACGAGTGACAAATCGAGTCCGACAGTTTCTTCGTATTTTGGATGATTAAGTCGATGGCCAAAGGCGCTGCCTTTTGGTGGATCAATCGGTGATGGGACGTCACCTTCTAAGATCACGTGTTCCCTTACATAAGTGGGATCAGGAACTGGAATAGCGGAAATTAGTGCTTTGGTGTAGGCGTGCTTTGGATTCTTGTAAATGATATCAGCATCCGCAATTTCAACCACTTTTCCGAGATACATCACCGCGACGTTATCTGAGATATGTTTCACAACCGCTAGGTCATGGGCGATGAACATATAGGCAATTCCCATTTCTTCTTGCAGCTCCATGAGTAGATTAAGAACCTGAGACTGTACGGAGACATCGAGCGCTGACACCGGCTCATCGAGTACGAGTAATTCAGGCTGAAGCGCTATCGCACGTGCGATACCAATACGCTGCCGCTGACCACCAGAGAACTCAAAGGAAAACTTATCCACCGCCGAAGCCGCTAGTCCGACTCTCTCTAACAGCTCGATCGCACGCTCCCTTCTCGCGATAGGTGTTCCTATCTTCTGAATGACCATCGGTTCAGTGATGATTTCTCCCACGCTCATCCTGGGGTTAAGCGACTCGGCTGGGTCTTGGAACATCATTTGAAACTGCTTCCTCAGTGGCCGCAGCTCACGCTGGGATAAATGAGTGATATCTATTCCGTTGACACGGATCGATCCCTCCGTCGGATTCGTCAGCCGAACGATGGCTTTACCGAGCGTGGACTTCCCACAGCCAGACTCACCTACGATGCCTAACGTTTCTCCTTTGTTAATTTTTAAACTAATTCCATCGACAGCTTTCACCGATCCGACCACACGGGCGGTCACACCACCATGGATTGGGAAGTGCATTTTAAGGTCATTGACTTCTAGTAAATTCATATACTTTAGATTTTTCTACGCATGATCAGTGCATTGTGGGCACGCCTCCACCCAGTGATCTTTTGCCACTTCTTTGAATTCTGGCCTCACTTCTAAAGACTCGCCCTCTCGCTCCATTCTCTGACAGAATCTGCATCCTGGCACAAAGTCTGCAATACCTGCCACCGTATTAGGAATAGTCTTCAATAGACTTTTTCTTGGAGTGTCTAATGTTGTCATCGACGCCAACAGACCCTTGGTGTAAGCATGTTGCGGGCTTTTGAAAATATTCAGCACTGGCGCCTGCTCTACCACTCTGCCAGCATACATGACGACCACTTCGTCACACGTCTCAGCGATCACTCCGAGATCATGTGTGATGAGGATAACGCTACTTCCGTTTTCTTTCTGAAGCGTATTGAGGAGATCTAGAATCTGTGCTTGGACAGTGACATCGAGTGCGGTGGTTGGTTCATCGGCAATGACTAAATCCGGCTTGCATGCAAGAGCAATGGCAATGACAACGCGCTGTCTCATCCCGCCGGAGAGCTGGTGCGGATATTCAGAAACGCGTTTCTCAGGCGACGGGATACCGACCATGTCGAGTAGCTCGATAGATTCCTTCCAGGCATCTTTTTTTGAGAGCCCTTTATGTAAGATCAATGACTCGCTGAGTTGTTTACCAATTCGGTGAACTGGGTTCAATGCCGTCATGGGCTCTTGAAAAATGACGCCAATTTCATTCCCTCTGGTATGATAAAGCGTATCATCATCCACTCCGATAAGGTTCTTTCCTTTAAAGATAACCTCACCGCCAGTGATCACCCCAGCAGGCTGAGGCAAGAGCTGGACGATAGACATAGCAGTCACAGATTTCCCACATCCTGACTCCCCCACGATCCCTACTGTTTTTCCAGACGGGACAGTGAATGACACGCCATCGACAGCAGTGAGCCTACCACTTTCGGTATCGAATGCGGTTTGTAAATTTTTTACGATTAATACGTCTTCGGACACGATATTGATAGTTTAGTTATTGATTGCGATAGTCATCGATGACCTGCTCTATTTCTGGGAAAGTCTTGCCTTCTTTCCTTGCTTTTAAAGTCTCTTTCTTGACCTCTTCATCGATCCAGAATAGATAAGTTTCCATGGGTTCATAGATAGTAGGGTTGCTAAATTTAGTAGTCTCGCTATCTGGCCATTTTATCCAGCGCCAGTGAGCAATGGCAGTGAAATCCCTGTCCACCCCAGGAATAAAGATCCCTTCATCGTGGATAATCTGCTGGGCTTCGTGGGCGGCTGTTTCTAGCTCATCATAAGTCCGTGCATTGATAACCCCCTATCTCCTCCTCGCATAATGCTCTCGACCACTTCACTCAAAAAGCAAATTCCTAGCAGTCCAATAGTTTTCAGCTACTAAAAATTCACACCCGACACTGCTCCGCGCCGGTTATAAAGGTCAGACCTTTAAAAGAAGAAGACTATTGACTTCTTCTTTTCCTTGCCCTGTCATCGGCAGCCCTGTAAAGAAAGATAGCTGGTCTGAAAGATAGCTGGTCAGACCTTTAGACGCTAGGCTATCAATCCTTTTCAAACCAATAGAAAAAGGCGAATACACCTACGGGTTTTCGGAGTTCAAAGAAGCAACTCTAGCCGTCCCAAAGTAAGCGTTCGATGAAGGACGTATAGTGCTAACTTTAATTTAGCAACGTTCTGTCGTATATCTCGTAGCTATGACATCTACGACAACGACATCTCCGAGACCTACCACATATTTAAAGGTCAGACCTTTAGAAGAGTAGCTGCCAAAAAATGCCCTTTTTGACAAAGGCTCTGGAAAGCTGCGGCCACGAACCTCAGTGAAGACAACGAATCGACTGGCTGAAGCTCTTTTTGCACCCCAAAGTACCTCTTCCTCAATTATTTTTCTCATTTCTGCATTTTACTCTTGCCGGACCACTACTCACCCGTCATTGTTCGCTCATCCAAGCCCCTCTTTCCCCCGCAACCCCCTATCTCCTCCTCGCATAATGCTCTCGACCACTTCACTCAAAAAGCAAATTCCTAGCAGTAAGCTCTTTTTGTTCCCTAAAGTGTCTTATCTTTAAATATTTTTTACTTTCACTGATTTACCCTTGCCTAACCACAGTCCACTTGCCAAGATTTAATCATATTAAATATTCTTAACCCCCACGCCCTCCTCTCTCCGATCTCCTCAGGGACACCCCGCAAAAAGCAAATTCCTAGCAGTAATCAGTAAATAATTATGAAAAAAAATACAAAATTCGGTGCATTACGTGGTCTGGCTATAGCTGGAGCGATATGTGCATATAGTGTTGGAGTTAGTCAAGCCGCTCTCGTTGCGTTTTCGGGCGGAGGTGGAGTGGAGGTAACAGCAACTTTGGTGAATGAAGTGACGTGGACACTAGACGCTGGGGAAGCCGCCGCCATGAACGAAAGCTTTTCTCTTATTGGCATGGGTATAGGCACAAATGAAAGTGGTACTTCCTTAGTTGGAGTCACTATCTTTGCTGGTGGTGTAAGCACCACAGGTACTGGTAGTTTTACAATAAGATCAGAAGAGTTTTATGCGACGCATTCATTTGGTGGTGAGAATAATGGTGGTATAATTGGATTTTTTTTGGAGAGATCTACTTCGTTCTCTGCCGGCGACACTATCACTTTTGACGCAGGGTCGTCGATATCGAGTAGCGAAGTAGTCTCACAAACCTACACCAATGGAGACTACGGTATTTACTTTAATAGTGGCATGTCGGGAAGAACAATTGCTGTCGCTCCTGGTGTCAATTCGGTGCCCGAACCTAGTTCAGTTTTACTCCTAGGTATCAGCGCCATGGGACTTGTTGGACTTAGACGTCGTTAGCGCCTAGGGCTACCACACAAGGGAGATGCCAAATATTAAGTGAAGAATAATCTGTATGCTATATATGGGTGCCCTATGCCATCTGAATGCCTAGAAACCCTGATAAAACTGACTATAGTGGAAATTCCCTGCAACCCCCTATCTCCTCCTCGCATAATGCTCTCGACCACTTCACTCAAAAAGCAAATTCCTAGCAGTCAGACAACGAACCGACTGTGAGGAAGCTCTTTTTGCATCTCAAAGTGTCTAATCCTCAAATATTTTCCTTTTTCTCCGATTTTCCCCTTGCCAGACCGAAGCCCACTTGCCAATATCCACTCGTTTCAACCCCTCTTCCCCCCGCAACCCCCTATCTCCTCCTCGCATGATGCTCTCGACCACCTCACTCAAAAAGCAATTTCCTAGCAGTCAATCTTCGGTTAGCGACTTTTTCTTACTAATCGGAACAAAGGGATCCTCTGGGTCGTAGCCGACGATGTCATGATTCTCGACATAGACGAAAGGCCCACCACTATTGACAGTCGGCATACCGAAGTAATAATCAAATCCCAGCTCCAACGGCCCCGGCTTAAGCGGCTTGTTCCAATTCGTTTTCCCCTTGCCGAACCCCAAGTGCCACTTGCCAATCACTGCAGTCGCATAGCCAGCCGTCTTCAAGATACTGGCAAGCGTCGGCTGTGACGGATCGATAGTCAATTCCTGGAGATGACTGGTGGGACCCCAGAAGTTCTTGCGCAGTGGAAACTGTCCAGTCATTAGCCCGTAGCGCGACGGGGAGCATACAGCTGACGGCGAATGAGCATCAACAAAGCTACGCCCCTCTCTGGCCAAGCGATCGATATGCGGCGTCCGCAGTTTGGTCGCGCCGTAGCAACTCAAGTCGCCATAACCAAGGTCATCAGCGTTGATCAAGACGATGTTAGGTCTCTTTGCTTGAAGCATTGAAATAGTCGCAACGAAGGCGATAGCCAGTAGCATGAAGTCTCGTTTACTTATCATCTAATTGTTTTCTTTGATACCTCCAAGGTTCTAGCATAGCCAACCCTGACGGGAGGCGAACTTGAACGAAGGTGTGATGGTTTAGTTAGGTGTAAATTTAGCAGAAAAGGCGCTTTCTGGGGTTGGTTGCTGCTACTCATAAAGTGGATTTATCGCAAATTTGAGTTCATAAAGCCTTCAAGTCCGAGCAGCACTTTAACATAGAATCTGTTTTGATGAGACTGAGACTGTCCGCAATGAGATGCTCTAGGCGCCTTTCGGCAACCATGATTGGTCATGAAAAATATACAACACACAATGCCGATACCAAGTAAAATACCAAGCTTCTTTTTAGGAATTAATGTAGGAAAAAAGATCTCTTCTGCCGTATCATCAGCCTGTATTCGGTGGATCCTCGTCAGATCAAAGCGTATGGGAATCAAAAACCACGT
>Ga0307981_1001512_pt1 | contig 20567 bp, 10 predicted proteins | sample OrgLakmetagen987_FD_201849 | JGI IMG/M metagenome (GOLD analysis project Ga0307981, IMG submission 201849) | Saline water microbial communities from Organic Lake, Antarctica - #987 | ecosystem: Environmental > Aquatic > Non-marine Saline and Alkaline > Saline | place: Antarctica: Organic Lake... | reverse complement strand
CAATAATCGAACACAAAAATTAAAAAACCCCTGAAAATCAGGGGTTTAAGAATTAAGAAGTGACCTCGGCTGGATTCAAACCAGCAACCTCTTGAGCCGTAATCAAGCATTTGACTATATGTTTACTACGCAATATTATCTAAATAGTTATAAAACCTATTGTTTATAAGGTATTTAGTAATTTCTATTAATATTCATTATCTGTTTAATTATACTATTATTCTGCAAATATTCTGCAAATGCATATATTTGCAGAAACTAAGTACAATGAATTATAACACCAACATAGAGCAAGTGAATTTTAGGATTTCAATTCGCTTAGATAATAGAAGAAAAAAAGATAGTGGCAAATATCCAGTCAAATTAAGAGTGTATGGAAAAGTAACTCAAAAAGAGAAATGGTACACATTGGATATAGATTTAACCGAAGATTTATTTAATACCATTTGGTTGAATGCAAACAATAAAAATTTAAGAGGTAGAAACAAAGAAATTAGATTAAAACTTCAAGCAATTGAAACAAGGGCATACGATGAAGCTAAGCAAATGACCGTTTTTGACTTTGCTAAATTTGAATCTAAATTATTTCGCAAATCTTCTGATAAAAACAATGTTAAGTATCATTTTGATAAAATAATAGATAAGAATATTGATAATGATAAAATCGGAACAGCTGACAGCTTTAAATATACTTTTAATTCTTTAGCTAAATTTAGTGAAACCAAAATGAAAACTAAAGCTGAAAAATTAAGCTTCAGCGCAATCACAGTTGACTGGTTAAATGACTATCAAAAATTTATGCTAACTAACGGTAAAAGCCTTACTACAATCGGAATTTACACAAGAACTTTGAGAGTGATTTTTAATAATGCAATTGAAGATAACGATATTAATAAAGATTTTTATCCATTTGGCAAAAATAAATATAAAATACCAAGAACTAAAAAAGTAAAAAAGGCGTTAAATGCAAAACAATTAAAAACTTTATATAATGCTATTCCATCAACTGAAAATGAACAATTAGCAAAAGATTTTTGGTTTTTTAGTTATGCTAGTAACGGTATGAATTTTAAAGATATTGCACTTTTGAGACATACCGATATCACAGAAGATAGTTTTTCTTATTTTAGAGCTAAAACATTTGAAAAGTCTAACGAAAAAACTAAAATAATTATTTACCTGACTGACTTCACTAAAAATATTATTAGCCAATACGGCAACAAAAATAAATCTGGTTTTGTTTTCAATATTTTAAGTAACAACGATACAGCCGAAAAGCAATACTATAAAGTCAAAAATTTCACTAGGCTAGTAAACGATCATATTAAAAGATTAGCCAAATCAAACGATTTACCACCTGAAATTTCTACTTACTATGCCAGACATACGTTTGCTACCCAATCTATCCGTAAAGGTGCTAGTATGGAGTTTATAAGTGAAGCTCTAAATCATAGCGACCTTAGCGTAACAAAGAACTACTTTGCAGGTTTTGAAGATGAAACTAAAAAACAATTTGCTAACTCTATAATGGATTTTTAGATATGTGCATAAATAATATTAACGAGGAATTAATGCCTATTTTTGAAAGCATTACAGTATTAAATGTTGTCGAAAAAATGTCTGAGATAATTGGGCATCCTTTATTCGTAAAAGATAAAATACACGTCAAAATAATTAAAAACTATTTGAATGATGATAAAATCTATGTTGATAGGCTTGAGCGGTTTTTGAATACAAGACCCCATAAAAGTATTGATGATATGACTATATTAGAGATGGTACTTATATTTAGCTCTTCAATTATATACAACTTTGAACAATTTTTAAATCAAAATGATAAAAAACAGCTCGTAGTCAAGTTTCTTGATATATTAGAGTATGATGAGAAAGGTAATTTAAGGCTTGAAAAGTGTAATGAAGCTTTGAAGTATCTATTGCATACACTCCATTTCTATCAAAGTCAAAACCTAACATATCAGAATAATAATTTGGAAAATATAGCTTTATTAAATCAAATATTAGATTTACTGAATAATGCTACAAACAAATTAAATACAATAGATGAATCTGCACAAGATCTATTTGAAAAACACGAATCATATTATAATAAAAAGAAAGAATACTATAAGGAAAAGCATTTTGTAGAAAAAGAACAAAGTATTAAGCCAGGCAAGGAAGATGATAACAATGGTGATGATATTAAAAATTCATACGAAAATTATACTAACGTATTTCGAAAGTCAATGCCAATTAGTATAGCTGTAAACCATTTTAAAATATTTACAGAAAAAAACAGTAAAAACGGAAAGCTTTTTTTAACAGATAAGCAATTTGATATTTTTATAAAAAAAGCATTTTGTGGTGTTTCTGACTTACCAATACTGAAATTAAATAAAGGTTCTAGAGAAAAATCCTTAATTATTAATGTATTCTACGATTTTTACAATTTCTCCTACAATAATTATTATGATATAATACAAGCACGAGATAAATACATCAGATTATTAACTGATAATTTTGAAGGATGGCAGTTTGAAGATGTTAAAAGTAACTTTTCAAAATCACCGAAAAAAACAATTTACCAACTTTAAATATAATACTATTACTTGTATTCTTATCACTCTTACTTTTGTTCTTACCACACTTACTTTTGTTCTTACCACACTTACTAAACTAGAAAAAGTGTTATAACAAACCTATATCATTGTGTATTATTAATCAAAAATAGTATAATATGATACCATTTGAACAAACGCAACAAGACGTTGCAGAGGTGAAAAAAGACTTCAAAGAACTACTAGTCTTTTTACAAATTATGGTCGAAAATCAATCCCAAGAGGATGACCCAAAATCTATTGAAGAAATAGTAAAATTGACTGGTTATACCAAACCAACAATTTATGGCTATTGCCAAAAAAACAAAATTCCGCACCATAAAAGGAATGGTCGTTTGTTTTTCTTTAAATCGGAAATTATAAACTGGATTAAAGAAGGAAAACAGAAAACAACATTAGAAATTGAAGCTGATGTAGATAATCTATTGTCAAGAAAAAAAGTTTTAAACCAAGAGCATTATAAAAGTAAAGACGCTAATAAAATTAATAAGCGTAAGTCTAACGTTAAACTAACGCACAATGGATAAATATACATACAATTGTAACTATTGTGGTTCAGAATATGTTCCAAGAAGAAGACACAAACAGAAATATTGCAGCAATAGTTGTAGAGTAAGTGCTTTTAATTTAAGAAATAAACGAAATAAACTTAATGGCAGCTTACCTGTTGTGAAGAAAGAAAAAACACTAGTAAAAATAGACAAAATGAGTTGGTCTGGTGTTGGAAATGCAGCAATAGGAACATTAGCTACTAATTTAGCTACTAATTTCCTTACTAAAGAAGAAAACAAGCCTGCTACAAAAGGAGATATACAAAAACTAATAAACAACGGTTACAGTAAATTGGTTTTAATCAAAAATCTACCTCCGAGAATAGATGGTGCTAGAGCTTATTTTGATACACATCAACAAGTTTTAATCTATAAATAAAAGCGACATGAATAACAAAGAATTGAGTAACATAGAAAAAACAATTGGCTTGTCTGATTTAGAAGCGCTATCAATAGATTTACTAAAAATAAGTACATACAAAAGAGCACCATTTTCAGTTGAAATTTTGAATAATTTGATAATGAAAGTTGATATTATAATTAGAAAGCTTAAACACAATCCAAGACTACCATTCTTTGAAATTGAAAAGGATATAATTGAATTATGTAAAAGAGATCCATCTACTCATGGTGTAGTGGTTAGAATTTTGTTTGTTAAAAAGTATGGAGAAATAGATTCTTCTCGACTATCCTTATTAACTGTAAACGTATAATTATGAAAAACAAATATCTAAGAATAGGTACAACCTATCACAAAGAAGTAAAAATGCCATTAAATAGCAAGGACACCATAAAAATGTTAGTCCCTTGGTCTAAAAGTGAAATAATGACTGACCACGGTAAAGAATTTACAAAAAACATAGTGAAGTACGATGGCTTTTGTTTAATACCATCACACACAAATTTTCAATCTGTTATTAATGGTTTTTACAATAAATATGAAAAGCTTGAACACAAAATGACTAATGGAAGGTTTACGCAAACTGAGGTGTTCTTAAAACACATTTTTGGTGAGCAGTATAAAACAGGCTTAGATTACCTTAGTGTATTATGGCAACACCCAACTCAAGTACTCCCTATATTATGTTTGGTAAGTAACGAAAGGAATACAGGTAAGACTACTTTTTTAAATTGGATGAAACTAATTTTTCAAAATAACATGACCATCAATAATAATGAAGATTTTAGAAGTAGATTCAATTCTGATTGGGCTTCAAAATTAGTTATTGCAGTTGATGAAGTTTTACTAGACAAAAGAGAAGACAGCGAACGTTTAAAAAATCTTTCTACTGCTAAAACATACAAAACCGAAGGCAAAGGGAAAGATAAAATAGAGAGTAGTTTTTTTGGTAAGTTCATACTATGCTCAAATAATGAAGAAAACTTTGTTTATATAGACAATTCTGAAATTAGATATTGGGTACGTAAAATTATTCCTTTTGACAGTTCTAAGGATAATCCAGACCTTTTGGAAACGCTAAAAAAAGAATTACCACATTTCTTACATTTTTTGAATAACAGAACAATCATATCTCCAAAAAAGACTAGAATGTGGTTTACTAAAGAACAAATACATACAGAAGCTTTAGATGTATTGGTTAATGGCAACAAAACTTACCTCAATAAAGAGATTGAGCAAATAATAACAGACGATTTCGCAATGTTTGATAAAGATGTATTAAAATACTCAGCTGGTGATTTAGTAGAAAAATTAAGTAAACGTAACATCAGGGCTAATACATTTAAGGTTTCTGATGTTCTAAAAAAACATTATGAGTTGGAAGCTAAAAATAGTACATACACTAGATACTTTATAACTTACAACACGGAAGATAAGCCAATTGTAGGGGAAACGAACCATAAAGGACGCCATTATACCTTTACAAAAGAAATGTTTGAAAAATAAAGGTTGATTTGTTGCTAAATCCCACAATACCATGCTAGCTGGCATTTTTGGGATAAACAACAAAGCAACATTTACGCAACAATCATAATTTTTAATTGTTGACACTTTGTTTATTATGAGTTGAAAGCGGTATTGCCTATTATTATTAGCTTTAGGAAGAAATAGCAACGTTTCAACACTAGAATCAACTTTATATTGAACGATTTATGACAAATTAAAAAAAATACTTGTGCAGTCTCAAATTCTCTTATGCTCGTCTATTCTAATTTCATTTCTTTTTTCTTTCGTATTTTTCTATAACATCTAGGTACTTGTTATGAAGACGAAGATGATTTTCTAGTGAGTATTCAATACCGCCAGTTTCTGATTGCTCAAAATGTTCTGGTAGTGGCTGATACTTTTCCATTAAATGATCATACAATGCGTCAAGCTTTTCTAAATAATCCATTACATATTCGTAGCCAGATATATCTATTTTAAGTTTAAGCGTGTCTGATTTATAGGTTACAATTGAATCTTTACGCCAGCTTTTTGATAATTTAAAATAAACTGTACCATAATGATTATTTTGATTTTCATAGAACCAGACAAGTTGTTCTCTTTCTGTTTTTGCAAGATGGTAATTGATAAGTGCTTCTGTTGCTTGATCTGCTTTAGCTTTCATTTTGAGGATGTTATCAAATTGAGATACTAAGTCGAACGCATTACCATATAATTTGTAATCAAAGCCTGCAAATAAGCTTAATCGGTCAATAGTATTACTTAAATAGTCGTAATCGCTATACCAATCTACAAGTTCATCAAGCAAGATGGGGCTTTCAATATCCTTTGACTCCTTTTTAAGTAGCTTGTATTGTTGTTTAATCAAAGTGTATTCGGTGGATGGCTTAAATAAAAGATACTCGTCTTTATAAAAACTAAAGCCTAAGTCCATTGATTTTTCAAGATCTGTAAAGTTCGTTAACTTATTACATACGTAGATATCATCAACAGTTTTACTGTCTTTGCTCTCAATGAAAAGGTCTAAGTAGTAACCAGAATTAGATAGAAAGGTCATTCCTTCACAACCTTTGTTGCAAGAACCACAAATGCCAAAAAACACGTCGTCAAATGAATGACAATCGTCACGCTTAGCTTGATTAAACTTCTTTTTTAATTTTTTAAGAAAAAGAGATTTTGACACATCTTGATATGTTTTGTTATCATCGAGTAGTTCTTTTAGAGAAGCAACGTCGAAGTTTTTAATGGCTTGGGTTATTTGGTCAATCATTAGAATTTCAATTATTTTTTAAGACCACTCAATTGATCTGAATAGCCAGCCAATTTTTCTAGAGCTGTTCGTGGCGTTTCATTACTTGAATCTAGTATTTATTAATTTCAATAAGTTGAGTTAAGATGTTAGAATTACTTTCGATAATATTCTTATCGATGGTATCAATCCCTAGGTTTTTTCCTAACCATTTTAGAATTTTATGTCGTTCATTTTAAATTATTGTTAACTTTTAAATTGAATATCAATCGCAGTTGTGCTTTCTCTGACAATATATTTTTTTTGGGCTACATTGTAAACATTAACGAGTTGGTGTTTATTAGTAATAATATTCTTTTCAATAAATTTACTGTCATTAAATAATGTTACTTCTATATCACTTGCATGAATTGTGATATCATCTAAAATTACGTCCATTTCATTTTTTAAAATATCCTCAATACTTTTCGCATTATTTTGATCTATTTTTATAAGATTGTTAATGCCTTGAGTGTCTTTATCGGGACACAAAATGACTAAATAATCCCTTGCTCTACTTATAGCAACATTCATTAAATAATGTTTATGAACAAATGCACCATAATTTGGATGTGAAATAGAATGACTTGGTGGATTGACTATAAAGTAAATGATATCACATTCATCACCTTGAAAACCATGTACCGTGTCTATTATTACATTAAGGCTATGTTTTAAATCTAAAGATTCAATCATTTTATTAATTAATGTTGCCTGGGAACGATATGGACATACTATACCTATAGACCATTCCTCATCATCTGTTATACTTTTATCAAAATGTATTATCATTTCTAATAGTAGAATTGCAGAGTATATATGGTAGGGACTGTTTCTAAGTTTAGATGGGCTGTAAACTGAATCATCAAGATTAACTGGGAACTTCAATAATGTAATTGGATTTATGCCTAATTGCTCCACATTTTTTGGAAGCGGCCTTGAGTATTTTGAACTATCCGATTGATTAGCCCTATAGTGCTTTAAGCTATCATTATATGTGAATTTACTATAAAGACTACCTATTGACTGTATACTTCTAAACTGTGTTGTGAGATTTTCTATTTTATTACGTTCTCCATATATAGGAATTAATCTTTGTTCATTAATATCAAATGTATTTAGACCAATTAAAGAATAAATATTAGCTTCTTTATTAAAATCAGCAGGTAAATCTTCATTAAGGATATTGATTACTGGAGGGATTTGGAATGGATCACCACCTATCCAATATTGTGTTTTCTTATTTTCAAATTGACTTTCTGACTTATGCAAAACATACATAATATATGATAATGGTATCATAGATGATTCATCAAAAACTACATAATCCCATTGCATATCTGAAATACGAGAAGTAATAGGTGTATTATCTTCAATACTTAAAGTAGTTTCCTCATATGGAAATCTGTGAATAGTACTAATGCAAACGCATTTAGAGTAAGCATTATAAATGAATGAAGCTTTATCTTTTAATAAATCTCTTTCAATGATATCATTAGAAAACGTTGCACCATATCTTACTAGCCATTGATCATCTTCACCTACTTTACTAATGATTTTTGTAGTTAAAACATCGGCTGCTTTATTTGTAGGAGTAAGTACTAAAACCTTTAAATCAGGTTTTTTGCTCATTAATTTAATTAATCTTTCAGCAATTGCAGTTGTTTTTCCCGTACCTGGAGGACCAAAAATAAAATTGATTTCGTGAGAAAGATTGCCTTTAAGGTTATAATTATCTTGCCATTCTTTTTCATTACCCAGCCTTTCAAATGCATTATATAATCTATTTAATAAATTTACTGACCTTGAAAATTTTAAATCAATCCTTTTTAAATCTTTTAAGTCAGCACCTATTAATTCTTTCGATTTTGAGACCATTGCCCATACCACTTGACCTTTTTTGGAAATGTCTTGAATTTTTACTTCAAGAGGTTTGCTATTATTAAAAATAAATATAGCTGTGAAGTCTGTACAATATTCAATTGTAGGGGTAACACTTCGGTTTGGATCTTTTAATATTATTAATCTTTTTGAATCAACTTCCCATTCAGCGCGAAAAAACGAGATTTCATGTTCTGGAGTGGAACTATCAGATTCATTGTCTTGTAGTTTTTGAATTTCAATAAAATCTAAAAACCACTTAAATGAATACTCGTTTATTGCTAAACTTTCTGTAAGCTCTTTTCTATATGCAATTGCCTGTAGCTCATTTTTCTTTTCATCAACTATCTTTCTCATATCATCATCCAATATTGGATTGCTTAGTAATTCCAATATTTTCATCTGATGAGATTCGTGCAATTCAATTAAATCACTTATAACTTTTGGTGTTAACCAATTTTTGGTCTTTAAAAAACTAGAAATTTCATGAAAACTAAATTTTCTCGGACAATAAACAATATTATCTTCAAAATGAAATTCATCTACATTTATGTTCTTTATATAATTCCCTTCTAAACTTAATTTAATTGGTAGACCACTGTAATAGTTGATTGATATATAAGGATGTTTTGATTTCCATTCAAAATAGAATTTATCTGACCATTCTTCTCTCGTTGAAATAATTTGTTCTTGGTCATTTTCTTTCTTAACTTCAATTTTATTCAAAACATCCTTAAGGCCTTCTGATTCTGACCAAGTTGTAGCGTCATATATTTTGGCCTTGGTATTAATAATGTCACTTAGATTAACTGTTAACTTTGATAATTCATGAAATGTACTATTATCATAGTAATAAATATTATTTTTAGTATTTAAAGCTAAATTGTATTCATTTGTTTCTGAATTATTAACTGGAAGAGGTATCTTATAAAAACCATTTTGAATACACTTTTTTATAATGGCTTTTAGTAAGTCATAGTACTTATGAGTATTAGAAAATTTGTAGTTCGGCTTATCTTTTTTAATTTTTAATAGTGTGTTTTCTAATAGCACAGTAGAAAGCGAATCTATGTCTAGAATACTAAATTCACGATTTGTATTTTCATCAATTAAGACTTCACGTAACGTATTTATTTTTGACCAAGATAAATTAAAACCAATAGCCGAAAGCATCGCTGCTTTATGTTTTTTAGTTTCAATGTTTTTTTCATACTTATACCACGAATTGATATGCTTAGGTAATGTTTCTTTTTCTATCAAAGAGTATTTTGCAGAAACAAATAATTCAGGATTGAAACCAAGAACTTTTTCCCAAGTGTTTTTATAACTAATTTGATTGCTACTCTTTTGTTTTGAAAGTAAAAAATCTAGCAGTAAAAGCTGTTCGTCTATTGAAATGCTTTCTTTCAATTCTGGGCCTAATAAAGTGCCGTTCTCAATTACCGGTTGTAAATAAAAACTAACATCCTCCACTTTTAAAAATGGCGAAGTACTTGTTAGTTTTAACAATGATTCAACGCCCTCATAAACATCATCAAGGTACATTTCCGTTTTAAACAGACCAAATGTTTTAATAGAAACAGCAAATTGATTATCAAGATTGATTAAAGATTCTCCCTTTATTAACGAATAATTTAAAATGTTTAATTCAGAGTCGATGTATTTTTTATAAAGTATTACAAAGCAAAGTTGTGATGCATTTGCCAAATAGCCGCTGCTTTGAATAGAATTGTCTATTCTTGATAAAATATCTTGTTTGCTTTCTGATTCATTCAGATTAAAAAGTTGTCCAAGTTTTGACTTGTCAAATTCATAATCAATACATAGCTTTTCAATAATTGCTTCTATATGTTTTGAGTAACTCGTTTCATCTGCAGTAAATATTTGTGAAAGTTTTAAATGATATTCATTTGTTTCACCGAAATAGATAGAATCACTATTGGAACTAATAACGTCATTTAAGTTAAAACTCTTTTCAGCATCAATTTTAATTGAAATTGAGCCATGTAGAATCTCCTTTGGAATTGAAATCTCTACAAAGGTAAGAGATACTTTAATCCAATTTTTAAGTTTTTTATAGCCCTTATAATCTTCCAAATCAACACTTATGTGTCCACATTTATTTAAGTATGCTATTTTTACTGCATCTTCCTGTGAAACCACAATATTAGAGAGAGAATCATTAAATACTTCATCGTTTTCAATCCATTCATTGATAAAGTACTCTGCCAATTCTTTATCTTTTAGACTTATTAAACCCTTTAATTCAGTAATGTCTGGAGCAATGATTAAGTTATTATGATAATTTTTTAAATGGTTTGCCACCGATAGATCTTCCTTAGCACACCAAGTAATATCTTCCCCTTCATTTTTAGGTCTTATTATATAAGTTTTATCCTTACTCTCAATAATAAATTTTTCAAACAAAGGTATCTTAGCTAGGATAGTAGCCTTGCCCAATACAACTATATCGTCTTTTTCTATCTCCAATTCAGTTTCCAAGGACAAGCTTTCCAATGTAGAATTACTTAAGCTAAATGGTGCTTGTTTTAAAAAAGGCAATGCTTCTTGAATAGGTAAATCCTTCATAAAATAGGATTTAAATAAGGCGGTTAGCCTATTGTAATTTTCAATACTTAGCGAAGACCATTCAGGTTGATAATAAATATTATCTGAAGCAATAGAAAATTTAGATGTAATTGGGACAAATACTTTATGTGAAAGTGATTGTGTTTGTTTTGTAGTTTCTTGAAAGGCAATAATATCAGTATAAAATGATTTAATATCCTTCTTAATTAATCCATTTGCATCAGCTATAATATTATCCCAAAGAGGAATGACAACTTTGGTATATGCGTTTTCTTCTTCTACTAGGTATCTATTCAAATATTGTTTGTGTTCTTGAATATTTATTATAAACGGTTTTAACCAAGGTTTAGTAGCTTCTTTCAATAAAGAACTGAGCGCGACCACATCTCCTTGCTGATTTTCAAAAAGACGTAATACTTCCATACGTTGGTTTCTTTCTAACTCTGATGCATCTTCTTTTGCTTTTTCAAGAGTTTGGAAAATTAAGTGTTTCTCTGTAGCTGTTAAGGTTGTTATTTCAAACCCTGTGCTTAAGTATTCATTTAGGACTTTATAATCATTATATGAAATAGACTGTCTTTTCCTAATAAAGTCTGAAATATTTGAATATTCTGAAAGACCTAATTTTGTACATTTAAACCCTGATCTAATCAATAATTCCTTTATACTTTCTATTTCTTCGAATAACAATAAGTATTTAATTTCACCATCAAGGTTTTTCAATTGATTAATAGACTTTATATCTCCATTGTCAAATTCAAACAACTCTAATTCATGAAAATTTTCTTTGAATATTTCAGTAATACCGCTAGAACCAGTAACATTTGGAATATATAAATTTAATTCCTCTAATATTGTATTTCTTACTTCAGGATTTGATTTCAACAACACATTTATTTCCATAGAAGCCTCTTCTCTATATAATAAATCAAGTATCGAAAATTCTTTCAAACCTAAATTTACATCAGTCGAATCTCTTAATAAGGTATCATTTCCCCAGAAAAACCATTTAATATCTAACCCAAAAGTTTCTGGTTTGATATCTAAATTAGTTGCTTTAATTCTAATATTTTGTGAGTCATTTACAATATCAAAACCATATTCAGAATTTGATATTACTGGAATATTTGATTTTAAATAATTATGAATATTATTGATCAAAGGTTCATTAATCCATACTCTATCTTGATCATCGCTGAGGTGAGAAAGCAGTAATATAGGATAGATTTCTAAAAACTTTTCTCGTTCTTGTCTTACTGCTGATACAGACCATTTGATACACTTTTCTAGTAATAATTTGGCAAATGAGGCTAATAACCTTTCATTGATTGCATCAGAATGTAAGGATGTTCGAGCCGATTTTTTGTAAAAAGCATTTGAATGGAGTATAAATCTTAACTTGTGTTTTTCTTCACTAAGTGGAAAGTACAAATAGAAGTTAGGAACATTATTTATTAATTCTATTGCTTTTTTATATTCGGTATATCCGAAAAGAAATTGAATATTAGAATCGCTGTCTGTTATTTTGCGTTCACTTTCTGAAAGCGCTCCACTTTTTCCGAATCTTATATATTTGTACTCCTCCGAATCTTTTTCAATTATAAAACTTTCAAAATTTAAAGGAGCATTTACTATATCATTACCGTTTAAATGAACTTTTTGTAAACCCCTAACTTTTGAATCTGCAACTTGGTTTAGGATAGATAATGAAAATCGAATTCCTTCTTTTAGATTGTCATTTGCAAGAACTTTACTTTTTCCAGTACCCAATTTCAGGAAAAAAAGTGAACCTGATTTATAGTCGTCAAAAGGAATAGCATCACGATATTTTGACAACCACTTAGAAAGATTTTTTACTTCTTTTGTTGAGAAAGCATTATTTTGTTCTTTGTAATATGCATCTCTTATTAGCTCATCTGGCTGAGTTGGAAAATTTGTGATTAAAATTTTAAAGAACCAGGGTTCAATGTCTGGCATTAAAAATTTTTGTTTCTCATTTTCCCTATATGGTTTATATTCTTGAGTAACAGGAATAATTTCAGTTCCATTTTCTTCCATTAGTGTTTTTAGCTCTCCATTTGACCAACTGAATAATAATGGACCATAATTCCTCTCTAACAATTCATCTAAACCATTTTCCTTACCTACTAATCTATGTGCCAACTTAAATCCGATCCCAAATTTACCTATCGTATGTTCTTCCTCAGTTTTTGTAGAGACACCTACATTTAAAATAGATTCAATTGCCTCAAAATCAAACTGCCAACCATTGTTTAATACGATTAGATACTCACAAGGTTTTCCATCTTCATCAACTTCTGTTTCATCCTCACCCCAAATCATTATAAAATGACTACTATTAGCATCAACGGCATTTTGTAAAAATTCATAAACAGCTTGGGCATCTTGAGCCATATCAAGAAACCCTTTTAGAAAACCCTTAATCCCATCTACAATTCCTTTGGATTTCTGTCCATGATATAAATCGAAGAACCCAAATACAGTCTTATTTGAATCGCTGTTATAATGTTCTGTACCAATAAAATGTTCGTCTCTATTTGTATCACTTGTCTGTCTAACATTAGTTTTGAAAAAAGTTCTAAACTCTCTTATATCTTTAATCTTCATAGTAGGCTATCTATTAAATACGTTCTGAATTATCTCATCTATGTCTTTTAAAGAAAAGGCACCTCTTATACTACCATCCTCCATTTTAATAGGCCTATCTTCTGATATTATAAGCGTACCGTTTTTACCACCACCATCTTTAGGAATTAGAATATCGTTATCCTTGTACCATTGGTATTTTTCTTCCCATCGTTGTTTGTATTCTTCATCGAATAGCATCCCACAGTGTTCCCAATAATAGACTTCACCAGAATCTTCATTTTCAATTGTGAAATCAGGCAACTTTTCAACTTCTTTTATGGTTAATTTCTTTTCGTATAGAGGTGATAGGTTTTTATCCAATAACCTTTGATAAATCAATAATTCACTTTTAGAGCGTAACATCTTACCATCACTAGCCTGATGGATTAAATTCTTTTCTAAATAATTACCTTCAACCTCAACCAATTCTGGCTTATTAAATAGGTTTGTTATTCGTTTTAAGGCATCAGACTTTAATGGCGATGCTAATTCTTTTATATCAAATACATTTCCTTGAAACAATAGAATCACTTTATCTTTTTGTCTTGTTAAAGAAGTGTAAAGCATTTCTCTAGATAGTAGAAAACAAGGATTAGGAATTACCAAAAACACTTTACCAAATTCGCTTCCTTGGGCTTTGTGAACGGTTAAGGCATAGGCTAATTCTATTGGTGAATCAGCCTCTTCTTTGAAATCGCTTGACCAAAACGTATAAGAGTATCCTTTTTGTGAGGTAAATTCTATTTCTACATTTTTTGGTTGCCCTTTGAATTTAGCATTTTTCCTCTTAAATTGACCTGTAACCAGCCCTATTTCACCATTAGCAATATATTGCAAAGAATCATCTTTTGGGTACACGGATTTTCTTTTATGATTCCCAAGATTGATAATTTTATCACCATAAACTATTTGCTCTAAACCTACAGGTTTTGGTAATTTCCTTTCGGAGTATTCGATGAGTTCTCCTGATTTATTAGTAAAACTTCTTTTAATACCATTAATAGCATAATCCACTCTCGCTTTTCTAAATTGCTGATGAATCTTTCTATTAATGGCTTTTACACCATATGGTTTTTCTCGTATAGGTGAAAGTATTTGCCAACTTTCAACCTTATTAATTGATGGTTCTATTCCAAAATAGTTTGCATCATTTGTATTATTAAAAAATTTACCATCGTTAGAACCCAACGATTCATTAAAAGCTTTTACATCTTCTATAGATTCTAAACCTAATTCTTCAACTAATACTTTCTCAAACACGGTGTTAAATGCATCTTCGTTTTCCCAATGTTCTACTCTTAAATATTTAGAATTTGGCTTTAGGAGGATTTGATTGATTATACTATCTGCTCCAGGTTCCAATGCTTCACCACTAAACCATTCTGCTAATTGTAAATCTTCACGTTTTGAGCCACCTTGACGTCTTTTAATCGTTAATTCTGCATAACCAGTTCCTACTCTTGGGAACGCAGTATCAATGCCTTCAGGTTTTAAATAATGAATTATATCTACAAAAGGTCTTCCTGCTCCTATAGGTGGTAATTGTCTATGGTCACCAACAAGAATAAAGCGTTTCACACCTTTTAAACAGACTAACGTTGTGGCTAACATCTCTTCGGTTAGCATGGAAGCTTCATCTAAAATAACCGTTTCATAAAGCCCTTCGCAATGCTGATTAGAGAACACATATTGTTGAATATCTCCATTATATCTATCATAACCAGAAAGAAATTGTGCTATTGTTTTAGAAGTAACCTGCAAATTCCTTGCTACTTCTTCCATTCTCACTCTGGCTTTACCAGTAGGTGCTAATAATAAAACGCCATTATTTTCGACTTCTTCTTGACCAGCTAAAATGGTTAATAGAGTAGTTTTACCTGTACCTGCAGGACCAATTAAAACTGAAAATCTGCTTTCGGCTATTTCTTTTAAGGCTACTGCTTTTTCTGTTCTTGCCTTTAATTCTTGTTGATCTGGCTCACCTTCAGTAAAAGGATTAAGTGCTTCGTCTAAAAGTTCTCTCCAATTGGCTTGTAAGGGCAATCTTTTACCTTCTATTCTGTCAACTATCTTTTGACTTATAATCGCTTTAGCTTTAGCTAAACGCTCTAACTGATAAGCTCTATCTCCATTATGCATTTCTTCCAATACAATGCACCCTTCGAAATGTTCTTCTGCCAATTCAAAATAATCACTATTGATTGGACAATTTGGTGTGATAGATAATTCTCTTATTTGTTTAATGATTTCTTTTCGAGGTAATAAAGTGTGTCCTTGTAACGTTGCCCATTCTAATTGCTGTATGGTTAAGGCTCTGATACGATACATCTCGAAAGGGTCTGAATACACAAAATTCTCTGGAAATAAATCTTTAGATGGGTTTTTAAGATACATTCCTAAATCTATGGTACTTAATGCTACTGGTATTTTGGTATGCCTTAAATCTTCATAGATTAAATACGGATTATCTAAATAGTCTTTATCCTCCCTTTGTACTCCTAATTGTTCTCTTTCTTCAACTACAAATAATGCTTTTGCTTGGTCAATCGTTATATCAAATCGGCTTAATAAATGTAATAACTGAATTCTTGTAGGTGTTGCTTTGTTTTTTAAACGCTGATATAGTTTTTTTGAATTAAACCCAATTAATGATGCTACATCATCCGTTAAGATACCTTCTGGGTTTTCAATGGCTTTTTCAAACAACAACCACGCATTGTCTTTTTCATCTTCTAAAGCATTGGTAATTTGAGCTGCTACAAAATGTCCTTTTTCAATTCCGAAAGCACATAAAGCTGCTCCCATACCAGGATAAGAACCTCTTAATTTCTCCAATTGTGCTATTTCGTTATGAATCCATTGGATACTTTGTTGATGGTTGGTTCCTATTTGTAATTCTTCTGCTTTTTCTAACGATTTTATACATTCTAACAATACACGTATAGCACTATCATTACTTACATGCTCTGTACCATAAGAGAATTCAAATTGTTTGTCACTTGGAACGACAACCGCTAATTCAGCCACATCAAAATCTGGATGTTCTAGCTGATACTCTAACGCATTATGATATGGTAATAGAAACCCGTTTTTATTGTCGTGACGAATAGAATGCATTATCATGTGCTCCCAATACGCAGCACCAAAACGTTTATTACTGCCTTCGTAAGCTTCTGAAGGAATAATTTTATTAATCTTACCTACGCCTGCTAAAACTCTACCTGAAGACTCAACAAAAGGTACTTGTTTGGCATAAAAGAAAACCAAAGATGTTTCTTCCTGTAAATGCTCAAAGAAACAGTTGAGTAATGCTTTTTGGTTATTAATTTCTTGTACCCAACTATCGTTACCATTAGATGCCCAATCTAAATCAGGTTCTCTAGCATCATCATAGTTTAAAGCAAATTCAGCTGTTTTATCAGCTGCATTTTCCTTTAGCATCCAATGATATGGTACTCCTGCTGCTGAAAAAGTTGGGTATTGAACTCGTGTTGGTTTTAAATGGCCATGCGTTGTAGGTGAACTTTGTGCGTATGGATGTTTAAGTGTTTTGTAAATTGGAAATTGCGCCATAAAGGTTGCACGCTCTCCAATACACACTGGATATTTATCTTCTGGTAAGTCGTTAAGAAATTGCCCTGCTAATTCTTGTTCTTGCTCATCATTTCTATTTAGCGCGCAATTTTTAAGTATTAGGCAAGCTCCATTAGCTTTAGGATTACTACAAATACTACCATTCCATGCATTATCATGCCAAGGTATACGGACTGATAAATGTTTTAAGCTATAGCGAGGATTATATTTCATTTTACATCTTATTTAAAATTTTACCTATGTATGTTTCTTTATCCTCATACTGGAAATACACATTATTATTGTGAAATTCTTCTTTAGTGATTTCTCCTTTCCAATTTAGCATGGTGTAATTTGTATTACTTACTATAAATGAGCTTAATGCAATACCTTCTGACGCTACTTTTGGCTCTATTTTATCTTTAATTAGTTTGTGAAACTGTATTTTAGAATCACTTAATCCTTTCGAATTTCGAATACCTTTAGGGTCGACAAATGCAATCTTTTGTTTTTCACCATCAACTACCCATAAAATGAAATCTGGATAAAAATTATATGTATCTACAAAAAAACCAATTCCTTTTCTGCTTTGGTTTCTTAATAAAAATAATTGTTTGTCGTTAAAGTCGTCCTTATGAGAATTAAAGTATGTAATTAAATCATCTGTAAATTCTCTTTCGGATTCATCTAAAGGTATTGGTGAAACACTTACCATATTTTTATAACTCTCGGTATTTAAATACAACAGTGGTTTGTACAAATGTTTGTCATTATCAAACGCAAAAAAGTTTGACCCTATTTGGAATGGATTATCTACAGTACCCGACGCGATTTGCTTTAATAGGACATCTAGTTTTTGTTGTACTGTTTCTATGTTATTCTCTGTATTCAGTTTCACTTCATATTCATATACCAAGTTTTCATCTTTCTCTGTTAAGACTCTGGTTTCTATATGTTCGCTATTGAACAGGTTTTTATGAAAATTATAAAACTTTTCTACGTATTTCTTTAGTAATGAAATTACTAATTCCTCCCAAATTAAAGTTTGAGAAAATGATTTCATTTCTAATTCCGCTTCTGGGATAAAGAGGTTGTACCAATCTTTATTTAAAATAATTTCTTTTAAAGCATCTTTAGATAACGACAAGTTAAACCAGTTTTTTTCAGCCTTAAATCTTTCAATAGTAAAGAATACATTATTCCAATCTATAAATGCTAAATGACTTTTAGATAAACTACCTTGATTTTTTAAGGCTCCTAAGGCAGTACTACTTCCTGTTGAAATTACCTGTATTTTAGGATACCAATCTAAATCAATCTTACTATTATCATAAATTGTAGTAGACAACTTTAAATCGAGTTTAATCTTATCTTTAAATTTCTCTCCTTCTTTGACTTGTAAAACTTTAAGGTTATGGCTTAAAAAGTCTTTTTTGATTGTTGTGGGTATTTTTACGGTTACCCATTTACTATCATTTGCAGGTAAACCTTCAGCTTCTAGATATTTTTTAAACTGCTGCATATAATCTGCACGAACACCAAAAATATTTAGTGTCTCTAACGGTAGTAATAATTTACGTTTTTCTCTTAATTTATCAGGACGTTGATGTTCATCTAAACTACCCGAACGTTTTAAACTAAAGCTGTGTCCTTTTAATCGAACTCCTCTACCAAAAAGCTGTATGATTTGCGAACCTTCACTACGACCAATATTCATTAATCCCATTGAGCTTACACGCCAACTTGACCAACCTTCTGTAAATTTTTTAGATCCTATTAATAAGTTAACTACAGAATCTTTCTCGTTTATATTTTGAAATAAAGAACTAGAAAAATCTTTGTCGGCACCCAAAACCTTATGCTCCATTGCTAGCTTGTGTAACTTAGCTTCATCACCAACATTTATTACTCCAAAATAGTCATTATCTCCAACTCTTAAACCTAATTCACCATCAGCTCCTTTTAGATTATCTAGATATAAATTAGCACCTAAAACTTCACTATTAAACACACGTTTACATATATCGGTATATATCTCATCTGCAGTAAGAGAAGAACCACTTAGGTAACTAAAGCTATCGTAAAATATAGAGTTTCCTTTATCATCTATTAAACCAGCTTTATCATTTATTATATCAGATATATCTTGAATAGCAGCTTTTCGGTCTTTGATAAAATTCGTTAAAAATGTAATGATCTGTAACACATCAGTAACGTTTTTCTTTGAAGAATTTACAGTTCCACCAACAAAAATCCATAACGGTTTTGCTAATAAAAACTCTTTAGCTAGTTTATCGTTTTCTGTAAAAATTAAGGTTTGCTGATAGAACGAAAGTAAGTTTGCCGTTAAATATTTTCTTACAAATGAAGCATTCGTATCATCATTTAGGTTTAGAATTTTGTATTCTTTACCATAACCATCGTTATAAAAATATTTATAGGAATAATCAAAGAAAATAGACTTAGAATATTCTTGCTCCAACGATTTTTGAGTAGCTCCTTTTGCTGCACTTATGGCTTGTCCGAATGTTGCAGAATACTCAAATGCAAATCCCGTTTCGCTTAATTGATCACGATACATTTTCCATTTTTCACCACTAGAACCTCTGTGTCCTTCATCAATAAGCACAAGGTTATTGGTTTCAAAAGCATCTACAGCAACTGTTTTATCACCACTATCTTCTGCTAATTTTGTTATTTCAATCACTTCTACCTCAGCACCAGAAAACATACCACCAGTGCGCTCTTTTGAGAACATACCAGCATCTATATTGGATAATTTAAATTCTTCTAAATGCTGTTTTGATAACCCTTCATTTGGTGTGATTAATAACACCTTGTTGTGGTTGTGTTGATTATACTTGTTAGCATAATGTAAGTATTGCTTTATGTGTATATGCATTAATAATGTTTTACCACTACCTGTAGCATTCCAAAGAGCTATTTTGTTTAAGTCCGCTTTCGCGAAAGCGGAAACCGTAAATTTATCTGGATTTAATTTATCATAATCTTCACCAAAAGGATCATTGAAACGATCTACAAATTGATTCAATTCGGCTTGTAACGCTGTTGGATTACTGAAGTATTTTTCCAAGTAAATTTCGGTAAAAACTAAAGAGAGATACTGAAAATATTTCCATTGTAACTCTTCTGGTCTTTTATGTGAAATTGCTTTTGTATGACGTACTATGTTTTCGTCATACTCTTGTAGCATTTCGTTGGTTAGTTTATCATTATCGAATAACCGATTGATTAATGCTGCAAGGTATTTTGTATTACCTTCTTCATTATATCCTTCTAAATGCGAACTTTTCAAATCTCGCGCTAAGGCTTCGAAACCCAATACTTGAAATTGAGATAATAGGTATTTACTAAGTACTATTTTATTATGAAATGTTGCCATTTATATATCTTTATTATCAAACATTAGTATAAAAAACACTTCTTCTAGTAATCCTACTTTCCAGGTGTCGGTATCTTGTTTTAAATTGGCTAGGTTATTATCTCCATTAACA
>Ga0307981_1001511_pt1 | contig 20568 bp, 15 predicted proteins | sample OrgLakmetagen987_FD_201849 | JGI IMG/M metagenome (GOLD analysis project Ga0307981, IMG submission 201849) | Saline water microbial communities from Organic Lake, Antarctica - #987 | ecosystem: Environmental > Aquatic > Non-marine Saline and Alkaline > Saline | place: Antarctica: Organic Lake... | reverse complement strand
CCAAAATGTGAGAAGTTTGCGCCGACTGACGTCACTTTTTTGGCGCTAAAATCTAAAAATCTCCCTCTCACGCTTTTCTGCTTTGATCGAAGCTTCACACAACTTCAACTTGGAGCTTGCGTATCCATCAATACCGGCCACCATGAGATTCTCGTACGCCGCCCTCCTCATTGCGACACTCTCGACTGTCCAGGCCTTTGCGCCTACAGCCTTTGGTGTTTCGCGTGTAGCCGTTCAGCTTCAGGCTGAAATTCGCGGACCCACGGATAAGTCGACCGAACTTAGATTTGGATGGGATGGTACTACCGCTCTCGGTGGTGCTGTTGTGGATAGCCAACCTGCTCGTATGCTAAGCGATATCCGAGAAGTCGGTGAGACCATTCCTGATGATTGCGAAGTCTTTAATGCCAATGTGGAAATGGGTGCCGATGATCTCATGTTTGAAGAGGTTATTGAGCTGATTGATCAGTTCTACGAAACGGGTCTGTTGGAGTTCAAGAACGGAGACCTTCTCAACAAGCCAGGCGACAATGAAGGATCGGCCAAGCTTCTTTCTTATGCGGCGCTTGCTGAGCTCGATAAGGATACCACGCTCAAGTTGTGGGGTCAGTACTACCGGGATGTTCTCAAGACTCCCGACGGAGACGACCACCAGAACATTCGCAATTTCATCAAGTTTGGATGGGAAGGTGTGCCTTTTGAGAATGGAATTGCCTTGACCCGCAAGGTTGTTGGTGAAGGAGAGTGGGATGCCTTCGGTGAGAGCTGGATTCCCTAAATGTTGTACAATATTCAATATTCAGTAGCGAACTGGAATGTTAGTAATTTGTCTCTTAATCTTTTATGGTACTGGAGACAACTTGTTGCTTGCAGCACTATTATTTCCTGTCGTATTGACTAAAGTACCCGGTTCATGTTCTCTTACTTGACCAGAGTCACGGAATGGGGACTCGGTAAGACCTTGCCTTCCTTGTAGAGTGCCGACACGGCTCGCTTGAAGGACGACTTGCTGACACCGGGAAACTCGGCATTAATATCATCGGGGTGCGACTTGTCGCCCACAGCAAGCGTTCCAATTAAATCGAGACGATCCATGATCATGGTGGACACTATATCGGCCTTGGCGCGGCCACCAAAGGCGCGGAGTCCAACATCGACGCGTTGGTCGTCTCGCACCTTTTCGACGTAGGCAGGCAGCACTTCACCGCGTACAACGTCGATATTGTTGCGGGCGGCTCGAAAGAACTGAATCTCCTTTTGGAGAATCAATCCCAGTGCGAGAGGTGGCTCGTCTTCCGGAATCAAGTCGTCTGGATCATGACTGGTGCCAATGATTTCGACACTGGCTCCGAGTGGACCAAAGGATATAATCTCGATTTGAATCTTGTCGCCGGGTGTAAATTCGATATCATTTCCACCACCACCGCCACCATTGCTGCTCTTCTCTGGCGGTGTGGATTCCGAAAAGCTGCGGAGTGCAAACGATGTGGGAGCTGACAGGTGCTGATATCTTGCCGCTGTGGTGCAGCTGGTGCTAGAGCGAAGTATGGCGCGACTGCTGCTCCAAGCAAGAGTTCTGGTCGTCGCAATCATGGCGTAAGAGACAGCAACTAGTAAAATTCGACTTCTCTGCATTCTACCTTGGCAACAGAGGAGGCAATACGATCGCTCGAGCCTGCCTGGATGGATGGTATGTCTTTCATATATGTTTTTTGGGCGGGGTATATCATGGATCATGGTCGACAGTCGACAGAGATGATTGATGGATCGGATCGGGTCCTGGGTCCCATTAGGGAATTTAAAATCCGGAGCTCAATATTTTGAACACGACGCTTTGATCATGATAAAGTTAGAAAAACCGTGCGAGAGAAGCAGCGAGAAGCATCAACGCAGACACACTACACGCTGCACGGTCACTTCCTACTGAACTTCTTCGAAGTCTACGCACGGCAATCACCGCCGAAGCAAGGATCGAAGCAGCTGCAGCGTTCCTACTTCTTCTGCTAGTCTCGTTAGCCCCTCTCTCTGATACATTCTATCGAAGAAGGCGACGGTTCGGAATCGGTGCGTGGGAACTGCGCTTCTGCAGTGGAAGCAAACGGCGTCGCGATCTATTCGATTATCCGAGTTCCTGCAGTAGCTCTCAGAGACTCGTCTACACTACTACTCCTGCAGTCGCTACTCGGTGATTAGTGCTACTCTCGAATGCCGCCCGCCATGAGCACCAAGGAATTTGTCTACTCGTGGCACTTGTCGCTTCGCGTTGATCGCCCCGTGGAAGGATGTTCCATGAAACCACATTCGTACATGTACGGAAAAAAGTTGGACGAGCGCGATTACGACAAGAATTTGCCTCCGCACTCCAAAAAGATGAGAGAACCGCCGCCGCAACACGAGTTCTCGTATCGTTGGTTTAGAGGAGCTCAGCATGAGCCTTGTGCCTATGAAGGTTGTCCCAGACGGACTTCGTTTTCCCCCCATGATTGGTCCAAGCATGCCTTGGGTGGAGTCGAATGTTCGCTGCAGTGTGTTTCCACGCAGAGTTCATTGTACAAGAGTACATTTTGTAATTCAAACTGCTTTGTCAGTGCTTGGAAAACGCAGTATACGGTGCCCACGGCTAGAAGCAACACTTCGCCAGTGCGATCCAGATCGGCGTCCTTTGGAAGCAACGAAGAGTTTGATGAAGTGGGAAGTACGCGATCTAATGGATCAAAGAGTCCAAACATGTTTTCACCGGATGATAAAAGCAGTCATAATTTTCCTGGAGCACCGCGTGGTTACTTGGGTGGTTACAACAAGAACAATTCGTACGGCGGTGAATTCCATGACGGTGGCGAATGGTTGGAGGTGAGTCGCGAGCAGCTTTATCACCCCGGACCCGATGATTTGGGAAGAAAGCTCAAGCTAGAGGCGGCAGCGTACTCGTCGGAAACGGGAGAGCTCCTCATGTCGCGAGTCGTCAAGACGGATGTCGTTCTCGCCAGAGCGCCAGATCCTGTCAAGCGAAACCTGGTTACCACCAAGAGCGCAGATCGTGGTGGCGGACCGCGGTTCAGAGTGGCAACCTACAATGTCTTGGCGGAGATTTACGCGACGCAGCAGCAGTATCCGTACTGCGACTTTTGGGCTCTCTCTTGGGATTACCGCTTTCAAAATATACTTCGCGAGATTATCGATGCGGCGCCGGAAGTGGTGTGCCTGCAGGAGATTCAAGCGGATCATTACGAGGCCCATGTCTATGCAGCAATGAGTGATGCTGGATTTGAGGGAGTGTACAAGCAAAAGACGAGACAGTCCATGGGTTTGGCGGGTAAAGTCGACGGTTGTGCTTTGTTTTGGCGCCGATCCAAGTTCCATCTCGTCGAGTCGTACAGCATTGAGTTCAATGAAGTTGCACAGCGACAGGCAACACAGGTGTTGGGCTTGAATCCAAGAAGTGACGAAGGAGTTGCCTTTTTGAATCGATTATCAAAGGATAACATTGCCCAGCTTGTCGTCTTGGAATTCATTTCTGCCCCGACTCGGTCCAGCCGAGACACGTACCAGGTGTGCATTGCCAACACACACTTGTACAGCAACAAGGACTTTCCTGATGTAAAGTTATGGCAGTCGTGGCAGTTGTTGCAAGAGCTCGAGTCGTTCATCATGAGTCGAGGAACGAGTCTTCCATTGATTATCTGTGGTGATTTTAACTCCACTCCAGATACAGCAGTGTATGACTTGTTGTCGCGACAGACTGTGCACCCGGGGCATCCGGATGTCAACGTTACGACGGGTGATGATGTGCCGAACGTTTTGCCGGACGCAATAAACATTACGCATTCATTCCAGTTGGGCAGTGCGTACCAGACTGTGTTGGGAGACGAACCGTGGACTACAAACTACACTGAAAACTTCAAGGGAGTCTTGGATTACATTTGGTATTCGGCGCAGAATTTGAGGCCTCTCTCGGCGGCTCCGGTACCCGATGAGGCACAGTTGACAAGGCACGGGGAAGCAATACCTTCGACAGAGTTTAGTTCGGATCATATCATGTTGATTTCCGACATGCAGATTATTAGTAACGGCGGAAGATAAGAAAAAGATGAAAAAAAAGCGTCTATCTGCAGTTGCTTACTCTTATTATTTGTAGCCAAGCAAGGCCGCGTAGTCGTGACCTCCAGCTTCTTCCAACCTAGACACGAGAGACTCAAAGTCATCAATCGAAAGCATTCGTTCGGGACCGTTCCCAACGTGTGCATTGTCGGAACCGTCTTCATGTTTCGCAAAGTCCACCGAGGTGACGGGCGCGCCATTCAACAAAACCCTCACCACGTGTGTAGTCGACGAGGATGACCCAGTGACAGTGGCCTCATCCAGTCGTACTAGCTCAAATACCAAAGTGGAGCCATAGTGTGGCCAAAATCTCCAATTGTTGGTCTTTTCCGAAGCGAGAAAGTCTGCTCCAACCCCGTAGAGCAATCCCAAAATAGTGATATCATGACACGAGTACAATACAAACGGCCGACGTTCACTAGCGCTCAGATCCGGTGTCACTTTGATTTGTTCTGCAATCTCTCGAAGCGGCGGTGCTGCAATGGCCGCCAAAAGTCGCTTGTTCTGGTACCACTGTCGAAATCGCCAAGCCAAATGTGCCATGGTTGGCTGGTTCATGGCGGCCAACGTTTGTTCGACTCGATCGTCGTGTTCAAAATCAGAAAAGCGTGCGTATTCCACCGCATGAGCGGCGCGACATACAAAGTGATCGGCCGCTTCCACCCAGTTGATTCCACTGGGCGACCGCGCCGAAAAGTCGGACCGTCGGGGCCTGCAAGCATATAGCGGCAGGGTGAGTGGCAGGAGCGTCCACAAGGGTACACAAGATGTCACAAGATACTTTGAACGTACCGTACCAAGCCAGGCAAGATATTGGCGAGACGAGCCGCCAGAGGTGCCGCGTTACCGTCTCGTTTTTGAAAGTCGTCCGACATCATGACTTCGGATACCATGTCGGCCATTAGATCTGGGTTACGATCAAATGCATTAAGGGTATCATTGCTTTGCTCTCGGATCTGTACCTTGACAAGAGCCTTTTCTCCAAAGTCAGGTTTCTTCCAAGCATGGTTGGGAACGCGCAACTCTTTGTGTATGGAAGAATCATGCTTTCGAGAAGTAGAAGGCATATAGCAGTTGGTTCCAAGTAGGCCGTCGAGAAAGCTTTGAACCGACATCACTGTTCGGAGGTAGTTCGTTGAGTAACACGTTATGTCCCAACAGTCTAGGAAATCTTGCGAAAACTCCCATCGCCACGCATTTTTGCCGGGTAAGTGGTGCCCATGATGATTATATCGATTAAAGAAGCGATGTCCATTCTCTTTGAGTTGATCGAGCCCAGTTTGTGTCAAGAAACCAAACGGATTCCGCGCAACGTCGATAAACTTTCCCTTGTTGGTTTCGGATCCAATCTCGAGAGGAAAATAGCGGTTGAACGCTTCAAAGGCAGCAGCCGAATCTGGAGAAGGTAATCTCGTCATCCAAAAGGCTCCTTCTTCGTCTCGACGATGTGCTGGAGACAGAGGACGACTCGGTGTGCGATCTCCGTGACGACAAAAGATCCAAACGCCTTCGACGGTGCCATCGTTGGTGAGGTAGTCCTTTTCGGAGGAGCTATCGGTACCGCTCGCCATTTCACGGTACCAGCATCTCCGGGAACGCACAAGCGCCCGTCTGGTGCTTCGCGACACCCTCAGTGACTGCATCGTCGCACTCCTTCACTCCTAGATCAACAAAGGCAACACACCAAGAGTATGTATCGACCGATATGCTTTGTCCAGCCTACAGCTTATTCAACAACACCACAACACCGAACTTTGGTCTCGAAGAAGGTTGAAACGCACGTGTTCTGACGTTTTGCATTTTTGGGATGCCTTGTTCCATTCCGTTTCCTACTCCGTTCCGTTCCGTGCCGTTGCGGGTTGCGGCTACCTATGTACTTTAGACCTACGTTTAGACTAGCTGGTAACTGGTACCCGATACATAGTCTACTACTGTAGATGGGTGTCTGCGCTTTCAAATCTCGCTTCGACATAGAGCGGCTGCTCTCTACATAGCTAGCAGTAGAGGAGTCGTACATATACATAGCTCGACCAGTAGAGCTCCGAGAGTGCACCCGGGTCGGTAGTCTAGAAGGGGCTCGTAGAGATAGATGGATTCAATATAAAGCTTAATGAAATCTTAGTGAAAGTCTTGGCCCTGCCACCACTCCTCCTCGCGTACTAGTACTACGCCAGCAGCAGGCAGCACCATCAGTTGACAGCACCACTTTACTAGTACTACTAGCTAGAACACGTATTTGCTCCGTGCTGGTAAAAAATAGTTGAATATAGGGAGCCGTCGTGTCGGACTTGACAACGTCGGCACCCGTCTCTTGGCAATCGGAATCGTTGTGTATCTTCCCGCCGTGGCGCCGCCACTGGTTGCGAAAAGTTACTCACAACATACTAAAAAATAAACTAATATCCCATCTATAGTACTTCTTTACAAGAATCTTTGCGCATACACAATCACCACTATTTCTCCATTGGAACCATAATGACATTCTCGGCAGGGATAACAGTGTAGGCCTGCTGCTGCTGCCGCTGCTCTTCCACCACTTGCGCTTCCACGGGAGCCGACGGGGACGCCATTGCTGTACCACCACCAGCATGGGGAGCAGTCGGCGGTGGATTCGACTCGTGGGCGCTTACAGATTGGTACAACGCATTGTGCTGTCGCTGCTTGGACAGGAGGCGAATGAACCCGAGCAGAAACGGTATCAAGGAATACATCAATATCAAGAGCCAGCAGCGGGTGCCAGACATCTCGACAGTCACAGTCTCGTCCGCCGTATGGTCTCCACTGTCACTCACTGCCTGTGTAAGTACACACTGTCGATGCTTGGATACAGGTACGTAGCAACTGTCCATGGACTCGTCGCAGACTGGCGTTTGCCCATCAAGATCGTACGTGGTGAGATCAATCTTGAAATGAATCGAGACACGGCCAGCTTTGGTAGACGCGTTCTCGTACACGAGAATAAAGACGTCACTCGATCTGGTAACATACGATAAACTCGCTTGAGAAAAGCCACCTTCGGCCACGTACTTTTGCCGGAGTGCCGTTTTGTGAAAGTCGTCTTCGCCCTCGTTCGGTTCTCCTTCAATTTGTTGCAGCATGGATTCACCCTGCATGAGAAAAAAGTTGGTCGCACCCTTGACCTGAATCAGATCCACAGTTATCTGCGAGCCTTTATTGAGGAAAAAGTAATCATACTGGTAGTCATCCACGCCAAGGCTAAGAGTACGTTCGTCGTCCAATGGAATGATCTGTCCAGTCAAGGAGGGACACGAGCCAGCCAAGGCATAGACTCGCACGCCTCCTGTATCTGATCTTACTTGTATCCTACTGTTGAGAATAGGTATCATTATGTGTCGTGTTTCGCCAGCGTTGAGCGTCCACGTCTTGGTCAATGCCGAAAAAAGCAACAAGGCAATGAATACCGCCAAGCTAAAACAGAATCCTTGGCACAATGGATTCGAACTAGCTGCGTCTTCTCCAATAGATTCGTAAGGTACTGACGATGTTCCGTCTCTGTTGGCATTGTTCATTATGATACTCTCGGCTGCTTCGGCTGCTCGACAGCAGGCGCTGCAGAGACACATTGATGGTAAGACTTGGGTGCAACAGACACGGCAGCACTCGCGGCAGTCGTCCTCGTCTCTGGCTTCTGATCGATTCGAGTTAGGACTGTAGTAATCGGAGTCTCGAGAATAGCCATATCGTGGATTCGTGCTCCACCAGGGGCCACCGGCATACCACGCTGCTGAACTGGGATTGCTGTTGTCATGGATAACGACAACGTTGTTATTAACGCCTCTGCTTCGATCATTATTGTTATTATGCTGGTGGTGCTGGTGCTGGTGATTTCCTCCCCAGTTGCTACCACCACTAAATCCACCTCCACCTCCCGTGTTGCTGCTGTGGTGATGACCACCTCCGTGCACCATGGTCTCTACTATGTACCTCCTCGTTCAGCTACTGTTGTTCGTGATGCTAAAAAATGTTCTTCGCACGGATCCAGCGAGCCACGAGCGATGAGAACGCTAAAGTTCAAGTCGTGGTGGGAAAAAGCGCGCGGAGCTCTCAGTATTTGTAGTCTAGCAATAAAGGCGCGGCACACGACGGCTTGTTGTAGAGTGTCTAGCTACTAGAGTAGAGGTAAAAGTAGAGCTGGTCTATCGCATGGGCCGGGGGACTCGGCAGAGAAGGTACTATCGACAGGTCACATACACGCCTTAGCGATACAATATCGTAGACTCATAGTCAGTGCAGCCACAACCACCTGCAAGAGCTCAAGACGACAAAGCCAAACATCGAGTATAGTCTATATATACTGAACATTAACATCACTACATTATAATTAGCCCACCGTAGACTCGAAAAGGGTGCACGCTTTCATAATTTAATATCACCGCCACGACCAGCGACCCACATTTCTCTTCGTAGCAAAACCATGCATGCGTCTGACCTTACTCCCTTTTTACTTAAAGTCCGCACGCATCACATTCTCCACGTCCTCGCGCAAAATATTTTGCGGATCGAACTCGTCCTGTTCTTCCATCTGCGCGCGTCGCATTCGCTTTCGCACCTCGGTTCGTACTCCCGTGAGCAACATCTCACTAACACGGCCGTTGCGCTCACTGCGCCAAGTGGCAGTCGTCTCCGACTCCAAGTTCTGGGCAATCACCTGTTCCGTTAGTGATTCGTCCAATTCAAAGCCCTTGGCAGTGGCCAGATCAATAAAGATCTTGGCAAGTTCGTCGCAAGTGTAATCTGGGAACTCAAACGTGAGCGGGAATCGCATGCGCATCTCGGGGTTAAAGGCCATAAAAGCCTGCGTCTCCAGGGGGAAACCAGCCAAGATAACAAGAGGAAAGCTGTCGTCCGTCTTGCTCTTGGCAGCTTCATCAATGCTACGAACAATTTCGTGCATGGCATCGTGGCCAGTGTCTAACCGGTTTCTCTTGGAAGCCATTCCAAGAGTAAAGGCCTCGTCCACAAACATGACACCTCCACGAGCTTCGTCAAGAACTTCGCGAGTCTTCATAATTGTCGTTGCCTTGTCACGCGCTGTCAAATCCATGCGTTCCACCGCCAAAAACTTTGGCTTTCTCAACAAACCAAGTTCGTGAAAGGCCTTGGCCAAGAGCCGAGCAACAGCCGTCTTACCTGTTCCCGGATTACCCGCAAACACCATGTGACTAGCCGTGGGACGCCCCGTATCTTCTGCCAAAGCAGGCGCCACCAAAGTCATGGGGCTCGGTCCTCGGCCCTGTCGTCCAATGGGCACCAAACTCTCGCGGAGATCCACAATCTCGGCTGTACGACGAAGACCACGGACCTGACTCTTAATGTGCTCCAATCCAACAATCGAAGCCAGGAGGTCCTCTACTCGGTCCCTGGGTCCAGCCAGCATGGCCCCCATCGCTTGCGTGACCATGGGATTCGCTGGACTGGATCGTTTGGCTGCTGGCGTTCGCTTTCGGACAGCGTCCATCAGAATCAACTCGGCGTCTTCATCCTTGTTGCGTCCCGCCTGATCCATACGATCCGAAAAGGCAATCTCCAACTCGTTGGGATCCATACCCGCCGAAAAGAGCGCGTGGGGAAAGCGATCCGCCAAACGGCGGACAGCTGCCAGCGCCAGCTTGAGGTCGGTATCCTGACGGCCTTCCGAACCACGGAGACTGCCCAGCTTTCGCTCCAAAGCAGCCGCTCGTTCTTCGTACTTTTCCGCCTTTTGACGACGCGTCTGTTCCGGAGGAGGTGGGCGGCCGTCGAGCAAGGCCACGACACCTTCGCTGGCGCTTTCGTCGGCCAAGGCCAAGTCGAGAGGAGTCATGCCGTCGTCGTTCTGCAAATGGAGGGCGTCCGAGTAAGCAGCAATGAGGAGACGAACAACTTCTTGCGTGGCTTGGTTGGAGGCGGCCATGTGCAAGGGAAGAGAGCCGTACTGGTTACGGACCGTGGCGCCTTCGGGGTAACGCGAGAGCAAGAGTTCCACCGTTTCGACGGGAGCTTGCCACATTGCAGCCTGGTGAATGGGCAAGTTTCCAGCACTGTTGGGCTGGGACGCACCGCCGGGGTAGGCTCGAAGAAGAGCCTCCACGACATCGACAGTGGCTTGAAAGGAACAGGCAGCGTGCAGAGGAAGGTTGCCGCGTTCGTTCAATCGGGAGGCTTCTTCGGGAAAGGCGGGGGTCTGTGTAAATATCAATGTGTGGGCAGGATTGTGTGTAAGCATATGGTGAGACGCGATACCGGCGAGAACTAACTTGGAGCCGTTGCGCGTCGCCGAAAACGAAAGGGGTGGCACCAAAACTGCAACGGACACATGCCGCGTTGCTAAGGTGCCTGAATCACAATCAATTGTCACAAAATGATACGATCGCGCTCTTCAACAGCGATTAGCCATATATTGGACACCCAAGCATCCATCATCTCTTGTTCCTTCCTAGATAAACGCAACGTACCTTACTACGGCTCAAAAGAGCGCCGAAACCCTTGCACAGGTTGTGCATTGTCGTATCCGTCATGATTCAACTACAATAGCTAGCTCGTAGCGTAAGATTCTCTACGCACTGCTTTGGGCAAATCAAGGATCACAAGGAGTCTTGGAATGCCAACCGGATTAAAGAAGCACTGGTAACGAGAGAGTCCAACAACAACAACAACAAACAATCTTTGTCCTCCATCCAACGAAAGCGTGGAAAAGGCGGGAAATCCGTCCGTTTCGCCTATAATTATACTCAGCCTCGTATATAGAATATATTTCTCAACGCACGGTCGAAGAGCAATTTTTACGTTTCTTCGCAAAAAGAAGTCTGGACCATGGCGCAAGCAATAGCAATGGGTGAATCTCCCCACGGGAGCATGACGGTTCCATCCACTGGAGACTATACCGATCTTCACGAGCTTGCTAAGGGATGGAAGGCCGCTATTATTCGTGCCAAGGATCCGGCGACGAGGTATGTACCACTGCAACAACAAGACAGCAAGTCGATCTATCACCACCGTCTCCTCGAGGAAGTTAGTAGTTCATGTATGCTCATACAAACATCTCTCTCTATCAACAGATACGAATCGCAAGTCAAGAACGATCGCGGTAACTTGCCCTTGCATTCGGCCGCCTCCTTTCGTGCGCCACTCGAAGTCACCGAGGCCTTGCTCGAGGCTTACCCAGAAGCAGCTTCCCTTACCAACAACTATGGTAACCTCGCTCTCCACTTTACCGCTTGGAAGAAGGGCCCCTTGGACGTGGAGAAACTTCTTCTCAAGGTGTACCCCGAAGGCGCTGCCCAAAGAAACAACCACGGTAATTTGCCGCTTCACTACGCCGCTCATTACAATGCACCCCTCGAAGTTGTGGAAGCCCTCTACCACGCGTACCCAGAAGGCGCTTTGCAGAAAAACAACGACAACAACACTCCACTCGATCTAGCCATTGCCGATGGTGCTAGTCCTAACGTTGTGGCTCTCTTGCAAGGCCAGAGTGTCCCACCCACGGACGATGAAGTTTTGACGGCGGCCAAGGCGCGTTGCGAACGCATGGAAAAGGAATTGCAGCGTTCCATGGAACAAGTCGACGGTATGAGTGAAGACCGTGAGTTGGTCATGTCCATGTTGATGGATATTCGAGAGCAGCACCCGCATGCGCTCTATTCGGCGGGTATCGATCCAACGGCTGTCAATGACATTGATTCTCTCTTGGAACAGGTATGCTATGTATTGTATTGGCGGAAACGATTGTGATTGCGTTGCATTGTTTCTCACATTAATAAGTACCTTTGCATTGATTACAGATTCGAAAGGCCTCTGCCGAAGAGTCTCCTGCTCCAGGCATGAGTGATGAAGAAGTGGAGGCGCAGATTATTGAAGATTCGCTCTGTCCGCCCGACGATGCGGTCGAAGTTGCCCTTTCGGGTCTCATTGGCCTGTCCACTGTCAAGAACCAGATTCGTGGTCTCCGTCGTACTCTTGAACTAGAAGGAAACAAGGGACGCCTGCACAAGGTACCTCGTCACCTTGCCTTTATCGGTAACCCGGGAGTGGGCAAGAAGACTGTCGCTCAAATGCTGGTAAACATTCTTTACGATATCGGAGCTGTAAAGACTCGCAACTTCGTCGCGTGCGGACGTGAAGACTTGATTGACCGAAAGAGTGAGGCCCGTACTGTCTTTAAGGTTCGCAAGCTCTTGGAACGTGCGGCTGGGGGCGTCTTGTTTATCGACGAGGCGTACACGCTCTTACCCTCGACTGCTCGACCCCGTGGGCGAGACCATGGTGCGGCTGCTCTTCGTGAGCTTGCTCGTTCGTTGCCCTCGGGCAATCCGTTGATGATTCTCACGGGAGCTCCCTTGGATTTGCAGCGTATCTTGTCCAGTGACATTGGATTCAAGGGTCACTTTTTGACTCGCATCGAGTTCCCCGATCCTACGCCAGAACAGATTTCACGCATGTTCATGGCCAAGCTGAGTGAAAAGGGATTGGTCCCTGCGGAAGGTGTCACTGTGGAATACTTGGCTGAGTTGATTGGAACCAATACGGATCCCAGCTGGAGGATGGAACGAAACGGCCGAATTAGCGACTTGCTGTTGGTGGGTGTCCGTGCCGAGTTGAAGAAGAGAGCTAGTTGGGACGACACTGCCTCGAAAGGTTCTTTGAGCCCCATGAGGATGCTCTCTCCAGGGTCCTCTCGCATGCCTGCTTTTGCGCCGGAGGAAGTATTTGTTACGGTGGAAGATATCCAGAATGCGATAGTCAATGGTATGTAACCGGAATAGTCGCACTTAGTTGTTGTTATTTATCCTTCGTAGAGTAGTGAGAAAGCTAGTCCCTACATGTACTGTAGTGCAGATACATGATTGAAAGTTGCTATTCCTGGAAACACATACTTTATTTTCTCTACATGGAATCCATTAGATAGTGCAGCTGCTCGACAAATCGTTGCACATCACTACCATTCACTTCAACCACATTGCTATCAAAGCTGTCGAATCGAAACGTCCCCTTCATGGATTGCGTTGCAAGCTCAAAGTTCTTTCCGAATTGATTCTTGACAAAATTTCCAGCACGTTCGGGATACTCATAGCCGACCACGACATAGGTCTTGGTGCGTGGCTTCTCCGCCATGAGAATGAGCGGCCGCGCCTTGGCTCCGCTCCATTTCCCGTTCTCTCTGTGCAAGTCCATGAGATAGTGCGCAAGTCGAGAGAGCGCCAGAGGCTTGGCAAAGACGTGATGCTTAGCGTCTTCATTCGATTGATCGGCTGTGACCGCATCTTCAACGGGTCCTTGGTTCTCGCCTTGACTGGTGCAAGTCACGTAGGCGTAACGAAAGTGAGAAAGACGCGTAATGGCGCTTCGGTCAATCAAACTTCCCGCAGTGGCCATGATACTCTTTTGAAGCGAAATAGCCAGCCGAATGCCGGCTCCGATACCATTGTTTCCAGAAAGATTACCCCCATTGACCAGACTAACGAGATTGTTTCCTTCACCCGTGAGGCCATTTAAACTAGCGGTGGGTGTCGCGTTCGAGTTCAAAGCATCGTATGCAATATTGAACGCCTCCATCTGCTCTTCCTCCTCTTGCTCGTCCAAGTCCGCCTTCGTTGAGATAGTCCGGGCAGGAGTATCGCACTCGAGAAGAGCCGTAACGGCATACGACGTGTCGCACGCCGACAAGAGAGACGAGTATCCCGTCACACGAAAGAAGCTCGTAAACTCAAAGTTGTCTAGCCCGTACTCTTCGGTATGGTCTCGCATCTGTTTTTGCAGAATACGCCGAAGGCTTGGCTTCATGAAAGCATACGGCTGGTGGCATTCCTCCAAGGGATATCCCATCTTGGCTAGCATTTCTTGCAGCTTGTGCATGCCCCGACTGGTCGATAGCTGAAACTTGGTGGAAATGTAGTCCGAGTATACCATGGCGTCAAACAAGGACGTGTGTCGCAACAGAAAGAAACGAAAGTCCGTCTCTGAAAGGATGCGCCCATTGTCGCTAAAACCAATCTTGGTGAGCTGTTGCGAGTCAGGACGGCCGTTGGCACCTCCTGTGAGATGCTCAGCGTAGACTGCATTCCCTGCTCGATGAAACATGTCGTTAGGAAATAGACGGTTGCAGTAGCCTCGAAGGTCCATGGCCAGTGCCGTGTAACCCGAAACATCGAGACGCGAGTGCAGGTAGGCATCCGTGATACCGACACAAGCCAACCATAGCAAGTCGCCGACTTCTCCAAAACGCAATTGCGTGGACACGCGATAAGCGACATACGCCGCTGGGGTACCGTAAAACGTCCCGCTGGAATAGTACATGCGCAACCGGTTGCGCCGCTCTTGATGCAACTCCTTGGGTGTCAACAGGGGCATCTTATTTGGTGGTTCGTTGTTTTCTGGCTGCGATGCTGGTTCTGGACCCGAGTCGCTGACATTTTGATCCGTCAATGACTCGCTCTTATTTTTGCCGTCATCGTCGTCATCGCCACCAGCAATAATCTTTCTCCTCTTGGACCTGACGGCAGCAGCTTGCGCGTCGTCCCGTTCGTCTTCCCCATCATAGTCGACTTGCTCTTCTCCGGCACCGTTGCTGTCAAACGCTGGGATATCGTCCGCCCCAAACTCTTGCTCGCCATCATCTGCGTCGGCTGCATCGTCAAATTCGTGTTCACCTTCCAATGAACTGTCGTCTTCATCGCCGTCGTCGTCATCTTCACTCGAACTGGAACTTTCATTCCCCGACAAATTGTCTCCATCACTGGGTACTGCTTCCGTCTGTGTTTGATCCCAAAAGACCACAACGTTATCCCCCGCGTGCACATTCGCTAAATGGACTGGACGTCGCGAATCGATAATGTAGAGCTTGACCGTGGGGTCCAAGGCCGGTCCGCTGTCAAACAAGCGCGTGAGATTGCGCGAGGCTCCCAAATTCAACAAGACAACGGCGCGAACGTCGGCAGTTTTGCCTTGCTTGCTCAATATTTTGAGCATGTGGGAATAGGCCATGCACGGCACCAACTGATACGTAATTCCGTCTTGGCGCAGCATGTACGAGAGAATGCGGGCTGCGGCCATGGCGTCGACATTGGCGTTGCACAGAATTAGGACCGAGCCAGTGTTGCCCGTCTCGACGGTCGAGCGGCAATCGACTAGGATCTGCGAGTAGCCCAAGTACCAGTGCTCCAGTTCGAGAATCATTGTAGCAGCTGTAGTTGGTAGCTTTGGGATTGCTATTAGAGAGAGCCGTGCTGTCTGTTTGCGTAGTCACTGTGAATGCTCCTTCTGTCTTGGTGCACCTCTCTTGGCCCTTTCCCCACAACAATGCGACTGGTCGAACATCGATGAGGACGACGATCCGTTTCAGCTTTTGCCGTTCTTGAGCGCGGGAAAAACGCAGGCCAGGTCGCTCCCGTGGGGTTATTTTTCGGTTGAATTGTCTAATTGAAAGTATCAGGTTAGTCAGGGTCTTTGATCACTTAGGGGACTACTTGCAAGTCCCCTAAGAAAATCGATTGACATTTTTCGAGGAATATCGCCAAGATGGGAACCGAGATCTGGCGGGTAACCCAAGCACCGCACAACTCTTCCGTCTCGTCCGATCGTCCTCCAACGTTACCTAAAGCCCCAAAGTTTGAACGTTTGAACCATTCGTTGCTTCCTCTGTCTCGAGGGAACACCGTGCATTGTATCTGATCGCATATCGTTGATTCACTCGTCTATTTAAGGTATGTTTGAATGGCGCGGTAGTGTTTTTGTGACTGTCTTTGGGGGTTTTGCGATCTTTCTGACATTTTTCGGAGCTCCAAAAGGAGGTTGTTGAACCCACCTTTCTGGGCGGTTGATTGGAGCTGTGTGCGTTACAATTGATGCGCCTTTGTTCGGTGCTTTGTGTTTTGTGTTGTTACTGACAGGGTCGTTGGTTATTCGTCCTGTGGCTTGGCCTTCTCTCCGTCCATCGTTGATCCATCGTCCATCGTCTGGGTCGACGACAGCCGCCAGAAACCAAAAGGAAAAAGAAGCCCAAGAACCGCGCGAAACCCCTTTTCGGAAAGGGTTAGGGATTCTACCACGTCTTCGCCTAACTACTTTTTTGGTCCGGGACTGTTTGTGAAAGAGTACCGTCATTTCCTCGCCGACATCGCCAGCCTAAGTAACCTTGCTGATCATAAAATTACTCACATCTGTATATGCTATTCCTGTTTCAGCGGCTTGCCTCCTTACAATCGCCAAGAGTCAGCTTTTTGTTTAGGCTCCAGCCTCCGATAAGCCCAAGAACGCAAACTTTGCCCGAAAACGCTCCTCGCAGTTTTGCTCGTCGAACAAAGTCGCTTACTGTGTTTACTGGCTGTTGACGAGGCTTGACCTTTCATATCTTTGCATTACTTGCTTGTATTGAAAGCAAACGTCTTATCTGCTTTATCGCAACCTTGTGCTAGACTCAGTTTCACAGTTGAACTTGTCCCAAGTGTCTTACGCCTCGTGTTTTGGCGTATAATCCTACTACGGAGTGCTACCGTGCAAGAGAGAGAGAGGAGTTGGAACCGTTGCTCCGACTGTTTCGTCTTGGTTGTGTGAGTCGGTCAAAGATTCTACACTACGTTGTCCTTGACGGAATACACACCAGTTACTCGAACTGAGGTGTTTTGACAAGAAAAACGCAAGTTTAAAGACGTGCCTCGAACTGTCCATTACTTTCCTCTCTCGTGTTGGCGAGTTACGGCAAGTTTCACTGCTCTCCAGACCTCCTGTTATTCGAGGGAAACACGATGAGCAAGTGGCTTCGACGGGGTTTTGGCCAAAATTCGAACAACTTGACACATCCCGACGAGCGGCATCACGTTCAGTCCGAATTTCCATCTCCACCTCGCAACGATATGCCTCCGGCTGCCGCAGCTACTGGATATAGCCGTCATTCTCAACAACAACAGCAAATTCCTGCTCCGCACGATATAGCTGGATACGCATCTCCTCCACCTGCTACCGTTGCTATGGATCTCGATAATGGTCCACAATCATCGCGAAATAAGTACTCGCAGCAGCAGTACGATTCTTCTCGTTCTGATCGCAGAATGATGGAAGACAGTGGACACAGACAGCAACAGCAGCGCTCGGGACACTCTTCCCGTGAACGCCGTCCCCGCTCTCAATACCAGCAGCCGGATCCTTACTCGGCCAGGAATGCACCAAACGCAATTCAAGCACCGGAAGGACACTTTGGTCCGCCTCCTACGCACCAGCAGTCCCCGCACTATAGTGGACACAAGTCTTCGCAACTTGGCAGCACTACGCCTCCGGACGGCCAACCTTCTTTTCCGCCTCCAGCGGTCACTGCGGACTCTCCGCAGCCGTCGGAAGCGGCTCAGCGTCGTCCGGCCTATCTCTTGCATCGTGACTTGGTGATTGGAAAAGGTTCCTACGGACAAGTTTGTATTGCTTCTCGCGGTGAACCGGAAGGACATTCGTCCTCGCGCTCGGGCAAGCGAAAGAAGTTTGCTTGCAAGTGCGTCATGTTGCGAAACGATCCCAAATACATTGCCAAGCTTCAAGAGGAAGTGAATGTTCTTCGTGAACTCCGCGGCCACTCGAATGTGATTGAACTCTTTGATGTTTTTTGTGTGGACAATGAGCTCTTTATAATAACCGAGCTTGGACGTGGAGGTGACCTGTTTCACTTGCTCACGACTCATCCCAAGCATGGTGTAACTGAGGCGTATGCTGGTACGTCTTTTATTATGCTGCGTTGTTTCATCCAATGTTGTTGAAAAAAAAACTGTTTTTAACTCTTCTCTTTTCTATTTTTACTCATACAGCCAAGACTGTGTCCGAAATGCTGTCGTCGGTTGCCTTTCTCCACTCTCGAAACATTGTCCATCGAGATCTAAAGCTCGAGAACTGGGTTCTGGAATCTGGCAAGGACGTGTGGAGCCCGCTAAAGCTGATTGACTTTGGTCTTTCGACGCACTATACTCCAGGCCAACGTTTGAGCCGTGTTGTTGGGTCTTCGTACTATGTTGCGCCCGAAGTGTTGAAGAAGTCATACACGGAAGCGTGCGATCTGTGGAGTCTCGGCGTCATTGTATACATGCTCTTGAGTGGGGCCCCGCCATTTTACGGCAAGAATGACGAAGCAATCAAGGCCTCTATTGTTCAAGGAGAATACACGTTTCCGCACGAACTCTTCCGGGACGTTTCGGATGAAGCAATGGCCTTTGTTTCGACACTACTTTCGTACAACATAGAGTACCGCTACACGGCTGAACAGGCACTGACGCATCCTTGGTTGGCGTCCAGTTGCGATCCGGACAGCCTCCAGAAGGCTAAGGATGGGGCTCGGGGAATTGGCATTAACGATCCTGGTCGAATGGAACCCATGCAGTTGTGAGCATATTTTTAAGATGTAACCGGGTCACCATACAACACACACTCACTATAACACACTCGCAAATATTCTCTATAGATGTTTATCAGTCTATACAGTTTCAAATCACTCATACAATAGCGCTTCTTCGGGATATAGATCCCCAGGATACTTACTTCTTGGTATTCCTACGTGGTCCCTGCCTTTTTCCTCTTGCGAGATGTAGTCTATAAGGAGAGAAGAGACCCGTTCTCTTGTGTGGGACTACTGCAGTAAATTTCTCTACAGGTCTGCCTACTCTTTCCATGGTTCGCATACAATCGCACCGGTCAGAGCCGACCTCTGCATCTCCTGGTGGGCCTTTGATACGTCTTTCACTTTGATGTAGCGGTCGATGTGAGGTCTGATGCGTCTGGTAGAAAGCAACGTTAATAGAAAACGTAAATCTTGAGCCACGTCCTTGCGGTGGGTCTGAACGTTCTCCACCGTGTCAAACAGAGTGGCTCTCTTCATCATTGACAGTCTCGAGTGCTCGAAAAGAGTTTCAAAATCGGGTATCCAGCTCTTGTCGAGCGCGTTAGAAGTTGACTCGCAGCATACAAGACGCCCATGCCGAGCCAAGGATTCACAGATAGCAGAAAAGTTTTTCGGGAATTTAAAGTCGACGACAACATTCATTCGGTTGCGGACAATATGTAGCCAGTCTTCGGGATGATCATTCAGTACTGCGACGTTTAGCCTCTTCAAGACCGCAAAGTCTTCTCGAGGGGCCACTACATAAATCTCGGAAGCTCCCGCATACCGTGCTAATCGAATAAGCGCTTGCACTTCCAAAGTGGCCCCACCGGTAACGAGAATCCTTCGTCCCTGCAAACACGTGTCTTCGTATCGATACGGACGCGCTCGGCCGTGGTGCAGCGCCAGAAAGGCTGGCAGATAGGTAGAAACCAAGCACGCAATCTCTGCGGCATCTAGCTGCTTTGGGACTACAACCAGATTTTCGGCAGCAGCAGAAATGTACTTGGCATTGGAGCCCCATTTGACAATCGCCGCAACTCGGGTGCCTGGCGTGATTCCAAGCTGTTCTGCTTCTGGACTACACCGATGGACAATGCCTACAAAGCTGCTTCCAAGCACAAAAGGAAAAGGAATATCGTCTCCCGGCGCACCATGCCTCATGACCACGTCCATTGCACAAATTGCAGTTGCCTGTGAATGAAAGAACATGTGAGTATGCGCGAGGATAGAAGAACGGACAATCGCATCATACGACGAGAGAGCCTACCTCCACGGCCACGAGAACCGGGTCAAGCCGCTGCGCATGCTGAGTAAATGGCCACATATGGCCTGGACAAAAGCTAAGGACTGGTAAAGGCTCGTCTCCTAGACCACAACATTCGACTTCTACGATGTCGGTGCTGCACCCAAAAAGGTCAGGACTGTTATCGAAACCAGATCGAATGAGCTTGGCTCGAGATCTTCTCTCGCCTGTAATATGCCGCCGTGCTGCGTGGTGCTTGCGTTTGAGTGGTGATACAAGTGACGTTTCTACCACTTCAATTTGCTCTTCTTGGGTGTCCTCGACTTGCCACTGAAAGAAGCCTCCTGCGTTTTCACGCGACGAATCCTCGCCCTCCTCGGAGTCTGATACCGAGGACGATGTCCAATCCTGACTATAGCCAAAGATCTCCAGGATATCCATGGTCTTGACTACACAAAAGCTGTTCCTTATGATTGTTGGCAATATAGTTTGGTGGCGTGACAGCGCACGATTCGTGCCATCGTGCGACTACAGCCCCGTTGCAACAACCGTTGAGCAATACAGAACGAAAATTTTCACATCATTTCAAATTTTAAATCACGCGAACCCGGAATGAGAATACCCAGCCGTTCAACGAGCTATCCGAGTACCGGTACGGTACCGGTATGGCACGTACAGGCAAGGGGTACAGGTGACGAAGGCAACACAATCAACACGTTGTACACTAGCTCCGTGAGTCTTCAAAAAAAGTCGTCGCTCGCTTATGAGTGCCGCATTGGGCTTGGGCCTTCGGCAGTGGGCAGTAAGTCAAAACTCTGTTAACTTTGCATTCAAAAATCCAGCGCGTCAGTAGTACGGTAGCTAGCTCTAGACT
>Ga0307981_1001510_pt1 | contig 20577 bp, 22 predicted proteins | sample OrgLakmetagen987_FD_201849 | JGI IMG/M metagenome (GOLD analysis project Ga0307981, IMG submission 201849) | Saline water microbial communities from Organic Lake, Antarctica - #987 | ecosystem: Environmental > Aquatic > Non-marine Saline and Alkaline > Saline | place: Antarctica: Organic Lake... | reverse complement strand
TGCGTCAGCGGGGAGTGCGGTGAATGGCCTGGTGTCACGTCCCCGGCACGGATTGTCCCTCTGCGCAGGCGGCGGAGGCCTTGATCTGGGCCTCATGCTCGCCGAACCCGGTTATCACACCCGAGCCTTCGTCGAATGGGAAGACTGGCCTCGATCTGTGCTCATCACCGCCCAGCGCGCAGGGTACTTCGCCCCAGCTCCAATCTGGGACGATCTGTGCAGCTTCGACGCCCGGCCCTTCCGGGGTGCCTTCGATGCCGTCCTCGCCGGATACCCCTGCCAGCCCTTCAGCGCCGCTGGCAAACGCGGTGGGGCCGACGACCCCCGCCACCTCTGGCCCGAGGTCGCCCGGGTTGTTGGAGAGTGCCGCCCCGAGTGGATCTTCCTCGAGAACGTCGCCGGGCACGTCAGCCTCGGTCTTGAAACCGTGCTGCGAGAACTTTGGGGCATGGGCTACACGCCTGCGGCAGGCCTGTTCAGCGCGGCAGAAGTCGGCGCGCCGCACCAGCGGCAGCGCATCTTCATCTTGGCCCACACCGATGAGCCTGCATCCGGGCACGGCAACCTACAACCCAGCGGAGAACAGCGAATTCGCTGGCGCGGACCTTCGGTTCACCCGAAAGGCGGAAGCACTGGCGCGGGGCATCAGCAACTGGTCGACCCCCAAGGCGACGGACGGCGCAAAGGGTGGCCCGGGGCAGAGCTATGGCTCGGGCGGGAGGCCGCCCCTGCCAGCGCAGGCGGCGCAATGGCAAACGCCAGTGGCGGACGATCAGGTCGACCGGCTGCGCGGCAAGATCAACAGCCGGGGCGAACCCAAGCTGAGTGCACAAGCGATTCAGTGGCCGACACCGGCGGCGCAGAACTGGAAGGGCAGCAGCCCGGCCAGCGTGACACGGGCGGATGGCAAGAGCCGGATGGATATCCTGCACTACCGGGCAGAACAGGGCTTCACCCACCCGGCCCCGGAGAACACTCCGCGTGGGCTGCGCTCCTCGCCGCATGCCCCGATCTCGCGCCCGCTCTGGGCTTCAATGATTGCCTCGCATGGGCGGGTCGTCTCGCGGCGCATCCTGAAAGCTCGGGCCCGGCGGCGGCTGAACCCGCTCTTCGTCGGATGGCTGATGGGCTGGCCTATCGGTCACGCGCTCTGCGGCTGCTCGGCAATGGAGTTCACCCTCTGGCAGCAGCACACGCGTGGCGCTCTCTCGCGGCTGCCCATGGCCTCGGGCCCTTGGATCTGGCGGCCGACCGAGGGAACGGAAGGCCCAGCGCAGATGAACCTCTTTGAAGGAATGCAGCCATGAGCATGCAGGGACGGATCGGCCGCACCAGTGGCAAGAAGTTAAAACGCGCGCTGGGCGTGCAAGCGCTGCTGGAATGGGCGTTCCGGGTCGAACAGGCGCAGCTGGAGCTGCCCCCGCCGAAGGACGTGTCAGAGGAGGGGTTTGGCTTCGGGCTGGAATATGTCCTGATGCAGCGCGCCGCGCTGGGCTGCAAAGTCGACGGTGGTCAGTACAAGATGGGCAGTTACACCCACGCCGATGCCGAGGTGATCGCGGCCACTGTCGCCGGTATGCCCGACAGTCTCGGCGGCATCCGAATGGCGATCAGCGTGGCGGAACTGGCCCGCGCCGGAATGACGCCCGACTGGATGCCCGGCGTCGTGCCGCGCTGCGTGCCAGCCGAGACCAAGCGCAATCAGCACGGCGAGCGGTCGACGACAATTGTCGTTGGCACAGAACGGGTGCTGACCCGGGGCAAATGGCGAACAGTCGAGGTCTTGGCTTGCCCGGTCATGTGGCGACCGCATCCGGAACAGATCGCATCCGCCCGGCGCGGCTATGAGGACTGGTGGCAGGCGCTGGACTGGGTGCGCGATGGGCTGATGGCGGGAGGGATGCTGCGAGAAGTCGAGGTGACGGCGGCGATGCCAAAGATACGGCCCTGGCCCCATAAGCAATTCTAAGCAATCAATCACTAGTAAAGTCTGGTAAAGTCTGGCAGCCTTATTCCGATCAATTCGAGAAGGAGCAGGTCCATGACGGACCCTATTCTCACTTTGCCAGAGGTTGCAGTTTTGTTGAAGGTTGCCGAGAAAACCGTCTACACGATGGCGCGCAGGGGTCAGATTCCGGCATTCAAGGTTCGCGGTCAATGGCGCTTCAAACACGACGATATTAATGGTTGGATCGATGAACAGAAGGCATCCGTAAAAGGTAACGCCGGAAAAGGTGCCTTGGATGTCTGAGCAGTTCTTCGAAAAGCCGATTCTCAATTCTCCCTATGCATATCCAAGCAGACATTGGGAACTTGATGCCGATGGTCAGCCAACGAATCAAATCCTAGAGAACCGGCGACGCTCGGACCTCATAACGCCAGTTCCAAAAACCAAGAAACAACGGCAGAATACGAAACAAGGCGCCCTGCTTCTCGGGGCAAACGACGATCTTTCGACCGAGGATCAGGAATACAACCCGACGCCGATCATCAACGAAATCCGGGGCTATGTCGAAACTTGGCGCAGCCTGCCAAACCCTGATCAATGGCTGGTAACTCCAGAGACGGCCCGTCTACTGCAGCACTGGCGGCACCACAAGTTCGAGGGCATCCGTCCGTTTTTTTGCCAGATTGAAGCCGTCGAAACCGCCATCTGGCTGACCGAGGTCGCGCCGAAGATGGGCCCGCGTGTCGCCAAGTTCTGGGCCCACATCAAGGGGGCTAATGAGCAGGCAAACCCTGAACTTATGCGCCTTGCACTGAAACTTGCGACTGGTGCGGGCAAGACCACAGTGATGGCGATGCTGATCGCCTGGCAGACGGTAAATGCCGTGCGCCACCCCAACAGCAAGCAGTTCTCCAGCCGGTTCTTGATCGTTTCTCCCGGCATCACCATTCGTGACCGGCTGCGCGTTCTGCTGCCAAATGATCCCGAAAGCTATTATCGCGGCCGCGAGATCACGCCGCCCGATATGCTGCGCGACATCCAGAGCGCAAAGATTGTGATCACCAACTATCACGCTTTCAAGCTGCGTGAAAAGCTAGTGATCGCCAAAGGCACCCGTCAGGCGCTTGAGGGCTGGCGCGGCGACAAGGTCCAGACAATTGAGACCGAGGGCGAGATGATCCAACGGGTCATGGGCGACCTTATGGGTCAGAAGAACATCGTCGTGCTGAACGACGAAGCGCACCATTGCTATCGCGAACGCGTAAAGGATGTCGACGGCGAGACCGAAGACGACCTGAAGGGCGACGACAAAAGCGAGGCCAAGGAGAACAACGAAGCCGCCCGGATGTGGATTTCTGGCCTGGAAGCCGTAAAGCGCAAGCTGGGCATTAGCTTGGTCTATGACCTGTCCGCCACTCCGTTCTTCCTCCGCGGCTCGGGCTACATTGAGGGCACGCTGTTCCCTTGGACGATGTCCGACTTCTCTTTAATGGACGCCATCGAAAGCGGAATCGTCAAGCTGCCTCGCGTGCCGGTGGCCGACAATATCCCAGGCGGCGATACGCCCAAGTTCCGCAACCTTTGGGAGCATATCGGCAAAAAGCTACCAAAAAAAGGCCGCGTTGCTGGCAAGGCACTCGACCCACTCAGCTTGCCAGCTGAGTTGCTGACCGCGCTCGAGGCCCTCTACGGCCACTACGAAAAGACTTTCCACCTCTGGCAGGAGGAAGGGATCGGCGTTCCGCCTGTGTTCATCGTGGTCTGCAATAACACGGCGACATCAGAACTGATCTACAAGTATGTCTCCGGGTTCGACCGGGTTAGCGATGATGGCACCGAGACCACGTTGGAAAACGGCCGTCTCGCCCTGTTCCGAAACTATGATGATTTCGGCAACCGGATGCCGCGCCCGAACACTATCCTGATCGATTCCGCCCAACTCGAATCCGGCGAGGCTCTGGACAAGGATTTCCGCGAAATGGCTGCCGCGGAAATTGATCAGTTCAAGCGCGAGATGGTCGAGCGAACCGGCGACATTACTGCAGGCGACAAGATCGACGAATCCACCCTGCTGCGCGAGGTGATGAACACCGTCGGAAAGAAGGGAAAGCTGGGCGAACAGATCCGCTGCGTCGTGTCCGTCTCGATGCTGACCGAAGGCTGGGATGCCAATACCGTCACCCACGTTTTGGGGGTGCGCGCATTCGGCACTCAGCTTTTGTGCGAACAGGTCGTCGGCCGGGCATTGCGCCGCCAATCTTACGAATTGAACGAGGAAGGGCTGTTCAACGTCGAATACGCCGATGTCCTCGGCATCCCGTTCGACTTCGCGGCCAAACCCGTTGTGTCACCCCCGGCCAAACCGCGAGAAACTGTCCGCGTCCACGCTGTCAAACCTGACCGTGATGCGCTGGAAATCACCTTCCCCCGTGTCGAAGGCTACCGTGTAGAGCTGCCCGATGAACGACTTGAGGCAAACTTCGGCCCCGATCATGTTCTGGAACTAACCCCGCAACTCCTCGGGCCATCCAGCACCACCAATCAGGGCATCATCGGTGAAGGCGTCGACCTTACACTGCAGCACCTCGAAGACATGCGCTCCTCCACCATCCTGTTCCATCTGGCGCGGCATCTCCTTTACACCAAATACCGCGATCCGGGCGAGGAGCCCAAGATGCACCTCTTCGGCCAACTCAAACGCGTCACGCGCCAATGGCTGGACGGTGGTTATCTGAAATGCACTGGCGGAACATACCCCGCTCAACTGGTCTACAAGGAAATCGCAGACATGGCGGCCGAGCGGATCAAGGCTGCCATCACCGAAACGCTACAAGGCGAACGCCCGGTGAAGGCCATCCTCGATGCCTACAATCCCACCGGGACCACTGCGTTCGTCAACTTCACCACCTCCAAGGAACTGCGCTGGGAAACCCGCCCTGATAAATCCCACGTCAATTGGGTGGTCTGCGACAGCGAGTGGGAGGCCGAATTCGCCCGCGTGGCCGAAAACCACCCCAGCGTGCTGTCTTACGTCAAGAATCAAGGGCTCGGTCTTGAGGTGCCTTACCTGACGGGCGCGACCCCACACAAATATATTCCCGATTTCATTGTGCAGGTTGATGATGGTCGATTGACCGCCGACGGCGACCCCGACCCACTGAACCTGATCGTCGAGATCAAAGGTTACCGCGGCGAGGATGCCAAGGACAAAGCCAATACCATGCGCGCCTATTGGGTGCCTGGCGTCAATAACCTTGAAAAGTTCGGGCGCTGGGCGTTCGCTGAATTCACAGCCGTTTACGAGATAGAGGCCAATTTCGACAAACTGCTCGAAACCCTCGGCGCAGGCGAGGTGCTTGTCGAATGAGGCCCAGATTTTCCAACTTCCGCAAGACCCTCAAGGAATGGTGTCTGTTGATCGACGGCAAGGATCCCTCGACCAACAAGACCTATAACGCCAAGCCCAACTATGACGCCGAGAATATCGCATGGTGGTATGAGGCTGACAGGGTCCACAATGGCGATAAGACCCGAGACCTTGCCTACCTGACCGCTTATCTTGAGATGTTCGGACCGCGCCTTCCCATGAAGGGCCTCGCGGTGCATGAAGGCTGGGTTTACCCCGACCGTGCCATCATGCGCTCCCTTCATGCTGCCGGCACATTGGCGGTCGAGGATAAGACTTTTATCCTGACTGATGCGGGGCGTGCCCAGATTGCGGCACACCTTTCGCAAGACGGTAACACATTTCGCCGGGTGACCGGCACAGAACAGAAGGGCTGACCCATGGCCAAGAAACCCATCGAGGTCGAAACCCTCACCCATGACGCCACGCGTAAGAACATCCCGACGGCGGAGTTCGAGAGCATCATGCGCGAGCAGGACAAGACACCGATCCAGCTGGCGTATGAGCGGCGCAACAAGGATCTTGACCCGCAGCTGGTCTGGCGCGGCAAGGATATGGCGGATTGGTCGGACCTGATCGTGCAGGCCCCGCCGCTGTACATTCAGGAAAAGGTCCACCCCAAGGCGATCATCGACGATCTGAAACGTGTCAGCGCCACCCGGGCCAAGGCAGCTGACGCCGAAAAGGGCGGGGCCCCGCAATTCGACATGTTCGCAGATTTCAACGGCCTGCCCGATGCCGAAGCGGCGACCGAGTTCTATCAGCACGATCAGCACTGGTCGAACAGGATGATCTCGGGCGACAGCCTGTCGGTGATGGCGTCACTGGCCGAGCGGGAGGGCCTGCGCGGATCGGTGCAGTGTATCTATTTCGATCCGCCCTACGGCATCAAGTTCAATTCCAACTTCCAGTGGTCCACCACCTCGCGCGATGTGAAGGATGGCGACAAGGGCCATGTGACGCGCGAACCCGAACAGGTCCGCGCATTTCGCGACACTTGGCGCGACGGCATCCATTCCTACCTCACCTACCTGCGCGACCGGCTGACCGTGGCGCGGGATTTGCTGACCGACAGCGGCAGCATCTTCGTGCAGATCGGGGATGAGAACGTGCATCTGGTTCGATCATTAATGGCGGAAGTCTTTGGCGAAGAAAACTTTGTGAGCCAGATCGCCTTTCAGACGACTACAGGTCGGACCAGTTCTGCCTTGGCCGCTGCCTCCAATTACCTCCTCTGGTCTTGCAAAAAAGCTGACAGCCTAAAGTTCAGACGACCTTATCAGGAGAAATCCAAAGGTTCTTCCACAGATCAGGTATATCGCCTTGTTAGAAAACCAGACGGAAGCTCACGAAGGCTCCCCGCGGGTGGAATTGATAACGCGGTGCTAGGTGATGAAGAACGGATATTTCGACCAGATAACATCACGAGTTCAAGACCTGCGGGAGATGGAGACGTGCGTCAATTCCCGATGGTCGGGGAATATTTCAAGCCAGGGAAGGGAACATTCAAGACTGACCAAAAAGGCTTGGAGAAACTCACGAAGGCCGATCGCATTTGGCGAACAGCGGGCAGCAGCATTCAGTATATTCGCTATTTGAATGATTTTGACGCAATTCCGTTCTCAAATATTTGGACAGATACCGGGACGGGATCATTCACTGACGACAAGATCTACGTCGTCCAAACGGCATCCAAAGTAATCCAACGCTGCCTTCTGATGACAACCGACCCCGGCGATCTGGTGCTCGATCCCACCTGCGGCTCTGGCACCACGGCCTATGTTGCCGAACAATGGGGCCGTCGCTGGATCACCATAGACACCTCGCGCGTCGCTGTGGCCCTCGCCCGGTCCCGCCTGATGGGCGCGCGCTATCCCTATTACCTGCTGGCCGACAGCGTCGAGGGGCAGGAAAAAGAAGGCGACATCACCCGCACCCCGCCGAAAACCGCCGCCACCCATGGCTCTGTCCGCCAAGGCTTTGTCTATGACCGCGTACCGCATATCACGCTGAAATCCATCGCCAACAACGCCGAGATCGACGTTATCTGGGACAAGATGCAGCCCGCGGTGGAGGATGCCATCGCCGCCCTCAACACCGCCCTTGTAGGCCACGCCACACCCTTCAAGGTGGAGGTTGGCGGCCGCAAGGGCACGAAGGTCAGCTTCACTGCCTCGGGCGAGGTCAAACTCCCTTCCGGCGAAATGGCCCCAGCAAACGGCTTGATGGAATGGGAAGTCCCGCGCGAGGCCCCCCCAAATACTGGAAATGGCGGCTGGCCCGCCGCCGCGCAAACGGCTCTGGCCGCGTTCTGGGAGGCCCGCATCGCAAGGCAGCGCGAAATCGACGCCAGCATCGACGCCAAGGCAGATTTCGAATTCCTCTACGACAAGCCCTTTCCTGACAAAACGAAAACCCGCGTCGCTGGTCCCTTCACTGTGGAAAGCCTGTCACCCCACCGCACTTTGGCCGTAGACTGGAACGACGAGCTGATCGACCTGCACGAGGCCGCCGAAGGCAAACGCAAGGCGGCCGAACGCGACGATGGCTTCACCGATTTCGCCCATATGATCCTGGAGAACCTGAAAGCCGCTGGCGTCCAGCAGGCCCACAAGGAAGACCGGATCACCTTCACCGCCCTGAAAGGCTGGCCCGGCAAGCATGTCAGCGCTGAAGGCACCTTCATGGAAGGCGACGTGCAGCGCCGCGCGGGCGTGTTCATCGGCCCCGAATTCGGCACCGTGTCGCGCCCCGACCTGGTCGCCGCCGCGCGAGAGGCTGGCGACGCCGGTTTCGACGTGCTGATCGCCTGCGCCTTCAACTACGACGCCCATTCATCGGAGTTCGACAAGCTGGGTCGCATCAAGGTGCTGAAGGCCCGGATGAACCCCGACATGCACATGGCCAAGGACCTGAAAGCCACCGGGGCGGGCAACCTGTTCGTGATCTTCGGCGAACCCGACATCCGCATCGCAGATGCTGGCGACGGCATGGTGACAGTCCAGGTATTCGGCGTGGACGTGTTCAAGCCCCAGACCGGCGAAGTGCAATCCGAGGGCACGGAAGGCATCGCCCTGTGGATGCTGGACACCGACTACAACGAGGAATCGTTCTTCGTGAGACACGCCTATTTCCTCGGTGCCAACGACCCCTACAAGGCGCTGAAGACGACGCTGAAGGCCGAGATCGACGAGGAAGCCTGGGACAGCCTGTATTCCGACACCTCGCGCCCCTTCGAGAAGCCGAAGTCGGGCCGGATCGCGGTGAAGGTAATCAATCACCTCGGCGATGAGGTGATGAAAGTGTTCGCGGTGGAGTAAAAACATGAAGATCGATGAAGCAGCTCGTAGACTTGCAGAAATGTACCAAAAGGGTGCCGCGCAGAAAGAACAGGTGACCCACATTCATCTGTTCGCGATTACCTATGCTGACGAGATCACCGGTATGTCATTGCCGGAAATCCTAGCGCAGGCAGGTCTGCCTGCCTCATACAAGACGGAACTCCGCAAGGGCATCAACCTTGCCAAGTATGTTCGGCCGAAAAACTGATGGAATTCCGCATTGCCGACACCTTCACCGACAGCCTCGCGCGCCTGACTGCTCAGGAGCAGAAGGCGGCCAAAATGACCGCCTTCGACCTGCAACTGGATCCGACCTCGAACGGCCTGTCGTTCCACAAACTCGACCGCGCGAAGGATGCAAATTTCTGGTCCGTGCGGGTAAATTCCGACATCCGCCTGATCGTGCACCGAACCGCCTCCAGCATCCTCCTAGTCTATGTCGATCATCATGATGACGCTTACAAATGGGCCGAGCGCCGCAAGATCGAACGCCACCCGACAACCGGCGCGATGCAACTTGTCGAAGTGCGCGAACGGGTGGAAGAGGTCGAAATTTTCAAGCCCAAGGCCGCACCAGCGGTTTCAGCGCCTATTGCCAATCCAGCACCCCGGCTGTTTGACAACCTGCGAAAGGTCGAACTGATGGCATTTGGTGTGCCAGAGGAATGGGTAAACGATGTTCGCTCCGCCACCGAGGACACGCTGTTCGACCTTGTTGAACACTTGCCTCAAGAGGCCATGGAAGCGCTCCTGAAACTGGCTGTGGGCGAAAAGCCGCAACCGCCAGAGCCCGCACCGGTCGAGGCCGACCCCTTTGCCCATCCTGATGCCCAGCGCCGCTTCCGCGTGCTTACCAATGCCGAAGAACTGAAGCAGGCGCTGGACTACCCTTGGGACAAGTGGGCGGTATTCCTGCATCCCGCTCAGGCCGAACTGGTCGAGCGGTCCTTCTCCGGCCCGACCCGCGTGTCCGGATCAGCAGGGACGGGCAAGACCATCGTGGCGCTGCATCGCGCAGTTCATCTGGCGCGTGTCAATAAGAGCTCCACCGTGCTGCTGACCACTTTTTCCAAAGCGCTGGCCAATTCTTTGCGGGTCAAGTTGGCCAGTCTGGTCGGGAGCGAACCATCAATAGCCGACCGGATCATCGTCAAAGCGATCTCAGCGGTTGGCTATGACCTCTATTCCGAACGGTTTGGCCAACCCCAGATTGCCGCACCCGCGATGATCCGCTCGCTGATCATCAAGGCGGCATCGGAGATCGAAGGTCACCGCTTCTCCACCCATTTCCTTGTTGGTGAGTGGGAGGACGTTGTCGACGCCTGGCAACTGCGCTCTTGGGACGATTACCGGGACGTGTCCCGCCTCGGTCGTAAGACCAGGATCGGCGGCAAACAGCGCGAAACCCTGTGGGCAATCTACGAACGCGTGAGGGTGGGACTGGCGGACCGGCGCGTTGTAACTTGGTCTGATGTGTTCGGCCAATTGACTGAAAGCCTCACCGTGAAAGGTGCTGGCCCCTATACTTTCGCAGTCATTGATGAGGCTCAGGATCTTGGTGTGGCCGAGGCGCGATTTTTCGCTGCAATGGCTGCAGGCCGCGGCGAAGGGCTTTTCTTCGCAGGTGACCTCGGCCAGCGGATTTTTCAGCAGCCGTTTTCTTGGAAAGCGCTGGGCCTAGACGTTCGCGGCAGATCCTTCACACTGCGCATCAACTATCGCACGTCACATCAGATCCGACTTCATGCCGACAGGCTGCTTCCGGCGACAGTCTCTGATGTGGATGGAAACACAGAAGGTCGGCGTGGTACGGTGTCGATGTTCGACGGACCGCCGCCGATGGTTGAGGCTTGTAAAGATGCCGATCACGAATGCCACATCGTGGGCAAATGGATTATGGACCGACTACAGGAGGGGTGCGCACCAAGTGAGGTGGGCGTTTTCGTACGTTCCGATGCGGAACTGAAACGTGCTCGGACTGCAGTGAAGGCTGCGGGTGCGCGCGCCGTTGAATTGAACGACAAGGTCGAGGTGGAGGATGGCGCTGTCGCCATCAGCACGATGCACTTTGCCAAGGGGCTGGAGTTCCGCTCGGTCGTGGTGATGGCCTGCGACGATGAAGTCATTCCACAATCGGATCGCATTGAGTCTGTGGCCGACGAAGCTGACCTTGAGGAGGTCTACAATACGGAACGGCATTTGCTCTATGTCGCGTGCACCCGCGCCCGCGATCATCTTCTGGTAACAGGCATTGCGCCGGTGTCCGAGTTCGTCGATGACTTTCTGAAAGGAACTTGATCAGATCTTTTGGAAGGCAGAGCCGCAGCGAAATGGCTGGCACCCAAAGAACGATCCTCTAGGACGCTTTCCTTCCACCCCCCTTGGCATGGTTCCTCCCCACCCCCGAACGTATACGGGGGGGCGCAGCGCGGCATTTCGCTAGCGACAGGCACTTTCACCGGGGAATCCAGGCGGAATCCACCTGCCGCTTGATTTGGAAAAAAGCGACTCATTATCAAAGGCTTGCGGAATCACGGCCTTGGCGTGCTGGATTCTTTTCGGAATCCAGGGAATCCAGTTTGTGGAAGCCACCGTGCCGGAAGCCAGCCAGCGGAAGCCACCCCGTAAGAAGCCATTGAATCCACGTCTATTTTTTATTTGACAAAGCTGCCCCCCTTGACCTACCTATTGATCATCGAAGAATTGCGCCCGAAGGATAACCCTCGCGGGCGTTTTCGTTTCCCCCACATCGCGGACCCCGATCCTTCGCTGGCCATGTTGCCCGCGCGCATCGGCATGTCGGCCCTGCCTCAAATGAGAACCTCCCCCATGGACCTGGTCTTCGCACCGCGCCAGATTGAAACTTGGCCGATTGATCGGCTGCGGCCCTACGCTCGCAATGCCAAAATCCACGGCACAGACCAGGTCGCCAAGATCGCCGCGAGCATGGCCAAGTTCGGCTGGACCGTTCCCTGCATGGTGGCTGATGACGGCGAGCTGATCGCCGGGCATGGTCGGGTGCTGGCGGCCATCATGCTGGGGCTGAAGGATGTGCCGGTGATCCGGCTCAGCCACCTCGATGAGGATGATCGCCGGGCTTACCGGATCGCCGACAATAAATTGACCGAGCTGAGCGAATGGGATGATCCAATACTGCGTGACGAGATCGCGCTGCTTCTGACCGTGGATTATGACCTCGGGCTTCTGGGGATCGTTGATGAGGATCTGGAAGCCCTGCTGCGCGATCCGGATGCGCTGGGCAAGGATGGACCCGTAGAGGGCGAGGATGACATTCCCGAGCCACCCGTCACGCCGGTATCGGTGGCGGGTGACCTCTGGCAGCTCGGGTCGCACCGGCTGATCTGCGGTGACAGCACATCGGCCGATGTGGTCGGGCGGCTCTTGGGCAATGTCAAACCGCTGTTGATGGTGACAGACCCGCCTTATGGCGTGGAGTACGATCCCAGCTGGCGCAACCAGGCAGGTGCTGCCAAAACCAAACGCACCGGCAAAGTGCTGAATGATGATCGCGCGGACTGGCGCGAGGCTTGGACGCTGTTCCCCGGCGATGTCGCCTATGTCTGGCATGGTGCGCTGCATTCCTCGACGGTGGCCGAAAGCCTCATGGCGGCGGGCTTCAACGTCCGGTCGCAGATCATCTGGGCCAAGGACAGCCTCGTTTTCAGCCGTGGCGATTATCACTGGCAGCATGAACCCTGCTGGTATGCCGTCAAGAAGACCGGCAAGGGCCATTGGGCCGGTGACCGCAAGCAGACCACACTGTGGAAAATCGCCAGCAAGGATCAGGACGCTACCACGATCCACAGCACCCAAAAACCGGTGGAATGCATGCGCCGCCCGATCCTGAACAACTCCAGCCCCGGCCAAGCCGTGTTTGAGCCGTTCATGGGATCCGGCACCACGCTGATCGCGGCGGAAACGACCGGGCGCGTCTGTTTCGGGATCGAACTGAACCTGGCTTACGTCGATGTGGCCGTTGAGCGCTGGCAGCAATTCACCGGTGCCAATGCCGTGCTGGCGGAAACGGGTGAGACCTTCGCCGACCTGAAGGCGAAGAGGCTGGCGGCATGAACGCGCCAGTTCTGCCCGGGCCGATTGAACATTGGCCCCTCGCCCGCCTCAAACCCTATGCCCGCAACGCCAAGACCCACGACGCCGATCAGGTCGCCAAGATCGCCGCCAGCATGGCCGAGTTCGGCTGGACCGTGCCGGTGCTGGTAGCCGCCGACGGCGAGTTGATTGCGGGCCATGGTCGTATCCTGGCCGCCGCGTATCTGGGGCTGCCGCCGGATCGCATACGGCCGTGTTCCCGGTGGCATTGGTCGAGGCAGTGCTAGCCGCATTCTCGAATACGGGCGATCTGATCTATGAGCAGTTCTGCGGCTCCGGAACTCAGATCGTCGCCGCAGAGCACGCTGGGCGGCGCTGTTTCGCGATGGAACTGGACCCGGTCTATTGCGACGTCGCCGTGCGGCGGTGGGAAATCGCTACGGGAGATAATGCCGTTCTTACGATAAATGGCCCTGATCTCGCCAGCGTCAGCCATTCATAAAGGTTTTCTATGCGCCGGGTCCGAGGTAAAATGATGCTTCCAGTTTGTTGGGAGACGTAAATGAATACCACACCACAGGAGAACGAGCCCCTGCAGAATGACGTGGCAGAGCTACAGACATGCAGTCTTCAACTCGAAGAGGCTCTGGCGGAATACGCGGAGAAGTTCGGCCTGACTGACAAGGCGAGGGAAGCCTTCAAGAAATCCTCGGGCTTTCACCTGCAAAATCCCGCGCATGATGAACAGCGCCGGTAAGGCCACCGATAAGCCCCACCGGCGTTGCAAGCCGCAGCCATACCTCAGCTGATACGATACACTCGACCTTGGCCCTCTTCCTGCACCGAGGTGACAATAAACCCAAGCTTCTTGCCCAAGACACCCGACAGCGCCCCACGGGCGGTGTGAACCTGCCAGCCGGTAGCGGCGACGATTGCAGCCATCGTGGCACCTTCGGGGTCTTGTAACATCGCGATCAGCATCGCCTGTTTGGTCCCGGCGCGCTGGGTTGGTTGTTTGGTCTCGGGCTTCTCGGCTGCGTTTTTGCAGATGACGGCCACGGTCTTGACCACCACCGGCTCAATGCCGATGGCCAGCAGCCCGGTGTCAGTAACCACCAGTGTCGTGCCGTGGCCATCGCCGGTTTCGCGCCAGAGCAGCTCGCCCTTGCGCGGGTCGGCGTCGACCTCCTGCAGCCAGCCGTGCATCATCATCTTGGTGACGGCCGTCTTGGCAGCCGCACCGTGCAGCCCCTTGGGCAACGGCAGGGCGATGTTGTTGGGGCGCTGGGCCCCGGCGCTGAGGATGATGGTCTGGGTTTCGGTGAGTTTGGTCATGGTGGCCTCCGGGTTCGGGGCGCGCGGAATGCGGCACCCTGCTACGAGGCCAAGCCCCGCCTTCGTGGGGCAGGTCTAAATTGGACAGCATCACTTGGCGTGTTCGCCCTCCTTGAAGGCGCTGTCGGTGATCTGGCGCAGCAGGCTGGCGTAATGGTTCATGTTGCCGACATCGCCCCAGTTGATCTTGTCAGGCTGGGTCTCGAAGTGATCTTCGCTCAGCGCCTTCAGGCGATCCAGCATCGCGTCGATCTCGAACTTGGTGGCGATAAAGGCGTTCAGGGCTTTGTCGTTCGGTGCGGTGGCGCGGCGGGTGCTCATGACGGGGGCTTCCTTCTTTGGGAGTGCTTAGTGCAGGTAGTTCTCAGCAATATCAGTACTTTCTGATTACATGTTGAGCTCTCAGATCAACTTCAGGTCGGCCAGCACAGCGCTGGCGGCGGCGAGCTGGGTAGTGGGCAGTTCGATCTTCAAGTGCGAGAACAAGTCCGAGCAGTCCGCCCGGATACCGGCCTCGGTCATCGCTGCTTCAATGCTGGTGGCGACGCTGTTCAGGCGGCTGCGGTCGAGATGGTCGGGCAGCGTGTCGATATCGATGCGGATGGTGGTGGTGGCCATGGTCATATCCCTTCCCTCCTTCAGCGCTTGGCTGCGGCGGCAAGGCCTGCGGCGTAGGCCTCGTTCAGCGCAGCACGCATGGCCCAGACCGCGACATCGTGGAAATCCAGCCGGTCGCGGTTTCGGGTCTCCAGCGTCTCGACGAAGAAGTGCCTGGTGGCGATGTCGAGGATCAGCGCCTCTGGCGCGGCGGGTGCGGGTTTGGTTTTGGTCGCTTGGGTCATGATCTGGTCTCCGATCCGGGGGTGAATTCCTGACACCATGAATCGCTCTATCGCGGAGTGTAATCAACTGAATAAGATCACTATTTCCGTTTAATTACAATATCTTGAGGTTACTGCAATCGCCATGGAAGGCATGTCAGAACGCGAGTATTCCGCCCATACCGGCCTGTCGCGCGGGGCCATCCAGAAGGCGCGCAAAGCCAGTCGGCTGGTGGTTTACAGTGACGGGTCGATCAACGCGGCGGCGTCCGATGTGCGCCGGGCTGACATGACGGACCCGGACCAGCAGCGGCGCAGCACCGGTGGCGATAGCAGTTTCAGCGGCCCCGCCGACAGCTCGTCGTACCTGAAGGCCCGCACCGCGCTGACCGTCTATCAGGCGCAGGACAAGCAACTTGGCATCCAGAAGAAGAAGGGCACGTTGGTCGACCGCGCCCGGGCTGAGGCACTGGTGTTTCGCCTCGCGCGGCAGGAACGCGACACATGGGTGACGTGGCCCAGCAGAGTGGCGGCATTGATGGCGGCCGAAGTGGCGGCGGAAGTGGCGGCGGAAGTGGAAAAGCAATCCGAGAGACCAGTAATCATCGAGGCCGCGATCCTGCAGAGGGTGTTGGAAGCCCATGTCAGACAGCACCTCGAAGCCCTCGCCGATCTCCGGGTCAGCCTCGGATAATGACAGCACGGCCAGCGATGATTTGACCACAGACCTCGACCTCGGGTTTGATGGGGCCGAGGATATCTTGCGCAGCTGGCGCAAAGGCATGCGCCCGGATCCTGATCTGACGGTGTCGGAATGGGCGGATGCGCATCGCTGGCTGTCGTCGCGTGCTGCGGCCGAACCGGGGCGATATCGCACCGCGCGAGCGCCCTACTTGCGCGAAATCATGGATGCTCTGTCGCCCCGCCACCCGGCGCAGCGCATCAGCTTCATGAAAGCGGCGCAGGTTGGGGCGACCGAGGCTGGCAACAACTGGATCGGCTTTGTCATTCACCACGCGCCGGGGCGGTTCTGTCGCAAAATTCTTTGACGATTGAATAAGGCCATTCTTCGGGCACACTTATGCTGCGAGCGCCGCAAACTGCTGGAATGCGGTGATCTCGCTGGCCTCGAGCTGCCCTTTTCGGATCATGTGTGCGGTCTCGATCCCAGCCAATGTTGCATCGGCCGAATGGAAGGCCTTGAAGCCAAGCATGGGGCGCGTGATCCGCTTTATGAAACGGTGATCCTGTTCCACGATGTTGTTGAGGTATTTGACCTTAAGGATCTTTATGCGCCTCCCGGCGCCTGTGAATTTTAGGATGACGTTGATGCTTTCCAGACCCGCCAAATTGGCGCCACTTTTGTCGATGACGACCCGATCTGGCACGCCATTGGTGTCAATTGCCCACTTGAAAAACCGTCGAGCGGCTGCCTTGTTGCGGCGCTCAGAGAGCATAAAATCAAGGGTTTTGCCCGTCTTGTCGACGGCTCGGTAATAGTAGGTCCACCGCCCTTTAACCTTGATGTAGGTTTCATCCATGCGCCAAGATACGGCCGTCGGCCGCTTGCGTGCTTGGGCATGCGCGGCGATCAGGGGCGAAAATTTCACCACCCAACGGTTCAATGTTGCATGGTCAACATTGGCGCCGCGCTCTTCCATGATCTCTTCCAGGTCGCGATAGGAAACGCCGTATCGCACATAGAAATATACCGCGTACAGGATCACGCTTTTGGGATAATGGGCTCCCTTGAAATCAACCGACATCCAATACACCCTGCTGTTTGCTTGTTTGAGCACCGTGTCGCAAAATCAGCCAGCAAACGAAAGACCGCAAAAGTTTGCGACAGAACCTTCCCCTGTGCATCGCGGGTGATCGTCGCGTTGGTTACGATAACGAAGTCGTCTCGCGCGCCCGGCGGGGACAGGTTCAATGTTCCTTCAGAGACTGGCCTCATCAGTCTGACAGCACCTCGCAACACGCTAGTCCGTTCCAAAGTATGCCTCCGAAGTGGTGACATCGGCAAAGATCGGCAGAATCCTTTCGGCAGCGAAACCATGCATCTCGGCTGTGCCGGACGCACAGCAATCCTCCAGCACTGTGACCATGAGGCCGATATCGTCGGCGTGGCGTGCGGTTGCCTCGACCACCTGGTTGGTGGCGACGCCAAAGATCACGATCTCGCCCACACCGCGCCGGATCAGCCAGTTGGCCAGACCCGTGGTCAGGAACGGATTGATCGACTGCTTGGTAAAGATCACCTCGTCCGACGCTGGAGCGACGGCGTCGTGAAATTCCGTTCCCCATGTGCCGATCTGCAAGGCACCATTCTTGCGAAGAGCATCGAAGCGCGACGAGCGGCTGTGCAAATCGGCGTAATCGGGGCGGAAGGCGACACGGACATGCCCCACAGCCATCTTTGCGGCCCGCGCACGGTGTAGCGCCCGTGCCGATTTAATCAGAACGTCGCGGTCGGCCACCTGACCCGGCATCCCGGACAACGCGAATTTTCCGTGAGGATGCACGATCTCGTTTTGTAGGTCAAGCGCCAGAAGTGCGCGGGTATTGGGCGTGATCATCGAAATATCCTTCCCTGGTTTAGATCAGGCAATGCCGACAAAGCCGCCGCCGGTGCGCGGATCAGAGCCGCCGCGCCAGCTTTCCGACCCGATCTCGGCCACCTGAGTGCGTGAAAACGACGGATCAAGCGCGTGCGGGCTACGCAACATTCTGTGTCCGCGCGCTCGCAGCACGTCCAGCACCGCGCACTCGATGCGCGATTCCGCCTGCACGTCGCCGCCCTCGGTATGGATGCGCGGTGCAAAGACAGCCTCGGCGGGTGACATGCCGAAATCCAGCAGGTTGAGCAGCGTCTGCGACATCGACGACAGGATCGCGCCCCCCCCCGGAGCGCCGACGGCATAGACGGGCTTACCGTCGCGAAAGACAACGGTCGGCGCCATGGCGGTGGTCCGCGCCTTTCCCGCAGCCACCGAATTGGGCCGATCGAGCGCGGGATCAAATAACTTCATGGAATTATTGTAGACAAATCCCATGCCAGGTGTGATCACCCCCGAGGCGGTGCCCAGCGTATGGGTGATTGAGATCACCGATCCTTCGGCGTCCGCAGCCGAGATATGGGTCGTTCCCAGATCGTGCGACGGCTCGGGCACCGGTTCAGTCTCGCGCCCCGCGAGCCTCTCGCGCCATTGAGCGGCATTGTCCTCAGACAGCATCCGGTCCGTGGGCACGGTGACGAAATCCGGATCGCCCAGATGATCGGCCCGGTCAGTATGGCCGGCCTTCATCGCCTTGATAAGCAGAGCGAGGTGATCGGCGCCGTTATGACGCATCGCGCCGATGTCGTAGCCTTCGAGAAATTTCAGGATCTGCAGTACGGTCACGCCGCTGGCGGGCGGGGGAGCCGCAAAGATCTCGTAACCGCGGTAGTTTATGCTAAGCGGTGCGCTTTCGACGCAGCGGTAGTTGGTCAGATCGTCCGCCGTCACAAAGGCGTCGTTCGCCTCCAGATCCTCGCCGATACGCGCGCCCAAAGCGCCGGTGTAGAAATCGGCCGGACCGGCCTCCGCCAGCGCGTCAAGCGTGTTGGCGAGGCCGGGATTGGGGATCGTTGCGCCGATCGGATAGATCGTCCCGTCGGGCCGGATGTAGAGATCGCGGCACTCCTCGGTCGCGGCCAACCGCGTACGCCCGTCAGCCAGACCCTTCTGCGGGATGCGGGTCCAGAACTCGTGCGCATAGGGCATCACCCACATGCCGGTCCGCGCCAGATGGGCGGCGGGCCGCACCAGATCGGCCCAGGGCAGACTACCGAACCGGGCGTGGATCTCACCCAGTCCCGCCACCGTCCCGGGAGTCATGATCGACTGGTAGCCTAGTTCGCTGCGATAGTCGTTTACCACGATAGCCCGACCCCAATGCGCCTGCATCCGCAGGGTGCGCTGATACATGTCAGGCCGCAGACGCGCGCCACCGCGCGAATGGAAATTGATCATCGTGTGAGTCTTCGATGGCGCATGATAAACTTGCGCCGTGCCCATCCCGCCGATGCCGCACATAAACGGATCGTCGATCTCCTGCGCCAGGGCTGTCGCGATGGCAGCGTCGAACACGTTGCCGCCGCGTCTCAGGATCGCCGTGCCGACGTCTCCCGCCCGCGCCTGTGGCGCCACTACGATACCTTTCATGCCGGACCTCCTGTTGCTGTGTGCCCGTAGGCGGCCATCGCGCCGTCGGGTGTAAGTTTTCCGTCCGTGATATCGTCTGCCAGCGCCTCGGCGCTGCGCCCGGCCGGTGGACCCCAGCCGCCGCCGCCGGGCGTTTCGATGCGCACCCGGTCGCCGCGGCGCAGCTGCACCGTGGCCTTGGACGGAATCTGCTCACGCGTGCCGTCGGTGCGGATCACGGTACTAACCTCGAGCGCACCGGGCTGGCCGCCCTCAAGTCCTTGGGCAGCGATGAAATGCCGCTCTCCGCGATGCATAAAGGTCATCGTCTCGCAGAGCACTTCGAATTCACGGACCAGACCGTTGCCGCCACGATACGTGCCGGCGCCGCCGGAATCTTCCCGGATCGACTGCTCCAGAACGCGGACGGGCGTGTCGAGTTCGATGGATTCCACCGGCAGCGACCAAGTATTGCCGATATCGGTGGCCAGCACGTCCACCCCGTCCGACTGCCGCGACGCGCCGCTGCCACCGACGAAATGATCGCCGACGACAAAGCGCGCCCCGGCATCGTCCACCCCGGAATAGCGACAGACCAGCGTAACCCCAGCGAATTGCGCGGTCGCCCGATCTGGCATCGCCGGAGCGAGCGCCGAGAGCATCGCTGAAGCGATGCGTTTCGTCGTTCCGGTCCGGGCGTTGACCGACGCGGGCGCGCGTGGGTTTACGAGAGAGCCCTCCGGAAGCGTCATCCGGATCGGCCGGAAGCAGCCGCCGTTGTTCGGAATCGTCGAATCCGTCAGCACCCGCACGACGTAGTAGGCCGCGGCATGCGCGGCTGAGGGCACGGCGTTGATCGGCCCCTTGGTCTGTGGACTAGTGCCGGTGAAGTCGAAATGGATGTCGCCATCGCTGATCGTGACAGCCATCTCGATCCTGACCTGCTTGTCCAGCTCGACTCCGTCATTGTCCAGCCAGTCAGTGAAACGGTAGGTGCCCCACGGAATGCGACGGAGCTCAGCGCGGGTCATCGTCTCAGACCGGTCAATTATCTGGGTAAAGAGCGTGCCCAGCATGTTGCCGCCGAGGTCGTTCGCAAGTTCCTTCAGCCGCCGCACGCCGATGGTGCAGGCACCAATCTGGCTGTTCAGATCTCCCTCTAGCGCCTCAGGCGTGCGCGAGTTGAGCAGCATCAGCCGATGCAGCGTGTCGTTGATCACGCCGTCGCGGCGGTAGATCATCGGCGGGATGCGCAGCCCTTCCTGAAAGATCTCCGTGGCATTGGGCGGCAGCGAGCCCGGAGACATGCCACCGACATCGTTGTGATGGACAACCGTGCAGCTCAGCGCCACGGGTCGGTCTTCGTGAAACACCGGCAGGCACAGGATTATGTCGGGCATGTGCGAGCCGCCATGATAGGGGTCGTTGAGTAGATAAATATCACCTTCACGCATTCCGGACACAGGAT
>Ga0307981_1001508_pt1 | contig 20589 bp, 17 predicted proteins | sample OrgLakmetagen987_FD_201849 | JGI IMG/M metagenome (GOLD analysis project Ga0307981, IMG submission 201849) | Saline water microbial communities from Organic Lake, Antarctica - #987 | ecosystem: Environmental > Aquatic > Non-marine Saline and Alkaline > Saline | place: Antarctica: Organic Lake... | reverse complement strand
GTCCAATGCGAATGAAACTGTTGCAGATCGTGGAACCGTTTCATCGGCGTTGGAGCAAACGTGACTCTTTCCCGGGACTCCACTCGGATTCCCGACAAAAATGATGATATGATATACAGGACTGACCGTTCGTGACTGATTAAGTCCGTCCTAAAACAAAAGTCATTCGATTCTATCTCTCACTCTTTATCTACAGTCCTGCTGCACTACTGCTGTACCTGGTAGACTACCGTACTGCTGTTACTACTACACTAGACACTAGACACATCCACACCCCGTACACTCCGTACGCCTACATCTACATCAAAAGCGTCATCATGGGCACTGCTGCAGAACTCAAAGTGAAAAAGCTGGCGCAAATTAAGAGCAATTGCGTCTGTCCCAATTGCGGCACGTGCAAAAAGTATGGCTTTGGCTCGGTCTGCATCAAGTTCTACACGTTCGTCTGCAACGAATGCAAGTCGTCGCACCAAGCCATTTCGCATCGCTGCAAGAGCTTGACCATGAGCTCTTGGACCGACGAGGAAGTCGCTGCGCTAGAACGGGGTGGCAATAATGTCGCGCGCGACACGTGGTTGGCCAACGCGCCTCCCGTTGGAACCTCGGGACGTCCGCAGCAGGGCAGCGACTTGAACGTCTTTAAGCGCTTTGTTGTGGATGCCTACGAGCGACAAAAGTTCAAGGGTACTGCGAATTCGAGACTAGCAGTACCTCCTGTTGCCCCTGTTGCAGTCGAGCAACAACAACAGCGACAACAACGACAGCCTGTTCAGAGAGCCGTGCCCAGGGCTCGACCAACACCAACTGCTCCGCCGGTTGCCGATCTCTTGGACTTTTTGTCGCCTCCAGCACCAGCAGCTCAAACACTGAAAGCACCGTCGACAGAGTTTTTTGCCGCCGACTTTTCGTTTGCTCCCGCACCCGCTGTTCCAACACAAGCACTGATGGCTCCCACTACCGCAACTACCAACAACACCAACAGCGATCCCTTTGGAGACTTTGCCTCGTTTTCACACCCGACCGGACCCGTGGGAAACTCGACATTGAATACTGCGTCCAATCGTGACTACTCTACGACGACGACGACGACCAGCAACAAGCCAATCATGGGCAGTGGCGTCAGCAACGCCACTGCCATTTCCATGATGGCACAGCCTGCCACTTCCATGAACATGAAACCGCAGCAACATCAACAGCAAAACCAACAGATGCATATGCAACTGAACGGTATGAACAACATGCACACTGGTATGAACAACATGCACACTGGCATGAACAACATGAACAATAACGGCAACATGAACAGAATGAATATGATGCACAACGGTGGCGGTGGCGGCGGCATGCCCATGATGAATGCCATGAATGGCAGCGGTATGCGACAACAGCAGCAGCAACAACCCATGATGATGATGAACAATGGCATGCAGGGAATGAACAGTAGTAACGGTAGCGGCGGCATGATGATGATGAATAACGGTGGCACGATGATGAACAATACCATGGGCATGGGAAACAATGCCATGCAACACCAACAATATCCACAGCAGCAAACCGCAATGATGAATGGAATGAATGGCGGAATGAACCATATCAACAACGGCATGGCCGTCATGAACAACGGCATGAATCAATCGTCACTCAACAACATTGACGCGTTTGGAAGCTTTCCGATGCAAAACAATAATGGTCGCAAGTCCTGATAGACTACACTAACTATATAAGGTACCACTGTCGCCCCAAAACAATGTAAGGCATATTAATAACCTAGTCCTTTTTACCCTTTTCGAATTGTACCGGCGCCGATCTTGGTCCAGCACGGACATCCATGCCTCCTTCGGCACCCGCAAAGCCCTTGTCGGGTGCAAACTTGGAGGTTGCCCCATCCTTCAACTTGTCATACTGGTCGTCGGCATTGTGTTCCGTCTCGCCACGCGTCGGTCGATAGATCGAGGACGACGCCACACCAGAACGGTCAAACATTGGCTTGCTGTAAGTATTGTATTCATCCTCGGCACCAAACCCAGAGTCCATACCGGCCGACTGACTGTACAACCGCGAATCCACGTCTCCACCTGCTCCACCCGATCCAGTGTGCACGCCCAGGGCAATTTTTTCCGAAACGTCGCGCTCTTCTTCCAGCTTGCGCTTTTTGGCTTCTTGCGTGTTGCCCGATCGAATTTCACGTTCACGTTCCCGCTTGCGTTCGACGCGCAGCTGCTCTCGTTGTTTCGCAGCAACCTCGTCTTCGGTATCGTCAACGACAGCACGACCTGCTGATGGTCCAACCGATTCGACACTCTCTCGATCACTCACGGCTCCACTCGAATCACGAGCAACTCCGGTAGTAGCAGCAGTAGCAGCAGGGGCAGGCTTCATGGCGCCACCGCGTTCGAGGCGCGCTTGATTGGCCAACTGCCGAAGCTCTCCTTCGCGTTGTTCCTTGTCCTGCAGGGCCATTTTCTTTTGCACTTGAGCTCGCATGCGAACTTCGGTACGCGCTTGGCGTTCCGCCACGTACAAACTTTCCGACAGTGTCCCGAAATTGCTGTTGATGGTGTGCTCCCGCAATCCACGTCCGTCGGCCGCCAGTCGCTTGTCCAAGGGAATCGTGTAGCCACGCGTATTTTTCCAATTGGAAATGCACGCGGGAATGTTCCACTCGTCGCGTTCTTCCTTGGTGAGTTTGGTGGGTGGTGCGTGCAAGACCGGTACGGGATCTTCCGCCGGACCTGCGGGTGCTTTAATGTGCTTGTGTTTGGGTGGCATCATGGGGTCGACTTGCTTGGGGACCATTTGAATGACGCGTTGCGCGGCCGCTGGATTGTAGCCGGGAGCGTCTGGACGTGGCGTGTATTTAATGAATTGCGTCTTTGCTTCGACATTTTGTGAGGTTTCTGCATTGACCATGGCGGATCCCGAGGGTTTGTCCATGCGGGTGGACTTTGATACCATGGCTTGCAAGGCAGCTTGTGTACGAGCCGTTTCAGCTTGTTCTTCCTGTTGCGTCGGTAGCGCAACGTCTTCTGGATTAGCTAGTCCTCCCCGGAGATCTTCGTGACGCGAATATACCTTTTTATCGGAGTTGGTCCCTCCCTTGACAATAGCATCGTAAGAAACCTCGCCGTCCTTGTCGACTTGTACATTAATAATGGCGCGGCTAATGACTTGCGCTCCGGCTTGACTTGCGGCTGTTGTAGTGTTGGCTTGCTTCTTTTTCAAGTGCGGGTTTCCCATATGACGAGGATACTGCGCAATGTGAATCTCTGGAAAAGCTCCACCATCGTCAAAGTCTTGGAGAGAGCGAGGCACAAAGAGCTTTTTGCTGCGGTGACGACGTTCTTCCAGTGTCATGTGCGTCACTTGAGCCGCTGCCGTACAGCGCTCTTCGTACGACGGTGCCTTTAATGATGCTTCCTTGGCTGTTTCATTCGATCCTTTTTTCCATTTCTGACCAAGGTGGGCTACTTGACTCGGAGCTTGCACCGGAGCCGTCTTGCGAGGTGGAGGAAGCGAGAGAGACGCCATGGTGAAGACCGTTGGTGGACTACAGTAACGTTGTGTCTGTTTATTACAGTAGACTAGTCCAGGGTCGTTGTTTTCAGTGGCGCCGCCACGATTGATTCATGCGCGTCATTTTCGCGCGTAAACATGGTCGACTCACTCGAATGATGACGTGTTTCGCGGGCTTTTTTCTTTTCTTCTTTAACCTCACCGAATTACCGAATCACAATACTAGTAGACCTACCGGTACTAATACTACCCACCGTCACCATGGGACAACAAGCGTCGAAACTCGCACGATCGGCCCGGACCGCTGCCGCCGGAACTACCTCCAGCAGTAGAACAGGGGCTGTCGTTAGTGGTACAGGCACGCCTCAGAGTTTCACGCAAGAGCCCAGCAACGCCTCCAATGAAGCGGGCTTTACACGAGGCCAGGGAGCGACCGTGGATCCTCGCGACGAGCGGCAGCGGCAATTCCTCGAACAAAAGGCGGGCGGCAGCGAGTTCAAGGAAATGCCCTCCGAACTCATTGATTTTTTAAACGATTCCGGTCCTATCCAGCGCAAGACTGCCACCAAAACTGCGAAACAATTGCTGGAGAAACGAAAGGAAACATTCCCATCATTGACATCAGCACCAGCGTTAACATCAACAGCAGCACCAACAGCACCAGCAGGAGCTATCCAAAGGACAGAAACGTCCCCGCGTGTCCGAGAGGCCATGCCATTGGCAGCCAATGTGCCAGGCTTTGATACCATTCGAACCACTAGCTTTTCGCACAAAGCAGACCTGGAAGATCCCAGAGACTTTGCCGTTGGCGACGTTTTAGATCTCTACGCCTTTATTGTGCGCAAGCACTCGTCCGCCACCACGGAACAAGCTGTACAGTCGTTTTACCAGGAGCAGACCAAAGACCGTGATATTGACTGGAGCGACGACGAAAAGAAACACCATGTGGACCTTCTGCGACAGACCTTGGAGTACCTTGAGCTCCCTGTGATCATGAAGGATACGGATCAAACGTACGTGGGAACGTGGCCCGCCAGAGTCCAAGAGCTCGAGCAACTCAAGCTTGTGAAAATGCCAAAGAACCGAGTCCAATTAGTGCTCCAAGACTTGGCGGAACGAAAAAAAGAGCAAGACGATACTGCTGTATAATAGCTACTCGTGCTTTATACGTTAATTAATCTCCCATGAAACCCCACCGGTTCTAAACGACCACTTGCGTTCCCAGTAAACTCAGCAATAGTCCTGGATACTCGTCGAGGAATGGAATCAGGCTCATCTTGGGAAAAACCAAGACAACGCATCCATCCTTTCCAGCGGTTAGTGTAGAACTATGCATAATGCGGTGGTCTCCTTCCTGCTCGTGAATTATCAACTCGGTAATATCCTCCAGCCTCTTCTCCGAACGCTCTTCGTCCTTGTCGCCAAAGCCATACGTTGGCGCAGACTCGTCCTGCACCAATGGCCAAAAACCACTCGAACCAACCAAGCCAGCAACCATCTTGGACACGTCTCCAAGAAAGTGGCCGCGACTAAATACCAATCCACCAGTAAAGGCACGGCGGTTGTACAGTCTTCCCAAAACCTTATTGGCAAATCGGGCACGCGACGAACGCCGCCGAATCACCGAAGTGCGGCGGGATGGAACGCCAGGATCAGCCTCATCGGTAAACGTGTAGTCAAGCTGTGACTCGATTTCCGTATCGTCCGTGTACAGCGCATCATGCTCCTCGGTCGATTCGCCCACCGACAGATCCAATTCGTCCGCAGATCCTTCCTTTTGAAGATAGTCAGCACGCTTCTGTAGACCCCGACTGAGATTGTCAAAATCGGGCGAAACCTTATCATACAAAATGTGCCCCGTGCCCGCCCTGTTGTCGTCAGTCTCAACGGAAGACATGGATGATTCATCACCTCCCCTTTCACTTGGCTTGACGCCAAGCTCCTTCATGGCCTTCATGGCGTCAAGACGCATCGAATCTCCAAGCGCAGGATCCCCAATGGCATCCTTGTCGTCTGGAATCACCATACTCGTAGACGTAGATCCAGCGTTTCTTCTCTTTGGAATAAACGACACCGTGCCCGAGATAATGATAAAGCTTCGATCGACAGGAGAACCGGCTCGCCACAAGCGTTCTCCCGGCTGAAAGCTCACGGGTCCCTCTGCCAGACTTTCAAGATGTCTCTTTTGAACCGCACTGAGCTTTCTTAGGGCAGAGTTGCAATTCAAAAGCTCGAGAATGTTGAGATTTTTCATTGCGTCGTCCAATAGCGCCTCGGTAGTCGTTGAATGATGTTCACTATTCGACGCATCCAGCATGGCGCGTTCTTGATACATCTTTCTGTCCAAATATTTACGATAGAGCGTCGAGCCACTCCTCAAAATCGCTGAGAGACTCGAGTATTCAATGGTTATCACCTTGACTCCTTCGGACGACAATGCGACCACATCATGGGTATGGCTTGTTTCACTTTCACCACTCAGTCGGTATTCGGGTTGCAGTGCTATCGGACCAGTCCAGTCTCCAGCGTGCCAGACAGCAGCTAAACCATTGGCGTCTTCAGAAATAGCATCCAACGACTTGCCAGTCTTGCGAACGCCAGCCTTGCTTGCCGTGCGTTCGGAACAAGTTCCTTCCCAAACAACGCACAACAAATGACTGCGACGCGAAGCTGGCACAATGATGTCGTCAATTGAATACGCGTCCACTTTGGCAGTTTCAAGAACCTCCATTGTTGACGCATACGAAAGACTTGAAAAAGGAGTAAAACGCGTTGAGAGTGTGAGAAAGCCGTAGGGACAAGAACAAGGTAAAAAGCGCACACATCGGAGTGCTTCGCAAACTTACCTCGAGAGAAAAGGCACGGCACTGAGTAAATTCAAAATGAACCAAGCATCTGTACTGGAAGCAGGCCGCAGCGATACAAGAGGGGGCGTCGCGGCTTCACCCTGAAACACAGAATTACTCCGCTGTTGCCTCGTCGTTCTGTTTTCCGGTATAGCACGTTTTGCAATCGACGACAAAACGCCAGAGTCATTAGGCTTTCGCGGTAGACCGTCAGTGGCCGATTCTTCGCTAATCGTTTGGTATTCGGATTGCCCACACCACTTAAAGTCGTCTTCTTGAAGCGTCTCGTGAAGTGTTTGGGATGAAGAGTTGTCACGAGCATGGCGAGCGAAAGCAGACGGGCTCATGTCCGCTTTCATCCGATCCAGACGAATTGTACCAGCTGTACCCGTCGGAGCAACACGGAGTTCACAACCCTTTGGAAGAGCGGATGTGTGGACAACATAGAGGCGCTTCTTAACTCGCTCTGGAAGGGCTAGCAGAACCTCCAGCGGGGTATGAATCGGCGGTGCACCAGCTTCGTGCAACAATAGATCACATTCCTGAAGCGGGAGATTACGGAGATCGTCTGCTCGGGCTTTGGATAATACTCCAGTCTCCTGTAGCTTATCGATTGCAGGCGGACTGTTAAAATGATCGCCTGTAAAAACCATTGAGCGACCTCGCCACTCCACACGGAACCCGACGCAAGGGATAGTATGTAAGGTGTAGGTAAATCGAAAGCTAGCACCCTGGAATCTCAGCGGCTGGCCAATGACAGCTGGTTTGAAGCGGTGACTGTGACGCAATAGTGCAGGACTCAATGCCGACAGGGCTGCGTACTTGCGGATAAAGCTCTTGTAGATCGTTGGCGTCGTAATAACTACAACCGGAGAGCCCGTCAAGACTTTCTGAAAGGCACCGGCATCATGATCGGCATGACAATGGGTGAGGATAATACCGACAATCATCCGCGGTCGAATTCCCTCTCTTTCGAGCGTTGCTGACGAGTAAGGAGGTGGGTCAATCATTACTCCACGACCATTAATCCAAAGAACATAACCAGATACTGAACCACTCTTGTCAAAGCCGTGCGAGTTACCAAGAACAGTAACACCAAAAGAAGGCGGATGGAAGCTCGGAGGGGGCACGGATTTAACCAAGGCCAGGACATTGTGCGAGGCCTCTGACTCTCCACCCAGTTCATCTTTGCTAGACGCCTCTCCTCCCGTGGCTTCTGTGTGAACATCGTCCAAGATGGAATGACCACCGAAACCATCTATACTCATGAATTCGGATACTTTCAAATGCCCCGAGAAACGCGCTTTACCAATGATGAGGTTGTTCTCATCAACGTCGTGAATAATGTACTCTGTACCACCTGACATCTTAAATATCTCAACACGCGGTAGCGAGCGATCTTTGATCTGTTCCGGCGTTGCGTTGGCAGGCCAAACCGTGGAACAATCACCTGTGAAATTAGTCAAGAGTTAGACTTCGCTGCAAAGGTCCTTAGCATATAAACACCGCAAAAGGCTGGTAAATTTACTCACCCATGAATCTTGCTTGCGAATATGTCCACGGCGTCATCTCCCTATTCTCAACCCCCTTAAAGTCTGTGGGAAGCTCTTCGCATTCAATTCCAATACCCTCTGCTTCGACCGACGTATAGACTGGAAGCTGCGTTTCCGCTTCGACCTCTGCAGCCGCCTGCTTGTCTAGTGGAGGCGGAATACCCAGTCTATTGTCTCCGTCGGAACGCATTTCGAAATGGCGAAAGTTCAGCAACGTTTCAATGACCAGCTCATTGCCATCCGGCATGATTCGAAAGTGCTTTAACTCCTTTGGAAAGTTCGGAATCATATCTCGAGGAAACTCCGGATCAAAGTCCTCTTCCTCAAAGTCGATAAGATCCTTCTCTCTGTGGAACTGTGCCGGGCCAAGCAAGGTCTCGCTAAAAACTCGGCGAATGTTTTCTTCCGCATCATCGGAATCGACCACCAATGTACAGCGTTTCTTGTAGACAAAAAAATTGAAATAGGCTGGAAACTCAAACTCTGCCAGATTGACCCCGAGAGCAGGACCCATCTCTCGGCAAAAACGTTCGACCGGCACAATGTAAACCTGCGGAACGGGCAAACCGAGTCGCATACTATCCTTGATCGTTTCCGGTGGGATACCAAACTGTAAAAGAGGGAACATAAAGGCGTAAGTTAGACATTGCTGGGGAGAAGGAGGGTATGTACGTCGTATTCTCCACCGTATGTACATCTATGACTTACCTGAACACGTCCAACGGCTGAGGTTTCGATACTAACACCGCCACGAGGTAATTTCGTCTGGTCCAATACTGCAATAGCATCGTAAGATCTAACAACTTGTGGGGGGTCATCAATAACGACTCGTTCCGAGACTTCCGATCGCATCGCCGATGGCGTGGGACGGGCAGGAGGCTGAGTAGCTTCTGCCATACCCAAGAGAGTATCCGCTGGTGGAGCTGGTTCCGATGCCGAGGACATGGCGATCTTGGTTGTTTTCAGTGCCGGCGATGACTCCTTATTGACGGGGATAGTCTTTGTCTCGTGGTCTTTTGCACCTGGAAGAGACTTTTCGCTGGATAGAGTAGTCGCGACAGATACGCGGTCAGATGGAGAAGGAGAAGTGATATTGTCTCGCGACTTGATCTTGGCAGTGGCTTCTTCTTGCTTGCTGGGGGGCGCGGTCACTACGGGTAACGATTCAGTGCCTGTTGAGTCCGCGGCTTGTTGCTGATGATTGGAATCTACGCTGGATTCCGACTGGTCTTGCTCGGCGGTGCCCCCCTTATTCTTTCGTCTCAAGAAGTTACGTTTCTTGAATGGGTTAATGTTAATGGATGAACGCATTAGAGGAAGAACAATCCGCTTTTGTGATATGGTAAGTGCCAACGAAGCCTTCTTACTTATTCTTAGCGCTACTATCACGTGGTAGAGATATTTCGTACCGTAGCCTACGAAGTTCTACGACAGCAGGCGTTGTTGACGGCGACGAATGGATGCTAAGGATGAATGGGATCCCTTTCAATCAAGTATTTCTTCCTATGATTCCCCGAGTGTAGCGTAAGAATTGAATGATGTTATGGACAAAGCCCGGAGTGATTAGTCCCTCTTCTCTCACTCTCTCGTGCAGGATGTCCTCTTGGTTGTTCGAGATGCACCGATGCCTGCGGTGACCCTTAACCCTCTCCCCGGGGTAAGAGGTAAGAGTCACAAAGCACATGTCAAGCTTCCAAACGCAAATAATTAAAAATATCGACACGATCGCAATTCCGCAAAATCCTGCATACTCCTAAGTATTTCTGTCACAGCGCAACCAAGTTGAAATACTGTTGAGGATAGAGCATCAAGGTTAGTACATTGAAAAGGACGACGTTCATCTTTTTTCGTCAGTATATATATTGTTTATGAGATACTTATAGGCAGACCTCCTCCATCCTCTCGTGTCATTCTCTGCTTCGTCATACTACTCGTCACCATTCACCCCCCATTCACCATGGCGGCGCCCTGCCCTCAAATTGTATTGTAAGGACTCGTCGGTCTCACAACTGAAACATTTCTTAACCGATCATATCCAGTGCTAGAAGAGTGATGGTTGCTGTCAAGCAGGGGCTTATCGCTGTTCTCTTTCTGTTCTGCCACGTTATCCTATCCATGTCTTGGGCGATCTCACCGCAACGATCTGCGTATACCTGCTCACCGTTACAAAGAAGCTTTCGTAGATTTCCTGCGCAGCTCGACATGGCCATACAAAGCATAGATCTCGAGGCTGGAACCAACGATCAAGATGAAGACGTGGATATCGAGTCTGTCACGGACGCCGAAGCGCTCTTGGCATGCCGCGCGTACTTGCAACGCAAGAATCGCCTCGGTGAATGGACACAGTCCCGACAACGCAAGCAACGACGCGAACAGGCCGCGAAAGACTTGCAAGATTCGTCTTGGGACTCAGATTCTACGGGATTTTTCTGGGAGAATCCTTCCGAACTCAAGCACTTTCAGCATCGCAATCTAGTTGCCGAAGGATTTGATGCAGCGAATGAAATGAACGAAGGCGACGTAGAGGACCAGGACGATGATGACGACGATGGCGACGACAACCTTTGGGAGAACCTTAGTCCAAGGCGCATCAACCACCGAGTCGAGTATGACACCATTGACGAAGACCAAGAAGAGGAGGACCTGCGCCTTCAAACCTTGGAAGATTTCTCGGCTTTTGATGATCTAGAACCATCTGCCAGTCATGTAAAACGCAGTCAAGCAGCCAAACGCATGTGGTCTGACCCGGTTTGGAAAGCAAGGTGGTACGAACAAAGATGGGGCAACGGCTCGAAGCGAACGACAAGGGCGACTAAACAAGCGCGTTTACTCGAGAAACGGGTAAGTTTCATACAACCGGATGCCTTTCTAGCAAAGGAAGAACTGATGAACCTGTCGGGGGAAGATATTGCCGATGCCATACGAACATATGTTCTTTCCAAGCGCAGGCGTTCCAATTGGCAAACGCAAAACCTAAAAAAGCGCAAAGATATCTTGGAAAAGCGCAAAAATGCCTCGGAAGCCCATACCGCAGCTACCGTAGAGACACCCATACCTCGGGATGTACTCTTCACACAAGAACCTGAAGCCTTGCGAGAGGTGCAACGCCATCGATCGGAGATAGCCAAAAAAACCTATGCCCGACGACTAGAGAACAAAGCCAACGTATCAACCAGTGCGGCTAAAAACAAATCCAAGGCTAAGCCTAAATCTGCTGCTGTTAGAGACACTCGGTCCCTGGCAATCCGCAAAGCGTCTTTTTCCCCTGCGCTCACTCCACGTGATGCTTTGTTGCGAATTCAGATTGATCTCGAAGAGGCCAAGCTTCCAAACACTGTCGACGTGCAACTTATTCTCGAGCCCACCAAAATGGGCCAACGCAAAGACGTGTTGCGACGAATACTGAGTGATCATTTTGATTTAAGGGGAAAGTGCGTTCCAGTCGACTTGGGGCATTCAAAGGAGGATCTTCTCTTTGCTACGCAATGTTCGATCGAGCAACTGGGTGCATTTGTCCTCTACACTGTGCGATCAAACGAGGGGAATGACAAGGAGAACGCCAACAAAACCTAAGAGGTGCTGTTATTACAAATGGGTAGTCCCACATGGTATGTAGACAAGGAGAATGCCAACTAAGCATAAGAGGTGCTGTTATTACAAATGGGTAGTCTCACATTTGATGTATATTTGTAAATTTACTGGGTAGTGTATAGTGTTATTGTATCTCTATCAGTCTAATCAGGAAACACTCATATACATTGTAAGCCGTGTGCTTGCGTTGGAAGTCAAACGATTACTGCGCTTGTTGCTGATGTTGTTGTTCAATTTGACGAGTCTTGCTGATTTTGTAGTCCATGACCTTTTCCCACTTAGCTCGTACCGACTTGTAGAGATCAAGGGCAGCAACCGCGTCCTCAATGGGACAATGCGCTACGCCCGCTGTTTGAATGTCGCGATGCAGCTTTTCCGAGACCAATTCCTTGAGTTTTCGCGGCCATAACACATCATTGTCGTACCGAGTCTTCATGAATGGTTCGTACTTGCCCGTGTCGCGTGTTTGACTCCAAGGATGACGAATGTCCAAGGCGTAGAGGTCGTTTTTGAGGGCGTGGCCAACAAGGACCTTGCCTTGCAAGAGTTCGAGTACTTCAGCACGGCAAGTATCAAAGGAGCCCGCCCCTTTGAGATTGTCCTCGGTAATGCCCGACACAAAGGTTCGGTAGTCGGTTACCGGAACTTCTGGGCTAATGTAAGCGTCATAGATAATGCGGCCGTTCCAGTCAACCAAGGTCACACGGGCCAAGACGGATGTTTGACCGTATTTCCCACTGCCCACCATTTCACAGTCCATGGCAATATACCAGCCCTGCTCTTGAGCCGACAGTTTAACTTCGGGTGTAAGCGTTTGTGTTACTTTCTTGGTCTTTTTTCTTGGTCCGCGATTGCGGCGACGAGGCTTGCGGCTGACAGTAGGAGAATCATTGTCGAGGGAAGAGGAACTCTTAGCGACACTCGACGAGCTGACACTGCTGGTGTCACTTATCGAGTTATCAGAGGCTGAGCCATTGCATTGGGAGCGAGGACGGTTCCTCTTGTTTCTGTCGCTTACGAGAGCTTTGGGAAGCTAAGGTCATGACGAGTGAGAAAGCATTCCGGTGAGTAAAAGATACCTTTATGACTTTGTGCGCGTCGCGCGTCGAATAACCGACGGGTTCTATATTTCTCTCTCGCTTCGATTCACTTACCCCTTGTTCATGGGGTGATACTGCAAGACACATGGTGATGTTGAGGTTGATTAGTGGAGTCGAGTGGAGTGATATGAAATGCTTGGATGGCTGTATTGTGTATTGTGACCGATGTAAAACAAACGTTGACATTGGCGTGGCCTTTACTATTGTTGCCGCCGTGTCAAAACAGCGCAGAAGTTCGCACCATCTGCACTTGACGTGTTCTCAATCGATTTTTGAAATTAGTCTCATTGCATGTCTCTGAGTCAACCAACGAAGACCTGCGCATTTGTTGAAAGCCCCTCTATATACAAGAGTCTTTTTATGACGTGGAATAAATAAAGAACAGTTCCCTCCCACAGCGGAATGACCCATGACTCAGACCGCGCCGAACAAACGTCAGTCTTCTCACATTTTGGAGCACACACGTCGACACGAATGACGAGATAAGATTAGATAGAGGAGCTAACCAACCACCAACGCGTTCCTCTCGCTGTCGAATTCGTTGGTGGCAGCAACGCAAGCTCGCTGCCAGCTCGATAACAATGCATACCTCACAGCTCCAGTAACCTGACAACGAAATCAGCGGATGCTGTATGCGTGACGATGGTGCAACGCCTACTTAATATTGCCGCTCTTCTTACTCTGTTGGCGCCAACGACGGAGTGCTTTCACCACAATGAAATATGGACTCGATCCACTCCTTCTAACGTTCGACGAACTCGTCGAAAGCACTACTCCCGTCATCTAACTGCCACTTTGAATCCACTCGAAGATCTTTTGCAGAACTGGAACAAGAACTTTTTGTTCCCGCCGCCGTCAGCCCAACGAGAAAATACCATTGCTGCAAAGACTGTCAATACCTTTATTCGAGCCGTTTCGCAAAAAGATGCCATGACCGCCATATCGTTAATGACAGCAGACGGAGTCTTTGAAGATGCCAACTATTTCAAGATCTGTACCGGAAGAGACGAACTAGAAAGACGTCTTCGTCTGGAACGGGAGGCCTTAAGTTCTGATACTGCTGTTACAATTGTCGTGGACGACATGGCGACGGAACCTACCAAAGTGGGCGTCAAGTTTCACTCTGAATCTGCTGTAGGTGTTGAGATTGCCAACAGTCGAGGCTCTGCCTTTTTCCAACTCGATAACACGGGTAGCAGTCAGCTAGAAAAAGCACCATTGATTCAGCGCGTCTTTTGGGTCACTGAGTCGGCGCAAAAGTCGGGCGAAGGCGACTTGCGATTATTGTCAAACGCCAGCAAGCTTTTGGGAGCCACGACCAAAAAGAAGCCTACCACCGATACACCTGTTCCCCACACTGGACGGCGAATGACGCCACCGGAGCAATATTTTACTGCTTGGAATCAACGAGACATGGATATGGCCGTGTCTGTCTTTACCGATACTGTAACCTACGATGATACGGCCTTTCCGGATCCGTTCAGTGGTAAAGACAATCTACGCAGGCATTTGTTCATATGCGCCAATGCCTTTCCACCCACTTTTACGTTTGAAGTTGACGATTTGGTCAGCGCTGGCGATCGAATGGCAGTACTCTGGCACGTAGAAAACAACAACGAACCCCTGCCATTCACACAAGGATGCTCCTTTTACAAACTCGACGCTGCGAAACGAAAGATACAAGACGGAATTGACTTTGTCGACCCGGGACCACAGAAATTTGGCGGTGCGAAACTCCTTCTACAATCCATGAAGACCAAGCTGACGCAGGAACCTGTACGATTCATTCCAATTGTTGCGTGGGTTGCCTACATGTACATCGTTTTTCTTTCGAATGACATTTTACCCGGAGCAAATGCATTGCAACTTGAACAACGCACGTGGGAGGAAGTTCGCGACTTGTCCTTGAACTTTTTTCTTGTTTCACCTATATTGAGTTTACCCTTTTCACCCGTCGTCCACCCAATGCTCGAAGGTGTCTTCAACTTACTCTTGTCGTGGGCAGCCTTGTTTGCAGGTTTTCTCAGCGATGATCGCAAAGACAAGCCTAATCTGTTACCGGCACTTCCAATCGTCGTTGGGATGCAGTTTCTCACGTCGGCTTTTCTGCTTCCATATCTCGCCACTCGTAGCAATGAGAACCGCGACGATGTGACACGGCAAGACTTGTCGCCAGCAGCTCAGCTCTGCGAGAGTCCCTTTTTGGGTGCTTTTATGGGCTTGGTTGGAACTAATTCCATTGCTTGGTTCTTATTTGGCCGATCTGAATTTGGTGAACTTAATGAACGGTGGTCGAGTTTTGTCGAGCTGCTTAGTATCGATCGAGTCGGATCGAGCTTTGTTGTAGACTTGGCTATCTTTGGTCTCTTCCAAGCATGGTTGGTGGATGACGACATTAAACGCAGAGGGCTGTCCAATGTGTCCAAGCCATTGGCAGCGATTGCCAAGTTAGTTCCGTTCTTTGGCATGGCCGCATATCTGACGCTACGACCGTCACTACCGTCGAGTTCAGACCAGTCGCAAGATTTGACGATACAATAAATATATATATTTATATATATAGTTGTTACATGCACAACTACTTACGAAATAGGAGGAAGGTCTTCATCATTGTCGGTAGTGATACCAAGATCGTCGTCGTCTGTGGTTTCTCCCCCCTCTCCTTCCGAGCTATCTCTACCTTCAGCTGCAGAGACTTGCTCCCAATCAGGTCTGGCATTTCCGACGTCACCCGCATTCTGCTCTTCCCACACGCTAGGGTTGGGTTCCGGTTGCATCCACTGATGCCCCCATTTGTTGCCATTCACGTCCACGTCGCTCGTCAGCAAAACGCCTTCTCCACCTACGGTTCCACCCGGCGTCATTGTTGCCAGAGCATCCCGTAAGCCATAGTAAGACTCTTTGCGTCCGTAGTTTTCGTCAAAGACCAAAGGTTCGTCGTCGTGATAGAAATGTGTCACCCACGTGTGTCGATCTGTGAAACCCCAAAGGTAGATCCCATCAAACGCTGGCTCCGAAAGAGCCGCTGCCAAGATATCGTGATAGATTTGACGCTGGGCCAACTGCTGTAGGTTTGCGGGCAGCTTGCTGACCCGCACGTCCATTTCCGAAATGTTGACTGTTAATCCAAGCTCTCCCAGCCGACGAATCTGTTGCTTGACCATGCGCGGCGTCGGTGGTCGGTTCCAGCCGACACCAGCAGCGTCGAAGTGTGCCTGCATTCCGCATCCGTGGACCGGCACGGATTTGGCCTTGAGATCCGCAAGCAGTTCGTAAAAGCCTTCGCCTTTCTTGGAGTCAATACCTTCCACCTTGTTGTCATTATATAGAAGAGTCGCGCTAGAGTCCGCTTCATGAGCCCAACGAAAGCAATCCTCAATGTACTCTGGTCCTAGCTTTCTAAAGAATACCGTCTCCGCCAGAGTTCCATCGGGTGCCAAGGCTTCATTGACAACGTCCCATACGTGGATACGTCCCCTGTAATGCCCCATGACTGTGTAGATGTGACGCTTCAACTGCATTCGAATGTCGGCGGGCTCCAGATCTTCGAGAAACTTGGGGCTCGTAATATGCCACACGAGAACATGCCCCTTGACTTTAATGTCTCGTTCCAGAGCCCAGTCAACAATCGCGTCGGCGTGATGAAAGTCGTAACGCCCGAGTCGATCAGACGGCTTTTCACCTGGTAAGGGTCCTGGTTCGCTGGTGCACATGGGGGCCCATTTGAGGTGATGCTCAACCACGATGGAGTTGAACTCGCTCTGCAATACGCGAGCGTACGTTGACGTCGATTCTGCGGATGCTTCGTTGGCAGTTTCACTGCGAAAGTCTTCGAGGTCGTCCTCGCCAAAGTCTTGGGCGTCGGAAGTAAAGAGCGGTTTGGGAAGGACAGCAGTACCAATGTCAATGCGCTTACAGGCGTCGGCCACAACTTGCTTGAGCGTGGGTCCATCATCGCCGCCGTCCGCGGCAGCTTCTTCCATTGTAGAAGTTTCTTTCGTTTCGAGATTTATTGAGATGGGATGTGAAGTAATAATGAAGAGATCGCTTCGTATCCCACGATTCTTTCCACAGTTCGCTTCGTCTTGGCCTTATGTTCAAACGCCTTCTCGATCGCAGTATACGCCACGCAAAGCGATGGAGCGAGGAGAGTAGTGTCAACAACAAACAACAGCAAACAGAATCAACCATCAATTTACCGCGGCAAATATCTTGCGTACGGGTTCGCATCGAAAACGGGAACCAGACACGAACGCGCGAGGGACACGCGAGCGAGGCGAGCGAGCGAGGATCAACCATCAGCAACAACCATGCAGCATGCAGGTCTGGACGCTTAGACTAGTCAATCCATCCTGTATCTATGCACAGTCGGCAGAGCTTCAACCTGGAAATTCTAGTACGAGTCGATTCATTATAGTAGTATATGCTCCATTTCGTTGTTGAATGCTACGAAATCTACTAGCTAATGAGCGACAGTACTATTGCTTGCTATACGTTTAAAAACTATCAATAGCGGAACCAAAAACTAACACAAGAAGGGCACCGTTAATAGGTATCAAAGAATATGAGAAAGGATTTTATCTGGGCCAAAGAAGAGAAAATGCCTTTTTTCTTACTGGCGAGTCGGATTGGGAATTGCTTACAGGTGTCGGCCCGTCGTCAGCTTCGGTTTCGTTTCTCGCTCCCCAAAGAGGAGCAGCGTATTCAGGGTTATCAAAGACAGCCAAGGCGGCGTTGATACAGTGGATGAGTTCCGGCTTATGCTGTTGATGCCGGGAGAACGATCGGCCTCGGCCTTGTTGGCTGCTGATATCCTCAGTGCGCTCCTCCCCTCCGCCCTCCTCGGAGACGGAGGTTGAGACGCAGATTTCTTCGGATTTCAGGCTGCCAAGAGGATTTTGTTTTGATTCTACGAACGGTTTACAGTTCAGAGCTGACGGTTGTGTCATCAGTAGCTGATCCGCCGGGACCGGGTGCCAGTGCCAGTGCCAGCGTAGTCTAGAGTCTACTGCTCGCATTTGTACCAGTACAGTCTACAGCGCAGAAGTCGTACCTGTTACCCACCCTAAAAAATATCTTGATTGGCGCCTTCGTTTCTTCCCTAAATATTACTGGCATTGGCATGGAGGCCACGTTGTATAGTTGTGCTGGACTGTATTGTGCTCTACTTCTACTACTTGTCGTAACTGACACTGATGACCGTACCGGTACGTTACTAGGTACGGTACCGTACGTACTACTGTACGATGTACTGTGCGTCGTGCGACTGCCGACAGCAAATGACCGTGTGTACCGTACGATTACTATAGTAGGATTACGATGCATTCGCATTTTGCTCCCGGTAACTGCCTCACTATGAACGAGTCGTTAGCTTAGATATCTTACTATCCGCTCCAAACGCTGCCATCCTCTCTCTTTCCAAACGCCAAAAATAAACACCAACAAAAAAACTAGACCTTGTTGCGTCACCAATGCTGTGACACTCCGATTGGGGGTATAGGGTTCTCCTAACCCTAGCCCTTGAATACTTACTCCGATTCCGGTTATGGAATCGATTTACCTGTTCGCCCGCGTGAGATCCGGTGTGAGTCGGAACTAACGCGGTCCAAAGATCCGCCACAAAACTTCAACCAACACTTGCATGACATTTCAAGCCTGCCTTTGCCTCGCTGGAAACCTGCGAGGCAAAGCGCGTCCAACCAGGTTTGCTTGCGATCTCCAGGGCCAGGCGGCCGCAGTCAATCTCATAGTAATCCGGAGGAGCCATCCTCCGGACGCCATGCTTCCGTCTTCAAGTGCAGAATCCATTCCCTGTTGTGCCAATGATAAAAACAACTTAAAACGCGAGGCCGCAGCCTTCTTGTCGCGGAGCTCGCCTTCCTCCCCCCTCCGGTCCAATTTCCCTTTTTCGCGCGATCTGATAATCCCCTTCATCCGTACACAGATTTGCACCTCACGCGACTCCTGATTCTCTTTCTTCTCGCCATTCACGACTGCCTCGCGCAGCCGATCTTCGCCTTCCCCTGTGACTCCTCACCAGGATCGACGGTAACTCCATATTTTCTGTGTCCACCGTCACTCCTTTCTTTTTTCTATCACCTTCGCCAATGCGCCCGTACCCGGGTCACTAAAGCCCCTGAGAAAACCGAACCAGCATTTTCACACTCGCCTTCGCATCGGAATGCACATTCCGGGTCTCATACCTCTTGCCCTTTCGTGCTTCCTCCAACGCTTGTTCGCTTCAATAACTTCCTTTGGGATGCACTGGTTCTGAGCATGGGCAGTGACTCCTCTGCGTTTGGATCGGGCGATGTCGTATTCCGCCTCGACGTCAACGCTCGCGGGAATGACGTTCGGCCAACGGTCTTGCACTCGTTTCAACAGCGCATGAAACGCAGGGTTCAAATCTCCCATAGCGCACCGCTTGACTTTTGCCCCACGACCCGAGGAAGCCAACCGGAACATAGGCCCGTCGCTTACCCCAAGACTCTTGTAGGTCATGATTGCCCTGAACATCCATTTCTGAATGTTTACGCCCGATACCGTCACGTTTGCCAGCGGTTGGAAATACTGGTTCTCTCCGACGTGTTTCTTGAACCGACCCGCCATAGCTAACGGAACATGAGGCGTCGCACACTCTTGAGCCTCCTTCCAATGTTTCCGAATGAGTCCCAGTTCGATGCGAGGAATTTCTTCGCCTCGCAAACCAGCGGCAAAACCCAACGTCAACGAGACACCCGTGAGTGCAATTTTTAGACGACGTTTGTTGTCGTTCAACCGGCAGAGTCGCCAGTCTTCTTCCAACAGGGATTGAACACACAAAAGCTCTTCCATGGTGAGCGGGCGATCCGGAATCCACACGTCACCCATGCGCTTGTGGCAACCGTGCATGAACCGTTTGAACCAATAACCGTTCGTCTCACTGTGCGAAACGAACGAACTCGCGCCTTCACTTGACGTAGTCGAGGCACCGACACCGTCCGGAGTCGTGTGAACAAAATTTTCGAATAATGACCCCGAAGCTTCCGCATCGTCTCGTACTGGATCGTCTTCGCGTTCTTTCCGGTGTCCAAAGACCGCATCAGCATCATTGCAGCGACACCCATGCCGAACGAATCTTTTACCGGGTACGGGCCTCGACGGGGGTACGGATTTTCCAAACCCAGCTGTTTGCTCAATTCTATCACCCTCGCTCCCTCTCGACGGTTGCTATGCACAGTTGCGGGTTCTCTTGCCCACAACGCGTCCAGATTCGCGCGACGGATACACAACAATAAAACGCCATCTGTATCCGACGCTCCTGGCGCGTGCTTCTTCATATTCTGAAAGTGACAATCGTCACACTGGAAGGGGCACATCAAATGATCGCCGTCTCTCGCGAGCTTAAAACGCTCCGGATCGTCCGACGCCAGATCCACCGCCGTCAACATTGAGTCATCCAAATCTTCCGCTTCCAACACCGGGAAAGCGTCGTTCTCCGCTTGCCGATAACAGTTTCCGTGCCACGCTCCTTTACAAATCGGGATTCCGGTCCCACGCTCCTGACCAAAATTTGCACAAAGCAGCCCGCTCCCTTGAGCAATCAGCGCTCCACACCCCTCGCACTGAATCTGCGAGCTCGGCCACGAGTTTGGTGTCACGTACTTGCCAAGGGCTGGAAGTGAGAAGAGGGCATATGAGTGCAATTACGATTGGTTCATGCATTTCCGGGGGCCGCACTTTCGATCCAACAGGCACAGTCACCAACACGTCAGCCAATTTGGACAGTTGTTTACTGTTCATCCTTGGGTATAACCCGGCAGTAACTCCAGTCAATGATCCATATCCAGACCGGTACAACCAGCAATAAGATCTCAACGCCGGCCGACATGCCGTTGCCTCATCTATCGCTGGACCAGAACATCGTAGCTTAAACCCATCACTCGTGATGGCCATTATTAACGAATGTCCTTTGTCTCTCCTTTCTTCTTGTAAAGCCCTCAAGCC
>Ga0307981_1001507_pt1 | contig 20592 bp, 16 predicted proteins | sample OrgLakmetagen987_FD_201849 | JGI IMG/M metagenome (GOLD analysis project Ga0307981, IMG submission 201849) | Saline water microbial communities from Organic Lake, Antarctica - #987 | ecosystem: Environmental > Aquatic > Non-marine Saline and Alkaline > Saline | place: Antarctica: Organic Lake... | reverse complement strand
GACGTCCAAGGTCCTGAATGCCTCGGACTACCAGACACCCCAAAGTAGAAAAAGAAATATCCTCATTGCTAATAAAACGAAACCTATTCCCCACCCCGAACCGCACCGAGGCGAGAAGCTAAGCGCCGGGCACGCCTTGCGCGGGGCGGGTGTCGTGCCCGGGCACGAGGTCACAAACCCTGTCCTCAGGGCGAAAATAAAGGCGAGGGAGCGAGGCGAAGTCCACGATTCTTTCTCCCACAAGTACAAAGTCATGGACACGTCGAAACCTGCACCAACAATTACGACATATTTCGCATATCTAGGATCTGGGGCATTCACGCTCAAACGCCAAGGAAAATACTATTACATGTCGAAGGAAGAAGCGAGTGCGCTACAAGGATTCCCTTGTAACTTTACTTTCGAAGGCAATGTCACTGAAACGCAAACGCAGATCGGGAACGCCATCCCGCCGCCCCTCGCCTTTGCCGTGGGAAAGCAAGTCCTCAAGTACATTTGAGATTGTTTGTTTGTTTTTTTGCCCCGCTCTATCAACAACCAATGACAACGGGCCCACGCGTCGTCGACTTCTTCTGCGGCGCCGGTGGCTTCTCCTGCGGCCTCCAGAAAGCCGGCTTCGACATCGCGGCCGGCGTCGACGTCGACAAAGCATCCCTCCAGACCTTTCATCATAATTTCCCCACGTCCGCAGCCATCCACGCGGACCTCAGCCAAGATCCCCTTCCACCGTCGCTTCTTTCCTACCTGCACCGTCTCAAGCCCGACGTCGTCGTCGGAGGTCCGCCGTGCCAAGGGTTTTCTGCCATCAATATTGCACGCGGCGCAAAGAAGTACAAGACGTTGAACGACCTCACGCTCCAGTTCACAAAGACGGCCATTTCCCTCGAGCCCTCCGTCGTCGTCATGGAGGAAGTCCCCGCCTTCCGGCGCTCGCCCAACTACCCAAAGGTCATCAAGACGCTCCAGGACGCCGGTTACTTTGTGACGTCCAAGGTCCTGAATGCCTCGGACTACCAGACACCCCAAAGTAGAAAAAGAAATATCCTCATTGCTAATAAAACGAAACCTATTCCCCACCCCGAACCGCACCGAGGCGAGAAGTTAAGCGCCGGACATGCCTTGCGGCGCGGGGCGGGTGTCATGTCCGGGCACGAGGTGACGAACCCTGTCCTCAGGGCGAAAATAAAGGCGAGGGAGCGAGGGATAGTCGACAAATCATACAAAACAAAGTACAAAGTCATGGACACGTCGAAACCTGCACCAACAATCACGACACACTTTTATATACCAGGATCTGGAGAATTCACGCTCAAACGCCAAGGAAAATACTATTACATGTCAAACGAAGAAGCGAGCGCGCTCCAAGGATTCCCTTGTAACTTTACTTTCGAAGGCAATGTCACTGAAACCACAAAGCAGATCGGGAACGCCATCCCGCCGCCCCTCGCCTTTGCGGTGGGAAAGCAAGTCCTCAAGTACATTTGAGATTGTTTGTCTTGTAGAAAGAAAACACCTCTCACTCACAGAGGCCCGCCTGACCCGCGAGGCCGCAGGCCGCGATCCAGTCCGAGTTGAGCTGACGGGGCAGCGGGAACGTGTAGGCGTCGTAGACCCGTCCGACGCCACCCTGCCGCTCGTCGAGCGTCAGCGTGTCGCCAAAGTGAATATCAATGCCCGGCTTGTCGCCCCAGTCGACGACGGCTCCGGCGCCTCTGACGACGTTCTCCACGGTCTCTCGGTCGGTGACGTCGTAGATCTCGTAGGCGTACGGTATGCTCCAGGCGGGGCCGTCGTTGACGTAGGCCGCCGCGAGCTGGTTGACGCGGACCATTTCGAGCGTGCTCGAACACTCGTCCGTGTTCGCGGAAGCGTATTCGGGGCCGTAGAGGATGTAGTCCTCTGAGCAGCCGGGGAAATAGACGCTCGGGTTCTTCTCGTCGCCGTCGCTACTGTCGTCGATGAAGTTCTTGACGTTGTGAACGTATGTGCCTTCGACGACGACCGTGGCCGGCCCGCCCCGCGCAGTCCGCAGCGAATCGTTGTGGTTGTAGGAGAAAGCTCCGAAGACGCCACCGCCGTCGACGTCGTTCACGTCGTTCACGTAGACGCTGTTGAGGACGTGGTTATACTTGTTACCGACCTTGGGTGCGCGGCTCCGGCAGTGCCACCAGCAATTCTCGATCCAGCTGATGGAGGCGTTGTCGCCGTCCTTGGTGTCGAACCCTTCCCACATGGCGTACATGAGGCACTTCTGCACCGTCACGAAGCGCGGCTCGTATTGCAGGGAGAGGCCCTCGTCGCAGGCGTGGTTCCCGGGCGTTGGGTTGGGCCCCATGACGCCGTGGTCTGGGTCGCACTCCTCGTCGCTACGGAAACAGCGGTCCTGGAAGAGGCCGAACTCGGGGGCGCCGTAGTAAAAGCTGACGTTTGAAAAGCAGAGGTGATGCCCGCCGCGGAGCGAAAAGGCGTCGCCGCTGCGAAACTCGACCTTGACGTTGCGGACGACGACGTTGCGGCACCATTGGAAGGAAAGTTGCTTGAGTTGCTGCAGGACAAAGCCCTGGCCGTCGATCGTGAGGTTTGCCTTGCGTACGAAGTTGACGTCGCTCGTGAGGCAAAACTTGTTCTCAAAGACGACGACGGCACCTTCTACCGGCAGGTTCGCGGCGGCGGCCAGGAAGTCGTCCGTGTTCGTCACGCGAATGACGTTGCCCGAAAAATAGCCGCCGTATGTGGTCCCGGCGGCCGCCGCGAAGCCCTTGATGCCGTAGGGGTTGGCGTCGGGAGCGCTAGCGAGGCGATATTCATCGGCGTTGACGTCCTCGAAGCGCGTCGCGTCGGCGGCCACCGTCGCCTTGACTTTGAACGTCTCGGAAAAGGCAACGATCGGCGGCCCGGTCGCCATGCCCATCGTTGTGGGGAGATCGCTGCCATCATCACTGCGCCGGCCGCGAGACCACGGGATGAGACAGCCCAGCACGATAGCGACGACCGCGATGACGATGGCGACCATGGTGAGGGCTGGGGTTAGCACGTCGACGATGAAGCCGGTCATCATGTCGTTATTTCTGGTCGAGTTATTTTTTATCTTTTAATGAAATGAAACACAAAACCCCTCGAATGAACATTAATATTTCCCCGCTGTGGCTCTCGGTCGTCGCCGTCGGCGCCCTCGCGGTCATCGTTGTCGCGTGCTTCCTGGCGTGGTTTTTCACGTACACGCGCGTCCAAAAGGACTGCGACCCCGACGGATCGAACGGGACGACGACTTACAAAATGACGACGCCCTACGGCCTCCGGGTCACTGGCGACCTGCGCATCGAGACGACCGGGGACGGCGACGAGACGACCGGGAACGGCGACACCGTCGACGTGACGGTCGAGCGCCTGGAGAACGGCCGCTACGCCATTGGCCACCGCGACGCCCTCGGGGCCTACACCCTGACGGTGGTCCTCGACAACGACGTCGGCGTCCTCACCTTTCACGCGTCGCAACGAACGGAGTTCATCCTCAAGCGCAGCGACGACGGCGACGCCTACCACCTGTGGATCGACGACGACGATGCCGCGCAGTTCCCGCCCCGCGCGTTGAGCTGCTACGACGGCGGTGGCCCGCTGCCGGCGAGCGTCTCCTCCTTCACATCGAAAATCGTCATCGACGACGTGCGCAACATCGACGTGGACCCCGCCGGAAAATACGACCCGAGACACCGCTTTGTCTTTACGACGGCGGCGGGCGAGGCCGCCGCGAGCTTCGCCGAGTCTCCGACGTCCGTACCGAGCTTTGTGTCGGTCGAGACGTCGTGTCCGAACCTCGCGGCGCTGGCCGACGGAACGTCGCTCCTGGCGCTCGACTACTGCGACGAGCCCCAGGACTTTACCCGGGATTCGCCCGTCGCCGCGACGCTGACGTCGGACTATCGGGCCGGGGCGGACGCCGTCTTCGTCGCGTGGACCGCTAGCTACGACCTCAACGCCGTAGACCAATACCGGAGCCACCTCGTCAGCCTCTACAAAGCGGGCGTCGAGGGATCCTTCCTGAGCGTCTTTGCAAAAGATGACGGCGCCAACGCGTCCACGCTCTTCCGTCTGTTCCTCGCCGACGATAATAACTCGGACGACGTAGAATTCCTCGTCGCCGAGGCCTTTGACGGCGAATACCACGACTTTGTCCTCGCGTCGAGCGGAACTAGGCACCAGTTCTTCGTAGACGGCGCGCAGCGAGGCGGCGACCTGATCACGGTTCGAACCGGGGCGTACGACACGCTCGAATTCGGCGTCCACACGCCCATCGACTCGCTCTTTGACTACCCTCCCAGCTATTCTTTTACGACGGGAGCGGTCGGCTCCCTCAAGTCCGTCGCCGTCGTGACCGGCCCGGCGGCTCTCCAGAGCGGCTCGTTGCTCTGCGACAACTAACAGGCCAAATGGTGGGCAAGTGTTTTTGGCTTATATTTTGTAGCAACTTTGCGAGCGGCGCGGGTCAAACCCGCCGCTCGCCGCTCTCCGGGGAAAAAACAAATTCTGTATGAATAGGTAAAACATGACCACGGGAGGAACTCACGGCGCAGCCCTCGCCGGCTTCTATATCACACTCAAGGAAGCGACCGACCGTCAAAAGCAAATGGCAGACGAGCTCGCAAAGCAACCAAACCTGCACGTCGAGCCGTGGTTCGTCGATAAGGCCCGAGAGCGCTACACGACGGACTCGCACATCGCCGTCCTGCGCGAGGCCATCAGGCGCGGCATGGAGCGCGTCATCGTCTTCGAGGACGACGCCATCTTTCCGGAGGATGATGTCGACGTGCACGCGGTCGTCGAAGAAGTGGACCGCATCCTCGACGGGCAGTGGCAGGTGCTTCTCCACGGTCAGAAAACAAAGAACTGGCGGCATGGCGACGGCGCAAAGGTCGCGGACATGGCCGTGGGCGGTAAGGAAGGAAGTCTCTTCCGAGTCTTTCGCTCGGTCGCGGGCTGCCACGGCTACACCGTCAATGGCGTCGAGGCCATGGCCGAGCTGATCGAGATCCAGCGCGTCTCCGAATTCGTCACAAGTCGGCAAGACAGCCACGACAACTGGTTCAAGGGCGTGCAACCGAATAAAACGAAAGGACGCCACTGCATCGAGGGCGCGCTGTTGCGCGAGCGCGATCTCTGGTACATCTCCGACCTCGCCTACGTCACGGAGCAGCACATCGATGGCTACAGCTATCGCATGAAAAACACCAAGAGCGAGCGCTGGGACGACGAGAGCGCGGACAAGTGGGTCCGACGCCTCTCGAGCCCGACGACGGCACCCTCCTCTCCGCCGAAGGAAGTCCTCGTCGTGGGCTACCGAGGCCTGCTGGCGCAAAGTGTCGCCGAAACGATAAAATCGGCCTTTGCGATCAGCGGCACCGCTGGTGGCGTCCTGACGATGGAGCTCTCGGCGGGCGAGAAGGATGTCCTGGAGTGTCTTGCGGAATTCAAGGCGCACACCAAAAACAAACCAGGTCGGAAGCACGTCATCTTCGTGGTCACGAGCCGGCCTGAGTTCGTCGTCGCCTCGGGGATCGCCGAGCTTCGGAAGTGGGCAGAGCAGATCGCGAAAGTCGTTGCGGAGAAACACGACTTCGACAAGGGCCTCGAGCGCAGCAACAACGACCGTCGTCGTCGCCAGGACTCGCCGCCAAAACCAAGGAACACTTTTCCGGATTTTGCTTACACAATTCTGCACGCGGAAGACTTCCTCCTCGGCGGGACGCAGAACGCGCGCTACCTCGGGATGCGCCTCGGCCTGTCGCCGATGCTGCTCCGGGACATCGAGGTGCGGGCGGGGCAAGTTCTGCGCGAGACGGTCGTCGCGCAGCTGCAGACGTTTGGGAGCGAAGCCATACAAGGGGACGTCGCAGACGAGTCCTTCGACGATCCCCTCGCCCATGCGAGATTCTGAGTCTTTTTCATGGTTCCCACCCGCCCGTAAAATTCTTTCCGACGATCATTTTGTGCCAGACGTTTCCGTCATCGAAGACGAGGCCCGCGAGGGTCGGGTCGTAAACGGCTTCGAGGAGCGGCGCGTGGCGCAGAAAGTTTTTCTGCGAAAAGTCGACGGTGACCAGGACGAGTTCCGAGGGCCTTGTCGCCGTCAGTCGGCGGCGGATGGTCCCGGGCACATCGGTCATCTTGGGGGACACGCGCCGCGTTCGGAGGACTTGGGACGTGAAAAGTTTGCCGGAGGAGGGCTCGTCGTCGCCGTACGTTCCCGTGATGCGTCCGGCGTTGTCCACGGAGCGGATGGCGCGGTGCTTGGGGTCGAAGTACCAGCCGGTCACGGCCTTGAGCATTGTTTTCTCTTTTGTTGTGAGAGCGGAGGAAAATTTTTTCGAACTGCTTCGGGATGGTCGGAAGGGAGTGCTGCCAGATGTGCGGCAAAAAAATAGTCACCAGAAAAGAAAATATGGTCGAGGAAATTTTGGAGATTTCGCGGGCAAAGGTCACGTCGGCGATCACACTCTTTACGAAATTTCATGAGTCGTCGAGCGGCGGTGCGATCATGAACGGCGGCTTCGACGTCGTGGTTCCCACGAGAGGATTCACGCTCTCGCCGATCGCCGTGCCCGCCGGTAGCAGCGTCGTCGGTGGCATTCGGAGTGGAGGCGCCGGCGACTTGGTGCCAGCCGAATCCGTGCGGTGTGTCGTATGCAAGCAGACCAAAACCGCGGAGACCATGAAGAAGATCGTGAGCGGACCCGTCATCTACTTCCTCTGTCCGCACCACTTTTGATGATTTCCTTGATTTTTTCGCCCGGTAGTTAACAAAAGGGCTTGTGATGGTTCTGCAAAAAAAATACCTGCTCCTGATCGTCGTCGCAATAGTGGTGGTCATTCTCGTGGGTATCTCTCTCATCGTCTTCGTCGCCCTGCGCGACAACGGGCCAAATGGGACATACGGGACATACGGGACATATGGGACATACGGGACATCCAGGACATCCAGGACATCCGGGCAGAATGGGCCATACCCGGACGGACCGAACACAGCCACGCCGGACCCTATCCGCATGAATGCCTACGATGCGACCGGAGCGGTGGCCATCATCGCGTGCCACGGCGACTCCGCGGCAAAGCAAAGCGCCAACATCAATAACTTGTTCTATGTCGCAGAGGTCGCGGCGAACATTGTGATTGTCGACAGCTTACCGCTGGGGCAGGACTTCAGGGCCTATTTGGCGACTCGGAGCGATGTGCGAGACCTTTTCGAGGTCGTTGATCGATTCGGAGCAGCTCCGAGACGAGAAGGCATCCTCGCCCAGATCGTCGTGCTCAAAACTGAGAATACGGATTATTTGTGCCACCACAAGTGGCTCGTGGGTCTTGACTTTCTCTCTCGAGGAGGACGCGGCTTCACTGACTATACGGATTACATCCTCACGAACGATAGCGTTTTGTTCGTTCGCAGCTTGACGCCGTGGGCCGCAACGTTCCACCCAGAGAACGATGCGACGGCTTTCATCGCGTCCAATCAAATTGTTTACCACTTCACCGATTTCTTACGACGCTATAGTCCAAAGGGTGTGGCCACCATCCGTGCCTTCTACCGGGCAAATATCGACCTCGACACACCCATCACGTACGGCGCTCTCGTGAGGAAATTCGAGATTGGGTCGACCTCGCTCTTTGACAACGCCACTGTTTTCCACCAGGCCGGGTGGAGTGCGCACAACATCCACTTCCAGGACCCCTTTGTCGAGCAGTGGCTCGCCGGCGGATACGAGGTCGTAAAAATCAAGTTCCTCGTGCGCCGCCGTTTTCAGTTGCCTCACTATTTGCGGCATCTCATGAGCGTCGATGCCAACGGCGAGATCGACTCCTTTGGGCGGAGGACGTTGCGCGACCGCCGCCAAATCATTGCAGGGTCACGACGGGGGGCGATGTGAGATGCCCAAACATCCACGTCGTGCGGTTGAGGGAACGCCGCGACATCGAGTCAAGCCAGGACTTCTTCCGGAAAAAGCTCGTTGACAAGGAGGTGCACGGAGAGCGGACGTAGTAGGTGTTCTGATTCGTGTGTTTCACATCGCCAAAGCCCTGGCCCTGGGGCACGTCGGGTCTCATGATGTTTTGACATAACTTAGCCGCCGCGCCCAACGTCTCCGGGTCGTCGATCATGGTTGCGTTGTCGAACTGGTTGAACGTGACGACTTGCAGGTCGTCGTGCTTGCGCATGTCGTCGATGATGAGCCCGGGGTCGACGTCCGCGACGAAGCTGGCTTCATGGATGAGCAATACAAACATGTCTTGGTACTCGTCGAGAAGGACGCGGCGGACGACATCTTCGGTGCTGGCGCTGCTGCTTGCGAGGCGTCGGACGTCAAAGGGGATGTCGACCCCGAGGGGGCTGTCCTTTGCATAGTCCTCGTAGTCGGACTGTTCCGAAGAAACGTCGCTCTGCGCCTCGACGATGAGGACGACGTTGCGAAGGCGCCACAACGTGAGATGTCGAGACACGGAGTCGACGATGGTCCGCGCCCGCGCGAGCGACGATGCCTTGAGGAGCACGGTGAATGTCTCGTCGTCGCGTGCGATGAGAGTCGTTGGGAGTTTTCTCCGGCTGCCTCCGAAGCCCCAGCTGCGGCGGAGGTAGATGGTGAGAATAATGAGGATAATCAAAGCGACAATGATCGTGATAATGTAGGATAGAATGCCCATTTTCTGGCCCTTTGATTGATGGCCGATTTTTTTTTCTCCAAAGAGAAAACAACCGGGAATTACGCCCAGGAAGCATGAGAATATGCAATCGATATCTCGTGCAGAAGCCCTTGGGCGAGGGCGCCTTCAGCAAGGTCTTCGCCGGCAAGGACGTGCTCACAGACCAGGACGTGGCGATAAAGTTCGATAACTCGAACGTCAAGTCGGGGAAGACCCGGAGGGATCTCGTGCTCTATGAAGCCGCGGTCCTCACGGAGCTCCACCTCGGGGGGACTTTGAAAGGCATTCCCCGGCTCCATTGGAACGGCTACGTGACATCGAAGAGCAAGAAAGAGATTCCCCTGATCGTCATCGACCGCCTCGGGGACGACCTCGAGACGGTCATCACCCGTCGGAAGAAATTGTCTCGGCGCGAGACCTCGCACATCGCAGTGGCGCTCCTCGACATCGTTCAACGCCTCCACGAGGCGGGATTCCTGCACCGCGACCTCAAGCCGGCGAATATCATGTTGGGCTATTCCGACCTCAACATCTACATCGCGGACTTTGGTCTCGCGAAGAAGTATGTTGGGACGGACGGCAAACACATCGCGTTCACGGACAAGAAATCGGGGATCACGGGTACCTTGCGGTATTGTTCGACTCACACGCATGGCAACGTCGAGAGCTCCCGGCGCGACGACCTTCAGAGTTTATTCTTCATTGTTGTCTACATGCTCCAAGGGAGCTTGCCATGGCAGTCGTCGCAGAAGAAGAAGAAGGACCCAAGCGTCGAGAGCGATCAGCGCCTGTGCGTGGCGCAGATGAAGACGTCGCTCCTCTACGGCAAGTGGAACGACAGCGACCTCCCCAAGTCCCTGGGTCAGTTCGCCTCGGACATTCGTCAGATAGAATTCGAAGAGACGCCGGACTACGACCGACTGCGGTCCCTGCTCCGCGCCATCAATGAATGAATAATGTTTTTGAAAAAGAAAAGGTAGAGTTTTGGAACATATGGTTGAGACGACGCCCGGAAGAATCAAAGTTCTTTTGTACATTGTGGTGGTCCTCCTCGTTGGGGGTGTTGCGGTGACGCTTTACTTCTTCTTCTCGCGCCGTCGGGGCAGGCGCGGTCAAGTCGGTCAAGTCGTCGAGAACACGTCGTGTGCAGACGCGTGCGCCATGAACGTCGTCCCCGGTGTCCTAGGAACATACCCAAGTTTTGCGGCGGCCTGTCTCTCGGCCGGGGGCGCGGTCCAAGCTACGGGGCGTGGGAGCGGTGCGTGCAACTGCGACTGCGTCGGCGCGACACCGACGAAAGATTTTGTGTCGGCCGATGGTGTGTTGTACCAGCCGTCCGTCGAAGGCAAGGGGTCGATCTCGGGGATCACAACGTGCAAGCCCGTTACAGAGGCCGAGATGAACCCCAATAACACGACCTTCGAGGGCGGGGTCGTCCCCGACGACACGGCTCTCGTCATCCCGCGCGGGGCGACGTGCACGCACCAGCCCCTTCGCCGGCCGGGGGAGTGGAAGTCAAATCTGAATCTCCAGAATCAGATCATCGGCTACGACGCCCTCGACAATCCCTTCAGCCTTTGCGCCTTCAGCCATTCGCTGGAGGGCTATCGCGAAGCCATAAACTTATGGACGAATGACGGGTTCAACCCCGGGAACTTCCCACTCGCCACCGATGCGGGCGAGCCCACGAGAATAACGTGCAGCAGCATCGTCGACGCGAACCTCTGCAACACGAGCTACGTCGCGGCGGCGGGCATCGGTGGGAATTTCTATTATGCGTGTCGCTTCGAGGCCGGGGGCTGTGACGTTTCGAATCAATGCTTCTTAGGCGACCCGAGCCTCGCGTGTGACGATGACGAGGTGTCGGCCTGCCCGAACGCGGTGATCACGAGCGACGTCGCCGGCTTCCTCGTGAGCCTGACGGTCATCTGGAGCGAAACAACGGACGCCCAGAGCGCCCTGCGCGTGCTCTACTTCCCCGCTCGCGGCTCGTGTTCTTTGAGCGGCTGTCGCGGGAATAGTATCTCGAGCGGTGCATCGATGTGCCGCCAGACCATAACAAGGGGAAGCGACGACCCCTCAACGACGTGTGTCTTAGCCTGCGCTCCCCGGCCTCAGTCCGACGAAACTGCGAATTTAAGTTATGATATAACTATCGGTGGAAATACAACAGTTGACGGGGTCACACTGCAGTCTATCTCGCCTAGCCTTGTTCAGAGGACTACGACCGCCGGGGAAGTGGACATCTTCGGCCTCGCCCAAGACTCGCAGCGCATCCTCGGGGACACGACATCTACGACCGATGGGCTCGCACGCATCGATGTCCTTCTGACTGCGACCTAGGGGCTCGATGTCCTTCTGACTGCGACCTAGGGGCTCTGCCGCTCTTGGCTCTTTGCCTTTTGCATCGCACGCACGGCGCGGTGGAGCTTCTTGCAGGCGTGGCAGATGTGATCGTGGAAGGGTGCTATGTCACAGGACTCGAGTAGGTTTCGCACGTTTCTCACATGCAAGGTATTGGTGGCAAAGCCCCGCGCGACGGCCGTCTCCTGGGTTGCGATGTGTGCGATGGCGGCGACGATGGCGTCCATGTCCTCGGCGCGAAATTCCGCCAGGAGTTCCGGCCAGGTGCGTGGCACTCTCGGGAGCCACGCGAAGAGGAGCGGTACAAAGTAGCACGTGTGTGCGAGCTCATTTGAAACGGTCTCGGCGGCACGCTTCAATGTCGCAGCAAGAGCACCTTGGAGCGCTTGGACTCGCTCCTCCGCCACGACGCTGGACGCCAGCTGTGGCCGGTTCGCCACGTTCGCCACGCTGGCGTTCGCCAAGGGGCGGGTGCGTCGTGCTCTTCGTCGTGTCATGGCGTTTTTATTTTCGCTCCCGGGAGGAAGACCCGCGAGGCGGTCGAGAGCTCCCTGCACACGTATGGCCACGATGGGCTCGCGGTTCACAGCGTCGGCAATCATTGCGGCGTGCAGGATCGCTACTCCGACGTCGACGTCTCCGACGTGCGAGATCATGAAAAAAAGGGTGTTGCTCCGCGGTTCTTCGAGCTTGTAGCCGTGTCGCCCGAGGTCTAGGCCGTTGTCGCCCTTGGAGCCTTCGGCAAAGAGGGCATTGAAGACTGGACGATTCTCGCGGAAAACGGTCGCGAGCATGTGGACGGACACCTTCTTCGAATACTCATCGAGGGTGTCGGGACACAGCAGCGTGAACATGGCGCCGCCCTTCATCGCGTCTGTCGCCGTGCGCAGGAACTTTATGACGGTGAAGAAGGCATAGCGAAACATTGTGACAGGTGTGATGCGCTTATCCTCCTCGTAGATGCGCTTCGCTTCTTCCATGAGGTATCGCACGACTTGTCCAGCGGAAACCGCGCCTGGCACGTCAGAAAGTTGTCCCAAGCGAAGCGCCTCGACAAAGTGGAGGAATGGTCGACATTGCTTCGCCCTGTTTGCCACGGCGGACGCGTTGACATATGCTGCGGGCAAGCATTTTTTGAGGTGTTCTATGGTCTCGTCGGCGGCGGGCTGGCCCACGAAATACTCTTCGTTCAAACGAAGCATGACGACGGTGTTTCTTTGAGTCGCGACGTTTCCATGTGTTTCTTCGTAGATGCCGCGGACAAAAGCTAACATCCATCGCGCGACCCGCGGGTGTGAGCGGTTCGGAGGTTGCGGTGCGCTGTACAGAATATGTCTCACGACGTCCTCGACATCCGGCAAGCCCGCGCACTGCTCGTGGAACGTGCAGACGTGGTCTGCGCACCAATTCTCTTCGACCTCGACCCACCTGCTGAGGGCGGCGTCGTCCTCGTCGAAGAGGAGTTCATCCATCGTAGTCTGTCTCTGTTGTTGTGCTTTCCTTGTGGAAGGTTGCAAAGGTCACAGGCAGTGGAGGCACACCCCCCTCCGTAAAAATAAAAAAGAAACGGTCTTCTAGGTTGTGAATTTTGGTAACAAGTAGTAGGAGGCGGGCGCGAGGCTGCTCCAAACCGCGATCCTACCCCAGCTACAGCGAAATCCATCGAGGTCGTCGTCCGACCTCGTCCTGCAGACGAGGGGTGGTTTGAGCAGCCACAAGAATGCGGCGGCCACGGCCCAGATGACGATCGCGTGTAAGAGCTTGTTCTCGAGAAGCCCATTGCGAGCACCCGTGACCGCCGGTGTTGCGGCAAAGGGATCGCTACCACCGGCGGCGAGGGGCTTCTCGTCCGCGTTCGAGCCGGAACTCGAGATCTTCGACAACGTCTCTTCTGACTTGAATGCGCTGCGGAAGCGATCTCGCAAATAAGTCCTATCGGGCGAGAGATCCTGTGCCTCTGCTGTCCCTGGACCCATCGGACTTCGTAGCGACACCTCTATGTTGTTGCTGCTCAAATTCATTTTGTTGTCTCCTTGAGAATATATTTTTTGATCGTGGACGCGAAGAGGTTCTCGCCCTGGGTCGCATACTTCCCTACGCCATTCGCCAGCGGCCGAGGTACCTTGCCGGCCGCGACGCTCGCATATAAAATCGGCACGAGGTAATTGCCCTTGCAGATGGTCGGCGTATTATGAATGGATGCCGCCGCCGCTTCCAGGGCTGTCTTTGGGGCGTCGCCGCGCAGCGTGCTCTCGAGGAAGACGGCGTTGGCGCGAAAAGTCCGGTAGTCCTTGCAGGAGAACCCCTCCCCAAAGGTCTGTAGGAATTCGTTGAGGTCGTGTCGCGAGGGCTTGTATGGCACGTAGTGCTTGCGAACGAGCGCCGCAAAGGCCGGGTCGACTTGACAAACATTTCGCACCGCCGACTTGCCGAGAAAGGCGATGGTGCGTTTCCCGACGTGTTTTTGTTCCAGGGTCGTCACGCCCGTGGCCTCGGTCGTCCCACCGACGCGAAAGCCACATCGATCCATCAAGGTCACACCGATGGCGATGGCGCGCTCGCGGGGGTCCGCGGCCTTCAGCATGCGCTTGGCTTCGCCACGGATGGCAGGAATCGCCTGCACGAAGCGGCTCGTCTGCTCCCACTTCTTCCGGGATCGCTTCAGATCCTGCTTCTTCGTGTAGTGATACTGCGTCTTCCCGGAGGCGTCCACGGACGTGGCCTGCAGTAGTGCGCTCGGGTTTTGTGCGATGCGGAGGTTTGTATACGCCGGAGGCACGTAAATGCCCCTCTTCCGGAGGATGTCGCGCCCACGTGCGCCGGCGATGGGGGTGAGGTCATTCATTGACGAGAGCAGCTTGTAGAGTCCGCAGAAAAAATCGGTGCTCAGTTGCGGACGACACCAAAGCCGGGAGGAACGGTGCTTCCGCCGCCGCCGCCGCCGCCAAAGGCTTGCGGGACGTGGTAGTTGGGGGAAATCTTTTCTATCGCATCCAGGACCGCCTGCCGGCCCTTGAAGCCCTCCTGATTACGCCTATTCACGAGCAAGGGCACGCCGGACAACCAGGGGCTACTCCCGAGCTCGTCCTTGGAGAGGTCTGCGACATTCTGGAACCAAATCTTTGACTTGAGGTGCTTGTTCTGGTCTTGCTCGAGGAAGTCGACGACCTCCATGGCCGGGCGGCTCCGCGCGTGGCAGTAGAGCACAAAGTCATACATGATGTCCGGTCGTGTGAAGTCGATCTCCTTTTCCTTCTGCGCCAACGACCCCGGGGGAGGCGGGGCTTCCTCTCCGGCGGAGAGACTCACGGGCTGCTTCTTGGCGATCGTCTCCCCGGGCTTCGCGGCCTTTAAGACATTTGACTTTATGGGTTTCACAGCTGCCAGACTTGCCATTATATAGTTCTTGGTGAGACAAACGATGGATGTTTCACACATTATCTAGGATTCACATTTTTGTGAAGCCCCTCTCAACGCACCGACCCCCCCTCCCAGCTGAGAAACTTTTTCACAGGGGGTGGGAGAGAGAGAGAGAGAGAGTAGACGACACACAACGGCCCAAGTTTCAGTTTCTAGAGGGGGTCTTCATTTTATCAAAGGGGTCCCAAGGAAAAGCACAAAGGCACCAAAGAAGAAACAAGAAGGAAGAAACATGAGTGCCATGGACCTCGAAGACGCGGGCTGCTGCGAGGACTACTTCCACTTCCAGATCATTGATGTTCGAGTTGCGAATGGCCGGGTGCACATCACTGGTGTCGATCAAGCGGGGGAAGCGGTCTTCCTTGGGTTGTCTGACTTCTCTGTCTTTCAGTTCCTGGTCCCAAAGAAGGCCAACGGCGAATGCTGTACGAGTCCCATGTGGGAGAACGTCCTCCGCGATGCGGCTGAGCGGATTTTGGAGACGAATTATAAATGGTCCGTGGAGCAGATGTTCCCCTTGTGCGGGTACTACCCAGCGCCGGTCTGGTGCTTGCGCGTGTACGCCGAGCCCGGCGACAAGGGCGTTCACGTGAGACTGCAGCACGTCATCGAGAACATTGCCGAGGAGGAGGCCTCGGCCGTCGACGGCGAGCTTCTGGTCATCGACGAGCATTCCTGCGAGCAGCAATTCTACTACGCCACCAAAGTACGCCCTTCGAGCTGGGCCAAGGTCCTGAAGTACGGCGCGACCGTCGTCGAGAAGCCCCGGTTCTTGCAGATCTCCACGCGGCTGGAGGCGGTAAGCGTCTCCGACATCCAGAAGCCCGCACCTGCGATGATGATGGTCTTCGATATCGAGTGCAATTCGGAAAGTTTCGGCTTCCCCGACGCGGAACTGCCCGACGACCGCTGCGAGCAGATCGGCATCGTCCTCCAGGACGTGAACGAGAGTTGCGGGCGCAAGTACATCATGCTGTCGCGCATCTCGACCCGGCGGGCCAAGAGGAGCAAGCTCGAGGTCAGCGGCGAAGCTCAGGGCCACGGCGACGCCCCGGCCCTGTCAGTGGACTACGAATGCTTTGGGGGAAATGAAAAGGCGATGTTGCTGCGCTTCGTCGACATCATCAAGGACAACGGCGTCGTCCACATCGTCGCGCACAACGGCCTCAACTTCGACATACCCTTTCTCGTGAAGCGCGCGCAGCACCTCAAGATCGACAAGGCCTTCCTGCGCATGAGCATCTTTAATTCCATGCCCTGTCGCTTCCAGGAGCGGGAGATCCAGAACAACCAGCTCGGGGCCTATAAGATCGGAGAGATCGACCCCCAAGGTATCGTCGTCCACGATACGCTCATCTACTTCCGCAAGGCCTTTAGCCTGTCGTCGTATTCCTTGAACGCCCTCGGCGAGCACTTCCTGGGCGGTCGACAGAAGTTGGACATGCCTCCCAAGAAGATGTTTCGCCTCTTCCAGCAGAAGTTCCACGCCGCCGAAGATGGCCCGCGCCTCCTCGAAGACGTGGCCATTTATTGCCTGGTCGACACGATCTTGACCATCGACCTCGTGTCGAAAGTAAAGATGATTCACGCTCTCTACGGCCTCAGTGCCGTGACTTGCACGAAAATGCACGAGTACATCGTCACCGGCGAGCAGCGGAAGAGTTATGCGGTCATCTGCCAGAAAGCCATGGAGAAGAACTACTTCATCAACAAGGACGCCCTCCCGGTCCCGCCGGAGTCGTATCAGGGCGCGACGGTCCTCCCCCCGAGCATCGGCCTCCACCTTCAGCCAATCCTGGGCCTCGACTTTGCCTCGCTGTACCCGAGCATCATGCAGGCCTACAACCTGTGTTTCTCCACCTGCGAATGGCTCAAGGATGCGCCACGGCGGGCCCCGGGTCTCACCGACGACCAGCGCGACATCTACCGCCACACGATCAAGCCCTACGGCCAAGCCGAGACAGAAGTCAGTGTCTCCTTCGTGAAGAAGGAAGTGCGCGAGGGACTCCTCCCGATGCTCCTGGCCGAGCTCCTGGATGCGCGCAAGGGCGCGAAGAAGAAGATGAAAGACGCCGACAACGCCTTCGACAAGATGATCTACGACCAACTCCAAAGGGCATTCAAGATCACCTGCAACGCCATCTACGGCTTCTGCGGCGTACAAGGGAGGCGCGACCCCGACTGCGCGGCCTTCCCCGGCTGCTGCGGCCTGCGGAGAGACCAGAAGCGATGCCAGTGCTACCGCGGCATGCTCTCGAATTGCTTCGTCGCACAGACCGTGACGCAGCGGGGGCGACGGCTCATCGACGAGACGGCCAAACACGTGCTCGAGAAATGGCCCGACGCTCAGATCGTCTACGGCGACACCGACAGCTGCTACGTCAAACCGAACCTCCCGCCGACTGTCGCGGGACTGAAGCAAGCGATGACCCTCGGCGGAGAGATGGCCGCGTACATCACCGACAAGTTCCCAAAGCCCGTCCTCTTGGAGTTCGAAAAGGTTATGTGGCCGTTTCTTCAGAAGGCGAAGAAGAGATACATCAGCGTGTGCTACGAAGATCTCACGAGCAAGCCAAAGCGCGACGCAAAAGGCGTCGAGCTCGTCCGCCGAGACAACTCGGAGATGCTCCGCAACTGCTACAGGGAGGTCTTCGAGGCGCTCCTCCCCCTCCCCGACCTCACAAACGACGCCTGTGGCTTCGACGAGGCGGCCATCAACGAGAACGTCTCCGGCATCGTGCGACGCCACCTCACGGCGATCCTCAACGACGACATCCCCGCGGAGCAATACGTGATCTCCAAGCAGCTGGCGGCCTCCTACAAAAGCACACCCCTGCACCGCGTCCTCGCCGACACCATCAAGGAACGCGTTCTCGCCGCAAAGATGACCTGCGACATACCCATGCCAGGAGATCGCGTCTCCTTTGTCATCGTCCTGGGCCCCGACGAGAAAAAACTCATGAACCGCGCAGAAGACCCCTCGTGGCAACGAGAACACGGACCCCCCATCGACCGCCTCTACTACACGAAACAACTTTCGAGCGCTATCTGCGGCATCACCGAAACTGTCCTGAACCTCGAGCCAGACTTTAACCACGTCATCGCCAAGATTCCGCGCCTCGGCACCTACCGAGCGCCCAACCAACGATCAATCGTCGAAATGCTTCAAGGACCGACGGCCCCGGCGCCACCGCCGCCGCGGTCGCACGTGATACCGAAGACCGAACAACCCGCCAAGAAGAAACTCGTGCAGCGCCAGCTCTTCTCGAACCAAAACGCCGTCGCCGAGGCCTCGACCGCCGTCAAGCGCCGCAAAAAGGCGGCGACCGCTTCGAGCGGCCAACAATTGACCCTCGACAAGAAGAGTCTTGCGCTCAAAAGGTCCAACACAAACAACAAATGATGCGCTCTATGTCCCCTCCCTCCCCATTCGCCCATTCGCCCTAGAAAAAAATAATACCTTTAAGACTAGAATAACAGAGACATGCCCATCGCCGCTTGGGGTTGGTACGTGATTGCCACCGTCCTCGTCGTAGTCATCGTGGCCATCGTTGCTCCAATTCTAGTCGTGAGAAATCGAAGACGAATCATGATCAAAAATGACGACGATTCTGATGCTAGCACGGACACGGACGCGGACACGGACACGGGCACGGGCACTGCTGTGACGGCGCCGAGTAGCGCCTGCGTGGCGCGCATGAGCACAAACAACTGGGCATTTGACTCTTTCAGGAGCTTCGCCGACGACAAGCCAACGATCGGTGTCTTCCGCGATGCGAGCGCGGGACGGTCGTGGTCCATGGTCTTCAAGATCAGCTTTGACGCAACTGCCATGTACGCCGAGGATCCATTGGACTCGGAGGACACTATCGTCGATGTCATCAAGCGAAGCGCCCTCGCTCGCATCCAGACGAGCAATAACAATGACTTCCTTGTCATTCGACCAGGCAAGTGCGACGTGTCGCGAAATAACGCTTTCGTTGAAGGCTTGAATTACGGCGGCATCATGGGCCTGCCTACAGCAGATGACCAAGATCTCCTCGAGGATGTCTACACGGCGTACTTCCTCTTTCAATTCGAACCCATCAACGACACCGGCAGTCGTCTTCGAATGCGCTGGTATAAGAAAAGAAGAGATGGTACCTACCGGGAGTTTCGCGTCGCTGCCGATTTTGAGGACGGCGAGGCTCCGCCAAACTTCATCGACATTCCATCGTGGTCGCCGCAAGTCAATTTCACCTACTTTAACTCGCAATTACCCACGACCATCAGCAACGGCTTCGAGGGCCTCGACTTTGAGGGGACGAGCCTCGACAATCGCATCCTCTATGCCAGACTCTTTAGAGACCGAGTCTTCTCCACCCCAAGCGCAGCAGATCTGACGTGCCTCTTCGACGACGGCGGCACTGGATCCTATCCATGAGTAACGCCTAGCTAGACTCCTCGCATCTATACATATAGACAGCCATGAGGATATGATAGATATGCTCTCTCTCTCTAGTTGGGGAGGCAGACAGAGAGTGGGCCCCTCTGTCTCCTTTTTTGGAACACAGGGGGGTCCTGCGGCTTGTAAAAATAGTTCTGATCAGCAGCAGTAGGTACCGCAGTAGTCCCCAGGAGCAAAGAAGACGATGGCTCCGAAGAGAAAGAGCACAAGGAACAAGAAGAAGGGCGGAAAGAAGAGCGGAGGCGATGAATTGACCTCCGCTTTGACGATGGAGGCGAACCAGGACCTTGCCGATGCCCAATTCAGCCTGGGCATGTCTTATTTGGAGGGCACTGGTGTTGAAAGGAATCGCAAAGAAGCGGTGCGGTACTTAAAATTGGCGGCGGACCAGGGCCATGTCGCAGCCCAATTCTACTTGGGAAATTCTTATCATGACGGCGATGGATTTGAAAAGGACCTCAAAGAAGCTGTGCGCTACTTCAAATTGTCGGCGGACCAGGGCCATGTGGATGCACAGTTCAATTTGGGAAAATCTTATATAAACGGCGAAGGCGTCGAAAAGAACCTCGAAGAAGCGGTGCGGTATTATCGGCTGGCGGCGGACCAGGGCCATGTCGTAGCGCAATTCTACTTGGGAAATTCTTATCATGAAGGCATAGGCGTCGAAAAAGATCTCGAAGAAGCTGTGCGCTACTTCAAATTGGCGGCGGACCAGGGCTACTCCAGCGCACAATACAACCTGGGAAATTCTTATCGTGACGGCAAAGGCGTCAAAAAGAACCTCGAACAAGCGGTGCGGTATTATCGGCTGGCGGCAGACCAGGGCCATGTCGCAGCGCAATACAACGTGGGTGTTTCTTATTACGCCGGCAAAGGTGTTGAAAAGAATCTCGAAAAAGCCGTGCGACATTATAAATTGGCGGCTGACCAAGGCTATGCTGAAGCCCTATTAAACTTGGGTCATGCATTTCAAACTGGCATCGGCGTCGAAAAGAATCTCGAAGAAGGCGTGCGACTCTGGCGGCTGGCGGCGGACCAGGGCTACGCCGGAGCGCAATTCAACTTGGGTTATGCTTATGGCAACGGGGAAGGCGTCGAAAAGAATCTCGAAAAAGCCGTGCGATATTTTCAATTGGCGGCGGACCAGGGCCACGACCACGCGCAATGCAACTTGGGTATTTCTTTTCAAAACGGTGATGGAGTTGAAAAGAATCTCGAAAAAGCCGGGCGATTCTGGCGACTGGCGGCGGACCAGGGCCACGCCGAAGCGCAATTCAACTTGGGTGTTGCTTATTACTTCGGCAAAGGCGTAAAAAAGAATCTCGAAGAGGCCATGCGACTCTGGCGGCTGGCGGCAGACCAGGGCCATGTCGGAGCACAACACAACCTGGGAAATACCATGCGACTCTGGCGGCTGGCGGCGGACCAGGGCCATGTCGGAGCACAACACAACCTGGGTCTTGTTAACGGCACCGGAGTCGAAAAGAACCAAGTTGTGCGGTATTTTCAATTGGCGGCGGACCAGGGCGATGCCAATGCACAGTACAATCTGGGAAATTCTTATCATGACGGCGAAGGCGTCAAAAAGAACCTCAAAGAAGCCGTGCGACTCTGGCGGCTGGCGGCAGACCAGGGCCATGCCGATGCGCAATTCGCCTTGGGGAATTTTTTCA
>Ga0307981_1001503_pt1 | contig 20630 bp, 18 predicted proteins | sample OrgLakmetagen987_FD_201849 | JGI IMG/M metagenome (GOLD analysis project Ga0307981, IMG submission 201849) | Saline water microbial communities from Organic Lake, Antarctica - #987 | ecosystem: Environmental > Aquatic > Non-marine Saline and Alkaline > Saline | place: Antarctica: Organic Lake... | reverse complement strand
AGTCAACCGCCAGCTATTTGGGAAGCGCGGCTGACTGGCCGCCGCCTCGGGGCGCGCGTTACGCCCAGACCCAAAGTGGCCGGTTTTTGCGCCGCCCAATGGCCGGATTTTATTCCGCCGTTGACACAGGGCGTCGCGCTCCGTCGTGGGCAGATCGACGATGGATTTCAGGTCGATCACCTGGTTCATCAGATCGACGAATTCCTGCTCGGTGAAGTCTGCGGGGAGCTGCTTTGCGAATTCTGAAAGGGTCATGGGCAGGCCTCAAGGTCATGTGATGCATGGTGCCGGCTCCCGGAACAGTTGCCGGGACGCCGGGGCGGGAAATCCCCTGTATTCAGATAAGCCGATCCCGGGATTTCAAACAACCTTAAAAGCGTGGAGCCCCGTCCTTTATCTGATTGTTATGTTTGCGAAAAATGAAAGACGCGCTCTCAGTTCAACACCGGTTGCCTCTCCAGCCGCTCGGCCCGGTCGAGCATGCGCTGGACGGCACGCAGGCTCAGGGCTCCCTCTCTGCCGCGCTGGCGGTGCAGGGTCTCGATGACCGCGTCCAACGCCGGGACGGTCAGGCCGCGGGCCTTCCCCTCTCGTTCGGCGAAGCCGATCAGATCAGACAACGTCAGGGCCGGCAGGTACATCGGGGGGCACCGGCTCAGCAGCGGGTCGGGCAGGCCCCGTTGGCTGTTGGCGGTCATGACCCAGCCTATCTGGGACATGTCAAACGGGATCTGGTAGAAAGGGCAGCTCCACCGCGCCGCCGTCGCGGGTTCCAGAAGCGACAGGAGAGCCTCGGTCAGGCTGTGGCGGGTCCCGGACGTGGAGCGCACCTCACCGGCTTTCTCGATCTCGTCCACCACGATGATGGGATTCAGAACCCGCCGGTTCAGGATAGTGTCGAGGGGCTTTCCCGGCGCCGCGCTGCCCCAGCCGCGCTGGGCCCCGGCGACGGAGAAGCTCGCCGCTTCGGCGGCCGCGTCGATCACCGTGGTCGGCACGCGCAGGGCGTCCCCGAGCGCGCGCGCCCAGTGGCTCTTGCCGATCCCGGGCGGGCCGATCAAGAGCATGGGCGGCAAGCGGAACACCGGGGCCCCGTCTTGCGCACAACGACGCATCGCGTGCCAGGCGGCTTCGGTGGCCGGGGCCATCCACGGCATCTGGGCGTGGATCCCGGCGGCGATCTCGTCGGCCCGGGCCTCGGTCTCGATCGTCACGGCGGGGACCCCGTGTTTGACCGGGACCAGGCGGTCCGTCTCTTCGCGTCTGAGGTGCGCGGTACCGCTGGCAGACCTGACACGTTCGACAAAGGCCTTCGCGCGGCGCTGGATGCGGTCGAGTTCGTGCTCGGAGATCGAGTCCGCAGCCGCATCGAGCGTCACGAGGTCGGCATCGTCGATCTCATGCCCGCGGAGGCGTATCAGGTGCCTGCGGAGACGCCTGGTTACCTTGAAGCGGTCGGGGATATCTTCGTTGAGCCTGGTCAGCAGGAAGGGCAACTTTGACATGGTCGTGTCCTTTTCTGGAGCCGGCGCACGGCAGCCGCCGCCACGCCGCCCTGCCGAGGCGCGAAGCCGCGGCAGGGGAGATGGAAAAAAAGAACCCGGGTCTTGGAAGCCTTGATTGACCGGGCGAGAGGCGGCCGTCAATCGGGGCGCAGGCGCGAAAGGCCCGCAACGAGAAACGCCGCCCCTACGGAGCGGCGTTTTTCCGTTCGTTACTTTTCAATAGGTTAGCCCTTAGTGGTAGAAAATGTGGGGTAAGAGGGGTGGTAAAAACCCCCATAATGGAAAAAATATGGGGGAATTTACAACAACATGTTCTCGCGCGCCGGCTCAGGTGCATTTCGAGTAGCCGCACGCACCGCAGGTCATGCAACCCTCGATCATGCGCATGTCGTAGCCGCCGCAGGCGGGGCAGCCGGGGCCCTTGGGGCCGTCGAGGTTCACCACCTGTGACGTGGGGTCGGATTTCAGGCCCAGCCCCTCGGCTTCGAGAAAGTCGATCGAGACCATGTGGCGTTCCAGCACGCCGCCGATCGCCGCGAGGATCGAGGGGATGTACTTGCCGTTCATCCAGGCTCCACCGCGCGGGTCGAAGACGGCCTTCAGTTCCTCGACCACGAAACTCACATCGCCGCCGCGCCGGAACACCGCCGAGATCATCCGCGTCAGCGCCACGGTCCATGCGAAATGTTCCATGTTCTTGGAGTTGATGAACACCTCGAAAGGGCGTCTATGCCCGCCCAGCACGATATCATTGACCGTCACGTAGATCGCATGGTTGCTGTCGGGCCATTTGAGCTTGTAGGTCGCGCCTTCGAGTTCGGTGGGCCGGTCGAGCGGTTCGGACATGTAGATCACGTCTCCGCCATCCGTGGCTTTCGCCGTGCCTTCGCCGGGCACCTTGTCCTCGGTCTCGGCGACGCTCAGCACCGATCCGGTCACGTCGTTGGGCCGGTAAGTGGTGCAGCCCTTGCAGCCCGTATCCCAGGCCTGCATGTAGACGTTCTTGAACGCCTCGAAGCCGATATCGGCCGGGCAGTTGATCGTCTTGGAGATGGAGCTGTCGATCCATTTCTGGGCCGCCGCCTGCATCTTGACATGGTCTTCGGGCGGCAGGGTCTGGGCGTTGACGAAATGGTCGGGCAGTGGCGCGTCGCCGAATTTCTCGCGCCACATCTGCACGGCGTAATCGACGACCTCTTCCTCGGTCCGGCTGCCATCCTTCTGCAGCACCTTGCGGGTGTAGCTGTAGGCGAAGACCGGCTCGATCCCCGAGGAGACGTTGCCCGCGTAAAGGCTGATCGTGCCGGTGGGGGCGATCGAGGTCAGAAGCGCGTTGCGGATGCCATGCTTGGCCACCGCCGCGCGCACATCCTCGTCCATCGCCTGCATGGTACCCGAGGCGAGGAATTTGTCGGCGTCGAATAGCGGAAACGGGCCCTTTTCCCGCGCCAGACCGACGCTGGACAGATAGGCCGCGCGCGCGATGGCCCGCAGCCAGCTTTCGGTCTGCTCGGCGGCCGCGTCAGAGCCATAGCGCAGCCCGCACATCAGCAGCGCGTCGGCAAGCCCGGTGACCCCGAGCCCGATGCGCCGCTTGTCATGTGCCTCGCGCGCCTGTGCCTCGAGCGGAAAGTTCGATGCGTCCACCACGTTGTCCATCATCCGCACGGCGGTGGCGACAAGCCGCGCGATCTCCGTCTCGTCGACCCCTGCACCGGTCTCGAACGGGTCACGGACCAGCTTTGCCAGGTTGATCGACCCCAGCAGACAGGCCCCGTAGGGCGGCAGGGGCTGCTCGCCGCAGGGATTGGTCGCCGAGATCGTTTCGCAGTAGGACAGGTTGTTGGCGGCGTTGATGCGGTCGATGAAGATCACGCCCGGTTCGGCATAGTCATAGGTCGCCTGCATGATCCGGTTCCACAGGTCGCGCGCCTGAAGGGTGTGATAGACGCGGCCGCCGAAGGTCAGCTCCCACGGGCCGTCGGCCTTGACGGCCGCCATGAAGGCATCGGTGATCAGCACGCTGAGATTGAACATGCGCAGGCGGGCCGCGTCGGACTTGGCGGCGATGAACGCCTCGATATCGGGGTGGTCGCAGCGCATGGTCGCCATCATCGCGCCGCGGCGGCTGCCCGCGCTCATGATCGTGCGGCACATCGCGTCCCAGACATCCATGAAGCTCAGGGGCCCGCTGGCATCTGCCGAGACGCCCTTGACCTCTGCCCCCCTTGGCCGGATCGTCGAGAAATCATAGCCGATTCCGCCGCCCTGCTGCATGGTCAGCGCCGCCTCGCGCAGGTGATCGAAGATGCCGCCCATGTCGTCGGGCACCGTGCCCATGACGAAGCAGTTGAAAAGCGTGACCTTGCGCCCCGTCCCGGCCCCGGCGGTAATCCGCCCGGCAGGCAGGAAGCGGAAATCCTCGAGCGCCTCAAAGAACGTCTGCTCGCACTGCGCCGGGTCCGTCTCGGTCTGTGCGAGCGCCCGGGCGATGCGGCGCCAGGTATCCTCGACGCTGGCGTCACCGTCATCGCCATCCACGAAACGGTATTTCATGTTCCATATCTGTTCGGCTATCGGGGCGGTGAAGCGGGTCATTGGCGGCGAATCCTCGGCTTGCGGGCAGGTGGGCAGCATAGCTCCGGCGGCGCGCGATTTCCACCATCTCTTGCCCCGCCCGGTCAGAATGCTACGATATGTTGCACACTGGGAAGGGAATCGCGTGTGGCACTGAACCTCATCAAGCTGAGCGTCGGCACCAAGTCGGTCGAGGACCTAAAGACGTGGCAGGCCGATCCGCGCGCCAAGGCGCCGGACGGGCACCCCTGCCATGTCACGCGGATGTGGCCCCGCCGCGAGGCCGAGCTGCTCGAGGGCGGGTCGGTCTACTGGGTCATCCAGCAGCTCGTGCAATGCCGGCAACGCATCCTGCGACTGGACGAGGTGACGGGTGGTGACGGCATTCGCCGCTGTGCCATCGTGCTTGACCCGACGCTGATCCGGACGACGACGGTGTCGCGGCGTCCGTTTCAGGGCTGGCGCTATCTGCCTGGCAAGGATGCGCCGGCGGATCTCGGCCCGGCGCGGTCCGGCGATGACAGCCTTCCGCCGGAGTTGTCGGCGGCGCTCGCGGATATCGGCGTGCTGTGAGCCTTTGCGCCTGAGGCCGGGCAATTATGGCTTGATGCTGACATTGCGGCCAAGTCCCCATGCGCGGAATCAAGGCGCGGTACGCGCCGCCGCGCAGCGCCCGACCGCCCCCTCGGGCGGGCGCTTTTGTAACGGTGCAACTTCATGAAACCGTTACAATATTTGGCACCATAAAGCGCATCGAGACAAGCGTTGCAGCGCCCACCCGGCGGTCGGGCACTGCGCGGCTCCTCCCCGGTCCTTCCAACATCCGCTCAAGGCCACTAACCGATCATCCCGCCCGCATCTCCAAGCTCCTCGTAATGCCGCTTGAGCCGTTGCAGCGCGATCCGCAGCACGATCTTGGCGGAGCGGGCGGACCACCCCATCTTCTTCTCGGCGCTTTCCAGCCCCTCCAGATAGCAGCAACAGCGCAGTGCCACGTCGCCAAGTCCCGGCCCGAGATCACGCAACGCCCCGATGACGCGGGCGCGCGCGGCTTCGGCCCCGTACCCTGCATGACCGGACTGCCCCCCGGTCTTGTCCACGTGGCTCAGGAAGTGGTCCCAGTTCTGCGTCACCCGCGGTGCCATCTGCGCCAGTTCGAAATCCTCGCGCAGCCGTTCGCCGGCGCGCACCAGATCATGCGACAGAAAGTGGCTGCCATCCTTGTCGCGCCGCCGGGCCAGGGCGATCAGCGGCGACTCGGCCAGACCATAGCGCAACCGGCGCGGGGCGGTGCCGGTCGGGGCGTCCTTGCCGCCGGTCAGGACGACCGGCGGCTCGCGCAAGCCGCTTGCGACGTTTTCCGCCTCGGCCATCATCTGACCAAGCGCCGCACGGCCGGCACCGGTCACATGATAGCGCGAGATGCGTCCGGGATTGTCACAGGCGATCCAGCCCTTCAGCGCAAGCGCTTCGGCCACGTCGCGATCCACGACGGCCGTGCGGGCGGGCGCGCCCGTGCCGCCATCACGGACCACCACGGCCTTGTCCATGTCTGACGAGACCGCCAGCAGCGCGCCGGTCTCGCAAAGCCGGCGCAGCACGCGGCGCGCCTCGGACTGCAACCGCGCATGGCTGAGGGTGATATCGGTATCGGCGCGGCTCGCATCGCTCTGAACTGTCATCTTGGTCCCCTTGAAAGGAGAACCGGATCTCTTTGCACAGGATACATTGCGGCCGAGACGACGCAGCGCCTCGTCCACGAGAATATCGTCGCGGCGTGTCTCGAACATGCGGATCTGGCGCAGGACGGTCGAGGCGTGCCGCCCCGAATGCCTGGCCAGTGCCCGGATGGGCGTGCCACTTTCGATATGGGCAAGATAGTGCAACGCGGCCTCGGGCACCCATGACGGGACCCGCGGCATTGCAGTTTTGCTCCTCGTCCGTTCGCGCATAGCCTATCCCCAGTTTCGGCCGTCACCAGGGGCCGGTCATGCCGGGCCACCCGATCCGCAGATTTATCCACAACTAAGACGTGCAATGATTACCGGTTCGTTAAGTGTTTCCACAAAATCAACCTTTGTTGACAAATCGTAAACAATTTCAAATAGCTGCGTGCGCCCGGACGGGCTTGACGCAACGGCTGGGAAAACCGTGCAAGGAAGGGGTCGTACAACCATAGGGAGACTCAGCGATGCAGGATGTTCTTACGATTTTCCGAGGCTTGCGCCGCCCGCCGCTTCTCGTCCGCGCGGCGCGGATCGGGATGGCGGGGTATGACCGATCGGTGCATCTGGCGCGGCATCTCGGGCACGGGCCGCTGCCGCGTGGCGGTGACGCGCTGATGCAGCTTATCGATATCGAGGCGGGGCTGGAGACCGACAGAACGGACCGCGCCGCCCATTACCGGGCGGCGCGGCACGTGGATGTCCTGATCGCGATGATGGGCGAGGCGCGCGACCTTCAGGCCGGGCCGCAGGGCGTGGTCTGAGCGGGTGCCTCAGGGCGCGTCGCGGTCCTTCGCAGTCACGCGGCGTGCCCGGACATCATGATTTCGCATGTTCGAGACGCTCAAGACCGGTGCCCGGTTTCGAGCAACACGCGCACGGACGTCAGCCAAAGGCGTCCGTCATCCCGCTCTTGCGGTGCGCGACAAAGTCGGTCAACGCCTCGTGAATGCCGGGATCGAGCGGCGGCTGCTGATAGTCGCCCAGAAGCTTCTTGAGCCGCGCATTGGCCAGCGTCATCGTGTCGCGCGCGCCCTCCTCGGCCCAGGTCTCGTACGGCTTGTAATCCAGCAGGTCCGAGCGCCAGAAGGCGGATTTGTAGTTGGCCTGCGTGTGGGCGCATCCCAGGTAATGCCCGCCTGGCCCGACCTCGCGGATGGCATCCATCGCCTGGCCGTTCTCGTCCATGTGGATGCCCTGCGCCAGATGGTGCAGCGCGCCAAGCTGATCGGCATCCATGACGAATTTCTCGAAACTCGCGACGAGGCCCCCTTCCAGCCAGCCACAGGCATGCAACATGAAGTTGACCCCCGACAGAAGGCCCATGTTGAGGCTGTTGGCAGACTCGTAGGCGGCCTGCGCATCCGGCAGCTTGGAGCCGTTGAACGACCCCGCCGACCGGTAGGGCAGCCCCAGACGGCGGGCCAATTGCCCGGCACCATAGGTGATATGCGCGGCCTCGGGCGTCCCGAACGTGGGCGCGCCGGAATTCATGTCGATCGATGTGACGAACGCCCCCATGATCATCGGCGCGCCGGGACGCACCAGCTGGCTGTAGGCGATGCCGGCCAGCACCTCGGCCAGAACCTGTGTCAGGGTGCCCGCCACCGTGGTCGGTGCCATCGCCCCGCCGACGATGAAGGGCGACAGGATGCAGGCCTGGTTGTTCTGCGCGTAAACCTCCAGCGAGCCCATCATCACATCATCGAAGGTCATCGGCGAGTTGACGTTGATCAGCGAGGTCATGACGGTATTTTGCTGCACGAAGTCCTGCCCGAACAGGATACCCGCCATGTCGACGCTGTCCTGCGCGCGCGACGGTTCGGTCACCGACCCCATGAACGGCTTGTCCGACAGCGTCATATGCGCCAGCAGCATGTCGAGATGGCGCTTGTTGACGGGGATATCCGTCGGCTCGCAGACCGTGCCACCCGAATGATGCAGCCATTTGGACATGTAGCCCAGCTTCACGAAATTGCGGAAATCCTCGATCGTCGCGTAGCGGCGGCCCTTTTCCATGTCATGCACGAAAGGCGGGCCGTAGACCGGCGCGAAGACCAGCGACCGGCCCCCGATCTCGACGGTGCGTTCGGGGTTGCGGGCATGCTGCGTGATCCGCGACGGCGCGGTCGAGATCAGCTTTCGGGCCAGCCCGCGCGGGATGCGCACCCGCTCGCCGGTGACCTCGGCACCCGCCTCGCGCCACCGGTCCAGCGCGGCGGGGTTCTCGACGAAGTTGACACCGACCTCGGCAAGGATGGTCTCGGCGTTGGTTTCGATGATCTCCAGCGCCTCCTCGGTCAGGACCTCGAAATTGGGGATGTTGCGCTCGATGTATCGCGCGGTCTCGACGCTGACGGCGGTGCGTTCCGCGCGGCGTGCGGCGCCACCACCGCCGCCCCGGGCCCGTCTGCTGCGCGCTGCTGCTTCTGCCATGGATGCACCCTTTTGCTTGCAATGCTTCATCAATCGCGTCGGCCCCGCAATCGGGCAGGGCTTTGCACCGTTCTAACGGCTCGCGGCCGGCAAACAGCCCCGGATTCCGGCGCGTTGAGGGGAAAAACGACATCCATGAGGGTGCAGGTCCGTCATGGCGCGCGGAGGCAGCCGCACCGGATCACGTCCCGCGCTTGCGCTCCGGCACCGGGTCATGGCCGCAATCGCCCCACGGGTTGCACCGCGCGATCCGCCTGAGCGCGAGCCACCCGCCACGCAGCGCGCCATGCATCTCCAGCGCGTCGAGCGCGTATTGGCTGCAGGTCGGATGATAGCGGCAGTGCCAGCCCACCCAGGGCGACAGGATCAGGCGATACCCCTTGATCGGCAGGGCGAGGATATGGGCCAGCGGGCTCATCGCGGGCTGCGCAACCGGTGCAGCGCCTGCAGAAGATCGTCGCGCAGCGCCGGGTAGGGCCGGGTCCCCGTCTGCCCCGCGCGCCCGACCAGGACATAATCCCAGCCGGGCTGACCGGCCTCGTGCAGGACCTCGCGCGCCACCGCGCGCAGGCGCCTCTTGGCGCGATTGCGCGCCACTGCATTGCCGACTTTCTTGGAGCAGGTGAACCCGACCCGAATTACCGGGTCGCCGTCATGCCGGTCGCGGCCCTGCACCATCATGCCGGGCCGGCCCTCGCGCCGTGCCCGCGCTGCGGCAAGAAAACTCGCGCGCTTGCGCAGGACACACAGATTGCCCCGAACACGACAAAAGGCCCCCGGCCGCGCCGTCCCTGCGCGCAGATCGGGGGCCGTCGAGGGTGTCATGGGGTCCGGGATGTCCGCAGCGCTTACGCGCTCAGTGACTTGCGGCCCCGTGCGCGGCGCGCGTTGAGAATCTTGCGCCCGGCCTTGGTGGCCATGCGCGCCCGAAACCCGTGGCGGTGCTTGCGGACGAGGTTCGAGGGTTGAAAGGTGCGTTTCATCGCTCCGTCTCCGACGTTTTCCGGCAGCGCGCCCTCAAGGGCCGCATCTGCGCGATTGCATATTAGGCTTCGGCTTCTAGACGCCCTGCCCCCCCAAGTCAAACCCCCGATCGGGCCGCCGCAACAAAATCCTGCAGGGACGCGCCGGTGATGTTACGGATTGCGGGTATTGTCCGGCCATGATGCCGCAACCATCACTCCCGGTCACCCTCGCGTGAGGCCACTGGCGTCCGCGCCGCCCGCCATGCAACTAGGGGGCAACAGTGATGAAAACGGGTACCCACATGGATGACAGCATGCAGCCACCGACCGATCCGAAACGCGCGGGCTGGGCGCGGCACGCGCCGCTCGCCCTCATCCTGACGGTTGCGGTGATCGGCTTTTTCACCCTGCGCGACTACATCACCTTCGACACTCTGCGCGACAACCGCGAGGCGCTGCTGGCGTTCCGCGATGCCAATTTCGGCCTGATGGCGCTGGCCTTCATCGCGGTCTATCTCGCGATCGTGGCCTTCTCGCTGCCCGGCGCGGCGGTGGCCTCGGTGACCGGCGGATTCCTGTTCGGGCTGATTTCGGGCACCGTGTTCAACGTGATCGCGGCCTCGCTCGGGGCCTGTGCCATCTTTCTCGCGGCGCGGTGGGGCCTCGGGCAGACGTTGGCGGCAAAGATCGAAACCTCCGATGGCACGCTCAAGCGGCTCAAGGCGGCGCTGCATGAAAACGAGATCAGCGTGCTTTTCCTGATCCGTCTGGTGCCGGCGGTGCCGTTCTTCGTGGCCAACCTGCTTCCGGCGCTCGCAGGGGTGCGGTTTTTCAACTTCGCGATCACCACGTTTCTCGGAATCATCCCCGGCGCGCTGGTGTTCACCTGGATCGGCGTGGGGCTGGGCGAGGTGTTCGACCGGGGCGACAGCCCCGACCTCTCGCTTCTGTGGGAGCCGCAGATCATCGGGCCGATCCTCGGGCTGGCCGCGCTCGCGGCGCTGCCCATCGTGATCAAGGCAATTCGTGGCAAGAAGGACATTTGAGCATGCAAGAGATTGAAACCGACCTGCTGGTCATCGGGGCCGGCTCCGGCGGGCTTTCGGTCGCGGCGGGTGCCGTGCAGATGGGCGCCGGCGTCGTCCTGCTTGAAGGGCACAGAATGGGGGGCGATTGCCTAAATTACGGCTGCGTGCCCTCCAAGGCGCTGATCGCAAGCGGCAAGGCCGCCCATGCGCAATCGCATGCCGCGCAATACGGCGTCGCCGATGTGACGCCACAGGTGGATTACGCCGCCGCCAAGGATCACGTCGCCGGTGTGATCGGCCAGATCGAGCCCACTGACAGCGTGGAGCGATTCGAGGGCCTCGGCGTGCGGGTGATCCAGCAATATGGCGAATTCATCTCGCCCCGACAGGTGCAGGCCGGCGATCATGTCATCACCGCGCGCCGGGTGATCCTCGCCACCGGGTCCTCGCCGCTGGTGCCACCCATCCCGGGGCTTGACGCGGTTCCGTTCGAGACCAACGAGACGATTTTCGAGCTGCGCGAGCGTCCCGACCATCTGCTGATCATCGGCGGCGGCCCGATCGGCATGGAAATGGCGCAGGCGCATCGCCGTCTGGGCAGCGAGGTCACGGTGATCGAGGGGGCCACGGTGCTGGCCCAGGACGATCCGGAGACGGCGCAGGTGATCCGGGACCAGTTCGCGGCCGAGGGCATCACCATCGAGGAAGGTGCCATGGCCGCCGAGGTCCGCGGCGAGGCCGGCGCGATTACGGTCGAGGCCAAGGACGGCCGCGTCTTCACCGGCACGCATCTGCTGATGGCTGTCGGGCGCAAGTCCAATACCGACCGGCTCAACCTCGAGGCCGCGGGGATCGAGACCACCCCAAAAGGCATCAAGGTGGACGCGTCGATGCGCACCACCAACCGCCGCGTTTATGCCATCGGCGACGTGGCCGGCGGGATGCAGTTCACCCACATGGCCGGCTATCACGCGGGGCTGATCATCCGGCAGGTACTGCTTGGTCTGCCCGCCAAGGAGCGCACCGATCACGTGCCGTGGTGCACCTTCACCCAGCCAGAGCTCGCGCAGGTGGGCCTGACCGAGGCCGCCGCGCGCGAACGCCACGGTGGCAACCTCGAAGTGGTGCGGTTCGCGTATGCCCATAACGACCGCGCCATCGCCGAGCGCAAGACGCATGGCCTCATCAAGGTCATGGTGGTGCGCGGACGGCCCATAGGTGCCTCGATCGCGGGCGAACAGGCGGGCGAGCTGATAAATCTCTGGGCGCTCGTCCTCGCAAATCGGCTGAAGATGAAACACGTGGCGGGGATGGTCGCGCCCTACCCGACGCTTGGCGAGATCAACAAGCGGGTCGCGGGGGCCTATTTCTCGCCCCGCCTGTTCGATAGCCGTCTGGTTAAAAACGTCGTAGGGTTCGTACAACGCTGGCTGCCCTGACCATTTGGGGCCAAGGGAGGAACCGCTTGATCAATTCACTCTCGGGGCGCTTTCTGATCCTGACGGTCATCTTCGTGATGCTGGCCGAAGTGCTGATCTTCGTGCCCTCGATCGCCCGTTTCCGCGAGGAATTCCTGATCACGCGGCTGGAACGGGCGCAGATCGCCTCGCTCGTGCTGCTGGCCGATGACGAGGTGAACCCCGACCTGCAAGAGGAACTTCTGCGAAATGCGGGCGTTTTCAACGTGGTCCTGCGCCGCGACGAGGCGCGGCAGCTGATCCTGTCCTCGCCGGTGCCGACCCCCGTCACCACCACCTTCGATCTGCGCGATGCGCCCGCCCTCACCCTGATCCGCGACGCGCTGACCCGGCTGGCCAATCCCGAGCCGGAGGTGATCCGCGTGATCGGGCGACCGGTGCGCATGGGCGGGCTTCTGATCGAGATCACGCTCGATAGCGGCGATCTGCGCACCGCCATGATCGATTACGGGCTGCGCATCCTGTGGCTGTCGCTGGTCATCTCGGTGATCACTGCGCTGCTCCTGTTCTGGGCGGTGCACGGCTTTCTCGTGCGACCGATCCGGCGCGTGGTCGGCAACATGCAGGCCTATGCCGCCGCCCCCGAGGATGCGCGCCACGTGATCGAGCCATCGGCGACGATCAGCGAACTGCGCGAAGCCGAAGAGACGCTGCAATCGCTGCAGACGCAACTGACCGGCGCGCTGCGCCAGAAGGAGCATCTGGCACAGCTTGGCGGGGCGGTGGCGAAGGTCAGCCATGATCTGCGCAACATACTGACATCGGCGCAGCTTTTTACCGATCGCCTCGGTCTCAGCGAGGATCCGCGCGTGCAACGCATGGCGCCCAAGCTGGTCAACTCGCTCACCCGGGCGGTGCATCTGTGCGAGTCGACGCTGGCCTACGGCAAGGCCGAGGAACCGGGACCGACGCTGTCGCGTGTGCGGCTCGCCGATATCATGGCCGACGTGATCGACAGCGAACGGCTCTCGGTGGGGCAGTCAGAGGTGACGTTTCGGTCGGACGTGCCGGCCGACATGATGCTTCGCGCCGACGCCGAGCAGCTTTATCGCGTGATCGCCAACCTCGTGCGCAACGCAAGGCAGGCCATCGTGAACACGGGCCAGCCCGGCGACGTCACCGTCACGGCCGGCGAGGACGCGCGCGCCTGGATCATCCGCGTGCGCGACACCGGCCCCGGCCTGCCGCCCAAAGCCCGCGAACACCTCTTCAAGCCGTTTCAGGGCGGGGCCACCAAGGGCGGGGCCGGGCTTGGCCTCACCATCGCCGCCGAACTGGTGCGCGGGCATGGCGGGGATCTGTCGCTCGAACACAGCGACGCACACGGCACCACGTTCTGCTTCACGCTGCCGAAAGGAAATTTGGGCGACACGCGATAAACCCGCCAAAGCACCCTTGCATCACCGCGCCACAGCGTCTATCCGAAGCCCCAGCGGACCGATAGCTCAGCTGGATAGAGTACTTGACTACGAATCAAGGGGTCGGGGGTTCGAATCCTCCTCGGTCCGCCATATTTTTCTTCCAAGCAACTCATATCGTTCGACTTTCTGTTGGGTTGGATTTGCAAGGTACGAAACGCGGTACATTTTGGCGTGTGCTCTGTACCGCGCTCGCCGAACATAGCTGATCGCGTTCTTCGAGTCAGGGACTTTTGGGGGTCCTTTCGATTTTACGACCGGATAGTCCCGTCTTGTCTTGATCGCCGTTCTTTTCCCGCCGCCTTCGGGTGCGGCGGGGTTTTTTGGCGGTTTTGGGGGTTTGGTGTGTTCGGATACGGGGGTGAATCAAATGTGCTGCGCGGGGCCTTGTGGCCCGCGCGCTATGGAGGGCGGCGCCGCGGCTGTGCCGGGCGCGGGCCTCGGGGGCTCCGGATCGGGGTCCGGAGCCCTTTGGTTTGGTGGGTTTGGTGGGGCGGTTTTCGGGCATGTTGTCTCGCGTGCGGGCTGGGCATGAGTGGTCAGCTGTTCGGCGTGATGACAGAATCGGGAGTGTCCCGTGCCGTGTCCGGATCAACGGGATCCAGCAGGGCTGTCAGGTCTTTTGCGGTCAACTCGCGCTTGTCGAGGAGGGCCTTGGCGATCCGGTCGAGATCGGCGCGATGATCGGTCAGAGCGTTTCTCGCCTCGCTCTCGGCGGTCCTGAGGGCGTCCTCGATCCTTGTTCGGGACCCTTGAGCGAGCAGACGCGCCGTGATGTCCGGGGAGTGCCAGGTCAGGGTTTCGCCGAGGCCGAGGCGGGTCTCGGCGTCGATCAGAAGCTGGGTGGCCATGGCGAGATCACTTTCCTCACCGCCGCCGGCTCCGCTCGAGACCTCGTCGAAGACCACTGTTTCGGCGGCGCGGCCACCGAGCATCATGCGTAGAAGGGCATCCGATCCGCTGATGCCGGCATTCACCACCACGCGCCAGGTGATGACCTCGCGATCATGCGCATCGATTATGAAGGGTGAGGGCACGAACGCCACTGGTCCGAATGAATGCCCGAACCGCACCACTTCGCCGTTCCAGCAGGTGAACTCGAAGCCGACGGAACACAAGCGCAGGTTCGACCGCATGACGACCACCTTGCCGTCATGGACCTGCTCCGGGCGCTCCGTGTATTTGCGTGCCAGCAGCAGGTTGTGCGCCTTCATGATCCGGTAGACCCGATTGTGATTGACCGACGCCAGGCTATCGGTGCGCAGCTTTCGGTTCAGCACCGCCGTGATCCGCCGGTAGCCATAGGTTGGGCGCTTCGCGACCAGCCGCTCGATCAACGGCAGAAGCGCCGCGTCTTGCGCTTTATGATAGCGCCGACGCGGCTTGGTCTTGCCGCTCACCCGCTCGTGCAGGTTCGAGCGCGAGACACCGAGCGTGTCCGCCACGGCCTTCATCGGGAACCAGATAGGTGACGTAGGCGCCAAGGATCATGAACTCGCCATGCGCGAGGTTGATCACCCCCATCTGGCCAAAGATGATCGCCCACCCGAGCGCCATCAGCACGAAGACGGCAAAGAGTGTCAGGCCGACAAAGCCCTGCATGGCGAAAATCGCGCCGAGATCGGCCCAGGAATAGTCGGAAAACATGTGGCGGCCCCGCTTTCATGGTGCGTTCAGCGAAAAAGCGCGGCCCGGTGCGCGTGCAGCCGGGCCGCCAGTTCGGGAGTTACTGATAACCTTCGGGGAACGGGTCCGGCTCGACCAGATCATCGGTCTCGAAGACGACCTCGTACTGCCCGTCGGGCTTGGCCAGTCCCACCCGTGTCTTGGACCACAGGTGATGGTTCTCGTGCACCTTGACATAGCCTTCGGGGGCAGAGGTCAGCTCTATCCCGGGGCTGGCGTCGCGCACCTTGTCGACATCGAAACTGCCCACCTTCTCGACCGCCGCCTTCCACAGCCACGGCCCGAGATAGGCCGCCTGGGTGACATCGCCGATCACCAGGTCCTCGCCGCACATCTCCTTGAATGCTTTGACGAAGGCGATGTTGTTCTCGTTGTCGAGCGACTGGAAATACTTCATGCAGGCATAGGCACCGTCGATATTCTCGCCGCCGATGCCGCGGATCTCGTCCTCGGTCACCGAGATCGTCAGCACGATCGGGCTTTCTGCGGTCATGTCGATGACCGCCGCTTTCAGCTGCTTGTAGAAGGCCACGTTGGAACCGCCCACGACGATGGCATAGATCACGTCCGGCCGGCGCAGGCGGATCTTGTTGATCACCGAGTTGAACTGCGTGTGACCGAGCGAATAGCAATCCTCGCCCACCACGCTTGTGCCCTCCATGAAGTTCTCGATATGCCGGCGGGCGATCTTGTTCGAGGTGCGCGGCCAGATATAGTCCGAGCCGAGCAGATAGAAGGTCTTTGCGCCCTTGGTCTCTGTCACCCAGTTCAGACCCGCGATGATCTGCTGGGTCGCTTCCTGCCCGGTGTAGATCACGTTGGGCGACTGCTCGAGCCCCTCGTAGAAGGTCGGGTAATAGAGAAAGCCATTATGCTGTTCGAAAACCGGCAGAACCGCCTTGCGGCTGGCTGATGTCCAGCATCCCATGACCGATGCGACCTTGTCACTGACCAGCAGCTTGCGGGCTTTCTCCGCGAATGTCGGCCAGTCGGAGGCACCGTCTTCCTGGATAAACTCGATCTTGCGTCCGAGGATGCCGCCCTGCGCGTTGATCTGCTCGATGGCCAGCTTTTCGGCCTGCACCGATCCGGTTTCCGAGATCGCCATCGTTCCGGTGATCGAATGCAGGATGCCGATGGTCACCGCGTCATCGGTGACGGCCAGCCCCGTGGTGTTGATCTCTGCGGTCGGATAATCCTGAGCGTTCACCAATTTCGGCAGAAAGAGCGAGGCGGTCAGCGCCGTGCCCCCCCGCGAGAACTGCGCAGCGGTTTATATCACCGGGTTTCCCCTGGAAAGTTTCGTCAGACATGTTGACCCCTTTGCTGTGTGCTGCAGTTCGGGCGATCCTGAAATCACCCTCCTGGCACCATGCTCGCGTCAAATGCTGCGCTGCAGTATACGTAAAATGACGTATATCCCTGCGCGTTTTACCCACTATGTTATTTTCCGGGTTGTGGTTCGGCACCCGTGACGTGCCGTGGCAGGACCGATAGCCGTTTTCTGCAGGGTGGCGCCCGTCATGCAATGGATTTCGACATGGTTGCGACATTCCGGGCCACGCGCGAGAAACGCATCTACAATCGTTGGGTCGCCAACGAGACGACGGAGGATTTCGCCCTGCGCTTCACCGCGCGGCGCTAGGGCTATGCGCGGGTGGCCAATACCGCCATCGGGTCGATCTCTTTTCTGGCGCTCGAGGCGATCGGGGCGGCCATCACGCTGACCTAAGGGTTCGACATCGCGATCACGGCGATCATGCTGGTGGGCGCGATTTTGTTTCCGACGGGGCTGCCGACCTCGTATTACGCGGCGCGCTACGGGGTGGATATCGACCTGATGACGCGGGGTGCCGGTTTCGGCTATCTCGGGTCGACCATCACCTCGCTGATCTATGCCTCGTTCACCTTCATCTTTTTTGCGCTCGAGGCCGCGATCCTCGCGCTGGCTCTCGAATTCACGATGGGGCTGCCGATCTTTATCGGGTATGTGGTCAGCCCGCTGGTGGTGATCCCGATCGTGGTCCACGGATTTTCCAAGACCTCGGCCTTCCATACATGGACACAGCCGCTCCGGGTGCTGCTGCATGTGCTGCCTTTCGGTCTGCTGGCCTTTGTCGGCTACGATAGCGACGCGTGGACCAGCTTTCCCGTCAACACCGATATCCCAGAGGGCGCAAGGCTCATGATGCTCGGGGCGGCGTCGGGCGTTGTCTTCGCGCTGATCGCGCAGATCGGCGAGCAGGTGGATTTCCTGCGCTTCCTGCCAGAACCCAAGACACGCGCCGAGCGTCGCAAATGGTGGATTTCGTTGTTGGTGGCGGGTCCGGGATGGTCGGTTCTGGGTGTGCTGAAGATGATCGCCGGTTCCTACCTCGTGACCCACGCGATCCGCGAAAGCGTGCCGCTGGAAAACGCGTCCGACCCGACATGGATGTATTACGTGGCCTTCGACCAGGCGCTCGGAAATCCGGCGCTCGTCCTTGGGCTGACCGGGGCCTTCGTGGTCCTCTCGCAGCTCAAGATCAACGTGACCAACGCCTATGCCGGGTCGATCGCCTGGTCGAACTTCTTCTCGCGGCTGACGCAAAGCCATCCCGGCCGCGTCGTCTGGCTGGTGTTCAACGTGGCGATTGCGCTGATGCTCATGGAACTGGGCGTGTTCACCGGGCTGGAGCACGTTCTGGGGCTCTATTCGCATGTCGCGGTGGCGTGGATAGGGGCACTGGTGGCGGATCTTGTGGTCAACAAACCGCTTGGCCTGAGCCCCAAGGGGAACGAGTTCCGGCGCTCGAATCTGCATGACGTCAATCCCGTGGGGATCGGATCGATGCTGATCGCGTGCGTGGTGTCGCTTCTGGCCTATGCCGGTTTTCTGGGACCGGAGGCCATGGCCGCCTCGTCCTTCATCGCGCTCATCGTCGCCTCCGCACTGGCCCCGGTGATCGCCTATGCCACACGCGGCAGGTACTATCTGACCCAGGTCGATGCCGGTCTGGGCGACCCAGGGCTTCGGGACTGCGTGGTGTGCGGCTACGGCTTTGACGGCGAGGACATGACCGAGTGTCCGTTTCACGGCGGCACCATCTGCTCGCTCTGCTGCACCCTCGATACCGGCTGCAACGATCTCTGCCGTCCAGACGGGCGCTTTGATGCGGCGGTGAACGCGCTGATCTTCGACAGGCTGCCCGCGCCGGCCGCGCGCGCGATGACATCGCGGCTTGCACGGTTCATCGCGGCCACGGCGCTGGTTTCGGCGACGTTCGGGCTTTTGCTGCTGATGATCCGCAATGTCGCGGGCGCGCCGAATTTCGACGCGGTGCTGACGGTCATCTTCGGCACGGTGATGATCGTGATCGGCATTTCGGTATGGATGTTCATCCTGATCGGCGAAAGCCGGTGCAACGCGCGCGCCGAAACCGAACGCCAGCCAGAGCGCCTGCTGCAGGAGGTCCGCGCGCATGACCGGACCGACCGCGCGCTGCAACAGGCCAAGGAAAAGGCCGAGGCCGCCAATCTGGCCAAGACGCGCTAAATGTCGGGGCTGAGCCACGAACTGCGCACGCCGCTGAACGCGATCTACGGCTTTGCACAGCTTCTCGAAAAGGATCCGGCGCTGAAGCCATGGCATTCCTCGATTTCCAGCATTCGTCGGTCGAGCGAACATCTCGCCGGTCTGATCGAAGGCCTGCTGGACATCTTCACCGCCGAGGCCGCGGACCGGGGCCTTGCATGCACCCTCACCACGCATGGCCGTCTGCCGACGCTTGTGGGCTCGGACGGTAAACGCCTGCGCCAGATTGAAATCAACCTGCTGTCGAATGCCCTCCGCTATACCGAACGCGGCAGCGTGACGCTGGACCTGACCTATCGCAACGAGGTGGCGATCATCACCGTTTCGGATACCGGCATGGGGATCGAACCCGATCACATGGCCCGCATCTGGCGCCCGTTCGAGCGCGCGAACCGCAACAGCATCCCGGGCTCGGGTCTGGGCCTGACGATCACCAAGCTACTGGTGGAAATCCTTGGCGGCGACATTGCGGTCCAGAGCACACCCGGCAAGGGCAGCACCTTCACCGTGCGGCTGATGCTGCCATCGATCTCGCCCGGCGCCTTCGAGGATCTCAACCATACGGAACCGGGGCGCGACTTGCGGTTTTCGGGCTACGAGGGACAGCGCAAGACGGTGATGGTGGTGGATGACGATCTCAATCACCTGTCACTTGCTGACAATTACCTCAGCCAGCTCGGGTTCTTCGTTGTCACCGTCACCTCGGCCGACGCAGCCCGGCTTCTGATGGAGGATGCCGTGCCCGATATCCTGCTGCTCGATAGCGACATGCCGGACCGCGACGGCTGGTCACTCGCCAGGGAGCTGCGCGACGGCGCGCACCGGTCCATCCCGATCATCATGATCTCCGGCCACGCCACGGACGAGGGCGGCCCCCGCAACGGCCTCAGCCTGCATGACGCATTCATCACCAAGCCCTACAACCTCGATGATCTGGTGTTGCAGATCGCGGACCTTCTCAAGATCACCCTGACCCTCGACCAACAGGCGCCCGCGACCGAGGATGCGTTTCAGGAGCTGTCCCCAACCGACCGCGCGGAGCTGCTGCAGCATGCGCAGATCGGCCATGCCAGCGCGCTGCGCAAACAGTTGGTGCAACTGGAAACCACCCGCCGCTGTTGCCCGTCCCTGATGCGGCGTCTGCACGACCGGCTGGACCGGTTCGATTTGAACGCCATCGCGACGCTTCTCGCGGAGGAGCGCCATGAAAGCCTCTGATCTCGGGTCGCGCAGCATCGCGCTGGTGGTCGATGACAACCCCGACTCGCTCAACATGGTCTCGACCGCGCTCGAACATCACGGGATGACGGTGATGCTGGCCCGCGATGGCAAATCGGCATCGACGTGACCCACCGGGTAAGCCCCGATGTCATCCTGATGGATGCCGTGATGCTGGGAATGGACGGGTTCGACACCTGCCGCGCGCTCAAGTTCGGTCCGGGTGCGGTTTGTCAACGCCGGAGTAAAATCCAGCCACAGGGCGGCGCAAAAACCGGCCACTTTGGGTTTGGGCGTAACGCGCGGCACGAGGCGGCGGCCAGTCAGCCGCGCTTCCCAAATAGCTGGCGGTTGACTGGCCGCTTTGGCCCGTCAGGGCCAAATCTGGATAGGCTGGATCAGGCGTTGTTGTTGGACTTGCGCGCGCGGCTTTGAGCGAGACGATAGCTCTCGCCGTTCATCTCGAGAATGTTGACGTGGTGCGTCAGCCTGTCGAGGAGCGCGCCGGTCAGGCGCTCGGTGCCGAAGGTTTCGGTCCATTCGTCGAACGGCAGGTTGCTGGTGATCAGCGTGGCGCCTCGCTCATAGCGCTGCGAGATCAGCTCGAACAGCAACTCGGCCCCGGTCTTGGAGAGCGGCACGAAGCCCAGTTCATCGATGATGAGCAGCTTGACGCTGGCCAACTGCTTTTGCAGCCGCAGCAGGCGGCGTTCATCACGTGCCTCCATCAGCTCGCTGACCAGCGTGGCGGCGGTGATGAAGCGGACGGGTAGCCCCTTCTGGCAGGCCGCCAGGCCGAGACCCAGGGCGATGTGCGTCTTGCCGGTGCCGCTTGGCCCAAGTGCGATGACATTCTCACGTCGGTCGATCCATTCGCAGCGGGCCAGTTCCAGAACCTGCATCTTGTTGAGCTTCGGGATCGCCTTGAAGTCGAAGCTGTCCAGGCTCTTGGCGGCCGGGAACTTCGCGGCCTTGATGCGACGCTCGATCATCCGCCGTTCGCGGTCGATCATTTCCATTT
>Ga0307981_1001498_pt1 | contig 20711 bp, 17 predicted proteins | sample OrgLakmetagen987_FD_201849 | JGI IMG/M metagenome (GOLD analysis project Ga0307981, IMG submission 201849) | Saline water microbial communities from Organic Lake, Antarctica - #987 | ecosystem: Environmental > Aquatic > Non-marine Saline and Alkaline > Saline | place: Antarctica: Organic Lake... | reverse complement strand
GAGAATGTTCGGCAGGCTCAAAGACTGGCGTCGGGTTGCAACACGATACGACAGATCACAGACCGTCTTCCTCTCCGCCATCGCTCTCGCTGCAACTGTCATATTCTGGTTAGGAGTCCTGACCCTAAATGGGGACGATATCATTGATCTTACTAGTCCGAATTATAGTCTGGCGAATGAAACGATTTGGCTCGATGGCGGAGAAGGCAACGATGTGATCTGGGGGTCGGATGCTGATGAGACCATCCATGGCGGGATCGGCAACGATACGATCTTTGGCGGGATAGGAACAGATTTTCTTATCGGCGGTGCCGGAGCCGACACGTTCCAGTTCACACGAACATCAACCGATACTACGGTTGAGGACTTCGATCTTACCGGTCGTGACACGCTTGAGTTCTTCAACAACGGAGGCGCGATCTTCGATCCGACCAGTCTGGCTTTGACGGCAACGGGAGTGCGCGTCACCTATGACGAAGGAGGCACGCGGCAGGAAATCGAAGTCGCGTTGGCGGAATCAGCGGATGAATTCTCATGGTCTCTAAGCCAGATATCTGCCGCGACTGATTTCCTGTGATCGACAGCGCAGTGCGGTCATCAGGGAGTTAAAAATAGTTCAATAAAGCCAATCTCTTGATAGTCAGAAAAGACTGAATGTCATTAGCACCCCCCAGAGGCCCGACACGGGACGCAACCCAAGAAGCGAATATCTGTGTGCCTCTTAAAGAATGAACATATTATCAGGCTCGATCAATGGCGTAAGTTTCGGAGGTGCGCGGTTTGTATGCTACGCAATGCGGAGGTCGGCAAATGGGGCCAAAGCAGTCCCTGCAAAAGCGTAGCGAACTTGCAATTTGTCTGCGACTTGATTCCTGGGCCCGCGCGCAACGAAAGGATTGTTTGGGTTTGGCATCTGATCTGGGATTTCAATGGCTGCTTCCGTGAAATACGCTGCACCGCATCAAAAGGCCTGTTGCAAGTGCGCAAGAATGCTGCGTCAGTAACACGGCCAAACGTGAATGTCGGCAAAGTCCGAACTGCGGTCACTCAAGATGAACGTCTCAAATGACCGCTCCGCAGCCGCTGGCCCTACCTCGCCCGCTTGCCCGCGACCGACCAAACCACCGATCCGATGGTCAGCAGCGCATCAATCACCGGTTCAATATCGGAGGCTTGGATATAGCCCTTGGCCACCAGCGCGGTGCCAGCGACAGTCAGAACTTGGCGGATCAGCGCGAGGATTGCAGGTTTCAACATGATGGTCTCCTGTTCAGATTTCATTGATGGATGCGAGGAATTCGCCGGGTTTCATCGTCCGCAGGCGTTGCTGGCGGAGCGGTGCTGTTGCAGGCCAGCGCGCGCCAAGGAGGCGGGACTTGGCGATCCGGGCGATGGTGACGGCGTCGGATTGATTCCCCCCGAGCACGTAAAAATGCGTGTCGTCCTGCCCCATCGCGAAACCGACGTGTCCACCAGAGCCGCGTGAGAACACCAGAACCGCGCCGGGTGTCGGCTTCACCTCCTGCCCGAACAGCAGCCAGTTGCGCGCCCAGTACGGATTGAGGCCCAGCGCCCCCAGTAAGGGCTCGTCTGGCAGGGCCACGCGAATACACGTCTCCACGAAATCTCCGCACCAAGGGCTCTTCGATGGATCGCCGAGGCTGCGACCATCACGCTTCAACCAGTCTATCAACCAAGACCGGTCGCGTGCTTCATGACGCCCCAGCGCGGCCTTCGCCTCGGTAATCCACGACAAGGGACCGGGACGTACTATGGCAGCCGCGCGTCCGTTCGCGACCAGCAGCGCCTTCATCGCGCGTGCTATGCGCAGCCCCCAGAGGCCGTCGATTGCGCCAGGTGAATGGCCGAGCTGGTCCAGACCATTCTGGATCAGCCGGATGAGATGGCGCGCGAAATCGGCGCGGCCTGGACGCGCACGGGCAAGAAGGCCGGTGAATACCTTTCGGTTCTGATCGACGATCCTATGCTCGCGCAGCCGATCCGCGCCAACCTCTTCCGGAATGGGGAGGCATCGGCCTGGGCATTGCAGTGGGGCCGTCCGCCAAAGCGCGGATTGCTCTGGGCGCCCAATACGGAATTCTCGAAAATTCAAAGGAAAACGCGTACTACGGTCTTTTTGGACAATCAGAGAATAGCAAGCCACTGTCGGGCGACAAGAACTATATGATCCGATTTGAAAAGGGTCAGCTTCCGTCGGCGAAAGCGCTCTGGTCAATTACAAAGTAAGACCTGCCACAGCAGCTTCTCGTGGCCAACCCGATTGACCGGTATCTGGCCAGCTCCCCAGTGCTGCCGATCTGGGGACGGAGGCCCACGTCAGCACGTCGATCTTCCTCTCAGCAACGAAAGACCCGAAGGATATGAGTCCAAGAACTGGCTGCCCGCACCAAAAGGGGGCCTTCATCGTGGTGCAGCGCGTCTACTCTCCAGAGGCCTCCGTGCTCGATGGCACATGGAGGCAAAGGGCCTGTTTTTTGTCATTCCACAGTGTTTATCGCTCGCTCTGCCCGCCTCAACCAATTTTGATCTGACAGAGCCTGCTGATCCGGTCGCGGGCACGGGAGCGCATTGAGCTGAAACCCGTGTTGGACATCCCCATCGATGGTGCCTGATCGACCAAGTCCGCAGGGCTGTACAAAAATTCAGAAACATCCTAGCGTTTTCAATCTGGGTTGCGTCGATTTCTGTTCTTAATTTCAACCTCACCAAGGATATGCCGAATGGCTAGCGACTTTGCTCAGGCGGACCAGGCGCTCGAACAACGCGTCCGCGACTTGGAAGCGGAATTGGTGGTCCAACGCGCACAGGCTGCGGCCGCAGCTGAAATCTTGCAGACGATCAACAGAACGAAGGACGACGTCCAGCCCGTTTTCGACGCGATACTCGAGCGCGCAGCAACCCTTTGCGGTGCGCCCATGGCAAGTCTCAACATCGTTGACGAGGACCGCAAGAACGGGCGGCTGGTATCCCATTGGGGCGACAGGCTGAGGCTGATTGAGGTCGGCAAGACAGTATGGCGGCTGAACTACGAAGACGGCGCAGAGCTTTATACCGAGGTGTCGATGCGCGAGGGCGTCATCAAACACTGTGCGGATTTAAAGGACACCGATCGCTACCGCGAGGCCGAACCGCGCCGCCGGGAGATGGTAGATGTGGAAGGCATCCGCACGTTTCTGGCAGTCCCCCTGATGCGTGAAGGCACGGCAATCGGGAATATCGCACTCTATCGCCGCGAGGTGCTGCCTTTTACGGCTGACCAGATCACGTTGGTCGAAACCTTTGCCGCGCAGGCCGTTATCGCCATCGATAACGCGCGCCAGTTTCGAGAGTTGCAGGTCAGGCTGGAGCGGGAGCAGGCCTCAGCCGAAATCCTCGCGGTGATCAGCCAGTACCGGGATAACGAACAGCCAGTGCTCGATACGATCGTGCGCAACGCGGCCAGTTTGACCAACGCATATATGGTCGGGATTTCGCTGACCAACGCGGCAGCTACACATCTGAGCTACGCCGCCACATGGGGGCCGACGAGCATGCATTTCCCGCCCGGCTTCCTGTTCGACCTCTCCGGACCGCTTCAGGTAGCAGTGACTGTGCGCGAGGCGAGGACTATTCATACTCTCGATCTGGCCGACGACCCGCTTTACGAGGCTGGCGATCCCGTGCGCCGCAAGGTCGTTGATGAGGTCGGCGTTCGAAGCTTTCTCACCGTGCCTCTGGTAAAGAATGGGGTCGCGTTCGGCTGCCTGAACCTCAACCGGAACGAAGTCCGGGCTTTCACGCAGGATGAGATTCAACTCATCGAGAGCTTCGCTGCACAGGCGGTGATCGCGATCGAGAACGTGCGGCAGTTCCGCGACCTGCAAGAATCGCTGGAACAGCGGGAGGCGACGTCCGAGGTGCTGAATGTCATCAGTAGGTCTCAATCGGATATTCAGCCCGTCTTCGACATGATTGCCAAGAGTGCCACCGACCTCTGTGGTAGCCGGTTCAGCATGGTCTGGCGTTATGACGGAACGCTGATGCATTACTGCGCGAGTTACGGCTTCAGCGACGATTTCATGGAAGGCTACCGCAACAACTGGCCCGCTGTGCCACTGGAAGGGTCCATGACTAAAGCGGTCGTCGATGCTAAGGAGGTCGTCCGCCTGCACGATGCCTTTGACGAGAGCTACAGCGACCATGCAACAGCGAGAAAATTCGGGTTCCGCGAGATGGCGGGCATTCCGGTTCTGCAGGGAGGCAATCTTTGGGGGACGATCATCATGGGCTGGCCAGATGGTCAGGCGCCGCGTCCGTCTGACATTGATCTTGCGCGCACTTTTGCGGATCAGGCCAGTATCGCCATCGAAAACGCCCGACTTATCGACGAGACGCAAGAAGCACTAGAACAGCAGACGGCAACGGCTGAAGTGCTCAAAGTCATCAGCCAATCCGCCTTTGATCTGCCTGCCGTTTTGCAAGCCCTTATCGAGGCTGCGGCTGAGCTCTGTGATGCGTCGATCTGTATTCTGTTCAACAAGGTCGATGACAGGTTGGTGGTCGGGGGCCATACAAGATGCTCGCCGGACTTCATTAAGTTTCACATCGAGAACCCGCATGAGATTACCCGAAAGAACGTGGCCGGCAGGGCTGTCCTAGAAAAGAAGGCAATTCATGTTCCAGATATCGCACTGGACGCCGAATTTCAAAATCCGAAGTCTCCGCAACTGGGTGGATGGCGCTCAATCATCGCCGTGCCCTTGATACGCGACGGCGAGGTTATCGCGGTTCTTGATCTGGCCCGCCCCACGCCCGGCCCTTTCACCCCTCGCCAGATCGAACTGGTCGAAACATTTGCCGATCAGGCCGTGATCGCCATCAACAATGCGCGCCTGTTTGAAGAAGTCCAACAGCGCACCGCAGAGGTGACAGAAGCGCTGGTGCGCGAACAGGCCAGCGCCGAAATCCTTCAGGTGATCAACGAGGTCAGATCCGATCTGCAGCCGATGTTCGATCTGATCGCCAAGAAGTCCGCGGAACTGTGCGGTGCAAAGTTTTGCGTTCTCGACCGGTTCGACGGAGACGCCTACCACTTTTGCGCGCAGTACGGGTTTCCTGATGAGCAGCTTGATTATCTGATGTCGGAATATCCGGTGAAAGCAGGAGAAGGCGATCATCTGGCCGCGGATGTCGTCGCCAGTGGCGCGGTCGTGCATCTGGCTGACGGCAGGACCCACGATTGGTACGGCGAGATGGCCAAATTGGTGGGATACGAGCGGATGATGGGCGTGCCGATCAAGGCGGACGGCAGGGTCTGGGGCGCGGTCATCATGGCCTGGCCTCACGCAACGCCGCCCACTTTGGCGAATGTCGAACTGGTGCAAAGCTTTGCCGCGCAGGCCAGCATCGCGATCGAAAACGCCCGCCTTATGCGCGAAACGCAAGAACGTACGGCGGAAGTGACGGAGGCTCTGGAGTATCAGACAGCCACATCCGAGGTGCTGGACGTCATCTCGCGTTCGCCCAACGAGGTGCAGCCGGTCCTGGAAATCATCCTGCAGGTCGCTTCACGCATCTGTGCGCCAAAAGCGATTTACGTCGCATTGCTGAACCCTGCAAGTAACGATTTCACAGTCGCCGCCTCTGACGGGATCGCAGCGAGCGCGCAGCTCCAGCAGATCTTTGGCGACAAACCGATCAGGCCCGGATACGGCACGGCCACGGGTCGGACCGCGCTGCTGGGCCAGACGGTGTATATCGAGGACACCGAAGCCGATGACAGCTTCGAATGGAAAGAGGCCACGCGCCAGGGCAACATCCGATCCGTTCTGGGAATACCGCTGATCAAGGGCGGCGTGACGGTCGGCGTGTTGAACCTCGCGCATGTGAAGATATCTGCCTTCACTACCAAGCAGATTGCGCTGCTGGAGACCTTCGCAGCGCAGGCGGTGATCGCGCTCAGCAACGCGAGCCTGTTTTCGGAATTGCAGAACCGCACGGTGGATGTTGAAGAGGCGTTGGTGCGCGAGCAGGCGAGTGCAGAGATATTGCAGGTGATCGCGGAAGCGGCATCCGATCTCCAGCCGGTCTTTGATTTGATTGTGGAAAAATCGGCAGAGCTGTGTGGTGCGAAGTTCTGCGTGCTTGATCGCTATGATGGCGAGTTCTATCATTTCTGCGCACAACACGGTTTTCCGACAGATATTCTTGACGCGCTGCTGTCACACTACCCGTTCACAGACGCACCGGGCTTTCTGTCGCCACGGGTCGTCAAGACCAGGGGGGTCGTCCATATCGACGATGTTTTGGAGGCAGACTATTTTTCGGCCGAACTGGCCGAGAACGTGGGCTTCAGGCGTCTGATGGGAATTCCGATCAACGCAGGCAGCAAGGTTTGGGGGGCTATAAACGTGGCCTGGCCTGACACCAAGCCCCCGACACCTGCGCAAATCGAACTGGTCCAGAGCTTTGCCAGCCAAGCGAGCATCGCGATTGAAAACGCCCGCCTGATGCGCGAAACGCGCGAACGCACGGTCGAAGTGACCGAGGCCCTGGAACAGCAAAAGGCCAGCGCGGAAATCCTCGGTGTCATCAGTCAATCGGTTGAGGACACGCAGCCTGTTTTCGAGAAAATTTTGGAAAGCTGTCAACATCTTTTCGGCGGCGAGGAGTTGGACGTGCTCCTGATCGACGATCAGGGCCTTTTGCAGGTCGCGGCCTATTTGGGTGACTACCGTGAGGAGCTGCTGAAAACCTTCCCGGCACCTTGGGAGATCACCCCCGCGGGCGAAGCGATCCGCAAACGGAAAGTCGTCAATTATGCCGACTGTCCCAATGATCCGGCTGTCCCGGCGGTCCTGAAGAAGATGGCGCAGATAGCGTCCTATCACTCGGTCGCTTTCGCCCCGATGATCTGGGAAGGCAAGGGCATCGGCGTGATCGGCGTCGCGCGTTCGAACCGGGCGTTCAACGACAAGGAACTGCGCATCATGCAGGGCTTTGCCGACCAGGCAGTGATCGCCATCCAGAACGCGCGGCTGTTCAGTGAAACCCAAACCGCATTGGCCCGCCAAACCGCGAGCGCCGACATCCTGCGTGTCATTAGCCAATCGCCGACGGATGTGACACCGGTCTACGAGGAAATTGTCCAGTCTGCGATCGGTCTGATTTCCTGCGACAAGGCCGTGGTTATCGAGACAGATGAAATTGAGCTGTGGAATGCCGCCGTCGCGGATAAGAACGGACTGGCCGAGGTTCAATACACCCAAACGCATCCGGTAGATCCGGAAGATAACTTGCCCTCGCGGGTGATTGTATCCAAAAAAATGGTGCACAATCCGGACTGGTCAAAGGCCGATCTGCCTGAGAAGGACCGCAGAGATCTGGAAGAGGGGCGCGCGCGTGCAACACTGGCAATGCCCTTGCTGCGCGGCGACAAATGCCTGGGGCTTCTGGTCTTCGTGCGCAACGCCCCCCGCGCGTTCAGCACCGATGAAATCGCCATGGCGCAGACCTTTAGCGACCAAGCCATGATCGCTATCGAAAACGTCCGTCTGTTCAATGAAACGCAAGCCGCCCTCGTGCGCCAGACTGCCAGTGCCGATATCTTGCGGGTGATCAGCGGCGCACAGGAGGATGCCACGCCGGTCTTCATGGCCATTGCCGAGGCTGGGATGAGATTGCTTGATTGCGACGGCGCCGGTGTTTTGATGCGGGAGGGCGACCATTTTATTCCCATAGCGGGCATTATGGGCGAGGAAGGCATGGCGAAGGCGTTTGATCCGACACCCGTCAAGATTGAGACAGCCCTGAACTATCCATCCCGCGTGATCGACACAGGAAAAATTGTCCATATCCCTGATTTTTCCACGGCCGACCTGCCACGACACGAGATTGACGCGGCAGCCAAGTTCGGCCTGAAATCCGCGATCTACCTGCCGATGATGCGAGACAATCATTGTGTCGGGGTTTTGGTCTTTGACCGCACTGAGGCCGCGCGCGCCTTCAGCCCGGAAGAGATTACATTGGCGCATTCCTTTTGCGATCAAGCCGTCATCGCCATCGAAAACGTACGCCTTTTCAAGGCCGCGCAGGATGCCCGCGCCGTCGCCGAAAAGGCAAACGAGGCAAAGAGCTCCTTTCTTGCCACCATGAGCCACGAAATCCGAACGCCCATGAATGCCGTCATCGGGATGAGCGGCTTGCTCATGGATACGGCCTTGAACCCCGAGCAGCGCGACTATGCCGAGACCATCCGCACCAGTGGCGACGCGCTGTTGGGGATCATCAACGAAATCCTCGATTTCTCAAAGATCGAAGCGGGGCAGATGGATATCGAAACCGCCCCCGTCGATCTGCGCGATTGCATCGAGTCCGCACTAGATCTGGTCAGCGGCCGTGCGGGGGAAAAGCAACTAGATCTGGCCTATGTCTATGACGACAGCGTGCCCTTGGCCATCAGCACCGACCTGACCCGACTGCGGCAAATTCTGCTGAACTTGTTGTCGAACGCCGTGAAATTCACCGAGGAAGGCGAGGTTGTTCTGTCCGTCGCGGCAACACCTGCGCAGGGCGGAGCATTGGAGCTGACCCTCACGGTCCGCGACACCGGCATCGGACTGTCCGAGGCGGGAATGAAGCGGTTGTTTCAGTCCTTTAGTCAGGCGGACAGCTCGACGACGCGCAAATACGGCGGCACCGGGCTGGGGCTGGCGATCTGCAAGAGTCTGGCGGAACTGATGGGCGGCACGATGACCGCTGCGAGCGGAGGCCTCGGAAAAGGATCGACGTTCAGCTTTACCATTCAGGCGCAGCCTGCCGACCTTCCGCAAGCCCCCGCACGAGATCTGGTCGGAGAGCAGAACGAGTTGCGTGGAAAGCGGGTGCTGATCGTGGATGACAACACCACGAACCGCAAGATCCTGCGCCTCCAGACGGGCAAATGGGGAATGATAGCCCGCGACACCGGCGCACCACGTCAGGCGCTGGATTGGGTGACGGGTGGCGAAGATTTCGACCTTGCGATCCTCGACATGCACATGCCGGACATGGATGGCCGAGCTTTGTCCCATGCGCTGCGCAAGGTGAATGGCACCCTGCCGCTGATCTTATTCACGTCACTTGGTTTGCGGGAGGCAGAGACGGAGGGTGACGTCTTTGAAGCCTATCTCGCCAAACCCCTGCGCCAGTCACAGCTTTTCGATACGCTCGTCACGGTCTTTTCCCCGAAGGAACACGCCAGAACTGCTCCAGCGTCGTCAGGCGGCCTTCACACTGATCCCGATCTGGCCACGACGCATCCGCTGCGCATCCTGCTAGCGGAAGACAATCTGGTGAACCAGAAGCTCGCCCTGCGTCTGCTCGAACAGATGGGCTATCGCGCCGATCTTGCCAGCAACGGGGCAGAGGCGGTCGAAAGTGTCTTGCGGCAAACCTATGACGTGGTGCTGATGGACGTACAGATGCCGGAAGTGGATGGGCTGGAGGCATCGCGCCGGATCACTGCGGGCACGTTACCGGATCAGCGCCCCCGGATCATCGCGATGACGGCAAACGCAATGCAGGGCGACCGCGAAATGTGCCTTGCTGCCGGGATGGACGACTACATCCCCAAACCCATCCGCGTTCCGGCCCTCATCGAGGCCCTGAAACTGGTGCCTGTTCGAAAGGGAAAGCCCGCATGACCGACGATGTGATCGATGCAGCCGTCTTCGAAGAGTTGCAACAAAACGCCGGCGCCGAGTTCGTGAAGGAGCTTGTCGTGGCGTTTCTGGAAGAAGCGCCAGGGATATTCGCGGAACTGCGGACCGCTCTCGACGCGGGCGACGCCGATGGTTTTCGCCGCGCAGCCCATTCGATCAAGTCCAACGCGAATATCTTTGGCGCCCACGCCCTTGCCGCACCGGCGCGGGAGCTTGAATTGATGGAGGTCTACGCCCCCACGCCCAACGTAGTCGCGCTTGTCGCTCGATTGGACGCAGAATTCGCGCGCGCTTCCACCGCCTTGATGGAAATGCAGTGTGGCTGATCCCGGTGCACGCCTGTTGATTGTGGACGACAACCGCGTTAATCGCCTGCTGCTCTCGCGCAGCGTCGAATTACTGGGCCATACGGCCACGGTCGCCGAGAACGGGCGCGCTGCGATGGAGATGCTGCGGGCAGCCAAATTCGATCTGATGCTTCTGGACATCGAAATGCCCGAGATGGACGGGTTCGAGGTGCTGGAAGCGGTCAAGCTCGACCCTTCCCTGCACGATCTGCCCGTCATCGTGACCTCTTCGGTCGAGGGGGTGGAAAACATCGTGCGCTGCATCGAACTGGGGGCCGAGGATTATCTGCCAAAACCGGTCAATCCCGTCCTTCTGCGCGCGCGCCTGTCGTCCAGCCTTGAGAAAAAGCACCTGCGGGACGAACAGAAAACACTCCTGAGCCGATTTGCAACCAGCGAGGTTGCCCGGGATTTGCAGGAATCCGGTTTTAAACTTGGGGGCCGTCGTGTTCTCGCATCGATCCTGTTTTGCGACATCCGTGGCTTCACGGCGATTTCAGAAAGCCAGTCACCGGAAGACACGATCGAGTTGCTCAACATCTACTATACGTTGATGTTCGAAGCGATTGATGCGCACAAAGGCATCGTGACGCTGATGGTCGGCGATGGATTAATGGTCCTGTTCGGTGCCCCACAACCTCTGGAAAACCCAGCCGAAAATGCTGTGGCCGCCGCCCGTGACATGCTGGCCATCATTACCCAATTCAACATCGATCAGTCCGCCGCGAACAAGCCTGAGATCCGGCTCGGCATTGGCATCGCAACCGGAGAGGTGGTCGCGGGATACGCAGGGACAAAGCACCGGGCGACCTATACCTGCATCGGCGACAAGGTGAACCTTGCGTCACGCCTCGAGGGTTATACCAAAAAGGCGTCCTGCCCGCTCCTGATCGACGAGACGACACGAATAGCCGTACAATCGAGCCAGCCCTGCAAACGAGTTGGGCAGGTGAAATTCAACGGATTCCGCGATCCGGTCGAGGTTTTCTCTGTAGACCCGGAGTACAATTAAGTGACGCCACACTAGCTAGCTGTACATTTTCACGGGGAAGTGCGCCGGGTTTTCCATCAAGAAGTGAGCCACCTTTAGGTCATGTTTAGGGTTTAAGGCTTTGGTCGATAAATGATTATCTTCCTTGTTTTTCTGCGCTGCGACGGCTGAACTTGCCTTGAAGCTGAGGCTGTCGTTTCCGGTCTCCAAGATGTGGCAGCAGTGGGTCAGCAGATCGAGGAGCGCAGCGTCATTTTCGGATCACCGAAGACCGTCGCCCATTCGCTGAAGCTTTAGTACGTGGTGATGACGACGTTGGTTCACGCAAACAGTTTGCTCACCAGATGGAAGAGCAGTGCGCCATCCGCGTAAAGGAGACCACCATGAACGTTCAAAACCGTACCAAGATTACAAGAATGATCATTCTGAGACATCTGCAAAACGGGTTGGCCGCAGTAACATTTTTTGCTGCAACCGCTTTTTCAACCGCAGCCGCTGCAGAAAACACGCTGGAAAAGATCCAGCGCACGGGAGAGGTGACTGTCGGCACCGAAGCGGTGTATCCACCGTTTGAATTTGTCGAGGACGGCAAGATCGTGGGCTACGGCAAGGATATTCTGGACTACATGATTGCCGATATGGGCGTGGAGCTGACACAGCTTGATCTGCCCTAGCAAGGCATCCCACCAGGCGTGCTGGCAGGCAAGTCCGACTTTGTGGCCACCAGTGTGACCGTGCGCCCCGAACGCGTGACCCAGTACGCCTTCACCGTACCAATTGCCGAAGGCACCACATGGGCCATGATCCGCAAGGGCGACTTCTCGATTGCATCCGTTGAGGGTCTGGCGGGCAAAGTTGTCGGCGCGCAGTTGTCTTCGGCCAGCGAAGCTGCTTCACAGAAATATGAAGAAGAACTCAAGGCGAAAGGTTTGGGTGGGTACAAAGAGCTCAAGCTTTACACTACCTTTCCCGAAGCCATGCTAGCTCTGGCCAGTGGAGAGTTGAACGTGATGGTGCAAAGCCTGCCCCTACCTCGCCACCATCGTCAAAGAACAGCCCGAGATGTCCGAACATATCGGCAATACCGACAATAAGTCCTCTCTGGGCTGGGTCAAGATCGTGGTTCTGGCAATGTCATCGGTTTGCCCTTTGGGCTTTGCTAGCCTTGGCGCGGCGGTCACGGTTTTGGGTGCCCCGGATTGCGGCCCTATGTTTCATTGAGATGTTGCGAGACACACCGTCCACTATTCAGGTCTTTTTGCTCTATTATGTGCTGCCCTTTTATGGTGCTCGTCTGCCCGCAGAACAGGTCGGCGTGCTGGCGTTAGCCGCCTTTGGCAACTCTTCCTTCGCCGAAGTGATCCGTGCAGGCATCGATGCGGTGCCAGCAGGTCAACTGGAAAGCGCACGCGCCATCGGGATGTCTGATCTGCAAGCCACGCGCCAGATCTTGCTGCCTCAGAACCTGCCCATCATTCTGCCGCTACTTAAAAACCAGATGCTGTCACTGATCAAGGAATTCGCCATCCTGTCAGCGATCACGGTGCAGGAAATGACGATGACGGCGATCCGCGTACAGGGCGAGACGTGTCGGCCTTTGGAACCCGTCATCATGATCGCGCTGCTCTACTGGGCCCTGTCCCCGCAGACGATCTGTGGGTTTCGACAGCCATACAGCGCACATGGAGGGCAGCGCCGTGGCTGCGCCAAGCACCTGATGCCGAAACGCCACCCGACGAGATGGTGGAGAACGAGGTCGCACTTTTGCTCGACCGACCTGGTACAATAATCCTCGACCAGATCGTTCGGCTCGTTGGGAATGCCCCGATAGAACGACTGATTGTCGTTTCGCCCTTCTGCGATACCAAGCTCGAAGGACTTGCCCGTCTCCGGAAGGCTTCGGCGATGCCGTTGACTGACTCGTTGATTGAACCCGAACCGACGGGCCTCCCAAAGTCTGAGTTAAACCGGTACACTTCAAACGCCGTTAGCGTTTCATGTGTTCATTTGCATTTTTGAATCGTCGAAATAACCACACGCACTCCATAATTTGACTGGCCTACCGAGAAGGCAAAGGTATCCAAAGCAGTCTCTGGCAAGACCGCTGATGCATCGGTAAGCGCGTTCAATCCCGGCCATCCGTCTCTGATCCAGACAGTCCCGGCTGGAATACGTGGCGTGACCTTCGCGCGCGCGCGGAACGCCCCTCGTGCATTGGACACTTCGATTTCATCCGCGTTTACGATCCCGTGTTCCTTTGCATCGTCAGGAGATATCCAAAGGTCGGCTGCGTCTTCGCGCGCCGCAAGCGTAGGCAGTGCACGCGCATGATCATAAAATGAATGAAAATGTGCGAAAGTGCGTCCATGGGCGAGGCGAAGCCAGCCTTGTTCTTCGCCGACCTCGGTGCAGGTCGGAAGCGCCGAAAGCCCCATGTCGGCGGCACGCTGCGAATAGAACTCGATTTTGCCGGACGGCGTGGTGAAGCGCAAATTCGGATATGCGACAGGCGAGACATCCAGCGCCGCATGCCCATTATTGGCCCGCATTGATGCCACTGTCGCGTGGCCTGTTGCAGGGTGGTCCAAAGCCGCGTTCATCGCATCTTCCTGGCTGTCCCACGGATAGACATCGTCGACACCGAGCCTCTGCGCGAGACCCTGGTACAGACTATAAACGGGCTTAGCATCTCCTTGTGCCGCAAGAACCTTGTCTGAGAGATGAACATAGGTGTTTGTAGACTTTGCCCCGATTTCCTCCAGCCAGATTGTCCCTGGCAGAACGATGTCTGCGACCTCACGGATCATTTGATTAGGGAAGATATCATAGGCCACAACAAGGTCAGCTTTACCCAGAGCAGCCCGCATTCGGTTCGTATCCGGAAATGAAGATAAGACGTTCGACCCGATTGAAACTAAGACCTTTACGTACCCGCTTTCGAGGGCCGCGATGATGGCCTCCATCTGGTTGGGGATGTAGCGACCCGGCTTGCGTCTATCGGCAGCCGACAAATCGACAAACCCCGCACCGTGGCTTCGCCCGCCATGGCGTGGCCCGATGCCGCCTCCTGGACGACCGAAATTGCCGGTCAAGCCAGGGAGACACGAGATTGCCCGCGCCGCCTCCCAGGTGTTGTTGCCTTTGTGAAGAGATGAACCACCAATCACGATCATGGCCGCCCGCGACGCAGCGTAGGAGCGGGCCAAGGCAGTGATCTGCTCGTGAGACACGCCCGTTTGCTGTTCGGCCCATTGCGGTGTCATCGCTTCTATATGCTGGGACAAAGCCTCGAACCCCACGGTTTGGGCCTCAATAAAAGCCTTGTCCCATAAACCATCTGCCAGGATGACCTGCATCATGGCCAACGCGAGTGCTGCATCCGTGCCCGGCCTGACCAGAACCACTTCATCTGCCAGCGCAGAGGCTTCGGCTCTGCGCACGTCAATCACCACGATCCGCGCGCCACGCCGCTTTGCAATCTCGACATGTTTCAGCGTCGCAGCCTGACTGACTGTGTTTGCACCCCACAGGATGACCATTTCCGAGTTTGCGCTCAGGTCTTCCTTGGTCGAGGTCTCAAGAGCGCCCGTTATGCCAACACCGAACCCTCCCAGCCCCCAGCAAATCATCGCCGGGTTCCAGAATTGGCAGCCATAAAGGTTTGCAAACCTGTCCATCTGGGCGCGTTTCAGCCCAAAGGCATAGTCATTCGCCCAGTTTCCGTGCCCTTGCCAAAACCCGACGGCCTCCCTCCCCACGGCCCGCATGCGGGTTGCCATTCTGTCGAGCGCATCATCCCAACTGGTCTCCGACCAGTTTTCACTGCCGCGCGTCGCGCGCGTCAAAGGTGTGAGAAGCCTTTGTTGGTTCGCAACGATCTCATGGGCGGCTTTTCCCCTCATACACAGAAAACCTTGGCTATCCGGATTGGTTTCATCACCTACGATTGAGGCAAGCCGACCATTTTCAATCGTCACTTCCATCCCGCAAAGCGTCGGATGACAATTCATCGGGCACATGGTCTTGAATGTCTGTTGGTTGGACATCTTGTCTCCGATCAAAAATTTCAAACGACCCTAAACCGGAATAGTGCTCTCAGACCAGAAAATCGTAATTTACATATCCAAAGGATCGCCAAGGTGGGCAAATAACTTACAAACAGAGAGCGCATGCCTCCTGGTGCAGATCTGCGAGGGAGGAATGCGAAGCTTGGCGCACTTGCAGCGAACGGCGGAAAAGTCCGCACCTTACCGGTTCGCGACCCGCGCGGCGAAGGACAGCTATCGCAAATCCGTGTCTGGGGCCTCCGGGTCAGCTCTGGGCTGACAGCGGTCATCGGAGCACCCCTGCAGGGGCGATGATGGCCAAGAATTGCGCTGCACCGCCGCAAGTTGGCTTAGAGCCCAGTACAAATATTTCGACGCCGTAGTTCTCAACCGTGGTCCGGCGGATCAAAATGCGGTTTTCGCATCAACCTGAAACAAGATGACAGCCACTTATGAACGTAATGTTCGGACAAGACCGACAAAGCTAGGTGTTTGATCCTACGATTTCGTTTCTTGGATGAGGCGGTCAATGACCTTTCCGACTTTGATATCGATTCTTTGGAAACACCTGAACTGGAAGAGCGCGCCTTATTGCTCCTGACTATTTAGGGAAATGCCTCTGTTCGGGCGGCGCTGCGCCCAAATTGACAATTTCTGCCAAAGTTGCCGTCCCGCTTTGTGCCGTGGACCGGGCTTGAGATCGGCCGACAATCGTTGATTAAGGCTCGACGGCATTGCAGAATTGGCGACGTGTTGAAATGAGGCGACCTCTAAGTGCAGATAATGCTGAAATGCAGATACAGTCTCTTGGAGGTGTCGATGAAAGTTGGTTGTACATCTCGCCTTTGGGCATTGAATTGGCTGGTGCACCTTTGGTCGGGCTTGTGCACCAATGTGCAGGCTTGTCCGATACGGAAACGGATACTGACTTGACGAACTGCCTCGGGGCGATTGCCAATGGTCTTCCCGCGGTACATCGCGCGATTGCGCGAACATATGAATAGTGCACTCCCCATATGTTCGAGCAACGCATTCGACCTTATGAAGCCAGTTGGCCGGATCCCGGCGTTGTCTATGGGAGTGTCTCCTCAACGCCGTAAAAATTGATCGGTGGCTCTGCGGGTCAAAGCTCGCTCATTCAAATGTGCACTTTTGTCAGTTGATTATTCAAATGGACCTGCGGTTTTTTATTTGCTGGCCGTACGTGAATATATGCCGATTGGTCATCGCGCCTTTGTCAACGATATCGAAAAACAATCAAGGGTAAGGCACCGTATCGATAGTGGCGGTCAAGCTTTGTTGAAAGCTTACAACGCCGTTCTTAAAGAGATCGCTGTTTTTCGAAAGATCTATCTACGGCTCACCCATGACTATATGTTCGTCCCCTCCGGAATGGCAGAAAGCGAAAAAGGCACTGGGGTACTGATGCGATTAATTTTCTCGATTGCGCTCGAGTGGATGCCGTCAAGGTGATGATGAAACCTGATCAAGGTTCCCTCTTAGGGTTTTCCCTTGCTAAGTTGCTATGAAAAGAAGATGAGCCTGCTACATTTCCAAAGGGCACAGAAGTCCCGCATGGCAATCACTGGTGCTTGTTGCAGCTCAAAACAGTTCGGAGCCCATTCTTTTGATTCCTGAATCTCTCAGCATCCGTCGTGAAAGGCGGCAAGTGGGTTTTTCGAAGTCGGATGCAACGAGCGCCATAGATTGGCAAGAGTAGCCCTTAAGCAAGGGCGCGATTCTGCTCCGCGCCCCTCCCCAATTTCTCAGTGCGCTCAGTAGCGAGGTCGGCTGCAAACGCCTGCATCATCGCAGAATACACCGGCAAGCCCGCCAATGATGGCACCACGGTCGCCGTTTCCGTTAACGGCTTTAGCAGCGCCATATCCGAGAGCGGCCCCGACCAAGCCGCGTTCCATATCACTGTCGATTGCTGCACCCGGTGCGCAGGCTGACATCAGGGCGGTTGCTGCAATGAGCGGATAGATGAATTTCATGGTAGTCTCCTCAGGGGCCAACTGTGCGTCGGCGGGATTGCGAGTAGCCGGGGGATTGCGAAGAATCGCGTTCCGCAGCCATCACCGACATACATGCACTTACACCACAGCCGTGATGTTATCCGATCACCAACAGGCTTTCTGAGGATGCTATCGGATAACAACGCGTCCCAATCGCTGGCTTTGTAAGAGCCATTTTCGATTTTGAGCGGTTCCAGCATAATCCTAAACGGAAAGGCTGGACCTTTACTGTTTCCGGTCCCGGAGAAGTTCCGATTCCAGCTCGTCTCCCAGCCTGTTTGCGCTTGATGAGGATGCCTCGCCGTGGCTGCGAGCGGTCATTCCTTGTGGTTAAACGAATGGCAGCTTTGCCCGGCCTTATGTATCAAACGCACCAAGTATTACCCAACAATATCAGCTAGATTCCTCGCATGGAACACACAATATTCGGACTAATCAAAAAGCGCGGTGAGATAGCAGGCCAGCACAAGGTCGCTATGAAGGCCGCTGACACGCTCAAGGCCGATCTGGACGCCATAGACCGCGCGTTGGTGCTATGCGGTTATGAGGACCACCCCAAGGCCATCGCGCCGCGTGGCAAGTAGAAGCAGCTATTCGGGCGCAATGAGTTGAAGCTGACAATCATTAACGCCCTACGGGTTGCCCCTGCGGATGATGAGGCGATAGCGGCGCAGATCATGGCCGCGAAGGGCTGGGGCGATGATACCCACGCTGATGTGCTAAAGCGGGCGCGTGACGCGCTGCAAAGGGCGCAGAAGGACGGGCATGTGGTGCAGGACTTTGGGCCGGATGGGTGTTTGTGGCGACTTGGCAAACAAAACGAACAATGCGCTCAAAGCGCACAGAGGGCACCAAATCGCACAAAGTAATGTTCGCCTTGGTTGGGTAGCCAAAACTCAAGATGTCGCTCTACGGACCTCTTTGGTGCGGAAAGTAAGGTGTTGACATGATTCAGGGTTGCCGAATCAACAGCTTGTGATGTAAACGAAAAGAGCCACAAGACCTTGCACGGTCAAGTGGCTCACACCAACCTGCCGTCAGAGGGCAAATTGACTATTTCCGTAATGGTGTTTTCACACCAAAATATCTTACAGTCAAGCTTTTCTGACGGCAATTTTTAAAGGAAATTGCCATGAAAGATGGTATTCGACAGCCAAGCTACTGCCTCACGTTTGATGATGCGGTTGAGGTTTGGAAACGTAAGATCAATGGTGAATTTCAAAACCGTATCGCTGCGGATTTTGATGTAAACCCCGGTCGAGTAAATGAAATCATCAAACATAAGAAGCATGTCGGCAGCGAAGAAATTGCGCGAGCATCCTTCTAAATAGAGTGGCGGGCGGTTAAGCCGCCCGCTGCCAGTAGCCTTTCCAGTATCGCGACACAGGCGTGTCCATCGCGTTAGAAATAACGATGTGCGCCAGTGTGCCGTTGTCGGTGCGGCGGTTGTCTTCCAACCATGCGGAGTGGTTTGCATACTGGTGCAGGTACTTGGGTGACACGCCGTGGTGCTGGCCTTGGATCATGTTGCGCAGACGTGAGAAGAAGCTTTCCACCATGTTGGTGTGCTTGCCGCGGTCGCTATAAATCTCGGAGTGGTTCACGCGGTCTACATTGAAACCCATGTGCAGGATATCCCAGTGTGACACTTCGTCTGCGGACATGGTTGCCATGCGCGATACATTCTGGTTTGCCAGCGCTACGCCTTCGCCTTCGGTCATAGCGACTAAAGGTAACGCGCGGCCCTCACGCTCACGCAGAGCCACCACAACGCGGCGTGTGCCTGTTTGGTGCTCCTTGAGGCGACGATCTACGCGCCTGGCCTTCTCGTTGTTGGGGCGGATGTGACCGCCAAAATACGCGCCATCAATCTCGACATGGCCTTCCAGTACGTCGCCCGTCTGGACCTCACGCGAGATAGCCTCACGCAGCTTGTGGGCCAGCACGAAGGCTATCTTGTACTGGCAATCAATGTCACGGCTCAATTGAACCATGCTGATGCCCTTGGCAGCGTTTACGATCAGGCAGATCGCGGCCAGCAGGTCCATAAAATCCATCTTGCGTGATGCAAAGATTGTACCGGATGTGACGCTAAACTGGTGGTGGCAATTCTTGCACTTGAACTTACGGCGCGTGGTGATCTTATAGGTTTCATCGTGCGAACAGACAGGACAAACCGCTTCGCCGTCTGTCTCAGGCCAGCGCATCTTGCAGAACGTATCGTGCGCCGCCGCTTCGCCAGCTTTGTAGATGCCGCGAAGGCTAAGTGTGCGTGATGCCGCTGCAAGAAGAAAGTGCTGTGCCATGTCATTACCTATGATGTCTATACCCTATTAATAGGGGTTACACACCATCACGTCAAGGGGTATAACCCTATTAATGAGGTATTAACCACGGAGATAGATATGCCAAAGCATAGCACAGACGCAGAATGGTCTGATAAGGCAAAGAATTTGCTTAGATCAGAATTGAAAAGAAAAGGCATAACCTATGCTCAACTGTCTGACATGCTTGCGAAAATAGGTGTGAGCGAAAATGAGAAGAACATAGCTAACAAGATCAGCCGTGGGGTTTTCACATTGGCGTTCTTCTTGCAGTGCATGTCTGCAATAGAGGTGTCTGAGGTCCGGCTGTGATACCTCAAAAGTTGATGAAAGGCCCGCTTATGTGGGCTGTATTCGCGCTAATGTTGGCCGCAGTTCTGTTTGCAGGTGTTTGGGATTTAGCCTCCAATCAAGCTGAACAGCGAATAAAGGCCGAACAAAGCACCCAAGAGCACATAGAGTATGCCGAAGATCGTATTGATGAAAAATGTCTGACGCTTGAGCCGATGCCCATGAGGGACTGTATTCATAAGGAGATAGAATCCGCCCGCGACCATAGCCGCGCCAATCAGGATCTTAACGCGCAGCAGCAGATGGCCTTCTTCACTAAGATCATGGCTTGGACCACTGCTGGGGGTTTGGCCTTGGGAGCCGTCTCTATCGTCGTGATTTATGCGACTCTCAGCGAAATGGGCCGAACCAACCAGATTATGCGCGAAGAGCAAAGGCCTTGGGTATGGATTAAAAACTTCCAAATTTCTAAACTTGATATCTGGAACATTGAAATGAGTGATTATCTGTCTTTGAATTGGGAGTATGACATTGAAAATACTGGAGCGTCCGCTGCTACAGGGGTTCTCAACTTCCACTGCATCTTCGGTGAAACCGATAAAGTCATTGAAGGGCGCCTCTAAAAATTGCCCTGACCTTTGCCCTGCGATATGATGACGGGGTAAACCGGCAGTTTGGATGCAACGATGGCACAGATGGATTTCTTCGATCTTTCAGACCGTTATGCGAGCCTGGACGCGAAGAGGGACCCGCTGATCGAGATCGACGTCGTCGTGCCATGGGAGGAGTTCCGCCCAGGTCTCGAGCGGGTTTGGCGCAAGCCGGATGCTGACCGAAAGTCCCGTGCCGGGCGCAAGCCGATAGACGCGGTGCTGATGTTCAAGACGCTGGTCCTGAGCGCGCTTTACAACCTTTCCGACGACCAGATCGAGTATCAGGTCCGCGACCGGCTGTCGTTCATGCGGTTCCTTGGATCGGGGCTTGGGGATCGGG
>Ga0307981_1001496_pt1 | contig 20719 bp, 16 predicted proteins | sample OrgLakmetagen987_FD_201849 | JGI IMG/M metagenome (GOLD analysis project Ga0307981, IMG submission 201849) | Saline water microbial communities from Organic Lake, Antarctica - #987 | ecosystem: Environmental > Aquatic > Non-marine Saline and Alkaline > Saline | place: Antarctica: Organic Lake... | reverse complement strand
CACCAGTCTCGCAGAAGATTTTGATCTAAAAGAAGAAGACATTGTTGCCGGATTTCTTGGTATAAAACTGAATTACCTCAAGGACTAGCTAGTTGATCGTATCATTGCTTTTCTCGGACTTAAAGAGTCATCTATCTCATCAGCTGTCCCGACGGACTCAAGACCTCTCGGCTCTCGGGCCAATATTCACGGAGACCCGTTTGGAGAAGAATTTAACTACCGTTCTACGGTCGGAATGCTACTGTATTTGACGTCAAACAGTCATCCAGAGCTTTCTTTTGCCGTAAGCCAGTGCTCACGTTTTGTCCACTCTCCGACTGTGAATCACGGAATTGCGCTCAAGAAGATCGGTCGATACCTACTTGCCAACCGCGGAAACGGACCACTCAGCTTTATCAAGCCAACGAAAGATCTTTGCTTAGAATTATTTGCTGACGCCAATTTTACTTGCCTTTGGAATCACTAAGACACCGACGATCCCGTATGGGTTCGAAGTTGCACTAGTTACATGATAACGCTCGGAGGAGCTCCTACTTTTTGGGGCGGCAAGCTCCAGACGGAGACAGTCCTCAGCACAATGATGGCCAAGTCTATTGCACTCTCCAACTCAATGCGCGAGTTGATTCCTATCAAGTTTTGGTTGCGGAAGTAACAGATGCCTTCAAGATCCCTCGAGACAAACTGACAAAGGTTGTTCAAGTCTGGGAAGACAATGAAGGATGTCTTATTCTCGCGAATATGAAGCCGGCACCGCAACTCACACCTCATTGCAAGCACTATTTCATTAAGAACCATTGGTTCAAGGAACAGCTGGTGCCGGGAGAAATTAAAATCAAAAAGATCTACACTCTCCAACAAAAAGCAGATCTCGGAACAAAATGCTTAACGAAGCAGAAATTTCTCGAGTTGCGTTTGATGGTGTGTGGATGGTAAGACAATATTATGGGCCTGGAGTCACCAATGATCTGGCAATCGAAAGGGAGTGCGGTGATATATGTCGTATCTCACAAGTCGAGTTAGACGTTGGATTCTAGAGAGCTGATAATAGTCACAATATTGATATGCAATTCGTTTGAAGGCAATTTAGATTAGTCATGCGTGCTTCCCTAGTTGGAACGGTCCTTGTAGCAGCCGCACGCTTGGTATGTACATCCACATCATCGCAGTGAGCCGAGTAAAGCTCAAGGAGGTCTATCTGGAAGGAAGGAGAAAGTCGGCTCACCGAGCAGACTGTGCTACGAGACTAAAAAACGACGGCAAAATCCCATTGTAAACATTCGATAGCTTCGGGTAAAATATTGGAAGGTATTTTCGCGCAAAGTCGCGGGCCACACAACCTCGTCGAACGTCAGCAGATCAACAACAAGCAACAAGGCTGCGCGCTGCGGGGTGCAGGCTGGTTGCAGGCTGCGCGCCAGTTTCTCATAAACTCTTCCGGATTTCGGAGGAGCTCATCATTGACAATCAACAGCTCGTCCCTGCTGGGAATAGATGCGTTACTTTCCAAAGAGTCGGCATGATCTTCCGCCCCAATACAAAAGTTGTGCACTTACGCCCATCATCGACGGAAGAGCGCGCCTCAGAATTGCCCAGCGATGGACCAGCATACCGAAGGCGCATTCAACATAAATGCGAACTTACGACTGGAAGAAGTTAAAGTTATACTTCACTCCAGCCCCTATGTTCTTGTATGGTGTCACCATGTAGTTGGTGGAAACGTAGGCGTTGTCGCCAAATAGAGCAAGACCATTTGCAAGGTATCGGTTGAGTTTTGTGTAGTTAAAAGGAAGGTGGAGCGCTGACGTCGCCGCCAATTCTTTGCGAGTCCCGTAGATTTGGGTGGCTTTTATTTTGCCATGCTGCCCAGAACAAAGGAGCAACACGAACAAGTATAGATAACTGAGGCAGTAGGCAGGCAATCAAGGCACACGGCAGAGGTGCGAAAATGAGATCTTTCTTTGAAAGTGACCCAAAAGTACGATCGCAATCGAAGATCGCAAATCCAAAGTACGATTGCGAAAATCTCGTTTGGACAGGATTCCCAAAGTTGAAGTAGTACCCAGAATTTGATTACCAGTCTGAAACTACGAAGTAGGATCGCGATCGCGAAAATCTCGCTTGGACAGGGCCTTAATGTCTCCAACGCCAACGTTCAACGCACCGTATCAATGACCCATACATATTATACTGTTTCACTGTCACGGAATATTTGCGATTTGCGTCATGCATATTTATTCTGCTCACCCCGCCATCAACCATCAACGCTCATTCTTCTTTTCCCTTCGGACGAGCAGCTACTCGATCTGGATGTCGTTGTTGTCAGCCAAGACCGCTAGCCTCTCGGCGCTAGTGCTACAGCAAGTGGGTCTCGTTCTCATGATTCGACATTCGAGAATGCGAAAGTTGGAAGGTGATGCTATGCCGTATTTGGCCTCGACCGCTGTGGTGACGGCCGAGTGTCTCAAGCTCGCCTTGAACTTGTCTCTGCAACTATTGCTTACCAAGCGCCAAAAGCTGAGTAACGTATTTAAAGAGATGATTAGTCCTCAAGCGTTATATCTCGCTGTCCCGGCCTTTTTATACGTTGCACAGAACAACTTACTCTTTGTGGCACTCGGCAACCTGACAGTTCCAGTCTATCAGGTCACCAACCAAGGAAAACTCCTCACCACTGCCGCCTGCAGCCGGGTGATGCTAAACAAGTCAATTTCATGGATGCAGTATCTATCGCTTCTTATCTTGGCACTAGGCGTGGCTGTTGTGCAGCTCTCGTCGATTGAAAGAAAGGGGGATTCTTCTCTGACTGCGGTAGTAAAACAAGACCAGAATCAGCTACTGGGTCTCGTTGCAGTATTCATTTCCTGCGCCACCTCCGGATTCGCTGGAGTTTACTTTGAAAAGATGCTCAAGTCCACCGAGCAAATATCCGTGTACATGCGCAACTGTCAGCTTGCCCTGTGGAGTGTTTTTCTGGGTCTAGCGCCGGTCTTGCTCCAGGATTTCCAAGCAATCCGGCAACATGGCTTTTTCGCTGGGTATGACGGCGTGGTTGTTTGCGTCATTATCTGCCAGGCCATGACTGGGCTCATTGTGGCGCTTGTGATGAAGTATGCCGATACTATCCTCAAGGGATTCGCCACATCGGTGGCAGTCGTTTTGGCCACTGTTCTATCCATATTTATCTGGAACGCGCAGGTTGATGGGTGGTTCATTGTTGGTACAGCCATGGTCATGGGGGCCGTTGGACTGTACTCCAAGTATCCCGTCAAGCCTAATGATGACAGCACGCCAGCAGCCGGCAGCATAGAATCAAAATCATTAGTTTGAAAGAGGAGCATTCCGACGTGGCTTCAGGTCTTGGTCCCCATTGCAATGTTCTTCGTAGCGATGGAGATATGGCAATCAGGAACAATAACATTGGAGGTGCTGCGACAGCCTGAAGCATCTGAATTGCTTGAATTTATTCCCTTAGCAGATTCACAGACCGCGAATACTACGCAACAAGTTATTGGTGGTGGAATCGACAAAAGCCAAGACATGGAATGTGCGCTACGCGACCTATCCAAGTATGACACTGAGATCAACACATTTAAGCCTTGGGAGAATAATGGTACTCGACAAGAAATGTGGGACCATTGCTTACGCTTTCAATGCAACACGAATGCGACACAATGCGACAACAATGACGCTACCAATTTCGACGGTGCCGATCCACCGTGCTGCGTTCACATTCTGAGAGACATGGCGCGTGAGTTTGACCGAGCCATGTGCTATCTTGGATTGGAGTACTTCCCAGCCTATGGTATGTTGTTGGGCCTAACTCGTGCGGATCGTTTGATTCCTTGGACTATAGACAATGACTACATGGTTTCGGAGGAAACCATCATGGCGTTGCATGATCTTTGGTCGTCAGCGAGCCACCTTGAGCACGGGCTTGGGTTCCATTACGATCTCGTCTACCGCCTATGCGTCACACCAAGTTTTGCTTACGGTCGGCTTCGCCGCTGGAAAGTAAACGAAACATCAAGCTGGTATGCGAACAGCGTATACCCATTCGCCGACCTGTTTTATGGTCACGTCGCCAACGAAACTATGTTTGTGGATCAACGACAGTGCTACCACGACGTGACCGCCCTGCGACCGACAGTGCGAATGCCAGTTTACAACGGATCGTTCAGTCTGCAGTTTCCCCGTCACCGCGAGGAGGTAGTCTCCAATGTATTTGGTCTCAAGTGGAGGACACCCGATGCCAAGAAAAAGTCTCACGGCGGCACGCACTGTGGACGCCAACAGGGTGCTAGGCAGATAATGCGTGCGCGCAAATCGGCTCGGGAGCGACAACGTAATGCTCTCTCGGAGGTTAGCTAATATACGGCACATTTGCGAAGCTATGGTTGCCTTTTCTCTTCGGGCTTTTTTACAGTATTTTCGTCATAAGCTGAGTGGAATGGGATGCTACGATCGAGTCGGAACACGAATCTGTCCCAATAAATCATCGACTTCGTGATTGCTATGCCAACTTGTTACTTGAGATAAATATGAACGAAGCTACCCTAGGCTAGTAGAGTGGCTATCAGCTACGATTCGACTAGCTGGTTGGGATGAGAACCAAGAGTCAGGTAGTCTGCGTCCGCGTGTCCGAAAGAAGATGTCAGTCATACCGTGGTCATAAAGGCCCAACAGGTCACATGACTTTCAGCAGACTGCGAGTACCGCGATGACCGAAAAAGACCAAAGGCAACAAAGACCGACCGCTAACCGCGCAATGAAATTTTCAATCGATCGCAGATTTGACCATTGCCTTCCTGTCTTCCCTGCCTAGCTACGGTACGCCTGTGCATGACCGTTTGCTCATCCTCCTTACCTTCAAAAGAACGACCCTTGAAGCTCTCTGACGATCGAAAGCCTCGTTGTAGAAAGAAACGGAACGCAAGCTCTCATTCGTTCATGCCAGCAGAGAGAATCGCCATCACATTATGTCTCCGTCCCAAAGAACATCGAAGGGCACATCCAACACACGCCGGATATTGCTAGTCGCCTCGGTTGTACTGGTATTTGCTATGGCCATTGTAGAGATCCAATGGAGTCTGGAAATTTCGACTGAAGGAAGTTTATCGTTCACACCCGGTCGCAGCTTGGTGGCGCCCATTCTTCCAGCCCTTCCGATGAGGACCACGACGAAGATCCCAAAGGACACATTGGCCATTGCCGACGTTCAAAGCAAGAACAGTGCACCTGTACCCGTGAAATCGACCGAACCGTTTGACTGTTTCCCTCATAACTCGAAAGAGTGGCTCGAAGGTCCACGCATCGGCAACCAGGATGAACCATTAATGAACGATGGCTTTGTCAAGCAAATGACTCTGCAAGTACCCTACATGTTGGCTGAGGCAGGCAAGGCCAAGCCCTATTTGAGTCAATCGATTGCCTTTGAAAACTCGCGATTCTTGGACGATAAGGAAAGTGCAACTAATGCCAAAAGCATACGCTTGTGGACTGTCCGACTCGTCTACCTCAGCATCTTGTATCACCAACACAGTCCAGCGATACCAGAAGTCGAGGCTGTCTATCGTGACGAGACAAACACCCAAAAATGTCTGGCGGAACGCGAAGCGCGTGGTATTGGCCGTTACGACTACGAATGCCCAAAAAAAAGGTTTATCGTTGCTGGCTTTTCCAATAACGGTCTGGGTGCCAACATCCGCTCTGGGGCCGTGACACAGTTCTTGGCCGGCCTTGCGTCGGATCGCATTGTTCTCTTTATCAATAACTCCCCCGTAGGAGATAAGTTCATCACGGCCCCTTGGAAGCTGGCAAGTTGTGACCGACACGACGCGCAGTGTTTCTTTTTACCAACCACGCCGTGTACCCTTACCAACCAAGACTTATCTGATGCATACAGTCTCACACAGCCCGAGCAACGAAAGCTCATAAAACAAGGCAAAAAACCCGATGGACATGAAGACGACAAAGTGTGGTACATGGCAGTTAGCTTGATGCCACCACTGTTTTCCCATAAGGTTACCAGTCCACTGCTGCATAGTTATGCCAAGGGCTTGATTGATGCTGTTCCCGGCAGTGACCCTCGACTGCCCGTGCTAAAGTCAGCCCTGGATCATTTGCTGGAAGAAGACCCGAGGCGGGAAGGAGAATACAATTATGCTGCCTCAAACCACAAGGTAAACCACGCCCTCGGCTTTTACGGCATGCGACCCAATTTAGAATACACCGAAAAGATAAAACACGTGCTCGACGAGATTGTTCCCGAAGGCTTTGACGCCGAAAATTCGTTTGGCTTGCCCATTCGAGGTACGTATCTTCTGAATGAGGGGTTTCGTGTATGCAGTCGTCTCGCTGTTCTCGCTCACCTTATAGCTTCTCCCCCAATTCCTCTACGCAAATAGCCTCGGATAAGTGTCTGGGCGAAAGTGAATGTCTTTCGTTTTACCAGCATATGGAAGCTACCACTGTACTGTGGAAGAGGCACCAGAATGTAACCAACGCAAAGTCAGATCCATCCGTCGTTTTTACCACCGAAGCCAAGGGCATGGTCATGGAACAGGAGCAGTTTGACACGAATGCGACACTCCGAAAGAGCCTTTCCTTTGACTATACATTCTTGACAAATCACAAGGATGTCACTCCTGATACTGGCTTTGTAAAAGACCTTCGCCGCAAGAAGACCAACTTTACTGCGGACGAGTCCATGTTATCGGCCGTCACTTCTCTCAAGTTTCAACTACTGCCACGAGTGTCATTGGGAAATTGCTGTTCCAACTTTCACGTATTATTGGGCGATTTTCTAATGGAAGGCTTGGGTGCGGCCTCGGACAATACTTTTAAATGCTTGCAAGAGTTTGAAGACCCGCGACTCAAGGTGTGCTGCGGGTGGCACAAGCAGTGCAAAAAGGATCGAGCTCAAGCGTTGGCCGTCTTGGCAAACCAAACTGCAGTGCAATGACCACTCTAGGTACTGCTGTAATATAAAGCCCTTTCTACTCTCGAGGTCGATGTTAGCCATACGATAAAGCAAGCGGGTTGCTGCCACTACAGTACAGCAGCTCTATAAATCTAGTAGCTATGGTCCTCCAGCTGCGCTTTTTGGTACCGTCTCGCTAAAAAGCTCCTCGTGGACATCGGGCGATGATCCACCTAGTTAAGGTACTCGTACAGTAGGCAGCTTTCGTTTTCAGGTGTCGTATATGTCTGCCGACGACTACTTCTCGTAGCTACAGTAGTAGTCTATGTACAGTTACTGTTGCCCGTGCTTGCGTAGCAGAACTTTGGTGGCGGGACTGATGGTCGTTCCTATTATTTCTCAAGTGTTTCGCGCTTTTTTTGTCGTCGAACAACAAGCACTTCAAGGCGACGATGATACAGTAGTTACAATAAAAGCAGATCTATATCCTCTGCCATATGCCATGCTTGCTGTTCCTTGCGTAGCTAGCCTTGTCTAACAAAGCCCAATCAAGTTTAGTCTAGTCTAGTCTTAGTATTCAAGCTACGTGCAGTATCCAACAAGACTACATCATGACATCCTCGGAAGCTGATCAAGCCGGCGGCGAAGTCGTGTACGCGTCGGATGGATTGCCCGCCGCTCCAGCAGCGGCAGCAGTCAAGTTTCCCGTTGCCTCGTTCAATGGAACGGCCGTCTTGGAGACGGACAGTTATGTATCACCCGCGGCAGCATTTGAACTGTTTGCGGGAAAGCTCTATCCAGCGCCTCGAGGTGAGGGTGGCAGTAGCAATAGTAGCAATATCAATAATAGTACTGCGACGGCGACACACGAAACACCCTTGGAACGCTTGGGCCGGTTGCAGCGTGAACTGGCGCAACTCGAGCAGGATGTAGGCAGCAGTAGCGCGGGTGGTACTACGAGTGCGCAAACAGAAGACTTGACCGCAGCCGCGTGGAATCAAACAGTGCGAGGCTTGCAGAGTCGATTGCAGGCGAGTTCGGCGGCCATGCAACAGCAACAGGCGCATTTGACTGCCGTCTTGCAACAACCAGTGCAATCAGCTAGTACCACTACTACTAGTACTTATGCAAGTGCAACAACGTTGGCAATGGAAGAACGCTTGCGTCGTTTGGAATCGGCTGTTGGAGGATCCACGTCGTCAGCAGCAACAACGACATGGACGCAACGCTTGAGGAATCTCGAAGAGTTGGCCAACAAGCTGGATGCTACCGCGCTGGAGACGGCCGTCGCCAAAGCCAAGGTCATTCGTCAGGACTTGGAAGCCGCTGCCAAGGCACGCAACAAGTTATTGGCGCGTCAAGGAGGAACCGACGCGCAAAAGATTCAAGACTTGCACGCTGCGCTGCAAGAGTTGCAGGGCATGACGCAGCATTTGCCCGTCTTGACGCGGCGACTGCAAGTTCTTTCGCAGCAGCACACGGACCAAGCCACGTGGGCTATGCGGCTGCAGTCGAGTGAAATAGCGGTCCAACATTTGCAGCAAACTGTCGCAACACTGGAGCAGTCTGCCCAACAACTGCAGGGGGGATGGCAGGTGAATGCCACGCAATTGCAAGCCAATATGAACGAGTTGGATGCGCGTCTCGCCAAGTAATGCTATTATAGTGCAGTCTACAGTGTGCGTTCTCTCTATTCTACCACTGTAGCTAAGTAGTAGCAAGCAAAATGGATCGTACTAGAAAGTATGCGTGTATTGACAACTTGGCTATATCCCGTACGAAACCTACATAGCTGACGGTTTCGTCCTTCCACGTGGAGTGTTTTCGTGACTTTTTGATCCGTTTATTTCGTCGCCGTTCGCTTTCGACCATATCACTCTTCATTCACGCTCTGTATGATACATCGCACTATTGTACTACTCCCCATTCGCCCATCAGTACTGTATACTCCTGCACCATGAACAACCCCTTGTTTTCAGCTCATTCCGACGTCTTGCAGGCTCCAATTCCGAAAAAGAACAAGGAACAAGAGCGTCTCTGGCACGAACTCAAAACTCGTGGCAAAGCGGCGGTGTTGGCGGGGCAATGGCCGGTCGCCCGTCAATTGTACGCCAAGGCTCTCGAGGTGGTGCAAGTAGAGGCTGATGGTTCGGCTGATGGTTCTGCTGATGCTAACAAAGCGCAAGTTGGTGCAGATTTCAAGACTGGCAAGGAACAAGCCGTCGTGTATTCCAACTTGGCACTCTTGCACGGCAAAATGCACGAGTGGGATGCGGCTTTGCGAGACTCCACCAGCGCCGTCGAGGCCGATGCAACCTACGTCAAAGGCTGGTGGCGACTGGGACAAGCGCAAGCTGCGCAAGGGAAGTTTGAGAAAGCAGTTGCCGCCTTGGAAAAGGGACTCGCCTTGGAACCCACCAACAAAGCTCTCACCAAGGAACTGGAAAAGATGTGCGAGCGAAAAGTCGCGGCCAGTGTGGCAGCCCTGGAAAAATCTACCGCCGCGGCTACTGTTACAGCTGCCGCGACAAATAAGTCAACCAGAGCACCGACAACAACCACTAGCAGTAGTGCTGCTAGTGTGAATGCGACGGAACAGGGAGCAAAATCGGTGGAAGGCGTCGATTTTACCACGTCGGAACACGTCAAGGGCTACAAGATTGTCAATGGAAAAAAAACGTCCTACTTTCACAATGAGCTCACGGACCAAGCCAAGGCCTTGATTGGAGACATTGCGCCAAAAAAGTTGGATCCTGTCGTGGGTTCTGCTACCGGTACTGCTACTGGAGAAAAGGGCAAGTCGGTGTGGAACCAAGCCGGCACTTGGGAAGAGAAAAATGTCAGCACATGGGCCATTGAATCCTTGCAGGCACAGTTGGAGGCGACTGTCTTTCAACTTCCCCTCTCGTCACCGGCTCCGGGAGCGAGTGTTACAGTCACCTCTGCCGTGGTGACTGGGCACGCTAGTGTGGCGACGGTGCGAGGCAAAACACGGTTGATTTACGAACTGTCGGCTGTGGTGGACTGGAAATTAGTCGAGCATATCGTGGCGTCGGGAAGTCTAACGTTCCCGGACATTGATGGAACGTGCATGGAGGGAGAACCGTACGACTGCACTGACTTTACCGTTCGGCACGCCGACGATGATACCATTCGACCCGTCTTGGATACGTTTGTGCACCGACAGGGTTTGCGGGACGCCTTGCACGAGAATATTGATGGCTGGGTGCGTCTCTTTCGCGACACGTATTAAAAGAAGCAGGCGGTATTGCGATAGGATTAAAAAGGTAGTAGACAGGCACACTGTAGAGAGAAAATAAGGGGGCGTCCCCATCATGCATTAATAAACATAAAACGTTGGGACCCGACATCTTAAACTAGCTCGGCCATGTCCTCTTTCATCGAGTTGTATTCCATATCTTGCTTCATGGCGGCTACCGAACTACCCAACAGAGGACTAAGGGCTGACAAACTCAAGGTGGTTTCCGACTGGTCCATATCAAATTCTTCCGGGCTCACCTCCCCCTTCAGACACCACCAGAAACCAAACGGGTGGATACGGAACTCGCGCGAATCCTCGGCAGACTTGTAGAGCGCCAACTCGACAGCTTCATCCAACCAACTCATCAAGACGCAAAAAAGCGCCGCTCCCGAGAGACTAAACAACAATTGAATGTCATTCTCCATGAGAACACCCAAAAAGGTATTGGTCAAGTTGCCAAAGCACATGGCTGCCGTGATTCCCACCACCGTCAAGAGTACCACAGACTGAACCACATAGGCCGCCATAAAGAGCGCTTGGTTGCGAGGATCAGTTGGGACACGCTTCAAGTGCATCGACTTGATGAAAAATGTTGAGAGCAAGACGGCAGAGAAACCACCACAGACCAAGTTCTTGGCGTGATCCGGGAGAGCCGCAGTGGCAGCCAAGTACGAGTGTGTCAACAGATTCAAACCCGATCCCATGACGGTGGTACTCAACAAAAGACAGAACTGTCCCACGTTGAAGAAAAAACCCGCGGTACGGTTCACGAGGAGCGCGTGGTCTTCTGCGAGCGTATCCGAGTCATCCACATACAGCAACTTGATGCAAAAGAACATCAAGCAAGCAGCACCAATATAGGAATAGTGTTCAAAGGTCGGCGTCTGGTACTCAAAGAATTCACTGGCAACCACCACAATGCTTTGTAGCAGGAAACCCAGCAAGAGGATAAATAGAACACCGCGCTTGGAGCATGCCGCTGTGGAAAGAGATATAAAACAAAATGCGGTGGTCAGAGAATGATACGATACACAATGCAGCAGTAACCGCAACGGCAACAACAAGAACAACCACTGCGACATCGTTTAGAGAACGCACCATGAAAGTCATTGGCCAAAAAGGCCCGCGGCACACGCAAGGACAAGAGGATCCCACCCAAAAAGAGAGCCCAACGGTACTCCCAATCCGCATCAAAGTAAAAGATTCCGACACACCACACCACCGTCTCTGCCAGTGTCATGAGGACATTTAAGAGCGCATACGCCAAGACGTATTGTGTTAGAGGATTTTCCGATCCTCGGTTGGTGACAGCGACACGAATGTGCAAATAGCAGTGCAAGCCCGCGACAAAGGCAGCCATCATCATTATGCGGGTGCCGTCCGTGGTATTAATGGGCGCTTGGACGGACAATGAGGCAAAGAGCACGGCAAAACAGGTAAATAAGGTTTCCACGACGGCCGACAAGTCTGTCGTATCAAACCTGGTGGAATAACTCGCTTCCTTGCTCCAAACGTTCCAAAAGACGGCAAAGTAGAGCAAACTGCTAATACTATCGTCCGACAATAAGGCTGATGAGCTCTGTTGGCTAATGGCCACACCGACGCGCGTAAAGGCTGTGACAATCACGAGATTGAAAAAAAGATCCGACAAGCTAATGGCTTCGCGAATGCGCGCCGTTCGCTGCAGGGTATTGGAGACTCCCGGTAAGATGGCAGGAGCCCGCCACATGCCACCTTCGTACCAGTTCTTGTCGGCGTACTTTTGCATTTCCACGAGAGGTACAGATTCGGTTCTGGTTCGTCGGAGTTCATTGGCCAGCTTGACGAGTGAGTGAAAGAGTTTGCGTTTTCCGGCCTTTTCTTCCGAGATTTGTTCCTTGGCTTTAAGGAGTTGTTCTTCTGTTGTCATGGAAGATATGGACTTTTTCTTGGTGCCGCTCTTTGTTTTCTTGGCCGAGTTACCAGATCGCTGGGCCGTATCATCGTCGGCGGTCTTGGCCTTGGCGGGTGTCTTTTGGGGGGTAATGCCTGCGATAACGCGGGCTTGCGAGACGATCCGGTCAGGGGTGGAAGGCTCCGGGGTCTTTGTTTTCTGTGAGTCGGTAGAGAGAGTCCAGGAATGAGTGCGATGTTTCCGGAAGAATCGAAAAGAATGTGCAACACACGCAAAAATAAGCAAGGATTTTAGAATTGCGAGCCATCGAAAGCGGATTCGATGCAACGAGAGAGACTCGTTCTAGTATGGACCACCACAGTGTTCACGATAGAAATGGACCCTCCAGCAGCGGCAGGGTCTCTCATCGAACGGATCGAATCTTTGTCTATGGCACCTCATACCTCATTCTCTCGCAAGAACGTACCGACGGCGAATTTCTCGACAAGCGATCTTTAAAGGCCTTCATAGTGGTGGTGGAACTGTTGGCGCTAGTGCTAGCTAGAGACCGCAAGGGTAAGGAGCTGCAAGAGAGTGAATGAAGGACGGTGTGTCTACTAACCCGTATTGTGAAGTACTGCAGTGAACTGTGAAGTGTCTTTGTTGTGTCGTTGTTGTCAGTCGTCTCGAGAAGGCGACGAAACAATCATGGCGGGAAGAGGCGCTGACGCTGACCGTGACCGGCGCGTTCTTGTTTTGTAAATAGCAAATCGTAACGGCTTTCTTTTAACGACTCTCCCAGAAGATACCTTTTTGATTCATTTTTCATTTTTCATTTTCTCGTCCGCAATGGCGACCACTTTGCGCTGCGCTCGCAAGTGCTCCTTCTACCAGTACCTACCAACTACCAATCCTACAACAAGAAGAGGGATTTCAAAAAAAAACAAGCCGCCAAGTCGGAGCGTGAAGAATATGTGACACTTGCGGGCCACCCTTGAGCGCCTTCAAATCGCGGCTACACTCTGCTGCTGCTATCCGAACGTCGTCGGCATTGTGCGAATCAGCGGCCAAACATAATCAAAACCCTAATGGAGGGAGTATTGGGTATTGGGTAACGATTGACTTTGATCCAGCAAGCAGCAAGCAACCCGATCTGCGGGGAACCAACAATTTCGTATATTTTACTTCGAGTTCAGGCGGCTAAGTAGTAAGAACACCACAGCGGTCCGTCAATTCTAGTATCTCTGTATATATGATGTAGTATATCATAAAATGCTTTATCTTTATAACAATCTGTTCATTGGAATACAAGGTCAAACAGAAAGTGAAAAGCTGAAACCACTCAGTTGCTGGCTTCCTTTTCGGATATTGGGCAGTGCCCCTTTTCACTGGAACACGTCTATCGAAAGGACAACAAGGTGGCGGTCGGTACGTTGTTGACCGGATCAGGACTAGCACGCATAGTCATTGCACTATCTAACAAGTTACGTCTTCCTTCGTTGATCCTCCAGGTCTCGCCGACGAAGCAATGGATAGCCGGAGGGGCTGGTTCACAACGTCAAACGACGATCATCACGAAGCAACAACAGCATGGTGATATAAGAAGTGTCTTTTAGTCCTTTTCTCGCGTCCTGGCTGATAGTACATTTACTTAAGTCTCATCCATACAGCATAGTCATTCCTCTGCTCGTAGACTAGTTGGCTCGGACTGCTTTCACCATGATCTAGCTTGTACCGGAAACGAACCGACATTCTAGAAGTGGGTCGTACCAGTCTATAGTTGGCTACTACTAATAGATGCTACAAACGTAATTATAAACACTTCCTTGTGGGAGGCTCTATGAGGCTCTCATGAAGTACGACTCGGCAACGTCAACTTACAATAGCGTACCAGGTACATCGTACTGGTAACCAGTACAGCCTATCATGCACGAACAAGAGTTCGGGTTCTTCATGATCCTGCCCAAAGTATGGATAATAGTTTCGACGGCTCGTGGTTTTTGGTTCGTTACGGCGGCCTTCCGGTATTCGTCTTGCCTTTTTTGTTTATTGTTTTTTGTCATTTTGCCGCTTTAGTATAGCTATTAAAGTACGCAATGGCAGAAACGAAGGCTCGTACAGTTCCTTCTTCGAATACCACTTGCTTAAAAAAGAGGCCTTTTCGAGGTGGCAGCCTCGGAGGTGTTCGGGTTGCGGAGAAATACTGTACCAGTAAACCAGTACATTTCTTCCTCGGTCCCACGACGACGTATTACCTTCCTCACATTTCCTCTCTCTGCAATTTAAGCAAGCCTTTTTCCAAATAAACAATATGCGCTTCACTTCCTTCACTCTCTCTTTTCTCTTGGCGGTTGCCTCCACCACAACGGTTGTTGGCAGAGAGAACCAGATCGTTCAAAGCAAGCTTCGTCGTCCTCAGCTAGCAAAGAATGAGCCGAATCAGCTGTTACCAAAGGTAAAAAATTGTTGCAAACAAGAAAGAAGATGTCAAACACTGCAAAAGTCATGGTCGGCTAACCCCCTTGCGCTTGCAATTACTGTTCACGCAGGGAGCGGGAGTCGCAAACCTTCGTGGGTTTAGCCGCAAGCTCGACAGCGACGAAGATGGCGTCGAATCTGCTGACGACAAATCGGAGGACGGTCTTGAGTCTGTTGACGACAGTGCTGACAGTGATGAGGCCGATCGTCGTCGTCTTCTCGACAGCGACGAAGATGGCGTCGAATCTGCTGACGACTCGGAGGACGGTCTTGAGTCTGTTGACGACAGTGCTGACAGAGATGAGGCCGACAGCGACGAAGATGGCGTCGAATCTGCTGACGACAAATCGGAGGACGGTCTAGAGTCTGTTGACGACAGTGCTGACAGTGATGAGGCCGATCGCCATCGTCTTCTTGACAGCGACGAAAATGGCGTCGAATCTGCTGACGACTCGGAGGACGGTCTTGAGTCTGTTGACGACAGTGCCGACAGTGCCGACAGTGATGAGGCCGATCGTCGCGTCTAAGTCTAGCATGAGACGGAAAATAGTACTCCGGGTTGCCTTATACCCTCACCATCGATAACGTATGACGTACAAGAAACTCATCATAGAGGATTACGACTACTACCACCCCTACTAGTAGTACTACTACAAGCAATGCAGCGTATTTTTTACCTTTAGCTGGCGGCGCTAGTGTTCGACTTTGCTAGCTACCGAGCTATTACAAGTACGAGTACTGTATCAGGTACCTGGTATAATATCCACCGGTTTCGTAGCTTCCTACATGTATGATACTGTAGCTACTTCTACAGTAGTCTAGTCTATCGTACGTCGTATCGTAGACACATCAAATAATCGCTCCGAATTTCGAAATGGCGCGAAACGGACAACCACCGAAAACCAAAAAGCCATTAACATAATAAGACGAACACACATACAACGACGACCATAAACGACCAAGTTACAACCGACTGGTTGTTGTGAGAGACTACAGTACCATCATGGAGGCACTCTTGGATGCGGTAGATGCTTTGCTCGCGAATGGTGCAGAGCCAGTCCGACCCGACTTGGAGATAACTGAAGAAGAAGGCGTCTCGGGCGGCATTCACACGCACTTGCAGCTGCGGGTGACGGAAAAAGGCAAGGGATGGTTTGCTACCAAACAGATTCCTGCAGGCGCACGCTTGATACTCGCCAAGCCCATCGCCATGATTATGGCTTCTGAAGAAGACGAAGATGCTATGGAGGAAGAAGACGAGGAGGAGAAGGACGACGACGAAGATGAAGAGCGAGAACCTCGAATCAACGAATTACTCTTGTTGCGCATTCTGGATCGACTCCAGACCGAGCCCAATCTATGGAATGATACTATATCTACGCTATTTCCGCGGGATGATGCGGATCTCAGTAAACTGCCGGCGTGGGTATGTGAGGACGACGAAGTGTTCATCCAGGTGGAAACTGCCATAGCAAAACTGGACGAGATACCCCAACTGGCAGGACAATCCAAGTCGATATCCAAACGCCTCCCTCTCATTATTCGCTACAATATTCTATCGGTGGAAACGTGTCCCGAGATGCTGAGTTATCCTGGGCCTGGTGGCCATGCTGCCTTGTCGGGTGTCGGCCTTTACCACTTGCCGTCGTTTTTCAACCATTCGTCCCGACCCAACTGTTCACGATGGGCTGTTGGTGATGTCATGGGCGTGGTTACCAATCAAGATATTCCTGCTGGAACTGAAGCTTGTATTAGTTACATTGAGCACGATGTTCTATGCGAAAGTCCTTTTCGAAGAAATAGCATGTTGCGAATGGATTTCACCGACAGTATCGGCGAAAAAGAGACTGTGGCTAGTTACGACGAAGAGGAAGGGCCGACTTTTCCTGTGGTTGACCCTGATGTGCAAAATGAGCTCATGGAGATGGATCCCTTTGAACGACTGTCGGCTATTGAAGAATTGATGCAACAGGCAGCTGGTGCCAAGCCGCCAGAAGAGGGTGAAAGCGGGCAGGCCGACGATGGAATGGACGCGGATGGAACAGCTTGGTTCCAATGTGACTTGCAAAATCTTCGTATCCTGAAAGCGATTACGCTGGATGCCTTGGGCAAGTCAAACGAAGCACTCGCTCTGTGGGAAGAGTCGGTCGCCTTTACCGAAACGATGCTTCCACCTGCCGACGAGAGTTCTGTTGTGATGCGCGTCCAAGCGGCTCTCTGTGCCTTGCACATTGGTGGTACTGGCAAGGCGCAAGGACATGCTGCGATGGCTCTGCAAACCCACAATCTTTTATTTGGAGGTGGCGTAAAGCTATTTCGACGTCGTTTCGCGAAAGATTTACGACTTTCTTTCCGATCAACAACAGCTGGCGTCGATTCTCCCGCGAACGTCTTGTGGCCGTTGTCGCCATGATTCTACTCTAGGTTTCACTTTGAAAAGCATTTCGAGCAAGTCATCATAAAAGCCGTTATGTATTACTGTATATGGTAGCCTACGTCGACTCCGTGCGCCATGAACACCGACTACTGGTTAACCACTGCGGCTTTGAGGCGAAGTTGGGAAATGGCTGTCGTTTCCGTGGCAGTCTTGCTTCCATCTGGATGCGTAACCGTACGAGTGGTAACGGTCGTCACAGTTCCATCGGGATTGACAGTCTTTTCTTGGATCTCCTGTGGTGCTACCGCATTTGATGCAGCCACGGCAGCCATAGGTGTACCACGTTCCATATTTTGAACTAGAGGAAGTGGCTCATCGCGAAGGATCTTGTCAAAAGCGGGACACTTTAGATGGAGAAGTATGGCGATGTGAGTAAAGGGTGATTTGGCGGAGCCAGCCGCGTCAAGAGAGCAACGTACCGGTGGGGGTGCCATGCAACATCCACAACGGGGACAAACTTGCAAGCAGGGGCAGCAGATAGTGCATACGGGCTCGGGAACAAACTCGTCGGAACAGGGAAAGCCTGCTACAGTATAGTAGCAGAGGCACTGACTGGCGCAGGCGCAGATTGATGTGGGCCAGGCGAGTCCTAAATCACAGCAAAAACAGCCGATTTTGCAACATTCCCCGCGATTCTCATCGGTAGTGCAGCCGCACCCTTTGTCTGGCGTGTTGAGTGCAAGGCAGCACGAATGACGGAGACAGAGGCAGTCCATACCTCCCTTGCCGAATAAGAGTGGGTTAGTGCAATCACAGGCATCGTAGCAGCATAGGAACGCACAACTCATGCAGCGGCCCGTGTCAGCGGTTTCATTTTATACTACGACCATTGTTTAATACTACTTTGTTCTCGGGTACTCGTGTATTATAGAATGAAGTATATTGATACCGGAAGAGATCAATGCTCACAGCGTAAAGGTTGAGACAAGAGAAGGTTACGTATTCAGAAGTCAAGACAAATATTTTGTAAAAGTTTGCTTCTCAAAAGGCACACTCGACAAAGATCTCAGGTCACCTATATTTCACACAATGGTTCGGTTCGGTTCGCATGCCGTACAGTAGTAAGTGGGCTCATCAATCGTCACCTAACAAAGATAGAATGCCTTCAGTATGCTCTTCGGAGGCTTTTCAATGCTAATGGATCCAACATTTATAGCGTTATGAGGGTTTCGAGTAGTAAGGTGGGGCCACAAAAGGTACGGCCATGAAAAGATGACGCGCACGGCCGTGGAAAGACAATGATATGCAGGGGTTCAAATGTTTCAGAGCAAGAAGAAAAGTAGAAAGATCCTCTTGCTAACAACTATCCAATAGTCGATCCAATCGGCTTTGGTATAGTCTTTCTACAGGAACGAAAAGTCGTTCAAGACACCCGTTGTGTCACGGGGACGACTACCACCCCCGTAGGTGGCGCGAGCCTTTTTGGAGCGGCCACCGCGCTTGGGCAGCTGGGGGTTGCGCTTCTTGGTGGTGGCGAGGGGACTGTCCGTGAGGCACGATGAGTCTTGCGAAAAGTCACTATAGTCCGTCGACGAAAAAGCTTGGAAAGTACCCTTGTCACAAGGAGTGACGCAGGACTGCTTGGTCTTGCTAGCGGGAACGAGGATCACATTGTCCAAAAGGTCGTCAGTGCACGTTTTGGTGGCTTGAACGCCCACAAGCGTGAGCGGCATGAACGGTGACTTGCTTTCCGGGCTAAAGAGGTGCTTGGAGCTACTGGTAGTCGAAGCTTTTTTGGTGTAAGACGAGCTGATATTTTGCTTGGACTTGTCCTTCTTGGGGACGGACTTGGATCGTTTCGAATCCATCTTGTTCTGGGTGATTTCGTGACTGTCTTTCGACTGCGGCCCCTTATCCACGGTCTTGTTCTTGGCGTTTTTCTTGGTCACTTGAGAGGCAGGAGGAGCAGCCTTTTGTGACGAAGTCTTGGTGGCCGTGAGAGACTGCACAACCACAAGGCTGTCGTCCACCAAGGTCTTGGCCAACAACTCTCCAAAGAGTGTCTCGACCAGTTTGGTGACGGGATGCTTGAGAAATGGAAGTGAAGACTCGACCAGATCGGACCGAGCCTTGTCGAAAGTGGCCATGGTCATCTCGGCGATTTGGCTGACCTTAGCAACGGTACCTTCCACAGCCTTGATCATCTTGTCGAGAACTTGCTTCTTGGAGTCTAGTTCTTGGATACGCTCGGAATGCAAGTTATCAGCGTCGGCCAAGCGTTCGTTGTGTCGACGCTCAGTCAGGACGTGCAACTGCTTCATCTCGACAAGGCAAGCGTTCATCTCGGCCTTGACAAGAGCCTTGGCGTGGTCTTCCGACACATTTACAGTGGGCCCACTGCCAGTCTGCTGCGAAGACGTTTCCTTGGACGACGCAACCGACAAGCTGGCAGTGGAAAGGGTACTGTTGTTCCAGCTGCGCTGGTGCATGATCGGCAACTTGGAAAGACCGCCCGAGGACCCCGCACCGCCAGTCGCGTGATTGCGACGATTGCTGCTGCTGTTGCTACCATGGGAAGAGTAGGAGCCTTGGGAGAGAGCAGGCGGCTGTGTCATGCCTAGCTGTGGAGCAGTCGACGGCTGACTCTTCTTCCAGCTGGAAGATTCAAATCCTTTCTTGCCGGAAGAAGCATTGCTGGCACCAACCGAAGGAGCAAATGAGACTTGCGTTTGAGAGGAATGGCTGCGTTTGTTGTTGCTGTTGTTGGAGGAAACAGCCGAAAGATTCGTCGCGACAGAGCCACAGCTCGACGCGGACTTTTGGAACGAGCCTTGCGAAAGAAGATACGATCCAGTGCGACTGGGCCCACGATTCGAGACAACAAAATTCTCTTGGAGTGGAGGAGGAAAGTTACCAAGCGCCACGGACTTTTGGGGTTCTTGATTGGATGTATGCTGCGTCGAAGCCACGCTTGCAAAGTCCTGCGACAATGGGGCGGAAAGCTGAGACATTTCAGGAGGGCTTCGATCCCAGCCGGTAATGGTGAGAGTGGATACCGCCGCTGGGAAAGACTGCTGGTTCTCCTTGTTGGTGTTGGAAAAGCTTGGGAATTGCGTTTCCGTTGGACGCCGTTCCTGTCCACGGCGATGCTTGGGCCCAACAGAGACGGCACGGCGACGGTTCGTGACACTACTAGAAGCAAGCAAGCTCTCCGATTGATGACGCTGAGAAGCACTACCTGTACTACTTCGAATACGGGGGTCAGCAACACGTCGCGACGGTGTCAACGACGAGGACGTTCGTGTCGCGCGTCCACGCGTTTCCTTGCGATCCGATCGATGCTTTGCTTCTGTCATCTTTTTGACCGGAAATTGCGCGTTACGAGCGTACGCAGAACCGAACATAGCTTTATATTCGATAATGGGGGTGACGAGACTCTTGGTGTGCAAACAAGACAGGTAGGGAGACCGCAACACAGCAATAGAGACTTTGTTGTTGTTAGACAACTCTTTGTGGAAGAATGAGAGATGACAGAAGAAAATGGCTGGGTTCTAGTACTAATTTTACGTAGAAACGCGTAGAAAAACGGATCGATAAATTTTAAATCCGCACTTTGTTCGATCTACTCGAGCGATCTATCAAGCTAGATGTATGTGATCGTCACGCAGTCTAGCTACTACTACTAGTAGAGTAGCAAGATTTGTGCGCTAGCTACTACTGTAGCAGTAGAGAGTTACATTTGGGTAGAAAGAAGCTGTTCATGCAATTGGGACATATAAATAAGAACACCACTAAGTAATAGTCTTTTGA
>Ga0307981_1001491_pt1 | contig 20735 bp, 22 predicted proteins | sample OrgLakmetagen987_FD_201849 | JGI IMG/M metagenome (GOLD analysis project Ga0307981, IMG submission 201849) | Saline water microbial communities from Organic Lake, Antarctica - #987 | ecosystem: Environmental > Aquatic > Non-marine Saline and Alkaline > Saline | place: Antarctica: Organic Lake... | reverse complement strand
AGATCGTTGAAAACGCCCGATGCGCAATTCGGGCGCCGATCACCTATGGGCATCCAAAAGCAAAGGGCCTTCAAACATCGCCCCACGCGCCAAAACAGGGGCTTCATGAATAATTGCGGCTAAGTGGGTCCAGCTTGTCATAGTGCGGCTCGTAGGCGTTGAACGCGCCCAACGCACCCAGATAGGTGGGCCAGCCGACCAGCGCCGTATCACCGGGCGACAGGAACAGTTTACCCAAATAATCAAGCGCTTGCTGAGAGCCAGAGGTAATCAGGATGTTGTCAGGCGTTGCGGGAATGCCGATCGCCTGCATTTGCCCTGCCAGCCAAACACGCAGCGGCCGATGTCCTTCGCTGGTTGAGTATTGCAAACCTTGTGCGGCCAAAGGGCCATTCAAAGCGTCGGCAAATGCCTTGGCAAATTCTGTCTTTGGAAACAGCTCAGGGTCAGGAATGCCGCCTGCAAAAGAAATGATATCAGGCTGGTCCAGCAGCTTTAACAGTTCGCGAATTTCAGACGCTTTCATGCGTGTGGCACGTGTGGCGAAAATTTCCTTCAAAGATATCACGCATCCCCCCATGACAATTTCAGGCACTTTGGCGCGGACAATTTTTTAAGTCAACATATATGACCTAGTGGGGCGCAAACAAAAAGACCCGAGGCGCATGCCCCGGGTCCGGTCCTACATTTTCAAGCAAATCTTAGTTTACAGATTTGGCATCAACGACATCTTTACCGACAGCCTTTGTGCTGCCTGCAATCTGGATTTGTCGCGGCTTCAGCGCCTCTGGCACCTGGCGTTCCAGATCAATGTGCAGCATCCCGTCTGAATGGGCGGCCCCGGTCACTTGGACATGATCCGCCAAGTGGAAGCGCCGCTCAAAGGCACGGGTTGCTATGCCCCGGTGCAGATAGCTTTTTGTGGAATCTTCATCGGCTTTACGCGCCGATACAATCAAGGATTTCTCGCGAACCTCGACACTTAGATCCGCATCGGAAAAGCCGGCAACTGCGATGGTGATGCGGTAAGCATCATCGGCCAGTTTCTCGATATTATACGGGGGATAGCTTGGCTGAGCGACGTCATTTGTCAAAACGCGGTCCATCAAATTGGCGATCTGGTCAAAGCCAACGGTAGAGCGGTGAAGCGGTGCAAAATCAAAATTACGCATAGGTGTTCATCCTCGTTTGAGCGATTTACATGTCCGGACCTTCCATCATGGACAGGCCCTGTTTCGTCTCGAAACCCTATTCAGGCATTCCGGTGAAACAGATGTGGGGATGAATAAATGCTGTTTCAAGAGGTTTTAAAGCAGACAATCACAACAGCTTTTTGCACTAGGGTTTTACGAATTTTGCACCCGTCGTGCGCCGGCGATCTTGTGCCAGCACCCGTTTACGCTCGATCCCGGGGGCCTGAAAAACCCCTTTGCCTGCGACCAGTTCTGCCTGAAGCAGCGCCAAAGGACTGCCAAGTGCAGTCCCCAGGGAAACTTGTTGGCCGTCAACCTGTGCTTTGGCCGACACGACAGAAACGATCTGTGGCACGCCATTTTCAAAGGTAAAGATCGGCGCACCGCTGGACCCGAAATCGACCGAACAGGTGGTGACCAAGACACCTTCCTGACGGGCAAGAACACTGCAAACCTCTTGCAGCGAGGGCGCTTCCGAGCGGTCCTTGGCATAGCTGACCACGCCTAGACGGTCGCCGCGACGCGGGCGGGCAGCCGTTTCAAAAGGTGTGATGGTCGTGTTCTGGATCGGACGGTCCAGCTCTAAAAGTGCCAGATCATTGCGCACTCGGTCAGAAGAGACCGCACCGTCATATACGTAATCTGGATGAACGACAGCGCGGCGCACTTTTCGGTAGGCACCGGCACGCCCATTGCGCCATCCGGCAAGAAACTCCACTTCACCATGATCAATGCGCAGTTTCGTTGTTTGGTCAAACAGGCAATGCGCGGCGGTCAGAACCAGACGCGGCGCGATCAACGCGCCCGTGCAAAAGCCCATTCCTGCGATGTCCAGTCGGCCCACGGCTTCCCAATCGCGCGCATCAACGCCAGTATCCAGACGCTTAAGGTTTGCATCTTGCGCAAATCCCGCTGTTGCGACGGTAAGCGACATGATTAAAAGGGTAACCCAACGGCGCACGGCAAGGCTCCCTACCTTTGGAATTTTCGAAGTATGAGCCGTTTCATTAACCGCGAGATAAGGCAGAATTAGGGCAACACCCTTAACGAAGGCGGGGAATTTCAGGCTTTGCAGGAAATTCACCCCGCAACGCCGGGGGTTTTGGCCCCCCTGATGCCCAATCCAGCAACTCGACTGTGTGCACAACCGGAATGCCAGCCGCCGAACCGATCTGCATCATGCAACCGATATTTCCGGAGGCGATAACGTCAGGGTTCTTGGCCTGCAACGTCTTGATCTTACGATCTTTCAGCTGCTTCGAGATTTCGGGCTGCATAAGGTTATACGTCCCGGCAGACCCGCAACACAGATGCGAATCCGCAGGTTCGACAACGGTAAACCCTGCCTTCTTTAGCAGGTCCTTGGGATAGGTCTTGATCTGCTGGCCATGTTGCAGCGAACAAGCCGCGTGATAGGCGACAATCATCGTTTCCGTTTCTGGCAAAACCGCGGGCTCAGGCACTTCAAGCTCCATCAAGACTTCGGACACATCGCGTGCAATCGCGGATACCCGGGCGGCATCGGCAGCCAACGGATCATTGCGGAACATATGCCCATAATCCTTGACGGTGGTGCCGCAACCCGACGTGTTGATCACAATAGCGTCCAGCCCCTGCCCATCAATCTCTGCACACCACGCCTTGATATTCTTGGCGGCGGTTGCGTGGCTTTCGGTGGTCTTGCCCATGTGATGGGTCAACGCACCACAACAGCCTGCCCCTTGCGCAACAACAACCTCGCAGCCCAAGCGGGTCAACACACGGATGGTGGCATCATTGATGTCCGTATTCAGCGCCTTTTGCGCACAGCCTGTCATCAGGGCCACACGCTTTTTACGCGCCCCTTGGGGGGCAAAGCTTTGCGGATCATCATTGCGGCTGACCGGCGGGATCGTCTTTGGTGCCATTTCAAGCATTGCACGCAGCCGCGCATCGGGCATCAACCGGGCAAAGGGCCGCCCAATCTTGGCCCCTAAAAGCGCGACTCGGAAGCGGGTCGGATAGGGCAGGATGCGCGCCAATATCCACCGCAGGGCACGGTCGCTGAAAGGGCGTTTGTAGCGCTGTTCGATATAGTCACGCGCATGGTCGACCAGATGCATATAATGCACGCCTGACGGGCAGGTCGTCATGCACGCAAGGCACGACAGGCAGCGGTCGATATGCTTGACCGTCTTGGCATCCGGGTCGCGGTCGTTTTCCAGCATATCCTTGATCAGATAAATGCGCCCTCGCGGGCTGTCCAACTCATCACCAAGCACCTGATATGTCGGACATGTCGCCGTGCAGAACCCGCAATGCACACAGGCGCGCAAAATCTCGTTGCTGCGTTTTATCGCGGGGCTTTTAAGCTGCTCTGGTGAGAATATAGTTTGCATGGATACTCCGGCTTTTGAGGGTCTTTGACCCTAAGCGTCTGAAATTTTCAGGTGGTGATATAGCTGGCCCAAATCAGGCCGAACCAGGGGATCGTTGTGGCCATAGACCCAAAAACAGCGGTCCATCGCCGCATGAGAATGCCTGGATCGGCGCGGCGGAGCGCTTGAGTGCCAAAGGCCAACACACCGATCCATCCCAGCCAGATAAACATGATCCCCACACCCGTGTTGACCACATCAGCGCCCCAGCGTCGCGCCACCCCATAGCGGATTGCCAGTGCTATCGCGGCACAGGAAAAAGCAAAAAACGCCAGCCGCCGCGCGCCCTTGGCCGAAGGGGCCCTTTGCGTCAGAAAGCGAAAAATAAGCGGACCAACCCCGAAAATAATCAAGAAGATCATAATCAGCATCATGCTGCTTGCTCCATCAGGCCTGCGTTGAAAATGCCTTTGGGGTCAAATTGGGCGCGCAAGCCTGCCGTGAGGCGCGCAACACCTGCGGTTTCTGGATGGAACATCCAGAGGCGCGCTTTGGTCTGGACGTCTGCGCGCACCAGCGTCGCGTGGCCATCAAACAGACCCAAGGCGCTTCTAAGATCGTGATCGGGTGCTGCCCGCAACCATATCAGCCCCCCCGCCCAGTCGTAAAACCACTCCTGTGCGCCAGAACCTGCGGCAAGCGCCGGACCGTCGGACGGCTTGCATGAGACACGCCAAATATCGCCCTCTTGGTTCTGGAAAGCTGCGACGTCTCTTGTCTTGTGCCACATATCTTCGGACGCTTTCGCTGTGTGAACATCCATTTCGGCACCCGTTGTTGCCAACAGATCCCGAAGCCTGCCCAAGCGGTACGCGACAGAGGTTTCAAAACCTTCAATCCGCAACATTGTTTTCTGATCGGTTGGGCTGTGGGCGGCACCTGTTACCTCAAAGGGGCTACACAGCGCTTGGGACAGTGCCGCGATGCCATGGGCGTCATTCAATCCGTGCAACACCAGCGTCGCTTGTGTTTCAGGACGGGGTAATACTTTCAGCGACACCTCGCTCAAGACGCCAAGCGTGCCATAAGACCCTGCCATCAGCTTGACCAGATCATAGCCGGTGACGTTCTTCATCACCCGCCCACCGTTTTTGATCACGGCTCCGCGACCGTCGACAAAGCGTACACCAAGCAAGAAATCTCTCGCTGCGCCGACCGAGATGCGTCGCGGTCCGCTCACATTTGCGGCCATGACCCCGCCAATCGTAGGCTCGCCTGTGGTCCCTAGCAGCTTGCGATGATCCATTGGCTCGAACGCCAACCGCTGGTTTTCCTTTGCCAATGCCGCTTCAATATCTGCGACTGGCGTGCCCGCTTGTGCGACAACGGTCAGCGCGCCCGGTTCGTAAAGCGTGATCCCATTCAAGCCCGCCACTGACAGGACATCGCCCGCAGCAGGCACCCCGCGTGTGCCACCACCTTGGACTGCCACGGGCCCACGTGCAGCTTTTACTGCGTCAACAAGCGCTTCTTCTGAGGTGATGCCCATTCTTCTCTGGCTCCTAAATATCCAAATCCAACCGCTTGCCCAGCAAGCTGCGGCAAGCGATCAGCCTACTCGGCCGCCAGCTTTATCGTGCGGCGGCTTTCAGATGCATCCAGCGGAAATACCTTGGCAGGGTTCAGCAACCATGCAGGGTCAAACACGTCCTTCACCCCCATCTGAGCGTTCAGATCGTCGGCGGCGTATTGCACATGCATCAGGTCGCGCTTTTCGATGCCCACACCATGCTCTCCGGTCAGGCAACCGCCCACCTCGACGCACAGCTTCAAAACCTCGGCACCGAATTCTTCGCAAAGCTCAAGATCTCCGGGCTTGTTGGCATCAAACAGGATCAACGGGTGCATATTGCCGTCGCCTGCGTGGAAGACATTGCCGACCTTGAGGCCGTAGTGATCGCTCATCTCACCGATCCGCTTGAGCACATACGGCAAGGAGGACACCGGGATCGTCCCATCCAGACACATGTAATCGTTGATCTGCCCCATTGCACCAAAGGCGGATTTGCGACCTAGCCAGATCTTGGCGCTTTCCTCGGCTGATTTGGATTGGCGCAGCTCGACCGGATTGTGCCGCTGCGCGATCTCCGAGATCAGTTCGAGCTGGTGGTCAATCTCGGCGTCAGAGCCTTCGACTTCAACGATCAACAGCGCTTCGCACATGGGGTAGCCCGCTTTGGCAAAGGCCTCGGTCGCTTCGATGCAGGGGCGGTCCATGAATTCGATCGCGACGGGCAACACACCCGCTTTGATGATGTCAGACACACAGGCACCCGCGACTTCGTTATCGTCAAAGCCGATCAGCACGGGCCGCGCGCCTTCGGGCTTGTGCAGAATGCGCAAGGTCGCTTCGGTCACCACACCCAGCTGGCCTTCCGAGCCGCATATCAGGCCCAGCAAATCCAGCCCTCCGGCATCCAGATGCCCGCCGCCGACGTCAACAATCTCGCCGTCCATCAGCACCATCTTGACGCCCATCAGGTTGTTCGTGGTCACCCCGTATTTCAAGCAATGCGCCCCGCCAGAGTTCATTGCGATATTGCCCGCAATCGCGCAAGCCAGCTGGCTGGATGGATCAGGGGCATAGAAAAACCCGTTCTCCTCGACGGCACCCGTAACGCTCAGGTTCGTCCGCCCAGTCTGCACGCGGATGATTCGGTTTTCATAATCCGTCTCGATGACGTCATTCATCCGCGCCACCCCAAGGATCACAGAATCTGCTGTCGGCAGCGCGCCCCCTGCCAGCGAGGTGCCTGAACCGCGCGGGACCACAGGCACGCCCTCCTCAAAGCAGATGCGCAGCACATCAGACACTTCCTGCGTCGTCGATGGCAGAACTGCAACCATCGGCGGACACTTATAGGCGGTTAGCGCGTCGCATTCATAAGCACGGGTTTCGTGCTCGTCGAATATCACGGCATCTGTGGGCAACACGCCTTGCAAGCGTTCAACCACCCGCGCTTTGCGAGCGATGATTGCTGGGTTGGGAACAGGCATTTCCATGGTGGTCCTCCAATTTGGTAAAATAATATGACCAATTTACCCCATTGGCAAGTCGGAACAGTCCAGCGTATGCAGCAACTTATGAATTGGATGGACCGCATCGCCCTGTTTGGGCCCCTAGATTTCGCAGCGGTGGCTGCCATTTTCATTCCTTGGTTTGTCCTTGGCTGGCTGATCGAGAATGCCGGGACCAAGCGGCCATCCGTATCTCAGCTCATGGCGCAATACCGCCGCGACTGGATGGTGCAGATGATTACACGACAGCCGCGCATATTCGATGCCCAGATTTTAAGCACCTTACGGCAAAGCACCGCATTCTTTGCGTCAACCAGTGTGATTGCTTTGGGCGGAACGTTGGCACTTATGGGCAATTCCGAAACGCTTGCCACCGTGGTCGAGGATTTGGCCATGACTGACAGACCCACAATTGTGTGGGAGATCAAAATGCTTTTGCCACTGTTCTTTCTGACCAACGGGTTCTTGAAATTCGTCTGGTCAAACCGTCTGTTCGGCTACTGTTCGGTTGTGATGGCAGCGGTTCCCAACGACGTCGATGACCCCCGCGCCCTCAAGCTGGCATCGAAGGCGGCCGAGATAAATATTACTGCGGCACGTGGATTCAACCGGGGGCTGCGATCCTTGTATTTTGCTTTGGCAAGCCTTGCATGGTTGATCGCGCCACATGCGTTGGCTTTTGCCGCAATCGTGACCGTCATTATCGTTTGGCGGCGCGAATTCACCTCTCAGTCCCGGCGCATCCTCTTGGAAAACTGAGAATACAGAGCTATATATAGTTTTTGAATAGTTCGGTGAAAACATGTTGAAGACTGGCCTGACCATTGCATTTCTTTTGATCGCCCAAGGCGCTTCGGCGGACAACGCGGTGATTAAGAATGTACGCGCCAACCAAACGGGGGGCCTTTGGAACTTTAATGTCACGATCACCCACCAAGATGCAGGCTGGGGGCATTTCGCTGATGCTTGGCGCATTCTGGACATGTCGGGCAAGCAACTTGCAATTCGCGAGCTTATTCATCCGCATGTCGATGAACAGCCCCTGACACGGTCCCTTTCGGGGATCGGACTGCCCGATGGCACGACCCAAGTTGGCATTCAAGTCCGCGACACCCTGTTGGGGTGGGCCCCAGACATTACAATTGTTGATCTCAAATGATCCTAGGTCCGGTGATACGGACCACCTGACAGGATAGAGGCAGCCCGATACAACTGTTCTGTCAGCATCACGCGAACCAGCATGTGGGGCCACACCATCTTGCCAAGCGAAATGGCGTGATCTGCATCCTGGCGCAACTCTTTGGCGATACCATCCGCTCCGCCGATCACAAACGCCACATCACCGCGGCCCTGATCGCGCCAGCCTCCCAGCCTGTTTGCAAAATCAGGCGAAGATTCGATGAGTCCGCGTTCATCCAGAGCACATATCAGCGACCCATCGGGAATAGCACGCCGTAGCAAAGCAGCCTCTGCCGCCATGCCGCCGTTTTTCTTGTCTTCAACTTCAAGGATTTGTGCAGGCCCAAGGCCCAAGGCGCGACCCGTTCGATCAAACCGTTTCAGATAATCATCAATTAGATCTTTTTCGGGTCCGGCGCGCAAACGCCCGACCACGCAGATATGAACACGCATTTCGACCAAGCCCGTTTGGGCTTAGTGTGGCATGACGGCTGGCGGCTCAGGTGTGTCTGTTGGCATCCACATCTTTTCCAACTGGTAAAATTCACGCACTTCTGGCCGGAAGACATGCACGATGACATCCCCGGTATCGATCAAGACCCAGTCACCTGTGTCTTTACCTTCGACGCGCGGTGTGCGGTCATACTCGTCCTTGACCATCTGCGACAGCTTTTCAGCGATCGAAGAAACCTGACGTGAAGACCGACCCGTGCACACAACCATGTAATCGCCGATTGCCGTTTTGCCGCGCAGATCAATCTGCACGATTTCTTCGGCTTTGTCGTCGTCAAGTTGGGTCAAGATAGAAGCCAGCAGCGCATCGCTTGAGGTTACATCTGTGTCAGCAACCATTATTGAAACCTGCGCAGGTGCAGTGGGTGCTGCATTTGAGAGAATAGACAGGACATTGTCCTCCTTTAGGCGCGCCGACAGTCCCCCGGCGCTGGGGATAATTTAGAATATGCGCACATGCGTGAAATTTCAATGACACGCAACCCTGACCAGCGCTTACCAGCCGTCTTCTGTGACAATGCTGCCTTCTTTTGCACCAAGGTCTTTCAACGTGTCGCGCATGGCGTCTACAAAACCACCCGGCCCGCATAGATAAAACATCTGATCAAAATCACTTATTTCCGTTTCCAGAAAGGACTTGTCGATCATTCCACTGTGCAGGTCATCGGATTTTTCATCGGTAACGGCAAAGATCGTCTTGAGCCCTTCCATCGCTTCCCACTGGCCGCGCATGATGATGTCTTTTTCGGTCTTGTTGGAAAAAATCAGGGTGCACCCCTCAAGAGTGCCGTCAAGCGCACGCTTTTTAAGAATCGGTATAAACGGTGTGATCCCCGCGCCAGCAGCCAAAAACACTCCGGCACCTTGATCCTGGATCGCGCCAAACGGGCCATCGATGGTCAGCTCTGCTCCCGGCTCCAGCGTGGCAAGCTGTTCGGTCACACCGTTGTGGTCGGGATAGCTTTTGATGACGAATTCCAGATCATCGTCTGATGGCATCGACGTAAAAGTGAACGGACGGCCCTCGTCTTTCCAACCTTCTTTCTGAATCGCGATCTCTGCGGCCTGGCCGGGTTCAAAGGTCATTCCCTCGGGGCGGCTAAACACATAGTGGTTGGTGTCATACGTCACGGCGTTCTTGGCTTTGAGTGTGATCTTATCGGGCATTTGAATCTCCTTTAGAAGAAATACCCGCTACCCCCACGGTCGGTTCCGACCCGCCCCTGCGTCAAGTTCCCGCATCGCCGATGAACAGGTCGCGCCAGCCTTTGTCCAACGCCGCAACGGCACCCGGGTCGACCTTGTCCACGTCTTCCCAATAGCGACCCGTTGGCGTGTAGTAGCCCAGCAAATCCTCTTTCTCGCGCAGCGCTGCATAGCGGGCACGGTCCAGATCAAGGCTAAAGCGTCGGTTGCGCAATCCTTCGGGCTTGGCGCGGGGAAACAGCAAGGCTGAGGGGTCTTCAGACAGGTTCACGCAGGCACAGCCCTGTTCAGCCGCAACCAACGCCAGTCTGGCAGATTTCGCGCCAAGATCGCGCAGGGTAATGTCATCGCGCAGCGGGTCTGCCGTGCCCGTGCCGTAAAAATGTGTATTGCCGGATTTCGGATAAACCATATCACAGCCCATGAACGCCAAAACAGTGGGGCGCAGCGCAGAAAGCGCCCAATAGGCGGTGGTATAGGCCATCGTCCCCCCGGCATAGACAAAGCCGCCAAAGCCGTTTTGAGCAGGCACGAACGCATCCGCATTTACAAGCTGTTGATCAGGCCGGACAGAGACGGGCATCCTGTCGGCAGGGAAGTCTTCGGGATAGACCAATGCGTTCCAGTCGGGACGCACACGCCAAGCGTTGTTCATCACGACGATATGGTCGAACCAATCGGCGGGCCAGATCTGGCTGGCAATCACATTAGGGCCACTGCCCAAGATCAAAACAACTGTTTGCTTATCCATCGTTGGGCTTGCCCCTGTGCTAACGCAGTATGCAATTCACAAGTAGGACATCGCCAAACTTCGGCAAGTCAACTTTCGACAGAAACCGGCTTGGGATCGCCATGCAATTTGACTTCACGCTGCGGGAACGGGATCGAAATGTCGTGTTCCTTGAACGTATCCCAAAGCGCCAGATAGACGTTGCCGCGAATATTCGTCAAACCTCCGGTTGGATCCTTGATCCAAAACCGCAAGATATAATCTACGCTGCTGTCGCCAAAGCCTACGATGTGACAAACCGGCGCTTTGAATCCCAACACACGGTCAACGCCCTTGGCAGCATCAATTGCCAATTTGCGAACCAGATGCGGATCATCACTGTAGGCGGTGCCAAAATAGATATCGAGCCGCACAAAATTGTTGGAATGCGACCAGTTCACCACTTGGCCGGTGATCAGGTCTTCGTTCGGTATCAGGTATTCCTTGCCGTCTCGGGTAACGACCGACGCATAGCGCGCGCCCAGCGTCTGGATCCATCCAAAGGTTTCACCAAGGCTTATGACGTCCCCCGGCTTGATCGACTTGTCGATCAGGATGATGATGCCCGACACAAGGTTTGACACAACCTTTTGCAGACCAAAGCCAAGGCCCACACCAATGGCACCCGACAACACGGCAAGCCCCGTGAGGTCGATGCCCACGGCCTTTATCCCCATAAAGAACGCGATGCCGTAGAACGTGAGCTGGACGCCCTTGACGGCAAGCACCTGCATTGAGGGGCTGATGTCCTCGTTCTTGCGGATCGTGGACGCAGTGGCCTGACTGATGATCCGGGCCACCGAAAACAGCAGGCCGATCACGACCAACGCGGTAATCACCATCAAAACAGAGAGACGGAAATCCCCCACATTCAGTGCAAGCGAGTCGAGAAACGCGGAAACGTTGTCGACGACATTCAGGAAATACAGGGTTGCATAGATCCAAAGGCCCCAAGTCACCAGCCGGCGCATGGGAGGGTTTCGCACCAGTCGGGCGGCAAATGCGATGCACACCCATACCGCCGCCAAGCCCGCAAAAATCCCGATAAGATAGGACCGCGACGGCCACGTGAGACTTTGCATCACCTGATAGATCAGCCCCGAAAGGGTGGTAAACCAAATCAGCCCCAGTCGACGCTTGATCTGGACGATCATCCGCAATTGCCACTTGGACCATCCCTCGCGACGGCGCACCCATATCTGGATCCAGTTGCCCGTCAGGTAGTGCAGCGCCCAGGATGCGCATGCGACAACAATCAGGATAATCACTTGATATTGACGCCAACCCGGTTGCAACAAGCCTTCGACGAGGTTGATGCCCCCGCCAAAAAATGCCTGCAGGCTTTCCATAGAAGAGACGAAGGGTTCAGGGTTCATAAGAAAACTCTCGCAGACGGGTTACACGCACATCAAACAATTTTGGGATAATCCGACGAATTGAGCAAGCCGTGTTCCGCCAGCCCCCAATGGGCGACCGCATGTCAACAGATAGTGCCCCGTCCACCCTGTCAGAATCCTTGATAAAAGGCCCGAAAAGGTCTAGTCAGCCAATCATGACCAATATTTCTAACGATCTGTTCGACATCTGCGACCGCACCCGCTTGGGCGAGCGGTTTTTCGGGGCGACCCATACTGTGCTGGCACGACTATAATATCTGCTTGCGCCCGATCGCGTACCGTCTGAACACCCCCCCAACATACTTAATTTACGGGAGAGGACCTCATGTCCCCCAAAACGCTCTATGATAAAATCTGGGATGCCCATGTCGCGCATGAAGCCGATGATGGCACAACCTTGCTCTATATCGACCGTCATCTGGTTCACGAAGTGACCAGCCCGCAGGCCTTTGAAGGCTTGCGCATGACAGGCCGCAAAGTGCGCGCCCCTGAAAAAACCATCGCCGTGCCGGATCACAATGTGCCCACCACGCTGGACCGCGCCAACGCAGAGACCATGACCGAAGACAGCCGCATTCAGGTCGAGGCGCTGGACACCAACGCCAAAGAATTCGGGCTGCACTATTACCCCGTCTCTGACGTCCGCCAAGGCATCGTACACATTGTTGGCCCCGAGCAGGGCTGGACCTTGCCCGGCATGACCGTCGTGTGCGGTGACAGCCACACAGCGACGCATGGCGCGTTTGGCGCGCTGGCCCATGGTATCGGCACATCCGAGGTCGAGCATGTTCTGGCCACGCAAACGCTGATCCAGAAGAAATCGAAAAACTTCAAAGTTGAAATTACAGGCAAACTTACACCCGGCGTGACTGCGAAAGACATCACCATGCATGTCATTGGTGAAACCGGCACCGCTGGCGGCACTGGCTACGTCATCGAATATTGCGGCGAAGCGATCCGCGATCTGTCGATGGAAGGGCGCATGACCGTCTGTAACATGGCCATCGAGGGCGGCGCGCGCGCAGGCCTGATCGCCCCCGACGAGAAAACCTTTGAATATTGCATGGGCCGCCCCCACGCGCCGAAAGGTGCCCAATGGGAAGCCGCTTTGGCGTGGTGGAAGACGCTCTATTCCGATGACGACGCGCATTGGGATCTTGTCCTGACGATCGACGCTGCAAATATCGCGCCTTCTGTCACCTGGGGCACCTCGCCCGAGGATGTGCTGCCGATCACCGCAGCCGTCCCCGCAGCGAAAGACTTCAAGGGCGGCAAGGTCGATGCGGCGAAGCGGTCCCTCGAATACATGGGCCTGACCGAAGGTATGGCGCTGACTGATATCAAGATCGACACCGTCTTTATCGGCTCCTGCACCAATGGTCGCATCGAGGATTTGCGCGCTGCTGCCGCGATCCTGAAGGGCAAGAAGATCAAGGACGGTATGCGCGCCATGATCGTTCCCGGCTCTGGGCTTGTGCGCGCACAGGCCGAGAAAGAAGGCCTTGCCGATATCTTTAAGGACGCAGGTTTTGAATGGCGGCTTGCGGGCTGTTCCATGTGTCTGGCGATGAACCCCGACCAACTGGCACCGGGCGAGCGCTGCGCAGCAACATCGAACCGCAACTTCGAGGGCCGTCAGGGCCGGGGCGGACGCACCCATCTGATGTCGCCTGCCATGGCTGCGGCTGCTGCAATCACTGGCAAACTGACCGACGTGCGGGAGATGATGTAATGAACAAATTCGACAAACTCAGCGGAATTGCCGCGCCTCTGCCCTTGATCAACATCGACACCGACATGATCATTCCCAAGCAGTTTCTGAAAACCATCAAGCGCTCCGGCCTCGGGGTGAATCTGTTTGACGAAATGCGCTATGACGATGACCGCAACGAGATCCCCGATTTCGTCTTGAACAAGCCGCAATACCGCGATGCGCAGATCATCGTGGCGGGCGATAACTTTGGCTGCGGATCATCGCGCGAACACGCGCCATGGGCGATTGCGGATTTCGGCATCACCTGTGTCATCGCGCCCAGCTATGCTGACATCTTCTACAGCAACTGCTTCAAGAACGGCATCCTGCCGATTGCCCTGCCACAAGAGCAGGTCGATGTGCTGATGAAAGACGCCGAAAAAGGTGCCAACGCCCGGATCGAAATCGATCTTGAGGCGCAGACCATCACCAGCTCGGATGGCGAGGTTTTCACCTTTGAGGTCGACGCCTTCAAAAAGCACTGCCTGATGAACGGCTTGGACGATATTGGCCTTACAATGGAAAAGGCCGCGTCGATCGACAGCTTTGAAGCATCCGCGTCCCAAGCGCGCCCTTGGGTCTGATAGCTGACAAAGCTTAGATCTACCAAATCCTGACAGCGTTGTGGGCGGCATGAGCCCGCCCACAACATCTTGCGGTTCGCCTCATTTTTGACCCATCAATGATGCAAGAACGCACCACCCTCTCCCTCAAAACGCCCCAACCTATAATGTAAGTTAACGAAGAGGCTTGAGAACTAAGGCGAAAGAAGGCACAAATTGGGCAACAATGAGGCAGGCCTTCTTAATCGAGGGCATCAAGTTGGGACAAGCACGCGGCAATGAATCGTGGCTGGCCAATCTTGGAAGGGTAGTTTTTGTGATTGCACGTATAACAGGCGCAGGCGCGCGTGGGATTCTGGTGGCGTTGTTGGTGGCCACTCCGGCGCTGATGCTTCCAAATGTCATTACCGATTCTAGCCAGATCACCATGCTGGTGGCCTTGCTGGCCTATTTTATGACGTTCGTCGAATACAACTCGATCTATCCCAGCATTGTCGAATTCCGCGATGCCCCTCCTTTCAACAGGCTGCGCTTTGTATCGCTTTTTGCAACAGTTGTGGTGCTGACGCTGATTTTGCAGGACAAGACAAACCCCTCGGTGATGTCGAACATATTCACGTCGATCGGCACGATTATTGGCAACGCCATGGATTTCCCCTTTTCCCCAGTCCGAATGATTGTGCTGATGTTGCCGGAAGGTGCCTCTCAGGCGTTGGTTGATTCTGTCCGCACCTCCGCCGGTATGGCCTATCTGATTTCGCTTTTGTCGATGGCGGCGTTCCTGATTTTGGTGCGCGTCATGAATTGGCCTGCGCGCAAGGGTGCCTTTAACGTCTGGGTCAACCTGCCGCTGTTTGACCCGACAGCGGGCGGCGATGTCATCGTCCGTCTTCAGCGCGATGCCCGCATCAACATTGCCCTTGGCTTTTTGTTACCATTTTTTATCCCCGCAGTGGTCAAGGCGACCGCCGATCTGATAGATCCGATCACATTGCAGAACCCGCAAACCCAGATTTGGACAGTCGCAGCATGGGCATTCCTTCCAGCCAGCATTATCATGCGCGGCATTGCCATGGGCAAAATCGCCGAGATGATCGGAGAAAAGCGCCGCCGCGCCTACGCAGCAGACGCCGAGACCTACAAGCCGGGTATGCAGTTGGCCTGATCTTTTGGACGCTTGTCGTTCCCCAAACACTCTGGGCTGATCCGGTCCGGATCGCGACCTTCAATTCCGAACTTTCCCGCGACGGTCCCGGCCTTTTGCTTCGCGACATCCTGAAAGGCGATGATGACCAAATCGACGCTGTCATTGAGACGATAACAAAAGCCAAGCCTGAAATACTGGTACTTCAAGGCTTTGACTACGACCTGCAAGGCGCTGCACTAAACGCGTTCGCGGCGGTCATTGCAAAGACAGGCCCGGACTATCCTTTCCGGTTCGCGCTGCCCCCCAATGCGGGGCGTCAAACCACGCTTGATCTGGACGGCGACGGCCAGAGCGGCGGCGCAAGGGATGCGCAAGGCTATGGCCGGTTTTTCGGTGACGGTGCGATGGCGATCCTTTCGCGATATCCGATTATTGCGGAAGGCGTTCAGGACTATTCCGACCTGCTGTGGCGTGACCTGCCCGATGCGATGCTGCCAACCACCAAATCAGGCCCCTTTCCATCGTCAGAGGCGCAGCAGGTCCAGCGTCTATCCTCTCACGGTCATTGGGTTGTGCCCATCGAGGTGCCAACACTTGGGACTGTTACACTGATGACGTCACACGCGACCCCTCCGGTCTTTGACGGGCCAGAAGACCGCAACGGCAAGCGCAATCATGATGAAGTCATGTTTTGGAACCATTACCTGCGGGGTGCATTTGCAAGCCCTGCATCAGAGCAGTTTATCGTGCTTGGGAACATGAATCTCGACCCTGACAAGGGTGACGGGCTGAAGCCCGCGATCCAAACCTTGCTGGAAAACCCCGAACTGCAAGACCCACTTTCAGGCCAGCCAACCGCGACTTTCGAGGGTTTGGGCGATTTGCGTGTCGATTATCTGCTGCCCTCGTCAGACTGGCGTACTTCAGCCTTTGGCAGCGTGGCGACCCCCGTCGCCAGCCGCCATCGCCTGATCTGGGTCGATCTGGACCGCTAGCCGTTCTTGACGCCCACAGCGGACCGCGCTAGGCCGCTTGCAACATATTTCTCAGGAGTTTCACGATGGCCAATCCCACATTGCTTATCCTTGCCGGTGACGGCATCGGCCCCGAGGTCATGGATCAGGTCGTCCGCGTGATCGACTGGTACGGCGACAAGCGTGATCTGGCATTCGATGTTGAACATGATCTGGTCGGTGGGGCCGCCTATGACAAGCACGGCACGCCCCTGCATGACGACACCATGGCCAAAGCGCTGTCTGTGGATGCCGTGTTACTGGGTGCCGTTGGTGGTCCCAAGTATGATAACTTGGATTTCAGCATAAAACCCGAACGCGGCCTGCTGCGCCTGCGCAAAGAGATGGACCTGTTCTCGAACCTGCGCCCGGCGCAATGCTTTGACGCTTTGGCCGATTTCTCGTCGCTTAAGAAAGACATCGTTGCGGGTCTCGACATCATGATCGTTCGTGAACTGACCTCGGGCGTGTATTTCGGCGAACCGCGCGGCATTTTTGAAGAAGGCAACGAGCGTGTCGGCATCAACACCCAGCGTTATACAGAATCCGAGATTGACCGCGTGGCCCGATCAGCATTCGAATTGGCACGCCGTCGGAGCAACAAAGTCTGCTCGATGGAGAAAGCCAACGTGATGGAAAGCGGCATCCTGTGGCGCGAGGTCGTCCAAAAGGTGCACGACGAAGATTACCCGGATGTAGAGCTGACCCACATGTATGCCGACAATGGCGCCATGCAGCTGGTCCGCGCGCCCAAGCAGTTTGATGTGATCGTCACAGACAACCTCTTTGGCGACATTCTTTCTGACTGTGCCGCGATGCTGACGGGTAGCCTTGGCATGTTGCCTTCTGCGTCTTTGGGTGCGCCTAACGCCAACGGTCGCCCGAAGGCGATGTACGAACCTGTCCACGGATCTGCACCCGACATCGCAGGTCAGGGCAAGGCGAACCCGATCGCCTGCATTCTAAGCTTTGCCATGGCTTTGCGCTATTCGTTTGATCAAGGTGACGAAGCAACACGGCTTGAGAAAGCCATCGAAAAAGTGCTGGCGGATGGCGCGCGCACAGCTGATCTGATGGGACCCGAGGACGGCACACCGATTTCGACCACGCAGATGGGCGATGCAATCCTGGCGGCGCTTGACGCCAGCCTTTGACTAATGCGCATCCGGCATGAACGTCGGATGCGTCCTTTCGAAAGGCAAATGGAATGACCAACCCCAGCAGCCCTTCGCAGCCAAAAGCGCCCCGCAGCACGACTTTGCAGGGCATGATCTTGGGGCTGCTGGCCTTTGCCGTCTATGCATCCCATGACGCCGCTATAAAACGGTTGGGCGAAAGCTACTCACCGTTCCAGATCGTCTTCTTTGTTGTGCTGTTCAGTTTTCCGGTCGTGACCCTGATGCTGGTCACAGACAAGACCGCCGCAAACCTGCGCCCTAACCTACCCTTGCTCAATGCGATCCGCACCATGGCTGTGGTCATTGGCGGGTTTTGTGCCTTTTACGCTTTTTCCGTTCTGCCGCTTGCCGAAACCTACGCGATTCTTTTCGCAGCCCCAATTTTAATCACCATTCTGTCGGTCCCCATATTGGGCGAGATCGTGCGTACGCATCGGTGGGTCGCTGTCGTTGTTGGATTGATCGGCGTCTTGATCGTCCTGCGCCCCGGCACGGCGGCACTGGGGTTGGGACATCTGGCGGCTTTCGTATCCGCATTCGGCACAGCCCTCACGTCTGTCGTAATGCGCAAGATCGGCGACCGCGAACGGCGCGAAGTATTGCTGCTTTACCCGCTCCTCGCCAATTTTGCCGTGATGCTTTGCATCTTGCCCTTTGTATATCTGCCGATGCCGGTTGCGGATTTAGGATTGCTGCTGCTGGTGTCTGTCCTTGCCGTTCTGGCGATGAGCTTGATGATCAAAGCCTACACGTTGGCCGATGCGGCGCTGGTTGCCCCGATGCAATACAGCCAGATCATCTGGGCTGCCTTATTCGGCTGGATCTTTTTCAATGAAACAACCGATATGATGACCTTTGTTGGCGCGGCCATTATTATCGCCAGTGGCGTCTATATCGTTTTGCGCGAAACTGGGTCTGCTACGTCCCTGAACAAGCCGGTGTTGCGCGCCTTAAGCAGGCGGCCAGAAATGGGCGGCGCACCCCGGATCAGCGTTGCCAATCCCAAAGTGCAGCGCGACGTTGAGCAAGACAGCGAATAGTGCCACTGATTGGTTGATCCCAGACGGAGTGATGCGATGATCCCCCCCATTCAAGCCGAAGTGCTCTTGTCCACGCAGGAATTGCGCGATGATTTGCCGTTCTACACCAAAACCTTGGGATTGCAGTTGGACAGCATTTTTCCCGCCGATGACCCTTCTGTGGCCAGCTTTTCCGGGCATGGACTGCGGATCAGGATCGAGAAAGGGGCCGACGTGCCCCCCGGTCGCTTGCGCATCCTCACAGACGATCTTGATGGCTTTGCGGGTGGTGCACGCAGCCTGACCGCGCCGAATGGGACGCAGATCGACATCGTTGCCCTGACACCGACGGTAGACCAGCCCGAGACCCAGCACGAATTTGCGGTGCGCCGACTGCGGGACGAGGCCCCTTGGGTTATCGGCCGCGCTGGTATGCATTACCGCGACCTTATCCCCTCGCGGCTAGGCGGGTCGATCATCGCCAGCCATATCCGCATCCCCGATGGCGGACCGGTGCCGGATATGGTGCATTATCACATGGTCGGGTTCCAGCTGATCTTTTGCTACCGCGGCTGGGTTGATGTCTTGTACGAAGACCAAGGCGACATGATCCGCCTGCACGCTGGCGATTGCGTCACCCAACCCCCCGGCATTCGCCACCGCGTTGTGGAGGCATCGCCCAACATTGAAGTGATCGAGATCGGTGTGCCTGCCGAACATGTGACCACGATCGATCACACCATGACCCTGCCTAATGGCACAGGCGATCCGCTGCGTGAATGGGATGGACAGCTATTCGTCCATCACCTGAAAGACGATGCCACGTGGGCGCCCTTCCGCATTCCCGGATTTACAGCCCGCGATACCGGTATTTCCAAAGGCACAAAAGGCGTTGCGGGCATTCAGGTCGTCCGGCCAAACGGCGAAACGCCAATGCCCAGCAAACACGACGCCGATATCCATTTCACCTTTGTCATGGAAGGCTCGATGACCCTCACTGCCGAAGGCCAAGACCCGCGAGATCTGCAACCCGGCGACGCATTCGTGATCCCGCCTGATATGGTCGCGCAATATACAAACTGCTCGGATGATCTTGAACTGCTGGAAGCTGCCTTGCGTGGCGATTTCGAAACCACTGTTTTAGCAGACTGAACGATCAGCGCCTTTATCACTATATTTGAATTGCGGCTTGATGGCCTGACCTGACTGCGTGTCATTGCGTTGACGTGTCGACCGTCAAGTCGCCCCTGCATTGGGCCAGATGTGACCGTAAAGGTGCCTGACGCACCGCAGAAATCCCGCCAAATCGTTCAGCGTTGTCGGGATCATGGTACGCGCTTACGCCCGTCTCGGGGACCCCACTTTTCAGCCGCACCCATCGGAGATGTTAAGTGGACGAATTTGTACCTTCTTGCCTTGTCGAGCCATATTTGGTTGGCAAGTTCGTCAGTCTGAACTAACTCGAACACCCATGATGATGAATTATTCTCTTGCCGCCCCGTTTGCACATTTGTGCGCCTTTTCAAATTTCGCCTGCAAGGCAGCGTATTGGCGGCATTTGCGGAAAAGCCTGCACTCTATGTCTGTTGCAGCTTTTTTGATCTTGCCGCTGGCGATAGCCACGCAAGCAGATGAAACCAGACCAGAATGGCTTCCTGAAGCAATCGAATTACCACTCGATAATGATGTGCTGACGGATCGGTCCATCGGATCCAAGCTCCGAATGTTTTCCTTCAGCACTGAACAAAACACCCAAACCATGCTTCAAACTTGGGAAGAAGCACTTATTTTGGCAGGCTATAGCATTAACCAAGCTCAGGATGATGTGATTGACACGATCATAGAATTTTCCGGCCAAGGCATCAACAACGCCAAGATTGTAGTTGCACCCTCTGGTGACGACGCTCGATCAACGATTAATTTTGATGCCACATTGCAATAGACGCATCCTATTTTTCGACGTGTCAGTGTGCAGTATCGCACGACCGTCACCTCTATAAAGCGTTTTGGGGCCACTTGATCATCTTTCGTCTGTTCGTGAACGCGATCTGCAGGTGTTCAGGGATTGAAATTCTCTTGGATCAAAAAGCGTGGAATACAATCGGCACTGCTTTGAAACACGGCGCAACGATGGGCTATCATTAAGGTAAAACCTTGATGGTATCCTGTAAGATATGTTGCAGATGTCAGTCGCGTTTCTGCCCAACAAAGCTGAACAGGATCATTCTCGCTACGAGGTAGACGAAGATAGTGCCCCGGGGCGTGGTGTAACTGTTCTCCGGCTAGGTGTTGAGCCGGTTTACAGGGCGGCGATTTTCGCCGGATCCATGATGCTATCGTCGCAGATAGCGGCGACAGTTTCCAGCGTCA
>Ga0307981_1001485_pt1 | contig 20823 bp, 17 predicted proteins | sample OrgLakmetagen987_FD_201849 | JGI IMG/M metagenome (GOLD analysis project Ga0307981, IMG submission 201849) | Saline water microbial communities from Organic Lake, Antarctica - #987 | ecosystem: Environmental > Aquatic > Non-marine Saline and Alkaline > Saline | place: Antarctica: Organic Lake... | reverse complement strand
AAGAGCTCCAAATCTCCCAAGAGTAGCAAGAGCTCCAAATCTCCCAAGAGTAGCAAGAGCTCCAAATCTCCCAAGAGTAGCAAGAGCTCCAAATCTCCCAAGAGTAGCAAAAGCTCCAAATCTCCCAAGAGTAGCAAGAGCTCCAAATCTCCCAAGAGTAGCAAGAGTAGCAAGAGCTCCAAATCTCCCAAGAGTAGCAAGAGCTCCAAATCTCCCAAGAGTAGCAAGAGCTCCAAATCTCCCAAGAGTAGCAAGAGCTCTAAGGGCGTCAAAAGTAGTAAGAGTGGAAAGAGCAGCAAAAGTGGAAAGAGTTGCAAGGGCAAAGTCAGAGGATCTGAATGTGATAACGTTGAAACATTTGACTGCAAAACTAAAAGGAGGGCAAGGCTTCGTCAAATTGCTACAGATATTTCTGGTCCGATTGCGAAGGACTCTCCACAGGACATTGCGCTTAGCTGGATGATTGGCGATGAGGGAACTGACGCTTGTAAAGTTGAGGAAGTCATCGAGAGATATGCATTGGCGATATTCTATAATACCACCAACGGTCAAGGATGGACTAATGATGATGGTTGGTTGAGTGATTTCGGAGTATGTGATGCTTGGCGTGGCATTATTTGTGTTAACAATCGCGTAGAGGAAATCAATCTTGGTAAGTGCAACGATTTCTTCTTTTGTCTGTTTCCTGCTAAAAAGCTACCACTGTTTCTAACGTTCTCCCAACTTGATATTGCGCAGAGAGAAATAACTTGATTGGAACCATTCCAGAAGAAATCGGCAGCATCAGCACTATAAAAAGTCTCAATTTCTTTTCGAACGGATTGAATGGTTCTCTTCCAGCAAGGCTGGGAAATTTACCTCTCACATTTCTTGACATTGAAAGTAATAGTTTCTCAGGGATTCTATTTACAGAAAATTTCCTCATGTTAGCTGATACGCTTGTTAAACTACGTGCAAGTAGGAATACGTTTTCTGGGACCATTCCTAATAGGATTTCAGATTTCACCTTGTTACAGGAATTTTGGATCGGAGACAACGAATTCAATGGAATTATCCCGGATTCGATCAGCGCTTTAGTCAATCTAGATTCTCTTATCTTGAGAAGGAACAAGTTTGAAGGAAGCATTCCAGACAGCATCGGACTGCTTTTAAGTCTTGAACAGATCCTTTTGGATACTAATATGCTTGATGGGGAAATTCCTACGAGTTTGGCCAATTTGAAAAATCTTCAATTGATGACTCTCAACAACAATACACTAGTAGGAGAGATTCCACCTGGGTTCAAAGATTTAATTAATCTAGAAAGGTTCAGAGCTTTTGACAATAAACTGGTTGGGAAAATCCCTGTGTTGGAGCAAATGACAAATCTCAGTAAGTTGATCAATTATTTTGAGCACCTCTTTCAATTGCTTATTTCACTAACCGAACATTTTTTTGATTCCACCAGCTTCAATTCAGCTTCATGATAACCTCCTTACAGGAAGCGTTCCTGATGTTTCAAAAAACCAGAAACTTTCTCGTCTTGAACTCTCAGACAACATGCTAAGTGGCAGGATTGATGACAAGGGAATATTTGAGCTTCCCAACCTTATCCTCTTGTATTTAAACGGAAATCAATTATCAGGAGATATCCCTGCCAATTTTGGAGCCAGCTCGAATCTAGAAGATCTAATATTGGATGACAACGAGTTCACTGGTATAATACCAACAATTACAGGCACATCTCTTCAAAACATTAGTAAGTATTAATTCAATTTGGGCCACACTATGCGATTATATTTGTGCTAACAATATCTTTTCCCTCTTGTAACAGAGAGAGTAACATTACAAAGAAATAAGTTCACTGGGCAGGTACCTGAAAGTATTTGTGATCTTAGGGACGCCAAATCATTGTTTACGAAGCTTGTGGCTGATTGCTTGCCATCTGAAGGTGAGACTCAGAACTTTTGTGATTGCTGCTCGGGATGCACTGTGGGCAAAAATTTGCAGGCGTGAATGTCGAATCATGAAATAGAAGTAGTAGAATCTACCAATTGGGCAGGAGATTGTCTGCAGCAATAAATGCTGCTGTAAAAGATAACACCTCGTAAATGATTAACTTTCAACAACAGGGTTGTAGATACCTTCAGTTCAAGTTATGCACTTAAGAATTCTAGATCTCTTTTCTGTATCAACATCGTCGTAAAGATATTTTGATATGATTGGTCGGGAAAGGAAAGGTGAAAACAGTAATCTTGGTGCAAACGCTCGGAATCAACAGTCGTTCAGGTCACTTTAATCCAGAAATATATTATTATCAATTATATTTCCTTTTTATGTTTGAAATGCCTAGCTAGAGAGCAACGAAGGTAGTTGCTCTCAATAGAGCATATCGTAGATCTCTTGAGCATTTGATTTTTTCGTTGTAAACCATGAACACTATCCACTATTGACGGAAAGTGTCCACAACCAATGTTGTTCGTCGCTGTAAGCATGACCACTTTGAACGTAAGTAGTTTCTACCACCAATTAAATGGCAACTATTAGCAGGTTCTTCTCCACCTGTCACGTTATCATTTCTCAAGAACAAATCTACAAGCAGGCTAGGGACCATTACATATAACATCATCAAAAATTGCGCCTATTTCGTTACCCTCAGTTGCCTCCAGATCAACACTGTCAAATGGATTGTTCCTATGACTCGTATCTGCTGTCACTAGACCCTTTCTTCGATGCGTACTGTCAATAACAATTCTTTCAGACGGCATGTTTTGAGGTAGCATTCTACTGTTTAAAGACAGGTCATTCTTAGGGAGGTTCATTGAAGAGAGGTTTTTAATGCTCAGCGTATTTTTCTTTGAGGCTCGATCATTCAATCGCTTCAGTGTTTGACCTTTGAACTTCTTTATGTCATCCACTTCCCTGATTCCATGCAGTATTAAATTTTCCTTGATTGTATTGCTGTAATCAACAGCATTAGAAAGTATCTCACTCAGCTGAATAGATTTATCAAACGTTTTGCATAAAGTATCAAGCAACTGTGCATTCCAATCTTTGACTGTGAAGTCTCTGACTGCAAGGTCGAAAAGCAGTGAAGAAATTTGGATTAGAGAAGACGCGCCTTCGTATTGTTCTAAAAGTATCCCCACTTTCGCTTCAATGAGTTCCTTGTCTTCATCTTGTGCTGGTTTCATGACTAACTCGATGCAATCAGCTATTCCACATGCCTTCTTTAGAGCATCAACACATTCTCTCTCTCTTGCCATTCTCAAGAAGACATATCCTTGGAAGCGGCATGTAAGGGATATCAGTAAATTAGCATCAAGTCTATGTAAATGTGCACCCTTATCTGCATCATACACGACAGCCTGCGCTTTCAGAGTTTTTGCATCTCTTTCGGCTCTCTTCAGATACTGCGCTGTAAAATTTAGCCTTGACGTGTACTCTTTCCTGCTGCCGCTAATTCCATTTTTCCGATCTCGAATCATTTCTGAATATTCAAAGTAAGTCTTGCCAAGATTAGTATATGATCTGCCCCTGCATAACAAGAGTGCTCGGTCTCTACGTATTTATTCATCTGGCGCAGTTGCTCTATGACAGCGATAGATTCCTCAAAATAGTTCTGCGCTTTATTTAGGACATGGTCATAACTGATGATTGAGGATGAACTGAATCGCTCGGTCGACCGGCCCAGCCCAATGTTGTCAGAAAACATGTCGGTTGCTTCGATTCCTCATGTGTTACTGATCGAGAACAACACCATTATCTCTTCCCGAATTGAAGAAATCTATGTCGCGTGATCGGTTATCGAGATGGCAAGCTTGCAGTTTTCTTGGTGAGCTGTCGGTAAGCTGCCATATTTCTTTTCGAGTCTCTTCTTTTGACGTTTGAAAATAATGTCACGCTCTTCTGGAAACATTCGCTCTCATCCGTCAATAACATTGATTTCGTCGACATGGGATCAAATTAATCACACGTTACAAGTTAAGCAATATTTAAAATTAGGGTACTTTTTAGGGAGGATATATCTTTCTCTCTCCATCTAAAGAGTGGAAGCCTTTGTAATTCTTCTCACGCTTCACCACAATATAATACTGTTGTGCTGCCTGATCTTTTCTATGGATTATGGTACGTATGTATGTCGATGATAGATGATGCAATTGAATGATGATAAATGTTAGATATTGTTATCTATGATATTGCCCCCAAAACAGGATACACTCAAGCCATGGACTCAACATGTCTGGCATGGACATGGAGTGACGAACCAACACTTTGTTCATTGTCGTGGTCGGATTTCAATTTTGATCTCCGAGCGCATCTGACTGACCTCATCAATCCATACGGATCATAACGCCCCTGTCTGATCAGGAACGATGGGTCGCATCAAATGCTCAATGCAGGACACGATTTGTTTATTTTCATCCTCCATGCGCACTGCAAACCGAACGAATTTCGAGTCCATGTTCAAGCCCATGTTTTCTGCATCCCTCACATACACTCCACGTTCACGGCACGATTGAACAAATGCCCCTGATGAGACAGCGATCTTCGTTGGCAGTTCAGTAAGAATACAATTTGCGACACCTGGATATATCTTGAACCCTAAGGCGACAAGGGATTGGGACAAATGAGTTCGATTGCGATGAATCATCTCGTATTGCTTTGCGTAATATTCCGGTTGGTCAAGTGCCGTGATCGCTGCCAATTGTGCAGGGAGACTCACAGCCCACGGTGGTATGTAACGACGTAGGAAAGAAGCCTTTGATGTCACGACATACGCAACGCGCAGCCCTGATAGTGCGTAGCATTTACTCATGCTCTTACAGATGATGAGTTCTTCAATTTGGCCCGTGAGGCCTTCCAGTGAGTCACTGTCGTGGAGGTACTCGATGTATGTCTCATCAATCCAGATGGTCTTGCATTGGGAACCACCTTCGAATATTTCCTGAACGATGCCCCTCATTTCATGAGAATAAACCCCTGTAGGACTGTTTGGATTAACGAATATCACAGCATCGTGTTTTCTTGATTCAGCGATCAACCCTGCACGATCAATTTCGAAATCATCCTCGGGGTACAAGGGGAATTGGGTGACGTTGCATCCAATCACATGGGAGAGGATGTGTAAGTATTCACCATACATTGGGGAAAGGATGAGAACACTCGAATGTTCGTGAATTAATTTTGGCAAAAGAGAAAACATCAGCGAAGAGGATCCAGATGAAACCAACACATGCTCAGAAGGGACCCGACGCACATGCGATATTTTTTCAATGAGTTCTTCGCATTGAGTCGGTGGTGATTCTTGACAACATGATTCAATGTTACAAGAAATGACCTCGATCACTTCTGGACATGGCGGGAATGGGCTGTCCAACACATCCGCAACTACGAGTTTGTTTCTAAGATTAAAATTAAAGCCTGAGGCGCCCCATGATGCACCTCCATGGTAACATGCATCATCTTCATTGATGTGATCTTTAATCTCGATGACATTGGTAAGTGCTCCACTGCAGGCAAGGGCTTGGGCTCCTACTTGGGCTTCTATTTGGGCTATTGAAAGATGCATTGGATGGAAAATGATTTCCCCGGCACTTACGTGATGTTGTTCGAGAACCTTCATTCCAAGTTTCTTGTACATTTCGAGCACACTGGTGTGACCCATTGCAATAAGGTCGGTGGCTCCTTCGGCGATTGAGAAATGAAGAGCTGCCTGCATGAGGGTGAAAGCGTGGCCTTTGCCTCTGAATTGATCTTTGATTGTTAGCGCTCTGATCTCAAACGTCTTGGATTCAACAGAGGTCGATAAATGTAACAATTCATTCATCACTTCCTCTGAGTAATACTTGTCCAGCCGAAATCCTTCAGCCCGTTCTGGAGCATTGATACTCACATAACCAAGTAGGGAATCACCCGAGAGCAAAGCAATAAAATACTGACCTGGGTCTTCTAACTGACCACTGAGTTCGACTTCATATTGGTTGAGCTCAATCGAATACACTTCATGGCGAAGTGTCGAAATATCACCCCATATGGATGCCAGTGGGTCATCTGTGCCATGCAAGGTTTGGTTTAATCGGCCAAATTGTACAAGTCGCTGCATGCCTGATATAATCCAATTCAGTTCTTCAATGATGCTGTCCATAAAATCAAGCAAAGCTCTGTCTTCGTTTCAAACGAAGAAAAATTTCGTTTCAAACGAAGAAAATCTTCGTTTCAAAGCACCTGTGCACTCTTATAAGAAAAGGAAGAGGGAGAAACACCTGCCCTCCCCTATTTATCCCTCAAAATGGAAAGGATTTTACCAGATGCTATCTTGGTACCTGTAGCTAAGTTGATTGAGCAGGTTTACGCGTATGGACCTCTAGCGGATAAGACTGTTGTGCTTGGTAAGTTTGTGTGGCGAAATCATGTATCTGTCCTTCAGAATGAGTTTCTAGTAGAGGACATTCATATGTCAACGTGAATCTGCGATCTGCGACAAACTTTCACTAAAAATTTTAATCAATGCACGCATTGCTTTAAACGAACGCAGTTCCTTCTTTTGTCAACGCTTATGTTGAAGTACTTGCTGACTCGATTGGGTTCGATGTGGAAACTCTAAGCTATACGCTAGGAATGTTCCTCTGTTATCCGCTAGGAATGATCATGGCTTGTCTCCCCTACGGAAAGGTTAGACACTTCTTCTCCTTTATTCTTGGGGCTTTTCTGCTTCAATTTACTCTAGGAAAACAGTGGATGCACCACGTTGTTGCTGTTGTTATTTCTTACGTGATTATGCTCATCTTGCCAACAAAGTGGGCAAAGACGGCTGTTCCTACTTTCATCATGATGTACTGCACTGCTGGTCATCTGCATAGGCAATTTGTCAATTATTTTGGATGTGATTTGGACTTCAGAAGATCTCACATGATACTTGCCATGAAGCTTTACTCTCTTGCTTACAACGTGTACGATGGCGATTTGATCAAGAATGGAAAGGAAACCAGAGCAACCAAGAAATGTGCCCATCTCGCTGTTGATGGTGTACCTGGCTTCATTGAGTTCCTTGGATATGCATTCAATTTTTCCACTATTCTTGCTGGACCGTCATTTGAGTACAAAATCTATGCTAATGCATGCGACGGAAAGAACTTTTACGACGAGGAAGGAAAGCCCAAGGGAAAGATTCCTAGTCAAGTTATGCCCACATTGAAACCTTTCCTTTTGAGTCTAATGTGTATGGGAGCGTTTGTAGTTGGAACTGGCAAGTTTCCTCTTCTCGATCCAACTGACCCACAGAACTTTACTCCTGTTGTCATTACTGCAGAGTTTTTGACGAAACCATGGGTCTATCGTTTCGCATACTCTTGGGTTGCACTATTCTTCATTCGTATGAAATATTACTTTGCTTGGAAGAATGCAGAGGGTGCTAGTAATATTTGGTTCGCTGGATTTGAGGGGTTTGACGAGGACGGAAATCCCAAGGGATGGGAGAATTCCAACAATGTTGACATGTTTGAATTTGAGACTGCTTCCAATGTAAAGACTCTCTCTACTGTTTGGAACAAAAAGACTGCGAACTGGTTGGGGCGTTATGTTTACATGCGCACTGGAGGAAGTCTTGTCGCTACTTATGGTTTGAGTGCATTATGGCATGGATTCTACCCCGGATACTATATGTTTTTTCTTACCATTCCTCTTCTGACCGCGTGTGAACGACTGGGAAGGAAGAAACTTAGTCCCAAGTTTTCATCCAGCAAGAGGAGTCTTTACGGAATTGTAACCATCATTGCAACTTCCCTTATTGTAGTGTACATTGTTCTTGCATTCCAGCTTCTTGCATTTGATTGGGCACTTGCAGCGTGGAAGAGCCACTACTTTTTTGGACATATTTTGTGCGCTGTTTTCTACGGTGTTGTTTCCCAAATGCCTACACCAAAGAAAAGGAGGCTTAGATTGCTTTTGAAGCGAGTCTAAGCATTTAATGTGAAAGATCCACTGTGACGACCACCTGAGCATTTTGACATGACGAGGAGTGACATTACAGCTTCATCGTGAAAGACTATCTCTGTGAAGGTCCTCTAAAGAATGACTACCTCAAAGCGCCATCGCAAAAGCATCGGATCCAAACCAAGTTGCAGTTGCATAAGAATCGATGGTTTTCTCATCGATTGCTTTTTAGTTATATCATGAAATTGTCAAAACGAGAAGTCCGAAGCGTGAGCGGTCAAATGCAGCTGTTGAATATAGAATATGAATTTTTCACGATCATTCATGTACGAGAATTCCGGCTAGTACAAGATTGCTTCAAAAGCATGGAGAAAGAACAGAAAATTGAAAGAAGAAAGAAAATGGATACACGACGCAGACGTCGTATTACGAGGATATGAAGATATTGGGAATCGTTCACGCACAGCGCGAAATTTCGAATACTATTTCTTGTGGTCAGGACCACAAGCAACAAAGTAGCAGTTCAAAGCCGCACCGGTGACCGAGTTAATACTTAGTAAATCATTGTTACTTCTTATTATTGTTATTGTGTGGTGAGTCATAACTAACCTTGATCAAAACTTAGCTTTTCGATGTCACGGATCATCTGTGGAGGTCGCTCTGGTTCACATGAGGGATAGATGTCGATGCTAGCGCCATTTGCCTGAAACAGCTCGTCACCCCAAATTCGATATTGGATAGGCGGTAATGGTCCTTCATGATCAAGGTTGAAGTCATCATCAAAAATTGCGCTTATTTCGTTACCCTCAGTTGCCTCCAGATCAACACTGTCAAATGGATTGTTCCTGTGACTCGTATTTGCTGTCACTAGACCCTTTCTTCGATGCGTGCTGTCAATAACAATTCTTTCAGACGGCATGTTTTGAGGTAGCATTCTACTGTTTAAAGACAGGTCATTCCTAGGGAGGTTCATTGAAGAGAGGTTTTTAATGCTCAGCGTATTTTTCTTTGAGGCTCGATCATTCAATCGCTTCAGTGTTTGACCTTTGAACTTCTTTATGTCATCCACTTTCCTGATTCCATGCAGTATTAAATTTTCCTTGATTGTATTGCTGTAATCAACAGCATTAGAAAGTATCTCACTCAGCTGAATAGATTTATCAAACGTTTTGCATAAAGTATCAAGCAACTGTGCATTCCAATCTTTGACTGTGAAGTCTCTGACTGCAAGGTCGAAAAGCAGTGAAGAAATTTGGATTAGAGAAGACGCGCCTTCGTATTGTTCTAAAAGTATCCCCACTTTCGCTTCAATGAGTTCCTTGTCTTCATCTTGTGCTGGTTTCATGACTAACTCGATGCAATCAGCTATTCCACATGCCTTCTTTAGAGCATCAACACATTCTCTCTCTCTTGCCATTCTCAAGAAGACATATCCTTGGAAGCGGCATGTAAGGGATATCAGTAAATTAGCATCAAGTCTATGTAAATGTGCACCCTTATCTGCATCATACACGACAGCCTGCGCTTTCAGAGTTTTTGCATCTCTTTCGGCTCTCTTCAGATACTGCGCTGCAAAATTTAGCCTTGACATGTACTCTTTCCTGTTGCCGCTAATTCCATTTTTCCGATCTCGAATCATTTCTGAATATTCAAAGTAAGTCTTGCCAAGATTAGTATATGATCTGCCCCTGCATAACAAGAGTGCTCGGTCTCTAAATTTGGCTTCAATGTCGTCATCTTGAACGTATTTATTCATCTGGCGCAGTTGCTCTATGACAGCGATAGATTCCTCAAAATAGTTCTGCGCTTTATTTAGGACATGGTCATCTTGGATGTTTTGCGCAAGGCTTTGATATTCCAAATAGAGATTTCCAATAGTCATGAGAGAATAGCGAAGAGATTCTCTTACATCCCAGGACTTGAATAAATAATTGTTGTTAGTTCAAGTTTTGTGGAATGTATATGCACTTTTCCTAACTTACCTCATCATCTCCTCTGTCTTTCTTTTTGCAAATTGACTTGAACAGATGCACGTTTTCCTCTTCTTGCTTTATTGATTGAACAAGATCCGATAACTCTTCTGAATATGCTTGACTTTGTGCATTTGGTAAAATGTCACCCACCTCATCAACATAAGCAGCTTCTTTTGTTCCTTCTTCTTCAGCTTCGATATCTTCTCTACCACGCTCAAGATCGTCAACGTTGACACCGAGTTGTTTTTTAATTGTGTGAATCGATGAAGAGGTGGTAGATCCTTTGGCTTGAAATGTTTTTACAGTAACTTTCAATGTACCACCTCCTTCTTTTAAAATTTCATCTTGACTCTCTTCATCACTGTCATCGATAACAACTCTCTTCCTTTTACCAACTTTTAGGGATGCCTCAGGATCATAGATTCCAACAGTCTTCTCATTTTTATTACGAGATGACAATTCCATTATTTTCGACCATTCACGCAAAGTAGCACCTGATGGCAACGCTCCACGCCGATCGTGCCCTCTAAATGCATCACCTTGCCGTTGAATACAAAAAGCCGATAGACCAAGGGAATTTCCATTTTTCAGTTCAAAGCGCTCGAACTTGTCTTCGGTTACCATCATTAATCGAACGCTACCAAAGGGAACAAGAAGCTTTTCCATTCTGGAAATGAAATCTCGCCTATTTCTTTCAAGGGCACGCTGTAATTCCTTCATCTCGTTTTCATGCGCATCAAACGCATTTTCAAACATTTCAGCACCCGCTTCGATCAATTTTTCCCAAATGGCTTCTCTTGAACGGAGGGCAGATTCTCCATCAAGAAATTTTGCCTCCATTTCATGGGTCATGTTCTTTGGATACATGCAGCATCTTCGAAGCACGTCCAATAACCTTCGTCTCACTCCAACCTCCTCGTTATGGAATTCATCCCAGCCGTAGCCACAATAACCGAGCAGAGAAGAGTATAATGTCGTGTATCCATCTTTTCGTTTAGATTTTCCGAGTCTGGACGAGAATGCTACTTTTTTCTGTGCCAGTTTTGAATCAGCATTATGTCGACATTCTCCGCTTGTGAGTAACACAAAGCCATCGCGCAAATGAATGTATTGAACGAACAAATGAGTTAGCACGTTTTGTAATATGCTCCTCAATTGGGTTGTGTTTGTATCATTGATAACGTCTTTGATAGGATTCATCAGATCTTGGCATAATGCTTCAAACGCAGCTATTCCAGTTGACAAAGAGTTTCTTTTCACATTCAGCGTTTGAAGAATATATGTCGCGTGATTGGTTATCGAGATGGCAAGCTTGCAGTTTTCTTGGTGAGCTGTCGGTAAGCTGCCATATTTCTTTTCGAGTCTCTTCTTTTGACGTTTGAGAAACAATGTCACGCTCTTCTGGAAGCATTCACATTCATCCGTCAATAACATTGATTTCGTCGACATGGGATCAAATTAATCACACGTCGTTACAAGTTATGCGATATTTAAAAAAAAGGGTAATTTTTAGGGAGGATATATCTTTCTCTCTCCATCTAAAGAGTGAAAGCCTTTGTAATTCGTCTCAAGCTTCACCCCAAGAGAACACTGTTGTGCTGCCTGATCTTTTCTATGGATTATGGTATTTATGTCGATGATAGATGATGCAATTGGATGATGATAGATGTATCGTAACAGAGATGTTAAATGTTGTTTCAATTTTCCACAGATTTCCACGCGTCTTCCTGCAAGGCCTTTGAAATATATGTTAAATAACGTTCTCTAACGGATTCAGCTATTAGATTCACGACACGACGACCGACGACCGACGACCGACGACAGTATGGTAGTGCAAAAATATATATTACAGTTCACAGTAGATCAAATAGCATATTTTCAAGCTTGACATGATGCTAACATACATTTTGAATCCAGGTTTTTTAGATGTGAAGACTCTGGTGATGCTGTTTTTACTAATCATTACGATTCGGACCTTTCGACGGTTCAAAGATGACACACTAGTGGAAGTAAAAGATGTCACGATGGAGGATGCTGTTGATAACGTGCTATCCGCCGATAGGAAGAACTCACTTAGTGTCAAATCTACTTCCAATAATGGGGAATATAGCAATGTACAATGCGACCAAGAGAAACGCACTGTCTCAACATTAGCTCAAACGAACGAAACGAACGCAATCCAAGTTGCCCCTCAGTCCTCTGAGATAGAGAATAATGATGGCTATGATGAAGGTTTAGTCGCAAACAAGAATGGTGCAACTGTTGCCGATAGGAGTACCTCTGTTGTATCCACTACAAATAATCCATCGAGTACAAGTGATTTGACCGCTGATGAAGACACCAATGAAGGTTGGAGGTGCGTCTGCGAAACTGGCTTCCTTCCACCAGGCTTGTTGAAATCTTTTGGAGGAATGGAAGCAATGGTTCGCATGTCAACAGGACAATGTTATCACAAGACGGCATGAAAATAGTGAATGAGAGACAGATCACAAACACAATAAACAATTTCTCTCTCCACGACGAGACGTTATCTGTGCGCGTATCCAGTGAAATTTGTGCAAGCCCTTCTATTCATCCTTTCTCTACATGGAAAAATATAATATCAACAATATGATATCATAAACTATCTTCATGATTCAAACACCGAAAGTTGTAATTTGATTCGCCCGATCATCGTTATTAGTCTAGGGATGAAAAGCCGAACAAGTTGCTGTACATTGATTTTGCTTGTTACGTTGCAGTCTTATAACTTTCAGACATACCTAAAGTGCAAGTAGTTTACAATGAGTGGGCGAAACAGATGGAAGAGCTCGAGCAAATAAATCTCTTACTCTAACCCCACATAATTCTCGAGAGCGACAACCGGGCCATATCCCTAGTCTCAGCCACAGGTCCTAGTAACCAACTTAGAGACACCAATATCACATAATTCAGCCTCTGCACTCCACACCTGATCCACTGAATGCCCATCTACCTTCATTGCTAATGCCTCAAAGAACATGATATTCTTCTTCGAATGGCAATTATCTGATTGTACACCCATCATTAATAACTTTCAGCTTTGGAAAAAAGGAGAACCCTTCCCGACCATATTATTGGCAGCTCTGGCACAACCCCTCGTAATACGAATCGCTCTCCTCCTCACCAACTGATCCTTCACGTCAATTTCCTCCGAACCATCATCTCGTGCGGGTTTACCAATTTTACGGATGTCCTCATCTACCCGTTATACCCCTAGCTATAGATCCACTTGAAGCACCATAGCTGTTCCCAGCATTCCCGCTATCACAGGTTGATCTCCCAGAATATCAAATGATGAATCGTCATACTGGCCACTTTTTGCTCCTCATTGTTGTGGTTTTGGATGTAGACATGATCGAAATGAAATCTATCGAATTCATCATTTGATAAGATATTGAGCGGGAATCAGAATGAATACGCAAAGTCGATGAAGATTTGCGAGACACGAGCCCAGCACTCAGCAGTGAAGATGTGAAATGTGAAGGTTGAGCGTGATTGATAATAGCAGTTAATTTGAGTTTTTTCTGAAACGACGTTAGATTGGCTTCTTCTTACCTTGTCCAATTTCAATTCATTGACGTCATTGGGTATTTTATACATTAATTTTAAATACCTACCATTGATTTCAAACTGCCACCAATGAACTTCTTTATCGAGATGTAGAAAGCAGCTTTTGGCACTCAGTTGAAGTTGTATGATGATTGATTCAATCACTAATTTATTCGAGACACGGTTTGTAAAATTATTCAAGAATGAGAAGAATACGAAACTCACATCATCTCACAAAACTGAATTTGCTCACTCTTGTCGCGAGAGAAAGATCACTTTTTTCCAGCTTCTAACACTAACAAACTCCAAATCATGCGCGGTAAGTAATTGAATGTCCGTCAGGCTGCAATGGGTTGAATTGAATGGGAAAAGATGAACGGTCCGAATCGAACAATTGAATCGAATCAAATCGAATCGATTGTCTCATCTTCTCTAGGTGCCACAACGTCACAATCGACTCCAAACTCAGGATTCATTCTTGTTCCAAACGAAATCCATTCTAACAGCATTTTCCTCTTTCCAATAATAAGAATGTATCTCGATTCACATGGGCCAAGCTGGTATTCAGACCGGCAATGGCTGCTGGGAGCTTTACTGCCTCGAGCACGGAATCCAGCCTGATGGACAAATGCCATCAGACAAGACTGTTGGAGGAGGAGACGATGCTTTCAGCACCTTTTTCAGCGAGACTGGAGCTGGGAAATACGTACCCCGTGCTGTGTATGTCGATCTTGAACCCACAGTTTGTGATGAAGTAAGGTCTGGAACTTACCGTCAGCTTTATCATCCTGAGCAAATCATTTCTGGAAAAGAGGATGCTGCGAATAACTATGCCCGTGGCCATTATACCATTGGGAAGGTGAGTCTTGAAAGCAAGCATTACATCTGCTTTTCGTTTCCATCTTATTCCCTTTTTCTTGCTCACACATAAATCCTTTTTTCTTCACAGGAAATTGTAGATTTGGTTCTCGACCGCATTCGTAAGCTCGCAGATAACTGTACGGGACTTCAGGGATTCCTTGTTTTTCATGCCACTGGAGGAGGAACTGGTTCTGGCCTTGGTTCTCTGCTTCTTGAGAGACTATCAGTTGACTATGGAAGAAAGTCCAAGCTGTCCTTTGCCGTGTCTCCATCTCCACAGGTATCCACTGCTGTTGTAGAGCCCTACAACTCAGTACTCTCCACACACGCCCTCCTGGAGCACACGGATTGTACTTTCTGCCTTGACAACGAGGCTTTGTACGATGTATGTAGGCGCAATCTCGATATCGAGAGACCAACATACACGAACTTGAATAGGCTCATTGCTCAAGTCGTTTCGTCGCTGACCGCCTCTCTTCGTTTCGATGGTGCTCTCAACGTTGATGTTACCGAGTTCCAGACCAACTTAGTACCTTACCCACGAATCCATTTCATGCTAACATCATATGCTCCTATCATCTCTGCGGAGAAGGCGTACCACGAGCAGCTTTCAGTTGCTGAGATTACAAATTCTGTGTTCGAACCTGCTGGAATGATGACCAAGTGTGATCCGCGCCATGGAAAGTATATGGCTTGCTGTTTGATGTACCGTGGTGATGTCGTCCCGAAAGTAAGTTTGACTTTGGATTCTTGTTTGTTTTTGCTATTATGTTTTCTAATTTTCCTATTTCGTTGATCTCAGGATGTCAACTCTGCCGTTGCAACAATTAAGACGAAGAGGACCATCCAATTTGTCGACTGGTGCCCTACAGGCTTTAAGTGTGGAATCAATTACCAACCTCCAACCGTAGTCCCCGGCGGTGATCTCGCTAGAGTCCAGCGTGCAGTTTGCATGGTTGCCAACACCACGGCTATCGCAGAGGCTCTATCAAGAATTGACCACAAGTTCGATCTCATGTACGCAAAACGTGCCTTTGTTCACTGGTATGTTGGAGAAGGAATGGAAGAAGGAGAGTTCTCTGAAGCCAGAGAGGATCTTGCGGCTCTTGAAAAAGATTACGAGGAGGTCGGAGCTGAAACTGCTGAAGGCGAGGACGAGGATTTTGACGAAGAGTACTAACTGTAGAAATACAATAGATCTGCAGAGGAGAGGAAAGGAGAATAAGTCATCATTTCCTTCTCATTAGAACCAACAATAAAGTAGAAAGTTCCGATAACAATGCCTTTTGTCTTTTATGATTTTAGTTCTTTCTTCTTCCTCATATTTGTCTCATTTGGAGGTCGCTTTAGTATCAACTCTCCGTAGCAAGAAATCTCAGATTTTATCTTTAGAAAAAGGTATTTGAGAGTGCCTGCAACCACACCCACTGCTTGGAGAGTGCGATTCCATCAAATTAGCGTAATGAAAATACATATTATAAATAATTTTGTTGTGGCCAAGGGTTCTGCATTTGATAGCATGGTGAGGGAGGGGGCTGGCGACCACCACATCATGGTCCAGAGGCTTGACTTGATGGCTCTTCTATTGGAATTTCTTAGTACATCATCCTGAAAAAGAAGGACAGGGAGATTCACTGAAGTCGTGGTGAAATTATGAGGAGCAAAATGAGAACGAGCATAGCTCGCCACTTCTGATTAAATACTAACAATGCCTACTAGGACTATTCGCGAAGTAACGCGAATATTGAACAGATCTGAGGATAAGAGTCTTTTTGATACTTCTGTATGCCTTTTCACTTATATCCATTTCTCTCGCATATAATGGATGACAATGATATTTAGTGGGGGTAATCGGTAATCGGCTAATCCAAAATATCTGACATTTGGTTTGTCAAGCCAGCTGCGCGCGACGCCCATCGCCCATCGATCGGTAGCAATGAGCAATGAACAGGATACTTCGAAATTTATATGTTTCTGTTATGGTGAACCGCGCCAAGACGGTTACGGGACTTAGTATATATGAAATTTGCAGTGTTCAAAAAAAGTCTCGTCGTAGCAACTGCACAACATCATTACATAAGTAGGTACATCATACATTGAACAGCATTGAACATACCTACTGCACGCACACACCATCGGACATTATCTAATACGCAAACCTAGCTCCTCTAGCTCTACCGGTTATCCCAAATTACCGTCGCGAATCAGAATGCCATCTCTTGCCATAGACATTACATCCCCGGGTTACCTGATGGCCCAAATGTTGAACACTATTGCTCACGACATAATCCAAAACAGCACAAACCGGTGTAACCAAATAGGAGAACTCACATTCTTTCTAAAACAGCTCAAACTACAAAAATATGGCCAAATTCACGTCCGAACCACTATGGCCACGCTCCTTGCTGAATTGTGCGGATGTGACAATATATGTCTCGAAGACTGGAATGACAAAGACTGGGATGAAGTCATCACCGAGTTTTCCCAGCTGTACCAGGTACTTATCCGGAAAGATGCCAGTCACTTTTTTGTTCCGAGGTTGCTGGAAAAGGGCGAGGTAGAATTTTCGACTGATTCTGTTGCCTTTCAAAGAGATCAGAAAACATTCAAGAATAGAAATGTGGATATCAAATTGAAGAAACAGATAAATAATCATTTTCGTGAAATCATTGCGATACTCAAGTTTCAAAGGGCTTTCAGTATTATTCGGTGTCATATAGAAAATTTGATGGACGAAAAGGATGAGGAGGGATTGGAGGAGGAATCTGTTCTACCCGATGAAATGTCTCAGAAATATTGGGATTACATTCATGCATCGTTTGATGACTGCGCGAATGCGAAGAAAGCGCTCGTTTCGTTGGTCTGTCGTGAAGAGAATGAAGACACGTTTAAATTGTACATCAAGAAACCGAGTGAGCTAAACATACATTTCAAGAATACCAGCTTCCGGCAGTTTTACAATTTGCAAAATTTGCAAGATCGGTTTGATTACGTTGTGCGCGGTTGGGAGGACATGGTTCTTCCCTTGCCCATGAATCAAACAATTGGAAAATATACTATTCCTGAAGTCCGGCTTGCTGAAACGAATGACGAAGAAAATGATAGTGTCGGCGACGTAGACTTTGGAGATGAAAATGATGGCACTGATGATGAAAACGAAGGACAGCTTTCGGGATCTGACGAAGGACAGATTTCAGGATCTGATAATGGACAGAAGCAACATAATATGGCAGAAGATAATGATGATGAGGATTCTGACGACGAGGGTCCTGCAGAAAGTCAATTGCATACACAGCCTCCGCTTAAGAACACAGAAAGTGTAGAATACGACGTTGAAGAAGAGGAAGAGGACGACGAGAGTCAGATCGAGAATCAATTGGAAACACAACCTCCAGGAAAACCAGAGATCGAAAGGTCGATTAGTGATGATGACGAGGGCATGGACGGCGAGGGAGATGGACAGACAGAGACCCAGCCTCATCTCGCCTCAAAAAGGTCAGAAAATGACTCAAGCATTCGTAACGCTCAGGAATATCACGATGATGCAATCAAGATGCGGAAAAACGCTGTTGAGAATCTGAGAGCGAAGCGTAAAGTTCTGCGCATGAATGCAGACCCGCTCGACAATGTTGTTGAACTTGCGGCCAAGGCTACCGTCGCTAGAACATACTCCACCCCTCCCAGGGATGGTTCTAGATACGAAAGTGACGCCATTGAAAGCGTCAATTCTAGGGAACTAAATGAAGAAGTATCCCCCAAGATGTCGATTCCCAAGAACTTACATACGCAGATAGGCCTACAAATTGAAGATTCCGACGGTGATGAAGGCCGCTGCTCTCCTCCCTTGCTGAAGAAGAGGCAACGGCGAAATCCCATCTTACTTCCAGTTGATAGTCCTGATGATGGCTTATGGCATTCCTCACAAACTGAATTATCGTCGCTTTTATCGTCGAAGACAAGAAACAAATGGTCGGAAGCAGAAGTGACTGCACTCATGACAGGATACAAATTACATGGCAAAAATTGGTCGAAAATCAAGAGCCAATTCAGTGATGCACTCCAATTGCGCAGCAACGTTCAAATCAAGGTACGTATTGTTAATGAAGATGGATTGCTTGTACTGTATAGCCTTCTCATTCTTATTAATTGTTGTTTCCTTTTCTTGATAGGATAAGTTTCGTACCCTGCGGGGTAAAGGCATTATTGAAGAGTAAATGTTTGTACAAATAGAATATGTAGTATGGTGCTTCTTTCTTGAGTATAATATAAAAGCTAGTAGGAAAACTGGTTGTAAGATTCACGTGGACGTTTACGAGATAGTTTTGCTAGGTGAATGCATTAAATGGATCCTCGCTGCAACAAAAACCTACAAGAAGCTCCCTTAGGACGAAGCCATCATAAGCTCATGATGATATGACTATAACGAAGAATTGTTGAGGATACAAGATAATTGATACTAAGTCTTACTTTCTATGATGTAGCTGTTGCCGGTTGTGCTACTAGCTAGGTATAAAAGACACACTCGCGGTTCTGATACTGGTTTGGAGAGCTATTCAGGAGTGAAGTGATGTACCCTGACACTAGCTTGACATTGACCAAGTCTGCAAATCGAGAGATTGTGGTAAACACCCCAAAAGCTGGACCCAAAATAGCGAACGTATTCACGCGATGGGTGGGTGTTGCCGTGTATATCTCACTTCCACGATGAATGGATTTCATCTCGATTTCAAAATTGTCTGCTGTGCAAGAACAAGAAAACAGGATTCATCATTGCAATTACAACTGTCGCTATTTTAAAGCTTGGCAGCAATTTTTGTTTTATGCAAGACTTCATGTTAGAATGTAAGCCATTAGTGATATCTTAAAAATGGAAGTGTTTTTCTATCAATCCTTATGCCGGGTTTGCCTTCGTGTGTCTCAAGATCCAACATTTAACAGATAGCTTTCAATATTTAGCAGTAGGAGATGTAGTAGGCTTTCTACTAGATAAGAATCTCTAGATCCAAGATGAATCGATTTTCTTTTTGCACGTAATAGGATAAGTTTTTAGAACTTGACTTACGTAACATCGAAATCACAAGCAGCGTAACCTATTTAATTTTCTTATCTCTCTTGCCGTTACACGTAGTATAGTATTTCCGATGTATATTGAAGTCGTAGCAGATTCATTCTGAGTTGGGACTCGTGCAGTGTTCAAAAATTCTTTGCTTTTCAATCAAATCCAGTAGAAGTGATCAGCCAGCCTGACGCAAAGGCGTGTCTTTTGGTCAAGAGTCTTTCCTGTTGCCAAATCTGTTCATTTTGTGAGGCGCAAAACGATGACCTACTTTTGATTACCAAATCATACACATTTGGCTTCATCCCACTATCTCACTTATGCCTCGATCGGAATTGAATTGATCCTACTATTGCCTCTTTGGAGGGGGGGATTAATTATATGTCGTGTTCATTTCCCCCCCTGTCAAAAAATATTATGGTTTCTGTTTCTACACAACTTTCTCACTCTTTTCACAAGTTCTTGTAACGATTTCTTCCAAATATCAGTCTCAAGCTGCTGCTGTTGCTATAATTACTCTTGATATGCATCCCGTAACTTACAAAGCGACTAGAGCGATGACTTCCTCAAACGGTGCTCTTGGTGTTACTCGCTTTGCAGGTAGTGCTGTATTCTCTGACCACGACAAGAATGGGAATAAAGTCTTCGAGGACTCAAGGAACAACCTTGAATGCCCAGTCCCGGTCATCGTCGCTGATCATGATCTCGTTTTTCTCGGCATTCATTCCAACAATCCTTTTGAATTAATTGTCAGCGGGAATGATGGTTGTGTCCTTGATATGAAAGAGAGATTTGCTGCCTTTCTCCTCGAACAACCAGAAACCATCATTGAACTCGCTCTGGATGAGAAACGGTCGTTGAGCGAGGAAAGCCCGCCATTGACTGTCAAAAACTGTGCTGATGTAGTGCAATATCTAGTTGTGCTAGATGATGCTACGAATAAAGATTCCTTTCGCTCAGGTGCTCAAAGGATTCCAAACGACTTTTCAATGTTTACCAATGTTACCTCTTTCCTCTGCCAAGATGTCGATGCTGTGAACCTCCGCAAATTGATCCATTCTGGATTCAATGGGTATCTCGCGATCGCACCTTCATGTTCTCGTACAGATAATAATACTTTATTTGCGGAACTCTCAACGCTAGATGCAAGCTCCGGGTCCAATGTTACGGTTGCTGCTGACGCCCCCAATTTTTATAGACTTGCTAGGTTTCCTTGTGTGGGAATCCCCTCTGACACCGACTGTGCAGTAGACAATGTGTGTCGGGTACAACATCAGATTCCATTTGCATTGTTTCACCAAGCCGTGCCGCCATCAATGGTCCATGCCCTAGTAGCATTTGGAGCCACCCTCGTGATCTCGTACCTTTGCAAGAGAAAGAGAATGAAATCAAAGGGACTTGTAGAAAGCCCTTGGAAGAAAGTTCCCGGCGGTAGGCGCTTCTTTGGTA
>Ga0307981_1001484_pt1 | contig 20844 bp, 20 predicted proteins | sample OrgLakmetagen987_FD_201849 | JGI IMG/M metagenome (GOLD analysis project Ga0307981, IMG submission 201849) | Saline water microbial communities from Organic Lake, Antarctica - #987 | ecosystem: Environmental > Aquatic > Non-marine Saline and Alkaline > Saline | place: Antarctica: Organic Lake... | reverse complement strand
GTCGTCCCGCGTGATCCTAACTGCCATCAATAGCCTCCCAAACTCTGCGGCCAATGAATCAGCTTATTCTGCAAAAGAAAATCCCAGAGTCAGATCTTAAGGCCGTTGGTATTAGGCGTCGTTGTCGCCTGCTTGTGCAATGAAATCAGCATGTCCTATCCCCGTCCCGAGCCTCGCGTAGAACCGATCTTGCCATGAAAAGAGCAGAACGACGAGGGTCTATGTGATCGTCAGGGATGGAACACCTACTGCCCCCATCTCAATCCCCCTCTCATGCATATAAACATGCACTGTCCCGTTGCCCGGCAGTCGCTGCGTGGCACGCGACGAGAGGGGGCAATGATTGAGCGGCTTTGGGCGGTCTTGCATCAATACGTCACCCACAATCGCTACTACTCAAGTCAGAAGCAGTTTGCCGACGCAATTCTTGCATTCATGCGTGAAACCATCCCGCGGGAATGGAAAAACTTCCGCGACAAGGTGTCAGACAATTTCCGCGTCATAACTCACGAGAACTTTCGGGTTTTGGAGTAGAGGCGGTATAAATAAACCTCCGCCGGAGGCATCCGACAGATTGCACAGGCACCGTCAAAAGATCAGGCGCGCCTAACCGTCTGGAGCGACCAACCCCAAGCCGCGCAGGTAGACGCCGATGCCGGATTCCAGCAGGTCTTCGGGCGGGAAGGGGCTTTGGCTGCCGGGCGCGCCGCGGGCGAACAATTCGACCACGCCGTGGGACATTGCCCAGATATGCGCCGAAAACATCGAAGCGGGGGGGCGTTTGTCGGCGGGAATGTGCTGGCTGAGGTCGCTTGCGGCACGCTCGAACACACCGCGCGCGCGGGCAGCGGCGGCGGCCAGCTCAGGCGTGGCATTGACCGAGATGCTGGATTCGAACATCGCGATGTAATGTCCGGGGTATTTGCGGGCAAAGGCCAGATAGGCGCGGCCCGTGGCCTCGAATGCCGACAGGGCCGAGGGTTGGCCGCTGTCATAGGCGAATTGCATCACGTCGGCGAATATCTCATAGCCTTGAAGGGCGGCCTCGGCGATCAGGTCTTCGCGGCCCTGAAAATGCCGGTAGACCGCCGCCGGGGTCACGCCCGCCTGTTTGGCGGCCTCGGACAGGGTAAAACCGTTGGGCCCCTTGTCAGTAATCAGCTCGAGCGCTGCATCGACCAGCGCCTGTCGCAGATTTCCGTGGTGGTAGCCCCGTTTAGGCATCCCAGATCTCCGGCGCGCCGCAGAGTGCCGTGTCGATCTGGCCGAACGCCTTTGGGTTCCGCACCGGCGCGCCGGTCGCGGTCAGCACCGCGCGGATGGCGTTGAGGCGGGCGCGGCGTTTGTCGTCGGACCGCACGATGGTCCAGGGGGCGTGATCTGTATGGGTGCGCTCGAATGTCTCGGCGATGGCGGCGGTGTAGGCATCCCAGCGTTTCAGCCCCTCGACATCGATCCAGCTCAGCTTCCATTGCTTGAGCGGGTCGTGTTCGCGGCGCAAAAAGCGGCGCAATTGTTCGGCGCGCCCGACGTTGAGCCAGATCTTGACCAATGTGATGCCGTCGTCGATCAGCATCTGCTCGTATCCCGGCACCTGATCGAAGAAATGCGCGCGCTGATCGGGGGTGCAAAACTCGAACACATGTTCCACCACGGCGCGGTTATACCAGCTTCGGTCAAACAGCACGATTTCACCGGCGGCGGGCAAGTGTTTGATGTAGCGCTGTAAATACCACTGCGTGCTTTCGCGGTCGGTGGGTTTCGACAAGGCCACCACGCGCGCCACGCGCGGGTTCAGGTTTTCGCGGAACCGCTTGATCGTCCCACCTTTGCCAGCCGCGTCGCGCCCCTCGAACACCACCGCGATGCGTTGGCCGCTGTCCTGCACCCAGCGTTGCATGCGCGCCAGTTCGATCTGAAGGGCCGCGATTTCCTTGTCGTAGACCTTGCAGGCCATGCGTTCGGAATAGGGATAGCTGGACGACAGGATATCGTTCTGTTCGCTGCGACGGATCGCATCCTGCACATCTTGCGGCGCATGATTTTCGTAATAATCGCTGATCGCGCCGTCAAAGGGCACATTCATGGCCTGCTCCTTTTTCATTCAGTATGGAGCGCCGGGGGCTTTAGCGCAATGTGGCCGCACCTGCGGCGCGATCAATGGCCGCGACCGTGGCCTGCGGGTCGGCATGGTGCGGCATGTGGCCGACGCCCGGCAGCATGGTGAGGTTGGCCTGCGAAACGAGTTTGATGAATTCCTGCGCGTGAATCTGCGGCGGAACGGTCGTGTCTGCGGCCCCGTGGACCAGCTCGATCGGCATGTTCAGCGTGTCGGTATATTGCGCGCGCATCTCGACGATATGCGGGCGCAGGGTGTTGACTTGCTGGGCGTTGCTACGCAGTGACGTGCGGCGCAGCGACAGGCCCACGCCGACGCGGTCGGAGTAGCCTTCGGGGGCGGATTGCGGTGCAAAGATCGACCCCAGAACGTCGTCGATCCGGCTGTCGGGGGCAAACGCGGTGATCAGCGGCACGACCGTGGCACCGCCTATGGCTGAGGAATTGATCGAATAAAGCGCGCCCAGATCGCCGGGCCAGGGCATCGACACCGCGCCCAGAAGGACCAGTGCGGCGGTATCCTCGGGCCGCTCGAGCCCCCAGGCCAGCGCCACCGCCCCGCCGTAGGAATGACCGACCACGACCGGATTGCGCACGCCCAGCTGATCCGCCGCCTTTTGCAGGATCTGCGCCTGCAACATCGGGCTTTCTCCCTTGGTGTTGCCGGTGCCGCCGTAGCCATCGGGCCGGTCGGTCCAGCCCATCCCCGGACGGTCGAAGGCGACCACGCGGTAGCGGTCGGTCAGACGCCCCGCCAGATCGAATGTGAAATCGCGCAGATTGCCGCTGGCGCCGTGCAGCAACACCAGATCGGGGCCGGAGCCTTCAACCCAGACATGCACCTGTTGGCCTTCGACCGTGACGATCTGGCCGATGGGGGGATACAGGCTCTCGGCCCGGATTTCGCGCTGATCGGCGCGGCTGCCGACCAAGGCGCCGCATCCGGCCAGGGCCGCCGCAGACAGAGCCAGCAAGATGAGTTTGGATGTCACATCATCCCTTTCGCAGGTCGGTCGAGGATTGTCCGATCAGATCGGTGTCGAACGGCGTGGTCAGATACATTTCCGATATCCAGTTGCCATATAGGAGATGTGCGTGACTTCTCCAGCGGTTCTGCGGCTGACGCGCGGGATCGTCACCCGGATAATAATTGCACGGCACATCTATGGGCGCGCCTGCGGCGGCGTCGCGGTCGTATTCCTGTTTCAGCGTGTCGCTGTCGTATTCAAAGTGGTTGAACACATAAAGCGCGCGGTGGGCGGTGTCCTCGACCAGACAGGGACCGACCTCGTCGCTGCCGAGCAGGGTGGTGAGGCCCGCGGCGTCGATTTCGCTTGCGCGCATCTCGGTCCAGCGGCTGACCGGGATCAGCAGATCGTCTGAAAAGCCGCGCAGGTAATGCGATGCGGGCGCGAGGTTGCGGTGGCGGTAGCAGCCGAAGGCCTTGGTGCCCAGCATGTGTTTGGGAATGCCGCACAGGTGATACATCATCGCCATGCCGCCCCAGCACACGCCGAAGGTGGCATGCACGTTGGTCTGGGTCCAGTCCATCACCTCGCGCAGCTCGTCCCAATAGGTGACGTCCTCGAACGGCAGATGTTCGATCGGGGCGCCGGTGATGATCAGCCCGTCGAATTTCTCGTCGCGCACCTCCTGAAAGGTGCGGTAAAAGCTGTCCATATGCTCGGGCGCGGTGTTTTTCGCCTCGTGTTCGGTCATCCGGATCAGCACCAGTTCGACCTGCAGCGGGGTCGCGCCGATCAGGCGGGCAAACTGGGTTTCGGTCTGGATTTTCTTGGGCATCAGGTTCAGCAGGCCAATGCGCATGGGTCTGATGTCCTGCTTGTCGGCCTGATCGTCGCGCAGCAGCATGACGCCTTCGCGGGTCAGCACGTCATGGGCGGGCAGGTCGGCAGGGATACGGATGGGCATGGGTCTATGTTCCGGTTCTGGTCCTGGAGGCGATGGCGCGGCTGATCACGGCGTCGAAATCGGGGGCGTCGCGCACGCTGGCCATATCGGCGGCGGGCACGGTCACGCCCCAGTTGCGCGCCATCGCTTCGTAGCGGGGTTGGCGGTGGGCCAGCGCCTGTGCATAGGTCCAGCGGATAAAGGCATCCGGATCAACGTCGGCCTTGGCACACTTGTTTTCGCTCAGAAATTGCGCCCAGACGCGGGTCAGAAACTGTGGCTGATAGGCCATCGGTTTGGGCGCGCGGTCAAAGCGGCGAATCAGCTCTTCTGTATGGGCCTCAGTTCCTTCGATCCAGACCATCAGGTTTTGCGCGGCAAGTGCTGTCAGGATCGGGTCGGCAGGGTTGCCTGCATCGACCCATTCACAGATAGATCCGCCGGTGTCGCAGATGAAATGCGGATAGCCATAAAGATCCTGTGCGCGGTCGATGAAATACGCGGTATCGTGCAGTGCCGCCGTCTCGGCCCGCGCGAATTGCGCCTGACGGCGGGCATAGACGGCCATCGGCAGACCGCCGCGCGCCGCATCGCCCGGTTTACCCAGATAGGTCGAGACCGGCGTCAGATTGTCGAAGGTGATGTTGGAGCCGATATAGATACTGTCGGACATCAGCAGATCGCGCAGGAACGGGACTTTCATCGCCTCGCGCTTGGCATTGTCGGCGATGTATTCGCCCATATAGCGCGTGCCGATGCGGTAATCTATCGAGTAGTGGAACCACGGGCCAGAGCTGCGCAGCAGGTTCGACACCTGCGTCTTGCCCAGACCGGACATCGCGAAAAGCACCACGCGTTTATGCGCGGCGGATCGCCAGTCCTGCGGGGTATCGTATATCATCTGGGGCGTCCCGGTGCGGTGTCGGATTGCATGTGGTAGCGCCGCAGTCAGGCGGCGTCAAACCGTTTGCACCGCCCGGCGGCGCGACACGCGCGCCGTGCGATCAAAACCCGAAGGTCAGCGTAACGCCCGCGCCGACCACGGAATTGCGCGCGAATTCAACCGCGCAAACCGCCATGGGCCGAGATTTGGTCCGTCGCCTTGTAGCGCAGCGTCCACGCCACCTGTTCGCTGCGCCATTCGGCGTTGAGCCCCTCATACAGCCCTTTTGAACAGCTGGATTCTGCGCCACACGGCTGATTGAGGAAAAGTCCGAACGACAGCCGTTCGGTCATGTCCTGCTTGTAGCTGGCACCTATGGAGACAAAATCGCCTGCCATATTGCCGGTGCTGCCACCTGAAAACGGCACGAGCTCATCGGGATAATCGCCCGAGACGCCGGGCGTCACAGATGAAAATGACAGCTGGATCGCATTGCCGTCCTCGAACAGAAACGGATAGGAATTGCTGGCCCGCTCGATCCCGCCCGCCTGAGCGGTGGCGGCACCAGGTGCGATTGCACCCATACTCGTCAAAAGATACTTCAGGACACTCCATTTTGATATGTTTTCTCATCCAGATTTCTCGCTATGCGTGCAGTAGCCATGCGGTCAATCTTTGACGACGCCGCCTCTGAATAGTGTCGCTTTGTGAGCCAATTATGCCCGGGTCGAGACGGGCGGCGCCCGGTTGACCGCGCGGATGTTGATCCAGTTGGCGGCAAAGATCACCGCCGCACCCGCAAAGACCCACAGATCCAGCGGTTCGGCATAAAACAACATGCCGACGATGGCGATGACCGGAAGACGCGCGAAATCCAGCGGCAGAACGATCGTGGCAGGCGCAATGCTGAGCGCCTTGGTCAGGCAGAAATGCGCCAGCAGCCCGGCGCAGGCGATCAGCATGATCCACGGCACGTTGGCCGACCCCGGCAGTGCGATATCGCCATCATAACCTGCGCAGATCAGGCCGAGCGCCGCCTGCATCACGGTCAGCCAGAACAGGATGCAGGTGATGGTTTCGGTGCGGGTCAGCAGCCTGGTGAATACTGCCGATCCGGCAAATCCTATGGCGGCGAGTGCTGCGGCGATCAACCCGGCGCTCAGCGGCTCGGCCCCAGGCCGCGCGACGATCAGGATGCCGACGAAGCCGAGGATCGCGGCCATGACCCGCACCCGCGTCAGCTTTTCTTTCAGCAAAAGCGGCGACAGGATGAAGGCCCACAGCGGCGACGTGAATTCGAGCGCGAAGACCTGCGCCAGCGGGGCTGCGCTGATCGCGAAGAACCACAGGTTCTGGCCAGTGAAATGGCTGATGTTGCGGATGAAATGCAGGCCAAGCCGGTTGCGCCGGATCTGGCGCAGCGTGCCTGTCGCACTGGCCACCACCAGCACGATGACGATACCGATGACGCTGCGAAAGAGCATGATTTCAAAGGTATCGAGCTCGAGCGACACGGTGCGCCCGGCCACAGCCATGCCCGAAAACGACACGATGGCCCCGATCATCCAGAGTGCTGCGCGGGTGACATCGGTCATCGCGGCCCCCGCAGTGCAGCTTGGGTCGGCAACACAGAATTGAGTGACATCAGGCAGCGCATGCGCATCTTCTGACGGGTTTGCCAGGGGCGCACAAGCGGCTCAGTTCAGGCCGATGGCATTGCCGGTTGCCGCCAGATCGTCGAACCCGGTGAAGCGGCGCGACAGCGGGCAGGTAAAGCGCGCATGGTCCGCCGCCATCCGGCTGAGCAACGCATCGAAGCGCTGGTAGTCGGAATTGCCTTTCGAATAGCCGCCCGACGGGATCGCCCAGTCGATTTTCCCATAGATCGCAGGGGTATAGCGGTAATGCATCAGGGGGATCAGCTGGTGATGACCAAGGCTGAGCGTGGTGACATGGCTCGACAGGTAAAAATTCCCCCGGCTCCAGCGTTGCAGCAGCGGTTTGACCAGACGGCCCGAGGGCGCCTTGTAGCGCCCGCGCCATTTCAGTTTCAGCGCGCGCAGGGCCGAGATTTTGGGTTTCAGGCCGTAATGCGTGTCCAGCCTGTAGCGCACGCCGACGTAGCGGTGCAGCGGCGGCGCGCCCTTGCGCAGGGTAAAGTGCCGCGCCCCGTCGAAATACCACGTGCCCGCCCGCGGATCACCGGCGGTGGCTGTGCCGGGGGCGAGGTCGTCGATGCTTTCGGGGTAAAGGTCGATCATCCCACCCCAAATGCCGTTTTCACCTTTTTGATCAGCGGCTTGCGTGAGGGTGTTCAGGTCGGTTCCTTTGGGCAGGCAAGCGATTTCATCCAGATCGCACTGCACCGCCCAGCGGTCATGACAGAACCGGTTCATCAGCGCCGTGCGCCACAGATGGATCATTCGCAGATCGCCCTTGCCGCGCAGCGCGGGGGGTAATTCAGCCTCATCGGGGCGGTCGCCGTAGCGGCGCGTGGATGTCAGCAGCATCACATCGGATTGTTGCGCCAGATAGTCCGCAGAGCCATCGTCGGAGCGATCATCCAGCAGAATGAACCGCGCCACGCCCAGCTTGCGATACGCCTCGAGAAAGGTCGGCAACATATAGATTTCATTGCGCAATACCGCGATCAGGCTCAGGCCGGGACGGGCTGTCAGATCGTTCGCGGCCACCGACACGTCGGGGGCCATCGGAACGACGCTGTGATCAGGGGCAACCCGGTCGCGCGGCATGGTCTGTTTCCATTCGATTTGCGACATCAATGATCGGTCGAAACGCATGAAACTGCAATCGGGTCAAGGCGCGTCCGATGCGCCCGGACGCGGCGCGGGTAATGCGTCGGTCACGGCTCAGGACGTGCGATCGGGGGGCCCGGGTTTCGGCTTGCGCGGCTTGCGGGTTGCAGGTCCGGTGCCGCCCGCAGCCGATTTGGCCAGTTTCCGCGCGCGGTTCTTTTTGCTCGAGGCTTTGCCGACGGGCGGTTTCGTGCCGCGCGGGTCGCCCGCTGCCTCACCCAGAGCGCCGCCCGAAGCGCCGCGCAAAGCACCGCCCTGCGGGGTTTGCGCGGCTGATCTGGGTTTGCGCGCCTTCCACGGCTCGGCCTTGCCTGCGGCGGGCGGGTGACGGTCGACACGTTTGGCAGCGGCTCCGGCTGGCTTTGCACCGGGCGTGGGCTTTGCACTGGGCGTTGGCTTTGCACTGGGCGTGGGCTTTGCATCGGGCTTGGGCTTTTTGACCCGCGGGGCCGGAGCATCGTTCCAGTCGACCGGCGGTGTCGGGCCAGGTCCGGAAGGTTGCGCGGGCTCGGCAGATCGTGCCGTTTCGGGCGCATCGACCGGGGTTAATTTCCGGTGTTTTTTCGCGGGTGGCTTTTCACGGCGCGGCGCAGGGTCGAATTTCGGTGGCGACGCCAGCCGCATCAGCGCAGCGCCGTCTTCGAGCACCATCCCGGGGCCGATGGCGTCGAGCAGCACCTTGACGGCGGCCTCGCGGATTTCGATCAGCGCGGCATCGGGTTGAATGCGAATGGCACCGACATCTTCGCGCGAAATGTTGCCCATCTTGCACAGCATCGGCAGGATGCGGCGCGGTTCTGCCCCCGTGGCACGCCCACCCGCGAGCGAGAACCAGACGCTGGGGCCGAAGGCTGCGCGCGGCTTGGCGGGTTCCGAGATATCCGACAGCTCTTCTGGCGCCGAATGACGCTCGCGGTAGAGCCTGACATAGGCCGCCGCAAGCTGTTCGGCGGAATAGGCGCTGGTCAGCCCGTCGACGGCATCGCGGGTCGAATCGTCGATGGCTTCGGACCAGTCAGAGCTTGCCAGCATGCGTGCGTCGTCCCTGGCGCGGATCTCGTCGGCCGAGGGCGCATCGGCCCAATCGGCGCGCAGCTTGGCCCAGCCCAAAAGCCGCTCGGCCTTTTTGCGCGCCGCAGGCGGGACGACCATCACGCTGACCCCCTTGCGCCCGGCGCGGCCGGTGCGGCCCGAGCGGTGCAGCAGCGTGTCCTGATTGGTGGGCAATTCGGCGTGGATCACCAGTTCCAGATTGGGCAGGTCGATGCCGCGCGCGGCCACATCGGTGGCCACGCAGACCCGCGCGCGCCCGTCGCGCATGGATTGCAACGCGTGGGTGCGTTCGTTCTGCGACAGCTCGCCCGACAGCGCCACAACCGAAAACCCGCGATTGGACAGCCGCGTGGTCAGCCGGTTGACCATGGCGCGGGTGTTGCAGAACACGATGGCATTGGGCGCCTCGTAATAGCGCAGCACGTTGATGATGGCGTTCTCGCTGTCGCGCGCCGAGACATGCAGGGCGCGGTAGTCGATGTCGGCATGTTGCGACGCACCCGACGTGGCGGCGATCCGCACCGCGTCGTTCTGGTAGCTCTTGGCGAGCTTCGCGATGGCGGCGGGCACGGTGGCCGAAAACATCAGCGTCTGACGCGCCTTGGGGGCCTGGTCCAGAATGAACTCCAGATCCTCGCGAAAGCCCAGGTCCAGCATCTCGTCGGCTTCGTCCAGCACCACCGCCCTGAGGCTGCCCAGATCGATCGAGCCGCGCATGATGTGGTCGCGCAAACGGCCCGGCGTCGACACGACGATATGTGCGCCCCGCGCCAGCGCCCGGCGTTCGTCGCGCATATCCATGCCGCCCACGGTCGAGGCCAGCACGGCCTGCGCCTTTTCATAAAGCCAAGCCAGTTCACGTTTGACCTGCAAGGCCAGTTCGCGCGTCGGCGCGATGACCAGCGCCAGCGGGGCAGAGGCAGGCGCAAAGCTCTCCGCCTCACCCAGCAGAACCGGCGCGATGGCCAGCCCAAAGCCCACGGTCTTGCCCGACCCGGTCTGCGCCGAGACCAACAGGTCCTTGCCGCTTACGTCCGGGGCCGTCACCGCATCCTGCACCGCCGTCAGAATCGTATATCCACGCGCGTCAAGCGCCTCTGCAAGAGCCTGTTTCACGGCCTGTCCACTTTTCGTCGTTCAAGGATGTATGCGCGGCCCACAGATGCGTTCGGGGCCGACTGTGATCAGCCTCTAACCTCTGGCCCGGGCAAAGTATAGGGCCAGTGCCGCACAGATGTGAGCAATTTTCGCAGGAAATCCCGGACCTCGCGTCAACCGGACCGGCGATGCGCAGGTCGCCGCAGGCCTGAAACGGCGATGCGAGGATCCTTGCGCAGGTGGGTCAGGATGCGGGTTTGCGGCTGGGCGCGAGCACGAAATCGTGGACGACATCATAAAACGGGCGGTCGAACCCGGCCTGTTCGATCCGGTCCGGGTCGCTGACCAGATCGAATTGCGCCAGCAGGCTTTCCTTGACCCCGAACACGGCGTCCGAATGGATATAGGGATCATCGGGATCGAAGATGTGGGTGATCAGCGTCTCGAATCCTTCGGCTTCGAAAATATAGTGCAGATGCGCCGGACGGAACGGGTGACGCCCCAACTTTTCGAGCATCTGGCCAACCGGGCCGTCGTCGGGGATAGGGTAGAATTTGGGCTTCACCCCTTTGAAATGATAGGTGCCGTCCGGCCCGGTGCGGAACACGCCGCGCAGGTTGAAATCTGGTTGCAGGCCCTTTTGCTGGACGTCGTAGAAGCCTTCGTCATTTGCCTGCCAGACGTCGATCTTGGCGGCATCGATCGGCTGCCCGTCGGTTCCGGTGATGCGGCCGCGCACCCGCATCGGATCGCCCTTTTGGTCGAGGCAGATATCCGAACCCATCGGGAGTTCGGGAGCGTCTGGCACATGGAACGGGCCGAGCACCGTCGATTCAGATGCGCCCGACGGCTTTCGGTTGTTGATCGCATCCACCAGCATCGAGACGCCAAGCGTATCCGACAGCAGGATATATTCCTGCCGCCAGTCGGTGCAGGTGTGCCCGACACGCGTCAGAAACTGGATCGCATTGAACCATTCCGCCTGTGTCGGCTCGATCTCTTTGACAGCGGCGTGCAGATGTCTGGTAACGACCGCCATGACCTCGGCCAATCGGGCGTCTTTGGCTTTGGCGTTGCGGTCGATGACGATCTGCGCGGAATTTTCCTCGGTAAAGTAGCCGTATTCGTGGGGATCCATTGCAGCCTCCGTTATTTCATCAAGACGGCGGACAGAACCCGCGTCAATTCTGCTTCGGGGTCGTTCGAGATGGTGTCGTGCCGCCAGCAGACGTGCTGGTCGGGGCGGGTCAGGACGCAGCCTGCATCGCCGACTTCGCGCGCGCGCGCCCAACCGCCGGTATGATCGACGTAATCCTGCCGCGGGCCGATGACGTGGGACCGAATGTCGACGCCCATTCGCGCGCCGACCGTCACGGCGGCGTCGGCCCAGGATTTGCCGCCGGGACCGGTGAACAGCGTGAAGGTCCCGTTCCCCGCCAGATCGAGGGTCGAGTGTTTCGCGCCTGAGCGGTCGAAAAGCCAGGCGTGCGGGATACGTGCACCGGGCCATGTGGTCGGTTGATAATGCAGAACCGCGTCGAGGGTGAAATCCGGTTCGATCTGCCCGTCGGTGACGATGGCAGATGAGGCATAGCGCTGGTTCATCTCGATGCCATGGGCGTCGAATTCGTATTTCTTGAAGGCGATCGCCTCGTTGAGCGCTGCGCGCTGCGCCTCGGCTTCGGGCGTCGTGTCGCAGCGGGCATCCATATTGGCCTGCATCGTTTCGGGATCGTTGCTGGCCGTCAGACCCAGCGCGTCGAAGATCGGTCCGAATTCGCCGATGGACTGGTTGGCGCGGGTGACGATCTGTTTCGCGATGGGCGCGCGTTCGACGGAATATGTGTCGAGCAGGGCCGCGCCTGCCTGCCCCTTGAGCACGGCCGCCAGTTTCCATGCCAGATTGAACGCATCCTGTATGGACGTGTTCGACCCCAGCCCGTTGGAGGGAGGATGCCGGTGGATCGCGTCCCCCATGCAGAACACGCGGTCCTTTTGCAGGTGGGTGGCGTAATAATTGTTCACGGTCCAGGTCGAACAGCTGGTGATGTCGACGACAAGGTCGGGATCGCCCGCCAGATCGCGCACGACCTTGGTGGCGAAGGCATTGTCGACGGACGGGGCAGGACCGTTGATGTCGTAGCCCCAGACGATCAGCCATTCGGTCCAGGGCCGCACCATCCGCACCAGCCCCATGCCGATGCCGCCCACATCCGCGCCCGGCTGCACGACCCAGTAGAGAACGGAAGGACGGTGCGCGACATATCTGGTCAAATCCGCCTTGAACAGGATATTCATCGAGCCACCGACGCCCATCTGCCCTTCGAACGGCAGGTCGATATGCTCGGCCACCAGCGAATTGCCACCATCCGCGCCGATCAGGTATTTTGACCGGATCGTCACCTCCTTGCCGGTCAGCCGGTCGAGGCAAATGGTGGTTACACCATCGCCATCCTGCACGTGGCGCAGGTATTCGGTGGACATGCGCGCCTGCGTGCCGCGCGAACAGGCGGTCTTGAACAACAGCGGTTCCATGTAGGTCTGCGGCAGATCGTTCATCTCGGTCGGGGATGACAGCAGATGTTCGGCCTTGGACATCGGATGCGTGCCCCAGCTTTTCATCCGTCCGATTTCCTCGCCCGCGAGGCTTTCGCAGAACACGTTCTCACCCATCAGCTCCTGCGCGGATGCGAACTGGTAGGCCTCGTCCTCGACGTCCCGGCCGAGATCGCGCAGCACCTCCATCGTGCGCTGGTTGGTGATATGGGCGCGCGGCGTATTGGCGAGCCAGCGGTAGCGGTTGATCACCATGTTTTCGATGCCGTAGGTCGACAACAGCGCCGCCGATGCGGATCCTGCGGGGCCTGTGCCGATGATCAGAACGTCGGTTTCGATGTCTGGCTTTATGTCTGGCATGATTATTCTTTGGATGATTTGGGTTCAGGGCTGATCAGGCGGCGCCTGACGGGAAATAGGGAGATGCCCGTGCGCTCTGCGAACAGCCCCCAAAGGCCGCGCGGTGCCACCAGCATCACCGCGATGGCCAGCACGCCCAGCGTCATCAGATACCAGCTGCCGAAATCCGCCAGCAGCGCCTGCAGCGCGAAAAAGATCAACACGCCGATGATCGGGCCCTCAAGGGTGCCGATGCCGCCGATGACGACGATGAAGATGACATAGGCTGTCCAGTCGGTCACAGAGAAGGCCGCATCCGGACTGATGCGCGCCTTTTGCATGTAGATCAGACCGCCCGCGAGGCCGGTGCCGAAGGCGGAGGTCATAAACACCAGCCATTTCATCCGGCCCGCGTCCACGCCGACCGATTGCGCCGCCTGCGTGTTGTCGCGCACCGCCGCAAGCGCCAGCCCGCGTCGTGTCCGCAAGAGCCAGTAAATGCCGCCAAGCGTCGCCAAGGCCAGCGCCAGCGCCAGCCAATAGGCCAGTATATCGCGTGCCGCCGCCGAGCGGACATCGAACAACGTTTCGATCCATGCGACAAACCACATGTCGCCGGTTGCCTCGCGGGGCAGTGATGTGCCGGTGCCACCGCCCAGCGTTTTCCATTGCGCGACGAGCAGGCGCACGATTTCGGCGATAACCCAGGTGCCGATCGCGAAATAGGCACCGTTCAGCCGGAACGCGAAGAACGCGGTGGGAACGGCGATCGCGACGGCGGCGACGCCTGCGACAAGGATCGCCGGAACCGGATCGACCCCCCACAGGATCACCGCGCCGAACAGCGCATAGGCTCCGATCCCGACGAAGGCCTGCTGGCCGATGCTGACCAACCCGCCGAACCCTGCCAGCAGATTCCAGAACTGCGCCAAAACCAGCATCGTCAGGATGAAGAACATGTCCTGAATGGCGCCGCGCCCGGCGAAGAACGGCAGCGCGATCAGAACAATGACCAGGGCCGCCCCAAGCCACGCCGCGCTGCGCGATGCCTGCGTCTGCGTTGTCACGGTATAGCCCATCAGTCGTCCGCCCTTGGAAAGAGGCCGCGTGGCCGGACCAGTAAAACCAGAAGGAAGGCCACATGGCCTGCCAGTATCTGCCATTCGGGGTTGATCGCCGCACCCGTGGTTTGCGCGACGCCGATGATGATCCCGCCCGCCAGCGTCCCCCACAGCGACCCAAGGCCGCCGATGATGACTGCCTGAAACGCATAGATCAGGCGCGCCGGGCCGATGTTGGGATCGAAGTTCGAGCGCAGCCCGAGATAGAGCGCCGCGACGGTCACGACGATCATCGCAATACCTGTAGCGATGGCAAATATGTTCGCGGGCCGGATGCCCATCAGACTTGCGGTGACCGGATCGTCCGACACGGCGCGAAAGGCGCGGCCAAGCTGCGTGCGGTAGAATATCTGGTTCAACACCACAATCACCACGATCGCCGATGCGAACGTCAGCAGCGGCATCACCCCCAGCGTGATCGGTCCGACATCCAGCGATGCGGTGGTCAGCGCGTTCGTGGGCAACCGCTGGCTATCGGCAGAAAACCCTTCCATAAGCGCGTTTTGCAAGGCGATCGACAATCCGAACGTCACCAGTAGCGGCGGCAGGATATCGTCGCCAAGGGTTCGGTTCAGCAGGTATTTCTGTAGCCCCCAGCCCAATGCGAACATCACCGGCATCGCGATCAGGGCTGCGATGAATGGCGACAATTCCAACAGGGTGACAAGCACGAGGATCAGATAGGCCCCCATGACAATGAGGTCGCCGTGGGCCAGATTGACCAGACGCATGATCCCGAACACGAGGCTGAGACCCGCCGCAAAAAGTGCATATAGCCCGCCCAGCAGGATGCCCTGGACGACCGTGTCGATCCAGATCAAGCGCCTGCTCCGAAATAGGCGTCGTGGATGGCGTCGCGCGACAGGTCGGCAGGGGGGCCAGACAGCGTCACACGTCCTTCCATCATGCAATAGACGCGGTCGGCGACGGCCATGGCCTGACCGATATCCTGCTCCACCACGATCAGCGCTGCCCCCGCCGCCTTGATTGCGGGCATGGCCTTGTAAATGTCCTTGATGACGACCGGTGCGAGGCCAAGGCTGATTTCATCGCAGAGCAGCACGCGCGGATTGCCCATCAGGGCGCGGCCGATCGCGACCATCTGCTGCTGGCCGCCCGACAGCGCGGTGCCGGGGGCGTGGCGCCGGGTCCGAAGGACCGGGAACAGGTCGTAGACGGTGTCCAGGGTCCAGTGGCCGCCGGACTTGCGCGCATAGGTGCCCATCAGCAGGTTTTCCTCGACCGACAGGGAGGTGAACAGACGGCGGCCTTCGGGCACCATTGCGACACCCATGGCCACGATTTCATCCGCAGGTTTTGCACCTATCGCGCGGCCGCCGAAACGGACCGCGTCGCCTGCATTGACCAGCACGCCCGCGATCGACCGCATCAGCGTCGTCTTGCCGGCCCCGTTGGCCCCGACAATGGCGATCGTTTCGCCTTCATCAAGGTCGATGTCCACGCCGAACAGCGCTTGAAAGTCACCATAATGCGCCACCAGATTGCGGGTTTGCAGCAAGGTCATCAGATGTCGATCCCAAGATAGATTTCGCGCACCTCGCGGCTGGCCATGATCTTGTCAGGCGGCCCCAGACCGATGATCCGCCCGAAATCCAGCACCAGCAGCCGTTCCACGACGCTGGTCAGGGCGTGCAGCACATGTTCGATCCAGATGATCGTCACGCCCTGTGCGTGAATACCGCGGATCGTGCCGACAAGCGCGCGGCATTCGCCTTCGGTCAGGCCACCCGCGATTTCATCGAGCAAGAGCAGTTGCGGTTGCGTCGCCATCGCCCGCGCAAGTTCGAGGCGTTTGCGTTCCAGCAGCGACAGCCGACCTGCAAGAATATTCGCGCGCGCTATCAGTTCGGTGCGTTCGAGGATATCCACGCAATCGTCGAGTACCGCGGCTTCGGACAGATCGCGCCCGTGGGTCGCGGCCACGAGGAGGTTTTCGAAAACCGTCAGTTTTCCGAACGGTTGCGGGATCTGAAAGGATCGTCCGATGCCATTCAGGCAGCGGTCCATTGCTGACGTCCGCGTGATGTCGCGGTTCTGGAACCGGATGGTGCCTGCGTCGGGCACCATATTTCCGGTGATCAGATTGAAGAGTGTCGACTTGCCAGCGCCGTTCGGCCCGATGATGCCAAGCGCCTGGCCCTGTGGGACATCGAAGCTGACATCGTCGGTGACCGTCAGCGCGCCGAAGCGCTTGGTCACGGCCTGAAGGGACAGGATGGTCACGTGCGCGGGTTCCTTTCTTGGCCCCGCCAGTCGGGCGGGGCCGGAGTGTCGGGCGGGGCCGGGGTGTCGGTTTTGGCGATGCCGCTCAGGCGATCGCTTCCATCATGCCACCGGTGGGGATGTCGGGATGGTCTGAATTCTCGACGATCACCAGATCGTAGCCCCCGCCGTCGCGCAGACGCCATTGGCCACCAACCAGGGGCGTCTTGGCGACGTTGGCCGCGGCGAAGGGCGGCAGGCCCGCGCCATCGAAGGCGATACGCCCGACGATGCTGTCGAACTGTGTCGCGGCGATAGCAGAGGTGACCTCTTCGGGATCGCGGCTGTCCTCGACCCGTCCCATGACCGATGCCGCCATTTCGAACAGGGCATGCACAAAGCCGATGGGCTGTGTCCACTGTCGATCCGTCGCTGCGGTATAGGCTGCGGCCAATTCGCCAGCGGACTGCCCCGAAATCGACGATACGAACGGGTGCGACGGCGACCACCAGACCTCGGAGCTGAGATTGTGGCCTGCATCGCCCAACGCCTCGACCGCCTGTGGAAACAGGATCGCCTTGCCGATGCTGGCGGCCTTGGGCGTGAAGCCCTGTTGCTTGGCCTGCGTCCAGAAGGTGGTGAAATTCGGCGGGATCGGCACGCCGGTGATGATGTCGCAGTTCGCCGCCTTGAACGCATTGATCTGCGCGCTGAAATCATCCGTCAGGTTCTGGTAGCGCCCGGTGTCGGTCAAGGCGTAGCCCTGCGCATCCAGGACCGGCGGAAAGCCCACGTTCGGATCTCCCCAGGCATTGCCGTCGCCGTCGTTGGGAAACAGCGCACCGACGGATTTGTTGGTGTCGAGCTGGCCCCACATCGCGGTGAACGTGCTGATGACGTCCTCGCGCCCCCAAAAGAAGTGAAAGCTGAAATCGAAAGGGCGCCATGTGCCCGGATCGCCGGGGTTGCCCTGCTGACCGATGAAATAGGGCTGCCACGAGGCGACTGTGGACAGGACGGGTATCTCTTCTGCCTCGCAGGTGGTGGCGACCGGATTCGTCGTTTCAGGCGTCGACGCGACAAGCATCATGTCTATGCCGTCGTCGATGATCAGTTCCTTGGCGACCTCGGCGGCGCGGTTCGGGTTCGACTGGCTGTCCTTGACGATGACCTCGAAATTCGCGCTCGCGTCAGAGGCGCGAAAGGCGTCCAGGATGAATTGATCCGCCTCCGAGAACGCGGCGAGCGGACCCGATTGGGGGCTCACGTAGCCCAGCCTGATCCTGGCGCCCTGTGCCAGCGCCGGTGCGGCCAAACCGCCTGCGGCGAGTGTAAGGCCAGTGGCTGCGGATGATTTGAGAAGCCTGCGGCGTGTGATCACGGTGGCCTCCCTGATATGATTGATCGAAGATTCTTGAGCTGGATGTATGGTCAGGCGACCGGCGAAGACCCGGCCCGGGCGGCACGCGAACGTGGTCGTCGGTCGGTATCGCTTGCCGGTCGATGCGTCCCACGGTCAGACCACTCGCTTGTTCATATGCGCGACGATACCACACCTCTTTGTTGTCTTGATCCAAATTCGGGCAATCAATATACCATATCGTTATGAAGCTGGACCCAAATCACCTCGTCATCCTCGCGTCTATCGTCGATTTCGGGGGGTTGGTCGAAGGGGCGCGGCAGTTGGGCAAGTCGCAGCCGAGCATGTCACGCACGATTTCAATGCTTGAAGCGCGTCTGGGATCGCGGCTTTTTGAAAAGGGCAAACGCCCGCTGCGGCCCACGGAACTCTGCCTGACGCTGGCCGAACAGGGACGACAGGTGCGCAACGCACAGGCGCGTGCCGAACGGGCGGTCGGTCTGTATTCGGGCGGCAAATCCGGCACCGCGCGCGTCGCCGGGACGCCGGTCTTCGTGGACGGGGTTATTTCCAGCATGCTGGCGAGTTTCCAGATGGCCTACCCCTAGGTCACGATCCACCAAAGCTACGGCTATCTGGAAGATCTGACGGAACAGCTGGACGTCGACACTATCGACCTCGCGATTTGTCCGGTCCGCCCCGATCGCGTTCCCGCGGGGCTGGCTTTCACATCGATCCTACCCGGGCGCAACGTGATTGCCTGTGCGCCATCCCATCCGCTGGCCCGAAAGTCATCGCTGCGCCTTGTGGATATTGCGCCTTATCCCTGGATCGCACCGCCGGCGGGCAGCCCGCTTTATGACGATTTGCGGCGGACCCTCGAAGGCATCGGGATCACGGACTTCAAGGTCAGCTTCACCGGGGGGTCGCTGGCGTCGATCCTGAATGTCATGGCCGGGTCAGAAGCAATGACCGTGTTGCCGTATTCGGTCGTGTTCATGCAGCGTCATCTCAAGACCGTAAGCGCCCTTCCCATCCGGATCGAGCATCCGAAGCGCGACCTGGGATTGCTGTGGCGCGAGGACCGTCCGGTGCGCCCCGCAGTGACGAGGTTCCGGAAATTCATCATCGAAGAATTCCGGGTCCTGTCCCTCCAGATCGTGGAACGGGAGCGCAATGCCTTGTGGCGCCGATGACAGCCCGAACATTGTGCCGGCTGCACTCACTGACGGGCGGCCGTCCGAAGCCTTTGGCGCAAAATGCAACTTTGTTGGCGTGATATGTCAATGCCTTAAGTGCGGTCGCGCGATATCAAAGGGCACTGAATGACATTGGACCCCGCGTTTTAATGTTCGTTCAAAACATCACAAGCAGCACGGAGTTATTTGAAGGCAATGCGCAATCTAACTGATCTTAGCGGTAATAAGGAGATCAAGCCCTGCATCGGCGATTTGTGTCGCGTTCACAGACAGATATTGCAAATGGTAAGTCGGAAACATCTAAGCTCCCCCAGGGTCTGGCGCTTGGCATGAACCGGCCTGCAACGCGGCGCAGCCGATGCCCACATGCTACCACACGTGTTTCCAAAATCGAAACAATTGCGCGCCGGTATCAGCGCCGGATCACGCCAGCAGATCGAACTCCTGCCCGTTCAGGCGCAGAATGATCTCGTCCTCGCCCGCGCCGTCGACCAGCGCCCAGAGGATCTGGTCGGTGGGGCGAAAGATCACGAAGGCCTCTGCCACGCCGGCATCGCCTGCGCCTGCGGTGTTGGCGAAATTGACCTGAAACTGGTCGCGGGTGGCGGTGCCGCCATAAAGCAGTATGTCGCCTTCGGCCGACGTGTAATCCTGCACCCAATCGCTGCCATGGCCGAGATCGCCGACGTGAAAGAACCGGTCCGCTCCGGTGCCGCCGTTGATCCGGTCCGACCCAAAGCCGCCATTGACGAAATCGTCGCCCGCATTGCCGAAGATCAGATCCGAGAAATTCGACCCTGTGATGACGTCGTCGCCCTCCTGACCTTGCAGCGTGTTGACGCCAGCGCCACCCGCGATGGTGTCGTTGCCGTCCTGGCCAAAGACCTCGTCGTTGCCGGCGCCTGCGTCGACCCTGTCGTTGCCCGCGCCTCCGAAGATCACGTCGCGCAGGTCGTTCGGAGAGCTGCCGCCAAAGATGAAATCGTCGCCGTCGCCGCCGTTCAGTGTATCTGAGCCGTCGCCGCCCATCAGCGTATCGTTGCCGTCAAGGCCGCGCAGGATGTCGGCCTCTTCCAGCCCCCGGATCAGATCATCGCCAGCGGTGCCGTTCAGCGTATCGGCCTGAGGTGTGCCTAGAATGGGTTCTGCTGACACCCGTCCGTCAAAACCAAGCACCTGATAGGACGTGTCCAACACTGACTCGTCGAGTAGACGTGTCGGGTAGATGAACAGGTCGGCCACACCACTCTGGAATGCAACCGTGGCCCCGCGAACGTCGGGTACAGCAACGGCAGTGTAGGTGAAACCCAAGTCGGCGTAGAGAGCGTTGACTGCGGACTCAATCGCCGAGCCGGGGATGAGTGCGATAGTCGCGCCATTGATATCGCTCAGGCTTTCAAGCCTTAGATTTAAAGCAATAATTGAAAAGGGGCCAATCATCACATCGGAAAGAGACGCATTCTCGACGCCATCGGGCAGGAAAGGGTTGGGTCTTTCCGGATCGGTATTCTCGGACATAGGTGTGCCGTCCTCACTGAGCCTGATCAGGTCACCGCCGGGCGCAAGTTCGTAGATCGCATATCCGTACTCGACGAAATCAGCCACGCTGGTGATGTTTTCGTCGACAAGCAGAGAAACGAAAATGGAAGGTCTGTCACTGTCTGGCCGTCCGAGAAATGGAGCGGCGTTTCTTGGTCCCAAAGGGCGTTCTTCTGACCAGCCGAGAAAAAGAAGCCCCGGAATATCCGGAATGGCCGGATCTTCGATAATCGTGTCTCGATTTCGACCTACACCGCCTCGACCAGTGGCGAGAGCGTCGAAGATCGTCTCAAAACCAAAGCTTTCTTTCGTAACCAGATACAGCATTTTAGGGCTCCAAGGCTGCGTTGCGCAGATTGGTTGAAGGGATTTCTTACGCCTCAAAAACGGCGTCTAGCAGTTATGAGCAACCAGGCAAAATTGACTTACAAGATAAAGGACTATTAACGTTAAAGTCCCCCCTGGTTTTGCAAAGTGAAGTTAGCCCGAATTATTCATGAGGGGGTGGTGAGGGTAGCGTAACCTTTTGAAAAGCTGTATTTTTGGGGTGTTGAAACCTAAAACTCAGTTTTCAGGAAGCCCGCCCTCACCATGGATATTTCTACACTCTCTCACCCCTGTTTGTCAC
>Ga0307981_1001482_pt1 | contig 20849 bp, 25 predicted proteins | sample OrgLakmetagen987_FD_201849 | JGI IMG/M metagenome (GOLD analysis project Ga0307981, IMG submission 201849) | Saline water microbial communities from Organic Lake, Antarctica - #987 | ecosystem: Environmental > Aquatic > Non-marine Saline and Alkaline > Saline | place: Antarctica: Organic Lake... | reverse complement strand
CGGAGTGGGAGTCCTATACTCCAGTCTTTCAAGGTATAGGCACCCCCTCCCTCGTCGCAATCGAGTGGATGAGAAGTGGCTCTAATATGAAAATAAGAGGGACTTTTACGACTGGCACAACTACAGGCACCTTATTCCGACTCGGCCTACCTAATGGTTTAACAGTCGGAGGGGAAACCGCTCTAGTTGTCCCTACGGGAAGGCTATTAAGAGTAAGTAACTCAAACACATATTTCCATTTCTTGGCTACAAAGGGCGACTCGTTTATTGAACTTGGGAGAAGCGACAGGACAGTTTCAACGGTGCAAACTTCCCCCGTAACTGGTGGTGCGGTTTTTGGTACAGGCGAGGCTCAGACCTTTTGGCTTGAAGTACCAATCGCAGGCTGGACAGACTCAGCTCAAGGCGTAGTGGTAATGGGGCGCACAGATTCGAGCAGCATGGAGAATGATTTTGACGCAAGAATTGCAAACAATGGAACAGCTAGTATTATAAGCGACACTATGTCTTTTTTAACACCCACAAGAACTGCTATAGGAAGGGTGACCCTTACCTTTAATTCAGGCTTGTTTTCTCAAGCGCCTAAGATAGATTTAACATTGGCAAATGGAGCCGTAGCATTGGGTTCAATAAATTATACCAACCTCACAGCAACTTCGGTCGATGTATTGACCGTTAATAACGATGGAGCTTATGCAGACTTCAACTTTAACGTAGGATTGGTAAAGCAAGGTACCGACTATATAAAAGAAACCGAGAGAACGATGGTATTTCCTAACGGTCTTGATCAACCTACTTGCTACGTTAAAGACATTAAGGCAAACAATAGCGCAGGGGGAACCTTTACATCAGGAGCGTGGCGAACTAGAGATCTAAATACCCTAGAGGGAGACTGCTACTTCTTGTCGTTATCTTCAAATCAACTTACTTTAGATTCAGGCAAATACACCATTGAGGGATATGGACCTGCTCATTTTGTTAACATTCATAAAACAAAAGTTAGAAATATTACAGACTCATCTGATAGCATTATTGGCGGTTCTGCTAGAGCAGATGATGCTGGTAGTTCCGTGGCAATGTCGACAAACTCGCTATTCAAAGGCGTACTAAATATTAGTGTAGCTAAGGTGTTTGAAGTTCAACACCGATGTAGCAGAACTCAGTCAACATCAGGCTTTGGTCTTGCTTCAAACTTTGGAGTAAGTGAAGTCTATACTCAGTTAAAAATCACAAAGGTCAGGTAGTGGAAGTTGGCGAGAAGGTTAAGAAAGGTGGAGCGATACTCACTTTGATTACAATGCTTTCGGGGGGGCTGTTGGAAGCAAACGCTCGCTATACTCAAATAGTAGAAAGACTTGTTAAAGTAGAAATTAACCAGCAGAATATTAGCGAGGTACTCAAGGAAGATATAAAAGAAATAAAGTCAGCCGTCGAGTACATCAGAAGAAAGTTTGAAGAAAGGAATGGGCAAAAATAATATTGCTTATCTATACATAAACAACAGGAGAAGTTATGACTGAATTAGTAGGCGGGGACGTAGGTAAAGAAGTGATCTACGACATTAAAATTGAAGACAAGATGATTAAGTTGGAAGTTAAGTACGACGGAAAGGGCGCAAATGCTGGTGTATTTATCGAGCTTGAGGCTGAGTACTTTCTTGATAAGTTAGCTGAAGCTATTCCGGGTTCAATCGATGATGCTGTTATCGGCGCTATCAAGGCAGCTTTATAATGTTAAAGTTTGTCGTAGGAATTCTTATCGACAAAATAATCGAGGCAGTCCTAGCGGCTGTCTCTGATTACCGCGCTCTTCAAAAGAAAAAGAAACAGGACGCGAGTGAAGTAAAGGAAGCACTTAATGAGAAAGATCCAATTGCTCGTGCTCGTAGGATGCGCGACCTTCTTAAATAGTTGCGGAGATTTTGACTGGGAGCCTCGCCCCTATCTTGGAGATCATGTAGCTCAATCTATTGTAAATTCTGAGGGGGCTTCTGTGAGAACAGATCAGCCTATCTTTGATCGCTTCACCTGCTTCGATGAGCAGAACATAGTAGAACTAAAGACTGCTATTGATTCTATTAAGAGCGACAAGAAGCGAGGCAAAGCTTTGAGGATATACGCGAAGCATTTTCCAAAACATTAAGGGGATTAATCTTCCGTGATGCTTCCCCAAAGATGATTCACGATTAAAAACAACTGGTCTAAAAAGTCCGACTGCTCTAGGTTAGATTTTAACTTATTGCATAGCGAACAACAAGGAACTACGTTGCCATAGATATAGCCTTTGCTACTATCTACCCTATCTATCCCGTTCCATCTCCACGCCCCATTGAACTTTTTTATATGCAATGAGGATGGGGTAGGTTTAGCTCCGCAGTATGTACAGTCTTGTTCTGTTATACTACGAAAGGTCGATGGGCCTAGTTGAAAAGGGATACCTCTTAGCTCCGCGTTGTTTTTATATTTGCGGATAACTGCTTTAAATGAGGCTTCATAGCGAGGTAACGTCATCCAAATCCTTTTGGAGTGTGTGCTTAGATGGTATCATATAGGCTATGAAGTTCAAGGAAGGACAGGAAGTCTATTTAAAGTTCTACGACCACGTTCAAGATCATGACGAGGAGATTACCTGTGAAGTATGGGGAAGAGTTCTTCATGAGAACAGGGTAAGCGTTACGATAGCTACTTGGGATCTATGTAACACCGACCCTGATACTAGACAACACAATCAATCAAGATTCAGTATCGTCAAAGGTGCTATAATTAACTGGAGAGTTATTAAATGATAGCAGATTACGGTACATCTCTTCAAAGTTGTCTGGATGAACTAGCTCTGCAAGACCTCCCGCCTTTCGTACTTGTTCAAGGATATATCTTTGAAGGACTATGCGCCCAGTTTTCTTGTTCGCTTCTGACCGAGACTTTTTCAGCTCCCATGCAAAAAATCGTCCTTTATATAGACCAACAACATCAGGAAGCCCCCGAAGAGATGCCGCTTCCTTAGTGAAGTGCCATAGTTCAGGGGTAGATTTCAGCCTCATCTTAACGAGGCGTTGAAACTTATGTTCTTCCATTATTGTAGTTCTCGTTGTAATCGTCGATAGTCTCCTGCATCTGTACGACTTTGATTTCTAAGTCTTCGATCGTCTTGTTCTTCTCAAGCATCTTAGTCTCTAGCTTCTCTCGCATACCCTTCTCTTCCCAGAACTTTCCAGCATAATGAACGTATGTACTGGTGTAGATACGCTGACATATCTCCAGCATATTCATCTTCTCTAACTGCATGGTATCGATAACCTTGTACATAAACTCCATAGGTATATCTGCGCCTAGTTTATTGGGATTCATTCTTTCTCCTCTTTCCTTCTTGGGTTAGTACTCTTCTTATTGATTGTAAATCTTCGTCAATCCATTGGCGACATTCGCTCATTATCTCCTGTATCTTGTCGCGGTCGTCGAACCATCGGGAGGATTCACTCACATATACTGCATCAAAATCAAAATCAAGGTCACGTAGTGTGTCTACAGACACAGGAGGTGCCGTAGTTGCAATTGGTTCGGGAATGGGGTAATAGATATACTGACTCATGGCTTCGGTAACGCCATCATGTTTACATAATATTCTCCCTTGGTGTGCATAGGGTCTGTTAATGTGTAAGGTGATGCCATGAAACGTAGGAGCGTACGCGCCTCTAAGGCTTTCAACTTCATCTGCCAACCTGCACCACTCCCCCCCTATTAAGGTGTGCATCAGTGAGTCTCAGCCCATGTTCCTCCGCTTTTTGCTTCGCCATCAAGAGGACACTTGAAATCGTAGTGTACTCCTGCATCTCTAATTGACTGTTCTGATATGCTGCTAAACTCATTTACATACTCCTTAGGTATCATGTTTTGTGTTTCGTCGTGTATATGTAGTAGCGGATATGCGCCTCGGTTTCGGCCGAACTCCCTCCATTGGAGGACAGTCGCTTTCTTCATGATAACAGCACCCGCCCCTTGAAGCAGGGTATTCAGTGCCATGTGGTCTGATCTAATGTTAAGCTTCCTTCCGTCTAGTCCATACAAGAACCCCCGTACCTTAGACGTGGATTTTATATCTTGAATCAGAAACTTAAGCCCCGTGACCTTGGCCATGAACTGTTGCCGTAGCTGCTTGCCTCGTATCTCTTGTTCCTGTGCTCCAGCATCGGGTGATACGATCATACCTAGCTTCCTATCTCCTGCTCCATAGTTGTGAGCATAGATAAAAGTCTTGGCGTTATCCCGAGTCGGGAGTCCGGCATCATTCTGATTCTCTGTGTGTATATCTGACTCTAGTATTTTAGAAGCGTACGCTCCACCATCATAACTAGCCAGATAATGAGCGAGATTTCTAAGCTCAATACCAGAAGCATCGCAGCCAACCATGCTGCTACCTCCTTCTGCTTGAAACAATCCTCTACATTCAAGACCTTTGAAGCTAGTAACCCTTGGAACTTGACCAAGGTTAGGAGAGGAATGAGTACACCTGCCAGTAACAGCACCGTTATGATTAATATTCCCATGAATTCTGCCATTCTTTACTTCCTTGAGCCACGCAACGTCGCCCTCTAGTAGTTGTCCGAGTAATTTTTTACAATCGAAATAGTCTGCAAGTAACGGTGCCTCTCTGTACGGTAGTGAGCGAAGCACGTCACCTGATACTTTGGGTCGTTCCGTTGGAGTTAGTTCCAGCGGTTCCCATCTATGTTTCTTGATGAAATAGTCTGCAACCTGAACCCTGCTTCCGGGATTAAAGGGAGTGATCTTGGTGACAGGTTGCCCCTTCACGTAGCCGTACCTCTTGTTGTTTACCTTCGGGTAGAACAGTTCCCTGTGATCAGGGATCGTGGACTTGATCTGCTTCTCTAACTGTTCCTTTGTAACAAGGAGTTCGTCTACTAATTTCTGTGCGCCCTCTACATCAAAAGGAATTCCCATTTTCATTTGCCATTGGAGAATGTCAGCAAAGTCGTGCTCCAGTTTAATTGACTCTTCTGGGTATTGTTCTTTCATCAGGTGGTGCCACAGTGCTACCGTAACCTTCACATCTTGTTCACAGTAATCCTGCATAGGTTTCGACCAGTACTTCCAATCGCTTTGCTTACCGAAGTCTCCCTTAGGAACTCGGAGCCTATCGCCCCATGCTGCAAGACCGTGAGGCTTGTCCTCTGGAAACATGAGCCGAGACATTATAAGCGTGTCTCTTTGTAGCGGGGGTTTGAACTGGGGGTAAAGCTTCTGAAGAGCAGGGACGTCGAAGCCGCAGATATTATGTCCAACAATTATGTCACACTTTTCTAATATCTCTAACCCACGAGACAGGGGGAGATAGCCCATGTGTCTAGGAGCAGCGTCTGTACAGCTGAATTTCTCTCCATCTAGCGTGGTGATACAGATACTGTGTGCCACATCTAGCGCATCTAGGAAGCCGTTAGTTTCTACATCAAATATTGCTATTGATTTGTTCATTATTTTTGTCCAGTAATTTAAGGCTTTCGGTCACACTACTTATCATGCTTGGGTATATAGTATCTGAATACACTTGAGGCTCTACTGTGACAGTGATTATGTATCGCGAAAACTTCTTGGTTAGTTTATTGGTTAAGCCTAATTCTAGTACCTCACAGATTCTACGCTTATCCGCCATGCAAAAGTCTAGTGAGTTGAGGAACGCTTGCGCTACCTGTTGTGCTGTGTACTCTACTGCTGTCTGTCCTTCCATTGTGACTCCATAAAGAAAGAGGGCCGAAGCCCCCTATTGAATTAGAATTGCGGTTTCTCTTTGACTTGATCTGGTGCAGGTGAATCACCTGTGTCGATCTTTGCTCCGCCTGCTGAGATAGTTTTGTACCAGTTAAGGCAGTTACCTATCTCGTCTACAGTTGAGTCTCTGTCTACCGAACTCTTCATTACAACATACTTGTTGCCTGCTTTCTCTGTCTTGGTTCCATACAGTTTCATCACCTTCGCTGGAGGTACTTTCCCTGCTGCTCTATTCTTGACATACATTTGAGTAGCTAGTTCACGTCCTGCCTTAGCACTTGTGCCTTTAAAAGCAATCACGAACGGGAGAGCTGGGTCACTAGGTAAGATAGAGTAGAAGTTGAAACACTTCTCGTTCTTAATACTAATCCCGTCAACCACTTCTTCCCATGGTTTGTTTGCATTGGCGACTGTTACTGGCTCGTATCTCTCGAACTCAAAACGATCTCCTTTCTTAATTGAAACAATCCACACTTTCTCCAAATAGAAAGGAATGAATTCTACGGGCTTATCTACGCTGCCTAGTACCTCGCCACTGAGACTATTTACATAGTCACCGAAGCGGGCATCGCCTTCAGTTACATAGTTACTAAGGCCCTGCATGGCTAGAATCTTAGGGATAACAATGTCGTCGGAAGACATGGGCCCCATGCCAAACGCATCTACGTCTACTGTCATTACTTCTGCTTCTGCTTTCTTCGTTACTTCACTCATGATTCGCTCTCCTTAAAGAAACTATTTTTCGTTTTTACCTTCTACATTCCTACTCACTCTATTTTCTGTTCTTTTCTTTTGCCACATCAGCGCCTCTTCTAACTTTGTAATGGTGATTGCATTTTCTCTACACGGGAACTTGGCGTTAAGATACTGAAGCATAATTAACCCTGTAGTTATAAGCTCTGTAAGCTGACATTTTTTGAGGTCGCCTCCCTCACTGACTGGCTTAGTTAGCATGTTAAAAGATAAAGAATCAACGTCATGGCGTAGGAATATATTAAAGTTAGGTCTAATCTCTGACTCAAACCACTTATAATCCATAGCTCCTGACTCATTAAATTTTTCTGGATATTCTTTTCTTAAGTCATCCATTACGCAAATTACTTTACCGTTAATTTCTTTCACATCTTTAAGTGTATTAATCATGATTCTGCTCCTTACTTTCTAAAAGATAACCCGTATTCGTGCTCGGGATTTCCGACACCGGGGATTTGAAAATTGTCTGCTGTTCCATCTAACTTAGCGTTCTCGAACTCTGAGTTATAGAGGCTGTTAAGTGATTGGTAGTTCACAGTAGCGTAGGTGAGGTAGCCCTCGTTGCCATACTTACTCTTCAACCAGTCAAAAAACTGTTCCTTATCTTCAGGGTTCTTGATCGTCTGAATCTTTAGCTTCTCAGTTACACTGATAGTGCCTACACCATCAACGAAATACTTAGACTTGCCAGCCTGTTGCAATGTTGCAATACACTTGGCCCGCAATTCCTGATACTGCTTATAAAGAATATCCGAACCTTGCTTCGCTGATTCATACTCTGCCTTTGCAAGAGCCATGCCACTAACGATCTCATCGAGTTCATCTGTAGTAATCGTCTCGTCTGCTGCTTCAAAGTCACTCATTGCTGTACCCCTAACGCTATCCACAGAGCCAAGACTCCGGGCTGTTTCTCTACTGCTGATCTACTATATCGACCGTCACTAACATACTTGCCAGTCTCATCGTGGAACGAGGTTCCGGCACAGACGTATGGTGAGTACTCACCCTTGTTTCTGTAACCTAATCCGTTGAACCTCTCACTATAGGCGCAAGCATCTCCGAGCGACCAAGCCTTCTTCATGTGAAAGCCTTTCATTTTGAGAGCATCAATCGCTGAGGCTTCCCATGTGTCGAAAGGGCCTCGACCTTTTGGTACTCGATAAGTTAGCCTACCTGTTCCAAGGATCTCGTCTCCGTTGTGGAGTACACCTGCAAAGTTCATGCCACTTTCTCTCATGTGTAGTGCCGCAATAAACCACCAAGGAATTCCGAGGGAGTTACCTACGTTCTCATACCTTGATCTGTTCTTAAACGCTTCCTTCTGATACCAGAGAACTGTTGAATACAGACCATCTTTGTCCAGCTTTGCGTTCGATGCGATGTAAAACCAGTCAGGGTTTCTTACGTCACCGTTATCCACATCGTCAAATAGAGGCAACTGGTTGGGGTTTGCTGGTGACACTGTGACACTAGGTATTGGTGGCGGAATGTCCCTAGTTGGTGTCGGATTGACACTTCCTGAACTCTCGTCTTTGACTAGGCCAATCACCCAGCTTTTAAATCTTCTCCATAATCTCATTTGATCTCCTTTATTAGATCGATGATGCGTTTACTCACATCTTGTTTATTTTTTAATGCCTCAAGGACACGTTCATCTATGGTATTGGCAGCAGCTAAGTCTATCTTGGTGATCGCCTTGTGGATTTGTGATCCTCCCCTGTGGTTTCGAGCCTCAGATTGAAGCTCGTCTGCAAGCGAGAAGTTTCTCGAATAAACAATAGAGTAAGAAGCAGCCACCAGATTAATACCAATACCGCCAGCCCTCCTGTTAGCAATAATAATCTTTGTATTAGGGTCATCATTGAACTCCTTCATTGAGGCTTGCTTCTGGTCTAGGTTCTGCTCGCCAGTCAACATCACATAGTTTAGTTTCTTCTCTTCACACAGCTTAGAGAGTTGTATGTAATTAGCACGAAACGAGCACCACAATATACACTTGTGTCCGTTCTCTACGACTATCTCATCAACGAGTCGAGAGACTTCATCCAGTCTAGGATTGTTCTGAATAAAGATCGTCTCTCCGTCTTCTGTATTGACGTGTCCTGTGACAATTTGCTGGAGTCGAAGTGCTTTAGTGACTGCCAGTTGTGCGACCACGGCACCAGACATTTCTTTCTGTTTCTCTTTCTCTTGAACGAATGTAACAAAGTCACGTTCCATCTCCTTGTAGTATTTCATCTGCTCTTTACTTAGCTCGACTCTTATAACCTTAGTCACTAGTGGCGGAAGATCCTTGATCACGTCCTTCTTCAAGACACGATGGCACTTGGTATAGATTCTTTCGGTTAGCTCATCATACTTCTCGGTTCGTGCTACGAGTTTCGGGAAGTGACTACTGCTATTCTTCCATCCAGCGTTCTCGTCTTCCATGTACGTGTTGACATAGACATGAAAGTTCTTACCGAATGTTTCCCCTCGATCCAAGAATCGGAACATACCGAACACGTCTTTCACGCTATTTAGAATCGGGGTTCCTGTTAGGATAAAGTTATGGAGACTCTTGTCTCCTAGTTTTATTGCTGCCTTCGTTCTTTTAGCACTAGGATTCTTGAGGAAGTGAGCCTCGTCAGCGATAATAATCTCAGGTTGCCATGCAGTTAGGAAATCAAATAGCTTCTGGCTGTTCAGAGATTCGTAATTGGTGATGTATATGTAGTCACCTCCTATTTCTCCAGTCTCTTTGTTACATGACCAGTCCATGAATTTCTTCACCTTCTGGGTGCTGGAGCCTTTGAGTATATGGATCAGGTTCTCGTCAGCGTAACTGTGAATCTTGAATTCGTCCTTCCAGTTGTGTAAAGTGACTAGCGGTGATAGTATTAGGGTACGCATTACCCTACCTTTCTGGGAGTATTTCTGGCGCAATATGTTTATTACTCCTCCCGTCTTTCCTGATCCCATCTCCCAAAACAACCCCACATCTCGGTGGGTGTTCGACAATTTAATCGCCGTGATCTGATGGGGATAAGGTTTGAGCTTGTATTGCATCGTCATCCTCCTTGGTGGCTACTCTGTAACCAACGTAAACTGTTTCTATCTTTCCATCTATGCGAGCTTTCTTTATCTCTACATCTTTAAGTATTTCTTTCAGTCGCCCTCCTACTTTCTGTTTAGTATTGGGTTTCTGTCCTGATGAATCACAATCGATGCGGTAGATTTGATAGATTTTTGAGAAGGGGGTGATGGCTCTGTTGTCTCTTATGATTCTTGTATCTACAAATTCCATGACACTATCATTCTGATACTTGTAACTATCTATCGCCCTGTCTATCGTTTCTGATTCACTAAAACCTCGATTCTTTTTGAACTCTAGGAGTGCCGAGATTACTAAATTATATATTCCACTTGCTTCTTCGTTAAGCTTATCACGAATCATGGGATCAAACCCAGTAACGTGTCTAGTAAAGCGGGCATTGAAGGGGACGATGAGGAGCCTGCGCATCATACCGAAGCTAAGGTCTTGCGTAGATGGTAACTCGTTACACGCCATAATGATCTTTGCTTTGTTCTTCATAGAATAAGCATCACAATACAGCTTCCGCGCTTGCACCTCACCGCCTGTTACCAATGCTTTAAAGATAGAGTTATCTACCATGGCGTTGGTTGGAGTTTCTTCTGAGATATTAAATAACTTTCCATCTAATTGGTATCTATTTTCTGGTTTATTTATCTCACGCCCCATCGATAGGGTAGTGTAGTTCCCGTCACCCGCTAAAAACTTTAATGTATCCATGAATACAGACTTCCCGTTACTTCCGTCACCAGATAAGATCAGAGCCTTACTTCCTAGAGCTGCATCCATACCAGATAAACTATAGCCCATGTATTCCAGTAGAACCTGTTGCGTCTTCTTGTCGCCTATAGTGATCTCATCCATGAACTGCTCGAAGCGTGGGGCTTTCTGCGTAGGATCGTACTCAAAGGGAAGTGAATATTTAAACCCAAAGTCTTTACTCGTAGGTACCATTTCCATGGTGTCTATGTTCAGTACACCATTCTTGAAGTTAATCATGTGTTCAATCTCAAACCAATCATGGTCACGTAGATTGGTACGCTGTATCTTGCCACGGAACTCATTACATATAGCGTTGGTAGGCGAAGGGTCGAAGTTACTTTCAGCAAATGAATCGAGATACTTGATCCCTATATCTTGCCAATAGTTATCTTCCCAGAGATACACGTTACCCGAATCACTTACCGTGATATAGGGATGGGTGTTTTCAAAGTGCATCCTAAGATCGTTGTACTCGGGCTTGCCTTTCTTAACCATGCCATTTGCATCCGTTACTACGTTATAGAATCCTGTATCCTTGGTCTTTATATACAAGGCTGATTGTAATGTGATGGGTGACTTACATTTCCCCCAGTTTTGGCAGGATGAGCAGCCATCCCACAGCGTATTGATATTATCGCAAGTCCGAGGCCCTGCTGTTTGTAGTGACTGTTGCATCTTGGAGTTGGTAGCCGTCTCGTTGTAGCTTGGATGCCCGATACTATATTCGTGTACCAGATCAGCGCCTCCTTCTACCCTACCTAACACAGATAGCATGGCGTACCATTGAGGCTCGGAGATTGCTTCTTGATTCTCGTAGCAATGCTTCAAGAAATCGCAGCCTTCTGTCACGCCTTTCGCATCAGCTGGAGGAAGATGGACTAGCATCGAAGGGCTTATCTGTTCAGTCATATCGACTATCGGAATCCCACTTCGAGTAACAAGGTCGAAATCTACAAGCTCTATGTTTCCATTGATGAGGAAGGCTTTATGTTCCCCCTTTTCAGGTTTAATGTTTAGCGTATTAGGGAGTCTGAGTAATCTTGCTGGAGAGAACACAGAAGCATCAACTTCCCCCACTAAACCGGACTCATTTAAGGAGTTTTGCAGCTTGTCGCATAGTGCTTTATAGTAGACACGATGCTCATCGAAGTATGAATCATGGGAGATAGGATCTTCCAGTCCTATGATAAACTGTAGCCCGTTTCCTGTGAACACGACTCCTGTCTGATCAAGTTGCAGACCCAACGATTCAAGTATCACGGGTATGTAACTCTGATAGTCTTCACGGACGATGCCATCAATATCTATTGGTAAGATGTGTTGGTAATCAAGGACTCGCCCCGCTCTTTCAAAGCAATTGGCAGCAGTATAATAAAGATTCCATCGTTCATCCTCTGGTATATCTTTAAGATACTCATCCACGTTAGCAAAAAGGTCGCCCACCGACCTAGCTCTCCATTCTTTATCAAAGAAGGCGTGTTTCTTTTTTAAACGCTGCTCTTTTTGGTCAAAGTATTCTCTCAATCCGAGAATCTGGATTAAACTGTTCTGTGACATTCGCAAGACCTGTGTTTCGTTGTTAGTTTTCCATTATAAGCCGCCATCATTAGGGCTTGTCAAATTATTCCCATAATCTCCTAGTAGGTTGGCCCACTTGAGGGTAGTAGCTGGCAAAAACTGCTCGCCATTCGTTTTTATCTATGAATTCGGTGTCCCCCCATCCACTTGCCTTGATGAAGGCTAGTTGAGCCCCGCTAGACTCGCCTACTGGATTAACAGAGAACGCATACATCGAGGTAGTCATTTTAAATTTAACAAGAGGATAGAGAAAGAATCGTAACCACTTGTATTTGCTCCCTAAAACAAAAGCAAAAACGTCAGGCCTATAATGACTAATATCTTTAGTAAATAAAGGAATCTTCTTGAGCCATTTTTTGTCGTTGTTAAAAGAAAAGAAGGCACATGTTGATATTTTCTCATCAAGTGACCAGTCAGGGTTCGCATCGTTTTCCATCGTCCTCCAAGTCTTCCCGTTTGTGAGATACTTGCTCTTAAATTTAATAGCCTCGATACGGTTATCCATCTCAATACCTCTCGCTACTTTACTAAAGAAGTATGCCGCATTAAACGTGCTTGGATTCTCGCTAGTAGGTTGATTATTGTTCGGTAAAATGTTTCCGTACTTATCAAAAAAACTCATCTTTTATTCTCCTTTATCATTTCGTTCCCCTAGTTTAGACCTAAGCCTAGAGACAGGCCAAGACCAAGACCCAGAGCCAGACCCAGACCAGGGCACAGACCTAGAACCAGACCTAGACCAAGACCAAGACCAAGAGCCCTTCTGTCTTTTCCCTCTAATCATTTCGTTCTCCTAATTTAGACCAAGCCCAGGCCCAATACCCAGGCCTAGACCCAGACCAAGACCCAGCCCAAGACCCAGAATAAGAATAAGAATAAGAATAAGAATAATGCCAAGACCCCGATCTAGATTTAGACCAAGTCCCATACCCAGACTTATACCCAGACCAAGATCTAGACCACTTCTGTCTCTTCCCTCTAGTCATTTTAACTCTCCAAAACTCTCAATACAGTTCATAGAGATAAAGAACTCTTCAACGCAAAGACTTTGCTCGTCCTTGTAGCTCTTATCTGAAAACTTACCTGTTTCGTAAACTATTGCAGGATTTTTTAGACATACGCTTGTCTCGTTTACTCCAACTAACTCACCGACATAGATATAATTAAGACATAAAAACGTAACCCGCTTTCCCATCAATGACTCTAGTGCGCTTTCGTTTGTTTCAATCACTTGTACTAGCTTTTTCATAACTTCTTAACTCCTTTGCTATATAGCTGAGTGCTACGTGTGTATCTCACCTTTGAAGGTTGTTTGGTCTTCGCTTTCCCCATGAAACAATCTACACAACTGGTCTTGTCCCAGCGTCCTGATGAGGAGAAGAAGTCTACCTCTTCTCCGCACCATGTTGCGTAGGTTGTTTCTTTCGTCTTATCGTTAAAGCTGGTTCTGTGTTTTTTCTTGTGAATCATCGTTCTTACTCCATGAATTTAGTGACATAGTTGGAAGGTCGAAAGTCATTACTCTTGTGTAGGCTTGCTTTGTAGCAAGTTTCTTGACGTTCATTGCAACTAACCCTGCCAGAATGTTTGCACAGTAGATAGTAGACTTCGCGGTACATGCTTCATGTACCGAGTCCTCGTCACTGTGCCACGATTTTATGTATCCTGCCATATCTTCAAGATCATGAGGCTGCATAGTGTACATGGCCATGCTTTCGGCTCCCATTCTAGGGTCAATAAACCAATCTACTGCGCTAGTGCATCCGTCAAATATGTTCCGTCTAACGTCCATTGAATCTACTGCCGATATCACGATGCTTGTGTTTAGTTTATCTCCTTTATTAAATCGGGAGTTCTTCACATTAATCGAGATGCCTGTAAAGTCGTAGATCATTTCATGCAACGCTGTTGCTTTCTTGTTGCCCACCATTTTGTGTGGATAGAACTGGCTGTTCATGTTAACGGTGTCAATTGTATCCATATCTTGAATCGTTAAGTTGGCGAATCCCATCTTTACGAGAGCGAGAGCAGTCCATGAACCAACTGCCCCCGCCCCAATAATGGTAATCGGAGTACCAAGAACCTCAAGCGGAATGAGGTCACTCTGTCTGAGTAGAGAATCTTTATAAGTGTATCTTGTTGTCATTTTGTTACCTTTTTGTTGTAGTTGTGAAGAATGTTTAATCTGTTTAGTTCTAATTTGTAATCTGCATAGAAGTTCTTATTGTCATTTTGTTACCTTTTTGTCGTAATTATGAAGAATGTTTAATCTGTTTAGTTCTAATTTGTAATCTGCATAGAAGTTCTCATTGTTATGATCTGTTCCTACTTCCCAAATTTCCCCCCATGAAAGATCCATGAAGTCAGTAACAAAGTCATTAATGTCTTCAATACCTACAGCATCGTTTAAAAGTATTTTCTTATACAGTCTGCAAATGTCTGACCAATCTCTTATTGTAAACGGAGCCATACTCATGTAAGTCGGAGCGTGTTCATCTTTATTATCTGCAATGAACTTTGGGTAGCCTTTCCATGTTTCTGTAACCTCGTCCCATAGTAGATGAGAGAAGGGATTCAAATCGCCATGTCCACGCCGCTCAACATCAGTCAAAGGGTTATAATGAGGGTAGTTGGCGTAACTCTTAGTACCGCTAATGATCTGCTCTAGGTGAGCTGTGCTGCCGTTAAAGTCGAAACCCAAGTAAATAGAATTTTCCTCATTCTCATCCGCTGGCAGTAATCCGACATACTCCTGAGCATACTCATCATACTCATCATAGTAGTTAGAGAAATCATAATCATTAGACTTCTTGGCAATATGTTTACCAGTATATAAATGGTTAGGTATCTGACTCTTAAACTTAGGCTGTTTGTACGTCTTAGTTCTGCATTTTAACTCAAATTCAGACTGACATTCTATAAGGACAGCTTCATCAATACTGTAAAAAGTATCAGTCTCTAGTTTGTCAAGGAACACCGCAGGTAAAAACCCGTTAGCCCCTTGGTAGAAAGCCGATCGCATTTCATTCTTCTTGTTGAAGACCGTAGCCAAGCAATAACCGTTATCGCCAAACTCTTTAATGGTGTCGGTGTCAGTACCACTCCAGTACACGCCCATGTTTACATGACTATGCCACCAGAAATTTAAGTCACCCTCTGTCTCCCTCGTTTCATATAATAACTTAGCAGCCGCAGTTGCCTCGATATCAGTAGTCGTTGGGCCATTTTCTTGTTCCAGTAACCACGCATCAGATACAACGTAAGCATGTTTGTTAGCGTCATACTTACACTTACCAAGGCCGCTGATTTCGACTGTCGAAACTTGAACCCAGTAATTTATCTTTGTGAGAGCTAACGGGCTTATTAAAACTTTTAAACTTTTATCCATACTCATAAGTCCTCTCCTTCTGTCATGTGTCCACAATTATGACACTCGTGAATAAATTCTGTTCTACGTTCTCTTTGTATAAGCACTTCATCAGGCTCTTCTATCGAATTAGATTCGCCACACTCATTACAGACATACTCCCACCCTATTTCTATGTCTTCAAAGATTAGACTCTGAATATCGGAGAATTCAGTAGGGTTATCTCCTCCGTCTACCCAAAAACATGTGTCCCTTAAAGGTTCCTCTAAAGCTAGGTCAATCCACTTAGGAGAACTATTTGATTCGATTAAAGCTCCTTTATACATAAACGTATCATTCGTAAGGTAAATTACTTTTTCTCCATTGAAGACTATATCTGGGCCCGTAAGTCCATACACTATCATGTTGGGTTTTAGGTAAAACTCTTCGTTAAAGCTCGGTCTTCCTTCGTTACATTTCTGAAGATGGGCTTCCCATAAGCCGTTGGGAATCTCGTGCTTCTCTACTATTTGAAAACCATCAGCCGTGCCAAGTACTTCGTGAGTGTAATCTATTGTAGATCGTGAGTGAGTAAAACCATAAGCACAGCATCCTCTGATTGGATTTACATAACCTATACTATAGTAAGTAAATCCTGTTTTACCTTGTCCTAGAATCACATAGTAGTAAGTCTTACCATTAGACTCTAAGCTCTTTAGAATCGTAAGGTCTTTATACCTATCTTCAGGATTAGTAAGATCAATCTCTCCGTAACGTGGATTAGGAACAGCTCTCCGTCTTGCATCTCTATGGCCTAAATGGGCAATCCTCTGAAACGGGATTCTCTCTTTATTTCTCGCAAACGTAGATAGTGCTGTGTATGGGTTTGAAGGCTCATACGTTATGAGTAAGGCTCGAAGCATATCCGCTGCCGTCACCAAGTCCTGTTGACTCATGGCTTGCGCCACTATTTCCGCAGCATCGCCCCAGCAAAAAGTTCCGGTGATTGAAACATGAGGATGCATAGCATCTTTTCCGTATTTAATCGGATTCATAAATAAGGGGTAAGCCTTCATGTTTGAATAGCTACCGTCAATAGGAAAGCGTATCAGGAACTGCCCAAAGTCAACGCTTAAGTCGATACCAGCTGCGGGATTATATTCACGCATAAGTATAGGCCCTGTCTGAAAGTATAGGTCGCCGTTTGTGTAGCTTACAAATCGCCACCAGCCGTCTGACTCAATCTTAGTGATCTGTGTCTCTATGCTATCAATATTCTTCCCTTCGAGTTCCATCTTCTCGTATAAAGCTAAGCGCATCCTAGTCTTCGTCGTAAGCTCCATGGCGGTATTAAATTGATCATACCGATTTTGAGCATCTCGACTCGATGATTGCGCCTCTCTAGTAAGTCTAGAAATCTCATTACCAAGATTTAGCTTCAAAACTGGAAAGGTAAACTCGCTTAAAAAGTTGCTAGGCTCAGTTTCCATGGCGACAGTAACTGCTGCTTCGTTGAGCTTTTTAAATAAAATTGGATTCACAATACTTGGATCAGGACTCTCGATACAGGAAGTAAAATCCTCCATATCTAGTCTCTGAAGATCAAGGTTCATCGTCCCAGCAATGGTTGACATATAGGACGAAAAGTTATGTGAAGGATTCTGTGAAACGTATTCCGCTACATTCATAAATACTCCGGTTAAAGGTGCCGCCCCACGAGGCGTGAAGCGGCAAGAATGTTACAAGGTTCGGATTAAAGTCCGCCCTTGATGGCTGGTGACAATGTTACGAATGAATAATTCGAGAGACTATCGTCTAAAGAAGCAGGGTTGCCATTAACCATTGCTGAGTAGTTACCAGTAATTGCAATCAATTCCATAGCTTCACGAACCGTTGCCGCTTCAACTACTTTTGGTGATCCGCCTGTTACCTGTACTGTTACGTTTGATGCCATAATAATCTCCTGTGCCTAAGCACGATAAATGCCACTGAATCGTGACAAACTGTTTTAGTATTCAAGTAACGCCGCCACATTCCTTGGGAGCAGGTGACGGCGAAACTTCAACAGTAAAAAAGAATAAACTTTAGGAGATTATCTTATCTAGCCTCGTTGAAGCGAAGCTGGAAATCTTGAATCATTGAAAGTTTAGTAGAATCATCCGTCGGAACAGTCAACAAGCCTTTGATAGTCTTAAGTGCTTCTTCATATCCGTTATTATAAGCAAATGTTAGTTCTATCTTACTGTACGACTGTTCCCGCTTCACTACTTCTTCCCGCTTCACTCCTTCTTCACTCTTGGCGCTGGTAGCGGAATCCTTTGTAACTTCCACACTACCAATGCGTTCAACTGATGGCTTAGTAGCTCCACGCCGGATAATTGTTTTAGGTTTCAGCTTCAAAGAAGCGTCTGCTAGTGCAGCAGAAACGGCTTTGCGTCTGTAATGAGGTACTGTCTTATTTTTACACCAGAAGCTCACGGTTGAAGCGGTGACTCCTAGTACCTTGCTTAAGCTAGTCTGTGTCATGCATACTTTGTCGAGTCTCTTCTGTAAGTCAACACTTAATCTCTCGGTTGCCATTATAATCTCCTAAAATGTGCGAGCATTATACTCACGGTTATAAGTGCTAAGGAACATAGGATCATTCCCATGCCTATCTCTATTGTTTTATTCATGGTTGCCGTTGCTTGGTACGCCGCTGCGTAATTACTATAAGCAATGTGCAGGGTCTCGTTATCGATCATACTCGCAATCTCCTAGTGACGTGTGTCAGTGTGTGTGTGAAACAAATTTGAAATTCCAAATTCACTTTGCGAAAATCGTGCCAAGGTTCTAAGTTGTTGAAATTGTTGAAACAGAAATGGCATTAAACTTGCATCTGGAGTCAAAATGACACCGAAAATGGAGTCAAAATGGCACCGAGACTGGAGTCAAAATGACACCAAGTGGGGTCAAAATGACCATGAAAAATTTACAAATTTAAAAAAACATAAAAAGAAACAGGCGCGCGCGTATCACCAAGGGGTTAGGGACGCGCGGATTAATGGGTTAGGGATACTAGCGAATAGGTAGGGGGACGCGCGATAGGGAATGGGGGGATAGGTAGGGAATGGGGGACGCGCGAATAGGGAATGGGGAATAAGGGGGGCGTGATGCGGTGGGTAGTAGATGTAAGAAACAGGATTTTTGGCTGTTACCGACTTGTTACTTAGCTTTTTCAAGCGGTAACAAAACGCGATGCACGGTATCACAACACGGTGCATTTTGAGGAGAACAACGCGCAATTGGTACGAGGTTAGGACTATTGTTTGTTAGGTGTTTATTGTTTAGTCGCACAGAGTATTTGTTTAGCGGTAACAAGCTCCAATGAAAACATAGTGTTAACGCGGAACTGAAACATAGCTGTTACTGTTTGTTACTTTGCTCGGACAGCGCAGCAAGTAGCCGGAATCGTTGGCTTTTTAGGGGTATTTGTTACTGTTATTCTATATTCTTTAAAAAGAGATATTAATATAGTATAAATAGATATTATTTATAGTATAAAATATATATAAACTCTTGGGGCTTGAAGCGGTAACACGGTAACAAAATTGATTTCATTATTATTTCTTGGTGTAAGTAAGAACGCCCCGAAGCCGTAGCCTCAGGGCGAAAATCTAGACTCTAGACATTAGACACATGAATCCAAGTAACAGGATCAGGTGCAATGCTACATCGTTGATCCATTCCATTTATTTAGCCTTCAGAACTTCACGCTCTTGGGCTACATGTGTCTCGGCATAGGCTTCAAACAAAGCATAGAAGCTCTTGTCAAGATGCCCCGCTTCGATAGCCTCAAGTAAAGCCATGTTACTCATCGAGAATCCTCCGATAAACTTGCCAGTCTTACCTATCATACCTAAGTAACAGTAGCTAAAGTTAAAAGGTTTACTAGCCTTGCCTCCTGTTGGTTGCATAAATAGATTGCCTAATGTTACGCGGTGCGGATTCGTGGCTTCTGTAGTCTTAACTTTGACTTCAAACTTTGCATACTTTGACATAAGGGTACTTGCGTTCATAATAATCTCCTGTGTAGCTTGTAGCTACGGTAAGTAAACACAATCAAACAATTTCGATTGCTGCAAACCACCGTGCATTTGCCGTGCCAAGTGCTAAGTCACCGGAATCACGTCCCAAGGGTAGGGTCAATGTGGCTCCATGGAGCCAATGTGACACCAAACCTCGGTGCCAATGTGACACCTCAGTGCCAATGTGACACCACCTAGCCTCGCGCACCTTGTCGCGCGAGCGGGGGATGCGTGCATCGCGCACCTGATGCGTGCATCGCGTGACGTGGACACGCAGGCACGGGACACGCAGGCACGGGACACACGTCACGCGCGACAAGGACACGCACACACAGACACACAATCATGCCTCTCGTACATCCTACCCACGATACCCTACCACCAGCATCAAGAGTCCATTACGCGCGTACACAGCCGAACGTCGCGCGTATAAGGCGGCGAGGCTCCTCGGCTATAAGACACAGGCGCGGGGGGGCGTGTCCCCCCAAGCACGCCACAGTGTAGGTCGTTAGGTGCCTCCTGTATCTCGCGCCGACTTCTCTATCTATAACCGACCCCCTGACTCGGGTATCTGTATCAAACTCCTTGCTCCGAGTTCCTAACTCCTGTATTCTTTTGACATGGACCGCGAAAAAAGTCGCGAGGAGCACATAATAAGTGACCTCTGGAGCGAGAATCAGGATTTAAAGTCAAAGCTGGCGCGTGAGAAGAAGCGTAATGGCTACCTGACTCGTAAAATCCGGACCCTGAAAGAAGGACAATCCGATGGAAAGCAAGTATGCAATGACGATTCTGGACAAAAAAACCGGAAAACTCGTAACCTACGACCAAAGAACTGGGGAAATGGTCGCTCAGGAAGGGACTCAGGCATCTAGGTTCCAGTACTCTGTAGAGATTGGCGATGCTATTGCTAATATGATTACAGAGGGTCATACGCTCAAGGAGATAGCGGCCTTGAGCGGGATGCCTGAGTTGTATCTTATATATAATTGGAAGAGGTATCACCCGGATTTCAGTGATAAGTTGGATCGAGCCAAGAAGGATCGAGCTACTTGGTTTCATGATGAAGCTGTGCAAGTATTGAAGGATAGTGGAACGCTTGACAAGGAAGAAGTGGCTCGGGAGAAGTTTCGTTTCGATGGTTTCATGAAGCTTGCGGAGAGGAACGCGCCTGATGAGTTTGGTCAGAAGAGTCCTGCAGCGGGCTTTCAGGGTGCTACGACTATTGTTATAAACACGGGGATCGCGCGAAAAGAGGTCATCCAAGTTGAGGGAAATAATCATGAGCAAATACCCAATGAAGAATTTAGTGAAGACGGACGACGGACGCTTGATCGAGATGGATCAGTATCTGTTGGAGACTATGTCCCCGAAGCTGACATTAGAATCGGAGCCGAAATCGGCGATCTTGATGGAGCTACCGGAGCCGAAGATCGAGAAGGTGGTATCGAAGAAGAAGGTATCGAAGAAGAAGGTATCGAAGAAGA